>Ga0070708_100000850_pt1 | contig 22991 bp, 25 predicted proteins | sample KBSK5503metaG_FD_65469 | JGI IMG/M metagenome (GOLD analysis project Ga0070708, IMG submission 65469) | Corn, switchgrass and miscanthus rhizosphere microbial communities from Kellogg Biological Station, Michigan, USA - KBS K5-50-3 metaG | ecosystem: Host-associated > Plants > Roots >... | reverse complement strand
CGCGAGGCCCTCAAGGGGGAGGACGCCGGAGTCATCGACTCGACCAAGCAGCAGCTCGCCGATGTGCTGCAGCGGGTCGGGACGCGCGCCTACGAAGCGGGCGGCGGTGGCGAAGGCGGCGGGGATGGCTCGACGGGTGGCAACGGCGCGGGCCCCGAGGGTCAACCTGAAGCCGCTCCCGAGGAAGAGGGGGAGACGATCGAGGGCGAGTACAAGGAGGTCTAACCCCTCGCAGACACGGGATGGGCCGGCGCTGCCCCATTCGCGGCAGTCTTCGCCGGCCTGTGGGGCCCGCGCGACATTACCTGCACCGCTGGAGCTTCCAGGGCTGCGCGAACTTCAGCGCGTGCAGGCCGCGGCCGCACTGGCATGGTCGGCGCGTGCCCTTGGCCTTCCGTCCCCTCGCTAACGCGATGCGGCTCGCTGGGAGCGGCCTCGGCTGGTAAGGTCGCCGCCGTGAGCCAGACGTCTGTTGTCCGCTCCGTGCGGGCGGAGCCCACAGCGGGGCACGGCACATGGCTCATCCTGTTGATCTTCCTGCTGTCCGGCACGGCAGGCCTTATCTACGAGGTCGTGTGGTCGCGCCAGCTGGTGCTCGTCTTCGGCAACACCACGCAGGCGGTCTCCACCATCCTGACCGGCTTCTTCGGCGGTATGGCCATCGGCAGCTTCGTTGGGGGCCGGCTAGCGGATCGCGTCCGGTCGCCGCTCCGCCTGTATGGCACCATCGAGCTGGTCCTCGTGGTGGTCGTTCTGGCCACCCCACTCACTTTCCGCCTGCTGCACGAGGTCTACCGCGGAGCCTATCCGTCGCTTGAGAGCTCACCGGAACTCGTCGCGCTGCTGCGGTTCGCCCTGGCTGTTCTCGCGCTCTCGCCGGCGACAATCCTGATGGGGGCCACGCTTCCAGCCCTGACGCGTCATCTCACCGCAGGCGCACACCTCTCGCGCGCATTCGGGCGCCTGTATGCAGCCAACACAATCGGCGCCATCGTGGGCACGCTGGCGGCTGGCGTCCTCCTTATCGAGCTCCTGGGTCTGACCGGAACGCTCGTCATCGGTGCCGTCTGCTCGGCCGCCGCGGGAGCCGCTGCGCTCCTGCTCAGCCGTCGCCCGGTGAGGGCCATTCTGCCGGATCGGCATGACATCACGCGCCACTTCGCGCAGGCGGCCGAGGAGGTCGGCGTCGTCCCGCGGCCGAGGCTCGCCATCGTGCTCGCGTTCGTCTCGGGATTGACCTCGCTCGGGTACCAGGTGCTCTGGACGCGCCTACTGTCGTCGGGCACTGGCAATTCCACCTATGTCTTCACGCTCATCCTCGCAACGTTCCTGCTCGGCATCGCGCTGGGGGCGCTGCTCTTCTCGATTGTTCGCCGCGCCATCCGGCGCTCGATCCTGCCAATCGCCGTAGCACAGGTCCTCTCGGGCATCCTCGCCCTCGGAGGGCTGGTCCTCGTCATCAGCAACCCGTCGGCCTTCGGCATCACCGCCGGCCTCGTCTCGCTACGGGCCATCGCATGGCCGATCGTGCTGGTGGTCCTCCCCGCTTCGCTGGTGATGGGCTTCACCTTCCCTGCGTCGTCGGCGCTGTTGGGGAGCGATCCAGAGCGGACGGCGACCAGCGCCGGGCGGCTGCTGGCGGCCAATACCCTCGGCGCGATCGTCGCCACCTTTGCCATACCCTTCTTGGTGATCCCCGTCATCGGCTCGCCGCACGCCGTCCTGGTGCTGGCCATGGTCAACGCGGGGATGGGGCTGGTGCTGGCCATGGTGCCTGCGGTTTCCGGGGCTGCGCGCCTGGTCGCCGCCGGTGGCGCCGTGGCAGCGGGGGTCGTCGTGGTCGTCGTGCTGGTGTCCACCGCCAGCGCCGCGCTCGACCCGAGCGATGCGCGCCTCATCGGCGCTCATGCGGCGATCCTCCAATCGACGGAGGACGAGATCGCCAGCGTCCAGGCCGGCAGGGTCGGATCGAGCCTGCACTTATGGGTCGGCGGAACCGGGATGACCGGCCTGACGGTGGACGTCAAGCTGATGCCGATCCTGCCGCTGATCGCCCGGCCGGCGGCCACACGAGCCCTGGTGGTGGCCTTCGGGATGGGTTCGGCCTTCCGCGCATCGGTGATCGCGGGGATGCAGACGGACGCCGTCGAGCTCGTGCCGAGCGTCCCCAAGATGTTCGGCTATTACTACGCGGATGCGGCCAAGGTCCTGGACGAGCCAAACGGGAGGGTCATCGTCGCCGACGGCCGCAACTTCATGGACCTCTCGCAGGGCACCTACGACATCATCGTCACCGACCCGCCACCGCCCATATACAGCTCTGGCGCATCGGTCATCTCGTCACTCGAGTACTACCAGGCGGGCCACGCGCGGCTGACCCCGGGCGGCGTGATGATGCAGTGGATCCCCTTCGGCGGAAGCGTGGCGGAGACGCAGGCGCACATCCGCACCTTCCGTGCTGTCTACCCCCATGTCACGGTCGCCTTTGGACCCGGTGGACACGGCATTTTCATGCTGGGGTCGGATGCACCGATGGCGTTCACGGACGCAGCCATCCGCAGAGTGCTCTCCCGCCCGGGCGTCCTGGCCGACATTTCCTCCGCGGCCGACTCGCCGGCCCATACGGTCGACGCATGGGCGCGCCTCATCCCTTCGCTCACGTGGATCACCGATTCGAAGGTCGATCGCTTCGTGCGCGACGGTCCGCTGGTCACCGACGACCGGCCATTCTCCGAGTACTTCTTCCTGCGGAACACCTTCGGGGCCAAGTCGCCGCTGGCGACTCGACCCCTGTTACTCCGACTGTCCCGATCCTGAGTCTCGTCCTCAACCAGCGGCAGGCGACGCGGCGACGGGTTGGGGTTGGGTGCAGAACGGGCAGCGCTTGGCGGCGATCGGGATGGTTGACGCGCACTCCGTGCAAGTCTTTGTGGTCGGAGTGGGCTCCTGGCCTCGCTGACGCATCGCCTCGAGTGCATTCATCGGCTTAATGACCGCGAAGAAGATTGCCGCGGCGATCAGGACGAAGCTGATCAGCGCGTTCAGGAAGAGCCCGTATTTCACGGTTGCCTTGCCGACGGTGAAGGCGAGCGTCGCGAAGTCTGGTGTACCGAAGATCCCCAGCAGCGGCGTCAACACGTCGGCGGTGAAGGACATGACCACTGCCCCGAAGGCGGCGCCAATCACCACGGCAACGGCCAGGTCGATGACGTTGCCCCGCAGCAGGAAGTCGCGAAATTCCTTGAACATCGGTCATACCTCTGTGCCCGGCGACGGCATCGAAAACCGCGCTCACCAACCGCGAGTATATGGAGGGCCATACCTGCCGGGCCACGACATCGGTCCACCAGTAGACTCGCCTCAATGCGGCTCGCGACCTGGAACGTCAACTCCCTGAAGGCTCGCCTCGATCGCGTCCTTGCGTGGGCGGCTGCCAAGCAGCCGGACATCTTCTGCATGCAGGAGACAAAGCTCTCCGACGAGCTGGTCCCGCTGCTCGCCTTTCGCGAACTGGGCTACGAGGTCGCGCACCACGGCCTGGGGACCTGGAACGGCGTCGGGATCGCCTCCAAGGTCGGCCTCGACGACATCCGCGTCGGCCTTCCGAGCGACGACGGGTGGACCGATGACGGCGGACGCTTCGTGTCGGCGACGTGTGCCGGGATCCGAATGGTCAGCATCTATGTGCCCAACGGCCGGGTAGTCGGAAGCGAGTTCTACGTCGCCAAGCTCGAGTGGTTGGCGCGTATGAACGCATGGCTGGTGCAGGCCGCGGATCCCAAGCAGCCGATGGCGGTCTGTGGCGACTTCAACGTGGCTCCCGAGGACATCGACGTCTGGGACGCGGCGGCCGTTCACGGCGCAACGCACGTCTCTCCGCCGGAGCGCAACGCTGTCGCGCGGATGCGGGACTGGGGCCTTGTCGACGTCGTGCGGCGCTTCCATCCCGAGGAAGGCTTCTACACCTGGTGGGATTACCGCGCTGGCAACTTCCACAAGAACTTCGGGATGCGCATCGATCACGTGTATGTCACCGAGCCGCTAGCCGCCAGGGCCGTGGCGGTCGAGCGCGATCGTGACGCACGCAAGCCTTCGACCTACCCGGGCATCCCCTCCGATCACGCGCCCCTCATCGTCGACTTCGCGGACGATACGGGGTAGGCGGCGGCTCGGCGCTCAGGCGGCGCGCAGACGCCGTAGCGCTCCGGCGATATCGCGCCCAGGACGCGTTCGGGGCCACGTGACGAACTTCGCGCCGACGAAGGCTGCGTAGGCACCCACCGCCTCGCCGAGCGCCTCGAGAAAGCCTGGCTCCGCCATCGGCTCAAAACCTTCCTCGAACCAGATACCGAGCATGCGTACCGCCCGATCCCGTCGCTCGAATCGTGGCTCGATGCGCCCGATCAGGCGATCGCCGAACAGGATCGGCAACACGTAATACCCATGTCGGCGCTTCGCCGCCGGGACGTAGATTTCCCACAGGTATTCAAAGCCGAACAGGTCGCGGACCAGGCGGCGATCCCACATCAAGGGATCCAGCGGCGCGACGAAGGTAACCGATCGGGCCCGGGTTCGCGGCCGGGCGGCTGACGCCAGGATCGGCTCCTCCTCGGCGAGGACGTAGCGCGGCTGGCGCAGCCCTTCGATCTGGACCGGGAACAGCGTTCCATCGTCGACGAGACCGGACAGGATCCGGCCGCGTTCCGGCGCTTTGCCGGTTCCAAGGGCGACCTCGCCGGCCATTCGGGCGCCCAACAGTCCGACACCGCGGTAGCGACTGAGGAGCCGATGGCGTGCCGCGTCCTCCTCGCTTGCGCGCTTCCTGAGCAGCGTCTCCGGCACGAGGCGCTCGATCAGGTCGAAGTACCGCCGATTGCCATCTCGCCGGCTGATTCCGACCCGTCCGGTGACGAAGAGCGCCTCGAGCACGGCACGCGCGGCCGGCGTCGGCGCCCACCACCAGTCCACGGCATGGTTATGTTCCTTGAAGGCCGTCGATGAGAGGGGCCCATCGCGGCTGATGCCGGCGAGAATGGCATCTGCCACGGACGATTCATCGCGCAGGATCCCGTTCTCGTACCGAACGTCGTAGCGCTGCCAGGCAAGGGCGTAGTACGGCAGCTCGTCGATGGGCAGGATGTTGAGGCTCTTGTTGTAGAGCTCAATCAGGCGCCGATCACGCGAATTGCCCGGCGGGCCATACAGCCAGCGGTCCGCCCACTCCCGTCGGTAGTTGGCAATGCGGGCGTGGAACGTCAGGTCGTGGCTTCGCGCTCCGGGGACCTCAACCGGATCGAACTGCACGGACCCGAGGCGCTCGATGACGCGCAGTACTGACTCCGGCTCACCCGGCAACGAGCGTGGCGGATCGAGGAGCTGGCGGCTGACCAGGAAGCTGCGGGCGTGGTCGGCTGAGATGGCGAGCGGTTGCGGCATCGGTGCCACGATGCTAGCGGAGGCATCGGCCGGGGCTTGACAGCAATCGAGGCGGCCGCAGACTCAGCACACATGGCAATGGAACGCGCACCCGGGCCTGCCCTTACCCACACCGGGCCCATGCTTTCAACAGACTCTGACTCGGCCGACGCTGCCCATCGGTCGCAAAGGCTTCAGATCCTGGCCACCGAGCACTGGAGCCTGCTCGCCACGCGCTCGCTGTCGTGGAACGAGTCGTTCGCGCGGGCGGGCATGTTCCTGACCCTGCTCTCCGGGGCGATCGTGGCACTCGCCCTCGTGGCGCAGGCGACCCAGTTCGGTCAGGCCTTTGTGACCTTCGCACTGCTGCTGCTTCCGCTGGTGCTGGTGGTGGGCTGGACGACCTACGTGCGCCTGACCGAGGTGAACAACGAGGACGCGTTCTGGGTGACCGGCATGAACCGGCTGCGCAACGCCTACGTGGAGATGGAGCCGGAGCTGAAGCCCTACTTCGTGACGGGCACCACCGACGACACCGCGGGCCTGATGCAAACCTACGGCACACACCCCGGCGGCATCGGGCTGCACGGCCTGATCACCACCCCCGCCACGGTTGGCTTCGTTAACTCGGCGCTGTTTGCTGTGCTGGCGGCGATCATCGCGATGGAATGGATGGGGATGGGCATTCTGCCGGGCGGCCCTATCGTGGGCGGCGTTGCATTCATGGTGAGCGTGGTCGTCCACGCGGTCTTCGGATATCGCGCCGCCAGGGCCTATGAGCGTCAGCAGCTGATCTCGACCCCGGTCGAGTTCATGGGGGCCAAGCGGGAGCAGCGCCGCCAGCAGTCCGCGGACCAGACGTAGGCGCGGCCGTTTGGCACTCTGCTATCCGGAGTGCCAATTTGTATAATCCCGGCCCGATGGCGATCAAGCGCGACTACTACGAGATCCTGGGTGTCGAACGGGCCGCCTCAGACGAGGAGATCCGCCGCGCGTTTCGCCGCGCCGCCCAACGCCATCACCCCGACGTCGACAAGAGCGACGGGGCGGAGGAGCGCTTCAAAGAGCTCAATGAAGCCTATCGGGTCCTCTCCGACCGGCAACGCCGCCAGGCCTACGACATGTTCGGCCACGCGGGGGTGGATGGTGCCAGCACCGGCGGCTTCGAAGGATTCGGCGGAGGTTTTGGCCCCTTCGGCGACATATTCGACGCCTTCTTCGGCGGGTCCCCGGCGGGCACCCGCGGACGGCGCAGGGTCCAGGCCGGGGCAGATCTGCGCTACGACCTGAGCATCGAATTCGGCGAGGCCGTCTTTGGCGTCACCAGGGAGATCCACTTCCCGACGCTGGTGACCTGCCCGGTCTGCAAGGGGATCGGGGGTGAGCCGGGGACGGAGCCGGAGACGTGCCCCGAGTGCAACGGCACCGGCGAGAAGCGGCGGGTAGCCCAGACGATCCTGGGCCAGATGGTCAACATCGTGACCTGCCCTCGTTGCGGCGGCGAGGGTCGGATCATCACCAAACCCTGCCACGAATGCCGGGGCGACGGCCGCGTCCGCGAGGAGCGCACGCTGCGAGTGGAGGTCCCCGCGGGCATCGACGCCGGTCAGCGGATCGCCCTCGAAGGCCAGGGTGAGGCGGGCCCACGTGGCGGCCCTCCCGGCGACCTCTTCGTAGTGATCTCCGTGCGCGAGCATCCGCAGCTGGCGCGGCGCGGCACGGAGCTGTTCGTCGAGTTGCCGGTCAGCTTCGCGCAAGCCGCGCTGGGCACCAGGCTGACGGTCCCCACCGTCGAAGGCACCGAGGAGGTCGAGCTCCCTGCTGGGACGCAAAGTGGTCACGAGATCCGGCTCCGCGGGAAGGGAGTTCCACGGCTGCGTGGCGCGGGCCGAGGCGACCTCCACGCGATAATCACTGTCGTGGTGCCGAACAAGCTCTCCAAGCGTGAGCGGGAGCTGCTTCGGGAGCTCGACTCGGTGAGCGGGCCGGCGACGCTTCCCAAAGAAGGCCCCACGATCGTCGACCGTCTCCGCGACCTCTTCGACTGAGCGGATAGCGCCGCATGCGCTGGGTCGAGCTCACGGTCGAGGCCCACAGCGAGGCGGTCGAGGCGGTTTCCGAGATCTTTGGGCGGCTCGGACATGGAGCGGCCGTGCGGCCGACGAACGTGATCCACGATCCCGGCGAGGAGCTGGCGGTGCGTGAGGATCCCAGCGCCCCGTACCTGCTCACCGCCCACGTGCCGGACGATGCCGCCGCTCCGGCGGCGATCGAATCCACTGAGCGGGCGCTGTGGCACCTACAGGCCTTTGGCCTAGGGCCGATCGGGAAGCTCCGGATTGCGCGCGTGGACGACAGCGACTGGACCGAAGGCTGGAAGCGCGGGTACGCGCCGCAGCGCATTGGTCGCTTGGTGATCGTGCCGTCGTGGCTTGATGAGCCGATGGGGCCCGGTGAGCTCGAGATCAGGCTCGACCCGGGCATGGCATTTGGTACGGGGCTGCACCCAACCACGCGCTGCTGCCTGACGCTCCTGCAGCGGATTGAGCTCGTGCCGGACCGATGCCTCGACGTCGGCACCGGGTCGGGCATCCTGGGTATCGCTGCGCTTCGGTTGGGAGCCGGCCGGGTCGTGGGCCTGGATACCGACCCGATTGCGGTTGCGACGGCTACGGCCAACGCCGGCGTCAACGGCCTCGCCGAACGGTTCGACGCCCGGCGCGGCACGGTCACTGCACACCCCACCGAAGAGCCCTATCCGCTCGCGCTCGCCAACCTCGTTGCGAGCGTCCTGGTCGAACTTGCGCCGGCACTGGCGGCCAACACGGCGCCTGGAGGGACACTGATTGCGTCGGGGATCATCGAACCGCGAGGGGAAGAGGTCCTGGCGTCGCTCCGCGCCGCGGGCTTCCAACCTGTCGATCGCATCGACGACGGGGAGTGGGCTTCGCTCTGCCTGGAACGCGCGGCGTGACCGTCCATCGGTTCTTCGTGGAGCCGACGGATATGGAAGGGGATTGGTTTCCGATTCCGTCCGCGATCGAGCACCAGGTCGTGCGCGTCCTGCGGCTGCGGGACGGAGACGAGATCGTGCTCCTCGACGGGCGAGGGGCTGAGGCTCGCTGCCGGCTCGACCCCGGAGGGTCGCTCAACGTCTTGGGCCGCGGCGAGGCAGTCGGGGAGCCACGCCATCGGCTCACCATCTGCCAGGCGTTGCTGAAGCGCGACAGCCTCGAGCGCGTGGTGCAGCAGGGAACGGAGCTGGGAGCGGCCGAATTCCGCCTGTTTGTGAGTGAGCGCTGCGTGGTACGGCAGCTCTCGCCGTCCCGGCTGCAGCGGCTGCAGGCCATCGCAAGAGAGTCGGCGGAACAGTCGGAGCGCGGGGTGGTGCCCGCGGTTGAGGCCCCCGTGTCGCTGGCGGACGTGCTCGACGCCGAGGCGGTGCTGCTCTTCGAACGGACGCAGGATCAGGAACCCAGGCTTGGGGTGCTCGAGCCGCCGCGCTCGGTGATCATCGGTCCTGAAGGAGGCTTCAGCCCGGCCGAAGTCCAGGCAGCCTCGCGTGCGGGCACGCGCATTGCCGGGCTCGGGCCGCGCATCTTGCGATCCGAGTCGGTCGCTATCGCGGCAGCCGCGGTGGTCTTGTCGCGTACCGGCGACTTCGCCTAGCCTTCGGGGATGGCGCAGGACCGCGACCCGAACTGCCTCTTCTGTAAGATCGAGGCGGGCGAGATCCCATCTGATCGCGTGTACGAGGACGAGCAGGTCATCGTCTTTCGCGACGTGAATCCACGCGCCCCGACTCACGTGCTGGCGATTCCGCGGCGACACGTATCCTCGATCCACGCGCTCACGGACTCACCCGATGACTCTGCCTTGCTCGCGGCGCTGTTCGCCGCTTTGCGCAGAGTTGCGGCTCAGGGTGGCCTCGAGGACGGCTATCGCGTCGTCACCAACGTCGGACTCGCCGCCGGCCAATCGGTGCCGCACCTGCACCTGCATCTGCTCGGTGGACGCGCGATGAGCTGGCCTCCGGGCTGAGCGACTTTCCGCAATCTCGATCAGGCGCCGGCATCGCCCCGTCCCTACCATCGGTCACGTGACGGCGATAACTCGACCCGACCGGCTTCGCGAGATCCTCGACACGGTGGTCGCCAGCCTCGAGGAGGATGGGGTGGATGGCATCGCGCTCGCACAGCGAGCCTGCCTCTCTCCCTACCACTTCAACCGGCTGGTGGCCTCCCGGATCGGTGAGCCGCCGGTCTCGTTTCGCCGTCGGTTGCTCCTGGAACGGGCGGCCTACCAACTTTCCGCCACCCAGGCGCCGGTGACGGATGTCGCCTTCGACGCGGGCTACGGATCGCTCGAGGCATTCACTCGCGCCTTCCGCCGGGCGTTCGGCCAACCGCCCTCGGAGCTGCGCGGCGCGCCATCGGCACCCGGACGGTTCGACCTTCCGGCTCCGAACGGCGTCCATTTCCATCCGCCGGGCTGGCTACGCCTCCCGGCGGTCGAAGGGAGACCTGCCATGGACCTCGTCGATCGCATGCTGGAACATGACCTATGGACCGTCGCCCAGATGCTCGAGCTCGCGGAGCGCCTGACCGACGAACAGCTGGATGAGCCGATCGACATCGGCATCGAGACCATCAACGAATCAAGGGTGTCGCTGCGCGACCTGCTTGCCAGTCTGGTAGACACCAAGGAGCGCTGGATGGCGGCCGTCGAAGGCCGCGAAGTCCCTCCGCAAGACGACCACAGCATCGCCGGCATGCAGGCCCGGTTCGCCGATGCGGGGCCGGCGTTCGTGCGCAAGTTCCAGGAGGCGCGGCGTCGTGGCGACGAGGACGTGACGTTCATTGACGCGACCTGCGAACCGCCCGACTCGTTCACCTACGGCGGGGTGATCGCCCACGTCCTCAATTTCTCGGCGTTTCGCCGGACTCTGGCGCTCTCAGCGTTCTGGGAGTTCGGGCTCCGAGATCTTGGCAACGGTGATCCTCGCAAGTGGGAGCCCGCCGCATAGGAATCCCAGGGACGATCTGGCTCTACCGGGCCACGCCGGCCGCGATCGCTATTTCTTGTCGCCGTCGCCGTCGATCTTCGGGGCGCGTTTGGCGGCCGAATGGGCAACGGCAAAGGCCCGGCTCTCGTCGTGCCCGTACTCCTCGTAGGCGTTGTTGAAGGCGGCCATGAACGCCTCCTTCTGGTGATGGCTGTACTGGTCGACCTGCTCCTTGGGCAGGTCCGAGATCTTTGCGTACGGCATCGGTCCTTCCCCTGCTCCGACTGATGCTCTCGGACCTGCAAGCGCCTTGCCGCCTCGCTCGAGGGTGACCGTGACCAACCAGCCTTGATGTCGGATCGTGCCCGAAGGATTTACCCTGCCACGAGCGTCTAACCCTGCAGATGACTATCCGAGCCGGTCTCAACGCCGCGGAGCCGATAAATCTCAACACGGTCGTGGCGAACCAGACGGCCTTCCGTACCTGGTACGAAGAAGCGCTGCCGCAGGTCTATCGATACCTGCTGGTCCGCGGCGGACACGACGTCGCGCTGGCCGAGGCGCTGACGCGGCAGACGTTCGTCGAGGCGATACGTCGCCGATCCAGGTTTGACAGCCGCTCCGACGCCGTCACTTGGTTGTACGCGATCGGTCGTCGCAAGCTCGCGGACCATTACCGCCGTTCGGGAAGAAGGCCAGAGCGCGACCTGAGCGTCGCGACGCCACGGACCGATAGCCACGCCAACCTCTGGTCGCACCTCGATCACAACGCAAGGGTGCAATATGCGCTGGCGCAGCTGAGCGGCGAGCAGCGGATCGTGCTCATCCTGCGCTACCTGGACCAGCTGCCGGTGCGTGAGATCGCGTCGACCATCGGCCGCTCCGAGAAGGTCAGCGAGTCCCTCGTGTCGCGAGCACGGGAGGCGTTTCGCCGCGCCTACGGAGACACACAGCCATGAACGATGACCAGCTGACCCGCCTATTGCGCTCGCTGGATGAGCCGGCTGAGCCCGATCCTGGCTTCGCCGATTCACTCTTTGCCCGCCTGGAACGTGAGGCCGGGCACGGTCGCCCGCGTGCCATGTCCGTGCGTTGGACGCTGCTGGCCGCGGCGATGGTCGTGGCCCTGGCCGCTGGCACTGCAGTCGCGATCGGAAGTGGGTTGATCAAGCTGCCGGTCGTGGTCGTCGTGGAATCGCCGACGCCGACCGCGAGCGCGAGCACGCCACCGACTGGCACGCCGCTGGCGAGCGGCACGCCGCAGGAAACGCCGGTGCCAACCGCGTCTATCCCTGAACCTGCCAACCTCGACCGCCTGGTTGCTACCCCGGATGGGTTCCTGGCAATTGGCGCCGTGGAGGGAAGAAACCCACCGAGCTCCGCGGTCTCGGTCATCCTGCAAGGCACGAGCGACGGGAGCTCGTGGCAGTCGATCGACGCCGCTCGTTTCGGGACCGTCGTGGATATGGCCGTCTCGCCATCGGCCTGGATCCTCATTGCCAATACCAAACCCGACCTGAGCGGCAGCTGGGTCCTCTGGCGGTCGACCGACGGGCGGAGCTGGACATCGAACGCAGCCTGGACGACCGATAGCATCACTTCGGGGCTCTCGGTCGTGGCCGGGCCCGCCGGCTTTGCCGTGACGGGCTCGTATGCCATAGGGCCGGGCCTATCGAGGGCTGCGGTCTGGACATCGCGCGACGGCACCAGCTGGACGCAGGCCAACATAGGCTCTGACATAAATTTCGCGCTTGTCCTGAACAACGGATTCCTCGCCGTCGGCCCGCAGATGTTCGCGTCTCTCGACGGTGCGGCGTGGAAGCTGGTGTCATCCCCGCCCGGAAGCGGCGAACAGCCGACCGTCAGCGTGCTCCAAGTGGGATCTAGTCTCGCGTGGGTCTCCTGCAACCAGGTGCCGGATGGTGCGTGCGGCATGTGGACTGGTCGCCTGAATGGATCGGCTGGTTCCTTGGCAATTCATTGGCAGGCCGACGCAGCAGCCACCCAGGCATTGCATGGGTATGCCCCAACAGCCATCACTGGGGACGGGAGTCGCGGGTTCATCTTTGCTTACGACCTAGCCAGCTACGCACGAGTGGTCCTGAGTTCTAACGACGGCCTGAGCTGGGCGCGCACCGCTCTCCCCGCCGACGCCCTTGGCGGCGGACTGCCCAACCTGCTTGCGGCTGGGCAATCGGCGGTCGTCGGTGTCGGCTGGACCGATGCCACGCAGGCCGGCATCGGTCGAGACCTCTGGCGATCGCCTGACGGAACGACCTGGTCACTCGCCTCGGCGCCCTTGGTGCCGCCCGCGCCACAGGTGCCCGTCGGCGCCTGCCCCCCGGCTCCGACGACCGTCCAGCAGCTTGTGGACATCGGCTTCGCCAAGGCGGCAGCGTGCTACGGCAACCAGGCGCTGACGCTGAAGGGTTACAGCAGCAACTGCGGCGGGTGCGGCGGCACAGGCCTCCCTCACCTAACTCCCGACTGGATGGCGGGTGCCTACTCCTACGGGGCGTGGTACATCAGCCCTCAGAACACCAAGACGGCGCCGCAGGGTACGCGTCTCGCCGTCAACCTGCTGCCCTCGGCGCACCTTACGCCGCCAGCCGAAGGGGTTCCGGTGATCGTGACGGGCCACCTGAACGACCCCGCATCGCAGGGCTGCCGCATCGTCCCCTCTATTCTCTTCAGCAGCGAGCTTCCGCCAACTTCGGACGCCATCGGGCTATGCGAGCGGTCCTTGGTGGTGACGGCGATCAAGGTCACCAGCAGCTGACCGAGGGATGGTGTAGACGGAACGTCTCTCGCCACGCATGATCGTGGCCCGTGGACCAGGGGCTTCCGGCCGGCACCGTCACCCTCCTCTTCACCGACGTCGAGGGATCGACGCGCCTGCTGCACGAGATCGGCTCCGAGGCCTATGCGGAGGCGCTCGCTCACCACCGGCGCCTGGTGCGCGAATTTGCGTCGGAGTAGTGGCACACAGCCCCCACCCCAGGCTCTAGCTCAAGGCGAGGAAGGAAGCCGGCCAGGAAGCGGTCGGCTCGCTCGCGCTGATCTTCGGTCGGATGGCCGGTGGTGACGCTGAAAACCATGACGTTTCACTTCCTCGTGGACTCCCAATCTCGGGAGTGGTGAGGCTACGTAACCGCTCAGTCCGGGCTCCCCGCCGGGCCCGCTCTTTCCATGACTCTCATCATTGGCACGCCCCGTGCGCCGCTGCCGTGCATGGTGAAGACTGCAGCGAGCCGACAGAAGCGAATCGCCCTCCTCGAGCGAGTCGTCGCGTCTGAGCGACAGCTTCTGGCACATCCCATGTACGGCGTCCCCGCTGGCCGTGTGATCGCCGAGGCGAAGCATGAGCTGGCCATTCTCCGGGCGCGACGGATCGGGAATCGGCGGCCTATCTCCATCAGGTAGATCCACTTGGCCGCGATGGACGACGGGGGTTGACACTCGGCTAGCGCCACAGATGTTCCTAGTCGACCGGTCAGGATCGACAGCTCTGTGCGAGTTCTTATTACGGGGCGGCGCCACTTACGGAAGCCGCCGAGACCTCGATGACGCGGCGCGCTAAGGCGCGGCGCCGTCAGCCGACGGTCCCGAAGGTCGCGCGCCCGGCCGGTCGATAGGTAAGGAGCGTCACGCCGGACGGCATCGATAGTGACTCGACCAGCGTGAGGTCGTGCGTCTGCCCGCGCTCCGGGAACAGCCGTAGTCCGTCGCCCACCACGACGGGGTAGAGCCGCAGGTTGAGCTCGTCGACGAGATCGCGGTCGAGCAGCCAGCGGAGGAGAACGCCGCTGCCGTGGACCTGGAGCTCCCGCCCGGGCTTCGCTTTGAGCTCGCGGATCGCCGCCTCGACGTCGCCGTCGATGACGTGGGTGTTCTGCCACGTCGGATCTTTGAGCGTGGTCGAGGGCACGTACTTGGGCAGGACGTTGATGCCGTGGGAGACCGGATCGCCCGCGTCGTGGAGCGGCCAGTACGGCTCCCAGATCTCCCAGGTCTTGCGTCCGAGCAGGAACGCATCGGCGCGCTCGAAGTAGGAGGTGAGGAAGCGCCAACCCTCCTCGTCGCCGTGCGACGCGGTCCACCCGCCGCGGTCGAACCCGCCGCGCCGGTCCTCGTCGGGACCGCCGGGGCCCTGGTACACGCCGTCCAACGTCAGCATCATCGATGCGGTCAGCTTCATGGCAGCCCTCCGGGGAAGTGGTCGTCGAAGGTTAGACGACCGGTTCGGACGAGACCCCTCGCGAGCCGCGGAGGACCGCACCGTGAGCGAGCGATGGGTGCGGCATCACCCGACCGTCCGTCGCGCGGGAGGCCATCTATCGAGATGGCGAGCGGGACGGGCGACCCGCCTACACTTGCAGCATGGAACCGCTGGGGTTGCGAGCGTTGCGCTCCGTAACCTTCGGAGCGGTCGCGGTCCCATTGGTCTATGTGGCCGGGTTTGTCGTGTCCGCCTTCCAGAACCCGCTCGCGCTCGGGCTCGTGTTTGTCTTGGTGGCCACGGCAGCGATGCTGGGGCTCAAGCCGATTAGGGATTGGGTCGAGCTGCATGCCCGCCTGAGCGTGGTCGTGTTCGCGGTGGTTGTAGTGGTCGTCCTGCCGCTCGTTGTGCTCTGGCTCGTGCAACCGGCCTACATCGGACCGGCTCGCTAGTGGCTCCTGCGGTCCGCACCCTGCGCCTGACCTGCTCTGAGTTCTAGGTGGACAGACGCTTGACGTCGGTCGAAGGCCGATGGCTGGCATCGGCTGACACCCGATCGAAGTGGCTGAACGACGCGCACAGAGGCGTGCGGCCCGCGGGCGGCCGGCTCCGTATCCTTGAATCTGGCTGCCGCCATCGCCCGAGCATCAGCCGCCTTCAGCCCTCGTGGTCAGGCGCACGACCGGGATCTCACGATCGGTCATCTGCTGGTATCGGCCGAAACCCGGTGCCGCAGCCACGATCCACCGCCAATCTTCAGCACGCTCCTCGCCGCGCAGGAGTTCCGGGCGCACCTTGAAGCGGTTGCGACCGATTTCGACCCACACCTCGTCGGGATTCTCGGCAAGGTTGATGAACCAGGCCGGGTGACGGGCAGCGCCCGCCAGGGATGCGACGACAAGCCATCGGCCCCCGCCAAGGAGTATGGATCCGCTGACCGAGATACTGGCTCGGGGGTCGGCACCCGCCCGCTACAGCCGACTCTTGTCGCTGTGATGGCGCGGCTGTATGGTCTGGCCCCGGCAGCGGTCCGCGACCGACGCCCAAATCGCGGCGGAGCCCCAGACAGCTCACGCCTGAGTCGGCTCGGCGGGACCTCGCGGGTCAGTGGGATTGTGGAGGCTTTCGCGACATGATCGATACCTCAGAAGAGGTGCTGGGGATGCTCACACCTCCTCGAGCGGACGAACCGGATGTGGGCGTCACCATGCGCCGCGTTGACGATCAGATTCGCTGGTATGACCGCCGGGCGTTCGTCAACAACTTCGCCCATAAGAGCCTGCGGGTGGCATCGATCGGTGCGGCTGCCGCCATTCCGGTGCTCGCTGTCTTCGGCGCGCCTCCGGAGGTCATGGCGATTCTCGGTGCGGGCATCGTTGCCTCCGAGGGGATCCAAGAGCTGTTCCAGCTGCAGAGCAACGGCGTCGTCTCCGTAAGCACCCGCGAGGCGCTGAAGCGGCAGAAGTATCTCTACCTCTCGCGCGCGGGGTTGTACGCCCGAGCCCGTGACCCACATCGGATGCTCGCTGAGCAGGTGGAGGCGCTCGTCGCGCGGGAGACGTCTGGATGGGTGTCGCTGGAGAACCTGGACACCGGCTCGGCTGGCCACCAGGAGGTTTCGGGTCACAACGGCGCGAGCTAATGCTTGCAACCCCCCCGCGGCTGGTGGGCGTGTCGCGCTCGGCGAGTTGCACCCCCGCAGTTGATCGAGAGTTCGCGTTCCGGTTTAACCGTCGGCACTCTCCTTCACGCGGGAGCCTGCTCTTCTACCGGCTCCTCGAGCTCGCCGTCCAAGCGCCGCCGCGGCCCAACGTATCGATCCTGGCCAACCCGGGCCACAAGAAGCGCGTCAAGCCCGCCGTGCCGTAACGCAACGTCCCGCCGAGCCTGGCGATCAAGGTTGCGATGCGCCCCTGGCGTCGCTCACGCCGACGCGTCATCCCGGCGAAGGCGGCCGCTAGGCGAAGGTGGAACGCCTTGACTCCGTCGCGGTTGGAGCCCACGTTTCGTACATGACCGAGAAGCCCTTGCCGCGGGCCTTCTACGAAGCCGACAGCTTAAGCACCGAGATCTACGACGCTCGGGCGGCAAGCATCATCCCGGGCAGCCCAGTCGAGGGTGACATCGACTTCTACCGCAGACTGGCTGGCGAGACCGGCGGCCCGGTCCTCGATGTCGGCTGCGGCACCGGCCGGGTAGCGGTCCCGCTCGCGGCCGACGGTCACGAGGTTCTGGGCATCGACGTGTCTGCGCCGATGCTGCGTCTTGCAGAGCAACAGCGAGAGGCGTTGCCCGACGAGGTAGCGGCCCGCCTCTCGTTCCATCAAGCGGACGTGACAACGCTCGACCTCGGGCGCGACTTTCCGCTCATCGTGGCGCCCTCCCGGGTCTTCCAGTTCATGCTCACGTCCGACGCCCAACGCCAGGCGCTAGCGGCACTTCGCTCCCACCTTCGCCCGAACGGACGGCTCGTCCTGGACCTGTTCGATCCACTGCTCGACCGGGTGGTCCCAAGCGCAGAGGTCGCGGCGCGCGGCGGCGAACTCGTTCATCCAACGACCGGCAACCGCGTCACGTGGGAGGTGACGGCCTGGAACCCGGATCCCGCCCGCCAGCTCATCGTCGAGGACTGGGCGGCCCACGAGGTCGATGCCTCTGGCGGCATCCTTCGGTCCGACACCGAGCGGCTGACCCTGCGCTGGTCGTTGCGGAGCGAGATGCGCCTGCTGTTCGAGCTAGCCGATCTCGAGGTCGTGGCGGACTACGGCGACTTCAGGGGCGGGCCGCCCGCCTACGGCCGCGAGCAAGTCTGGGTTCTACGCCGCGCGGAGGTCTAGCCGCGCTCCTGGGGGGCGCTGACCAGCAGGCCGAGTCCTGCAAATCAGGGCTACCAAGCGTGGGGATATGTCGACGGCAGTCCGTGCCGTGGTGGTGGGATAGGTTGTCATCGTCGGTCCTCCCAACTTCCTTCGGCGGCAGGTGCTCTATGAGATGCCAGTGGGCCCGTCACCGGAGTTCCGGGTAGCGGGCGGTGGCGGCCGTAAACGTCGAGGCGTCAGCTTCCGAAGCCGGCGAACGTCGCCCACCTCCGGTCGACGGTGTACGTACCGTCAGCGTCCAGGTTGAGAATGACGACCGGGACGTCCACCCGATTGCCGTTCTTGGGGTCGATCGTGATCGTGCCGGTGATCCCGGCATAGTCCGTGGTACTGAGAAGCGCCTGTGCAACCTTGGTCCTGTCCCAACCGCGGACTCGCTGGACCGCATCGGCCAGGAGCTTGATCGAGTCGTACGTGAACGTTCCCCATGTGCCGGGCGCGGTTCCCACCTTCGCCCTGTAGTCCGCGACGTACTTCGCGGCCCGCGGGAAATTGTCGGGCGACGGGACGCCGCTGAAGCTGCAGCCGCGGGCGGCGTCGAGCCCGGCGGTATCCGCGAAGGCCGGATCCTGATTCGCGAGTCCCATGAGGCAGATGGAGTCCGAGATCATCTTCTCGGTTCTCGCCTTGGCTAGATCCCGCGCGATGATGCCTCCCTGGGGGTAATACGTGCTGACGTAGAACAGATCCGGGTGCAGCTTCGCAATCGCCTCGATCTGAGGTAGGTAATCCTTCAGCGAGGGATCGATCTTCTCGTAGGCAACGACCTGGAGGCCTGCCTGGCCCAATGCGCTCTCGACCTGTGCCGCAATGCCGCCGGTGTACGTCTGCGGGTCATACAGGATCGCCACCGTTCGCACCCTGTAGAACTCGCTGATCGCCTTCGCTTCGACCGGTGCGATCTGGTAGTCCTTCGGTTGGATGGTGATACCCATGCCGTTCGTCGCGCTGTTACTCGTGAGGTGGATGACAGCCGTGCCGGCGTCGAGATAGGTCTTCAGGTTCTTGACCCCGACGGCTGAGTTGTACGGCCCGACAACGGCGAATACGCCGCGCGCCACCATCTGCTGCGCAATCCGCACGCCTGTCGTCGGATCGGCGCGATCGTCAGCAGGCACGAGCTTGATCTGCTTCCCCAGGACACCGCCGCTCGCGTTCAGCTCATCCACGGCCAACTGTGCTCCAGCCAGCATGTCTTTTCCGTTGGACGCCTGATCCCCGGACAGCGGTGCCTCGAGCGCCACCTCGACCGTCGTCTCCGCAGATGACGACCCCGTTGCACCGGGCGAGCTGGATGAGCCAACGCCACAAGAGGCAGCGAGAGCTGCCATTAGACCGATGGCGAGCCCGCTTCGGACGATCTGAACCGCTGTTGCCACGATCGCCTCGCGTTTCGTCTCAGTGCAGCTTGCGCAAGTCATCTGCGTGTGGCGTGCGTCGGTCGCAACGCCATCTGGATTCAATTCTCATTCAATAAGGCGGTGCCGGTTTGATGGCTCCCGGTGACTCAGCGCCGTGCTAGCCGGCAGGCTCCGCGAGCAGGTGGGTGGTCATGAGGCCCAGCCCCTTGACCTCCACCGCCTCGCGCTCCTCGAATGAGAAGGCGTCGCGTAGCAGTTCCCAGGTTGACGGCGCGACCTGGATTCGACCTCTCAGCCCGGACGATTCCATCCTCGAGGCGACGTTCACGGTGTCTCCCCACAGATCGAACAAGATTCGCTTCCGACCGATCACACCTCCCACCAGTGGACCGCTGGCCAATCCAATGCGCAGCTCCAGCGCCAGGCTGAACCGGCTCCGTGCCTCAGCGAGCGCGGCGATCATGCCGCGGGCAAGAGCCATGGCTGCCTGTGCGTGGTCGGCGCGGGGCACCGGGGCGCCAGCGACCGCCATGTACGAATCGCCGATAGTCTTGATCTTCTCCACCCCGCAGGCTGCAGCCACCCCGTCGAATTGGCTGAAAAGCTCGTCCAGAAAGCCGACCACCCGGTCGGGAGCGGTGCGCTGGGCCCACGGCGTGAAGTCAACCAGGTCCGCAAACAAGACTGTGGTGTTCTGGTAAGCCTCGGCAATCCGCCCCTCTCCATGCTTGAGCCGCGCCGCGATCGAGATCGGAATGGCGTTGAACAGCAGCTCGTCGGAGCGCGCCTGCGCCTCTCGCCGGCGGAGATCGGAATAGCGAAACAGGAAGAAGATGATCGTGGCCGGCGCGCCAACGCTAAACGCGTAAGAGGCCAGCCGGATCGGGTACGCGAACGGCGAGATGGCGGCAATGACCAGCGGGTCAACGAGGACGATAAGCAACAAGGCCGCCAAAAAGACGGCAAGCCAAACCGTCGCGCGCCCCGGGCCGAGCGCCAGCATGGCGCACACGGGACTCAGAAATGCCCACCATATTCCTGCACCTGATGCCGCGACCCCACCGGCCATCACGGTGGCCAGCACCGTAAACACGGTGCCCGCATAGAGCAGGACGATGACGTAGCGATCAAATCGGTGACTCCGCGCCAGCACCGTGAGATTTGCAAGGCAGATCAACGAAAGGCTGAATCCGAGTGGAATCGCAATCGCCCGTCCCGGCGCGGCGCCGATCACCGAGAGAGGTGCGACAACGCTGACATAGCCGACCGCCACCCCGAACCGCTTGCGTAGTCGCAGGTCGTCATCGTCTCCGGGTTCATCAGCAATGGCCAGGAGCCGATTCAGAAACATCGGCAGGCGCCGGCTGGGCGTCTGCGGGTTTGCCTGCTCGATCATGGCGGCGATGGTACGACCGCCGCGTGCTCATGGAGGGCGCACCTCGGGCTTGCCGGCGCTCGTTGCTGCACCAGCCGTGGAGGCCAAGGATGTCAGCTCGCCCGATTCCCGCGCGCAAACTTGACAAGGCGTGGAGTGGCCGCTGGGTGGAGCTGCTCGGAGTCTGCCCGCCACTCAGTCGAGCCGTCAGCTCAGAGGGCTGGCACTAAGTCGCGCGGACGTCGACCTCAATGCTGGCGAAGCCTGTCTGACCCCTTGCCTCGACCTTCCAGCATCCTGGCGTTGGAAACGTCAGGTCGGTGGGTAGCGGCCCCGGAAGGCCCTCACTAGTTCCGGCCAGTTCGGCCAAGCCCGTCACTCGCCCGTCCGATCGAAGGACGGAAACATCCGGCGCCTGAGAGTCGAGCGTGTAGATGCCGATCTTCATGTGGAATGCGCCGCCGTAGAAATCGACGTTTTTTCCCCAGCGTGCCCCGTCAGTGCCCATGAAAAACGTGTCGCCGCTACCGATGTCGACTTCGCCGCTGGGTGCTGGCCTCGGAACAGGTGAGGCCATCATGGATGCGTCGATCGAGTCGTTACAGGGCCGGTTGGAACTCGGCGGTTCCGGGGTACCAGACTGCGACGCTTTGGCGCAGCCGGTAATGACCGATAGAACAAGCGGGAACTCGCGAGTGGCGCTGGGATCTCGGTGTTCGGGATGGGTGTCTTGGCGCTCTCGGCCTTGATGGTCATCAGATGCTGGGAAATGTCGCGCCACTGACGTAATAACTGGACAAGGCGTGGAGCAGCCGCGAGGTCAAAGGTGCGAGGCCGCTCAATCCGTCTGGTGTAACGGCTCCCAAACGGCCCACTCTTCAGCGAGAAGTGGGCCACGCCATCGGCTGATATTGAGCCCCTGAGCGACGCTCCGCTTGCCCCTCTCATCGGTTGCCTCAGCCCTTACGCGTGTAGCGAGATATTCGCCCTCCCCGAATCGATGCTGGACCGTGAAGTGGACCATCGGAGTGGCGCTTCGGTACTCGACGATGTCCCCCTTGAGCTGCTCTCGATTCCGGTCCCGGGAGCCTATGTGCCCAACGTAGTCATCGGTGACGAGAGCATCCAACTCGCTCATATCTACCTCGCCGTTCCAGATGGCGAGGTAACGACGGAGTGTGTCCTCCCGGTCGTGCATCCTCAGGATCATGACAGAGCCCCGGTCTCACGACGGGAGCCGGAGCCCATGAATCAATAGGTGGACACGGGGTGGTTCGCAAGGTCGGTAATGGAGACTATGAACACCTGAACCGCACGTGGGGAGTCATGCTCCACAAAGATCAAATTCGATGGCTTCGCATCATGGAGCGCGAAGCCTAGGAAGGCTGCGCGGATACGCACCTCTCCGGCCGCAACAGCAGCGGCGCATCCAGCGGGCTGATATCCCTGGCCTTGCACCGATGAAGCGGCTGGCAGGTCGATCTCAGATCGCCGACCTGCTCGAGTAGGCTGCTACGCTCCCCACGTGGCGCTCTCCAGAAACGTCTTGGCACTTGCCCTAGCGTTAGTGGTGAATGTCCTGCTCGTTATCCTCTTGACTCCACTCGGCTTCGAGACCCGCCCAGCAACCGATTTGAAGACCGTTGGCTACATAGCAATCGGTACCATTTTTGCGGGACTCATCCTGGACTTGGCGTCAATCGTCCTCCTCTTCATGAGAGTTAGATTGGCTTCGAGTCTGGCGATCGTCGGCTCGATCCTCTTCTTCTTTCCCATTTTCGGAGACCGAATTGGGTCCTTCTTCTCAGTGCCTATCCCACCTGTAATTAACATCCTCGAATACGTCTTCTTTGTCGTACTACTCGTAACTCTCTTCCTAGCCTCGAAGGTCTACAGAGAGAGCAATCCCTCTCCCAGTTGACGAATTCAGAGAGGTCCTCGGTGGGTCAGAGGCCAAGTCTGCGGCGAGGCCAAGCCGACGCCGCCGCGCGCGACTCCCGAGTCCCGCGACGCGCCGCGGTCTGGCCGAAGTGGTCGGATCTAGACTCCAGCGCTGGTTGCGGATTAACGCTTCGCTGCCGTTACGCTCCAGAGGGAGGCCGAAATGCAGGTCCAAGATCTAGTTGATGAGCTCGATCGGAATCCGACGCTTGAGGCCCAGCTAAAGCAGGACCCGAAAAAGGCCCTAAAGGATGTAGCCCGTAACGCGCCGATCTATCAACGAGACCGGTGGGTCTATCGTGTCGTGGTTGCCGCGCTAGGGGCAACCGTGTTGGTAGCGGCGGCTGGGTCAATCGTCCTCCAGCTGTTCGGACACGACACACCGGCTAGCCTGATCGCGTTGGGCTCAGCGGCGATTGGTGCTATCGCCGGACTTCTCGCGCCGTCTCCTACGACTACAAGTGGATGAGTGGGGCGCCTCGGGCTGACTGACATCCCTGGCCTGCACCGATGATGAGCTGATCGGCAGGTCGATCGAGAACAGCACGTGGCCGCAGTTTGGAACAGCGAACCGATCCAGACATGGAGTAGGCCTCCGAAGCTTGCTTGTGGAGGTCAAGCTAAATGGTCTGTGACAAAAACGGGGGCTTTGCCTATAGACCCGCGCCTCGATTGACGGGTAGGGAGATAGGCACCGTCGAAATGTCGCACCCGGGGCCTTAGGAGATGAGAGGGGCCCTCTTTCGCTTGTGACCCGCGGACGGGCGGTCGGCCACGCTGGCGGCCAATTTCGGCT
>Ga0070708_100000849_pt1 | contig 22993 bp, 16 predicted proteins | sample KBSK5503metaG_FD_65469 | JGI IMG/M metagenome (GOLD analysis project Ga0070708, IMG submission 65469) | Corn, switchgrass and miscanthus rhizosphere microbial communities from Kellogg Biological Station, Michigan, USA - KBS K5-50-3 metaG | ecosystem: Host-associated > Plants > Roots >... | reverse complement strand
CAACAGCGTCAACAGTCCAAGGACGAACGCACCCTGGTTCGGCGGCAAGAACGGCTGCGTGATGGCGACGACGGGAATCCCGACCGCCAACAGTACCGCGATCTGCACCAGAATCACCAATGCACGGCGCGGCGCATCGGCTGGATCGACCTTGCCCTTTTGCGCATCGGAAAAGGCACGACGAGCCAGGTGATTCCCCAGCGATTTGGCACTGGTGATCAGACCGTAGATCAGCGGCGCCGCGATTAGTCCGCTCACAAGCACGATCGCGAACCGTACACGGTCGGGCGCCATCCCGAGCATGGCACCGACCAACACGCTGAGGCGGTCGATCTCCACATCGATACCAATCACCAGCGCGGTGATGAGTGCCGCGTCTAGCAGAATGATCCTGATGATGCGATTCGTAGCGGAGCGCTCGGTCGCGGGACGTGGAGCATTCCGCACACGCTCGATCCAGGATGCGTAGAGTGCGGTGACCGTTTGAATGGGCTCCGGGAGCCAATGATCGATCGATGCCGCGGCCTTATTGGAGAGTCTGATCAGGAGCGGCGTCGTCAGCGTCGTGATCGCTGAGACCGCGATCGCCACGGGATACATCCACCCACCGATTACACCGGACGCGACACCAACGCCGGCAATGATGAACGAGAACTCACCGATCTGGGCCAGGCTCATTCCTGCCTTGATCGCCGTACGGCGCCCGTGACCGGCGAGGAACGCGCCGACTGTAACCGCCAGTACCTTTCCGAATATCACCGCCATCGTCAACGCCAAAACGGCTCTCCAGTGCTCTGTCAGCGCGGTCGGATCGATCATCATCCCCACTGACACGAAGAAGATCGCCGCGAACATGTCGCGCACCGGCCGCACCAGATTCGATATCTCCGTTTCGTGACCAGACTCGGCGATCAGCGATCCGGCGATGAACGCGCCGAGCGCGACGGAATAACCAAACGAGAGCGCGAGGAGGGCCGCGGCGAAGCAGATGCCAATGCTTGCGACCAGTGTCGTTTCAGGTCTGCCGAGCTTTTGCACTGCTCGGATCGCGCGCGGGACAGTCAGGATTCCGAATCCGATCAGCGGAGCGAGGAACGTCACCAGTCGTACTGCCGTGAGCGCGATCTCCGACGGTGAGACCGCGCCGGATCGCGCGATGGTCGTCAGGACCGTGAGCAGGAAGATTGCGAGCAAGTCCTCGATGATCAGAATTCCGAACACGAGCTCGGTGACGCGACCTCTTACGTTTTGCTCCTCGAAAGCCTTCACGATGATCGTCGTGCTCGAGATGCCGACGATTGCGCCGCCAAAAATGCTTTCGACGCGGGTGAAGCCGAGCATCTGGCCAACGAGATATCCTACCGACACCATCACGCTGCACTCGAAGAGAGCTACTGCTCCCGCCTTCTGACTCACCTGGACCAGCTTCCGGATACTGAACTCGAGGCCGAGTGAAAACATCAGGAGGATGACGCCGAGCTCGGAGAGGGCGCGCACGGTTTGCGGATTCGCAACCAGCGGAATCGGGATGTGCGGACCAATGATCATCCCGGCCAGCAGATAGCCGAACACGACGGGCTGGCGCAGTCGCTGAAAGACAACCGTCGCCACTGCGGCCACGCAGAGAACTACGGCGAGATTCTGAAGGAAGGTGTGGGAATCCATCGCTTAGCTTTCGCGCATCCAGTGTGGGAGGAGCAGATGATTTGCTCGCTCCCACTCTGGGATACTAGCTTCCTCTCCTTTCTTCGAGGACCAGCATTACCAGTCCCGTTGACAGAAGGATTCCAGTCACAACGAACATGGGGATCATTGCCGCCCGCGGTAAGACGAAGGCGGCTCCCATCAGCACGAACGCCGACAGCACGACTTTGAACCACAGCTCGACCCGCGGTATTTCCTGCTGCACGGGCCGTTCGGTTGCGTTTGAATCTTCCACAAAAATCTCCAGCGCCTCACGGACGCAGTTGCAGGTTCGTGGGTTCCGCACGCGACGTCGCTGGCTTCACCAGACGTGCGCGTCCTCCCCGCTCAATCGAGCGGATAGAGTTTCTACGAGTTGTTAGGAGCGGATAAAGGCGGGAGGCGCTGTAGCGTTGTACGGAAAAGTAAGCGCGAGGGCGTTACTTGCGACGCGTCCGTTCCCTGATGGCAGCGAACCGCAATTCCAGTCGAGAGGCAGGCGCGCAAATGCACACTGGGATAGCGGAGAGAGCCAACGAGCAGTATCGCGTACAACGTGGGAGGTCGCGGTGAGCCCTGCCGCTGCGAGTCTGACTGGAACAGACGGGGGCGCCAGGGTGGTGGGCGCAGCTCGCGCGGCTGCCGGGTCGCCAATGTTTTCGCGCGGGGGGTCGGCATGTAGCGACAGCCACAGCGCGAGCCCAATAACGATCGCGATCGGACCATGTAGGCCCAGCTTTACCTCAACAGAGCGCGCTCCCGACATGCGATAAAGTTAACGAGATGTAAGCGCTCATTCGCTCAACATGCGCTCCCCCGGAATCATTATTGAGGGAGTGGTAGACGTCAGCACCGGAGATCATGCAGAGATTTGATTTGAGGATGGCGATGTCGACGGCCCTCCTGTGCCTGAGTTTGGCCGACGCACAGCAAGCACGAGCGCAGGATCAGTGGTCCGCCGTCACGACGGCAATCGGTCGTCCGGGTACGCTGCAACCCGACGGCGTCATGAAGTACGGCTTCCCGCGAAGCGATATGAGCGTGTCACTCGAAGGAGTGACGCTCAAGCCGGCGCTTGCTCTCGGATCATGGGTTGCGTTCAAGCGCATCGGTGCAAGTAACGCGCTGGTGATGGGCGATTTGGTTTTGGCGGAAGCGGAAGTGTCACCGGTAATCAGTTCGCTGCAGCAGGGCGATGTTTTTCAGACAGCGGTGCACAACCACCTGCTTCGCGAATCCCCCCGAGTGGTGTACGTCCATATCATGGCGCGCGGTGACGCAACAAGAATCGCGGCAGCAATTCGGAAGGCTTTGGATCTCACCGCGACACCGGCCGCCACACCTCAGTCAGCCACACCAGCGGCGATCGACCTCGACACTGCCACGATCCATCGCGACCTGGGCACCGCGGGCAAAGTGAACGGTGGCGTTTATCAGGTAAGTGTTCCACGTCGGGAAACGATTCGAATGGATGGCGAAGCCGTACCGCCATCGATGGGCGTCTCGACGGCGATCAATTTCCAGCCCACGGGGAACGGGCGCGCGGCGATCACCGGCGACTTCGTGATGCGCGAGGGCGAAGTCAATCGAGTCATTCCGATACTGAGAGGCGGGGGGATTACGATCACGGCGCTCCATTCACACATGATCGGCGAAGATCCTCGCCTCTTCTTCATGCACTTCTGGGCAAACGACGACGCCGGCCAATTGGCGACTACGCTCCGACGGGCAATCGATCAACTGAAGTAAAAAAAAAGGATTCGACTCACGCCGAAAGCAAAAAGGCCACCAATCTGGTGGCCTTTTTGCTTTGACGAAGATGGGCTTACTGCTCGACGTCTTCGTCGTCGAAGGTGAGAGCGTCTGCCTCACGAACGCGATCGAGCATGGCGTTGACCGGGAGCGCTATCCCCCGGTCGTTCAGCACGGATTCTTTGCTGGACCCGCGCTGGAACCAGCTCCTCACATCGGGCGTTGTCCCAGTACCGCTCGCACCAGCCGCCTCTTCGTCAGGGGCGATATCCGAACCATACACGTCCATTCAGCCTCCATGGGTTCAGTGTTGCTTGCCATACATACGGTACCCCAAAACGATGGTTTCGAGCCGCTGCGCTAAAGTACAATCAGAACAGAAACCGTCCAATAGTTTGACGATGTCTGACCTCGAAACCGTCACAACCGGGTTACAGTTTCTTACCGGATCGTTTTCGGGTCTATTCCCCTACTAGCGAAAATCCGGCCAACAGCCTGGCCAATCTTGTTGTTGGGGGTGCTGGCGCCGGCGGTCACGCCGATCCGCACTTTGCCTGAGCGCGGAATCCAATCGGCGGAGGAGATTTCCTCCTTCGCGCCGAGGGGACGATGGCGGATCGTGGCGGTTGTGGGATCGATGTCTTCGGCGTCCTCGATGTGGAAGGTGCGCACCCTCTCCGAGCAGATCGCCGCCAGTGACATCGTGTTGCTCGAGTTGTAACCGCCGATTACAACCATCAGGTCGAGGGGTTCGCGCAACAGCTCGACCACCGCATCCTGGCGCTCCTGAGTCGCGCTGCAGATGGTGTCGAAGGTGCGAAAATTCTCCCGCGCGTAGTCTTCGCCGCGGGCGCGCGCCATCGATTTACCAATCAGCTCGCCGATGGCGAGCGATTCGCGGGCGAGCATCGTCGTCTGATTCGCTACACCAATCCGCCGTAGGTCGCGCGCCGGATCGAAGTTCGGCGATGCGGCGTGGCCGAAGCGTTCCATCAGCGCCGTTGCACTGAGCCGTCCCTCGACGAAGTCACAGACCAGGCCGGCCTCGTCCATATTGCGCACGATGAAGTAGTGGCCTCCCTCGTACTTCTCGGCCTGGGATGCCGTAGCGCGCGTCTCTTCATGGTAGTACTTGCCGTGAATGAGCGAAGTGAAGCCATCGCGGGCGTAGCTCTCGACTCGCTTCCAGACGTTGAGCACCGAACCGCAGGTCGTGTCTACCATCACGCAACCGATCTGGCGAAGGATCTCGAAGTCCCTGATCGTTACGCCAAACGCTGGTAGGATCACGACGTCCTCGGCCCTTACGCCGCTGAAATCGATGTGGCTGCCGGCACCGCCCCCGCTTCCCTCTTCCCCCTTCCCGCTTCCCTCTTCCCCCTTCCCGCTTCCCGCTTCCCCAGGCATGAGGAAAGTGATCCCCATTGCCTGGAGTTTCGAGTTCACGTGCGGGTTATGGATGATCTCACCGGCCAGGTAGATAGTACGATCCGGGAACTTCTTTCTGGCCTGATATGCGTACTCAACCGCCCTTTCCACCCCGTAACAGAAGCCGAACTCCTTCGCTAAACGGATGGTTATTTCGCCCGCGGTCAGGGTGTATTCCTGGGCTTTGAGCAGATCGACGAGGTGGCCCGTATAGTCGGAATCCAGTTCGGACTGGATCTCAGACTTCAACCCGAAACCTTTCCGAAAGTACGTGGGCGCCCCAGTTCCGTTTGGGGGGCTGGCCTGCATATTCCGAGTACCGGGCGCTGTGGTCCCGTCCGGGCCCGGCGCCTTCACCGACGTATCCGACATAATCTGAATCTAGCAGTGGCCAATAGATAATGCGCTTCGAGAAACTACGATGACCGAATCGCTCGGAGCGTACCCCGCAGAACAGGTAATTGCGCCGAACGATGGCGCACCCTCGCTTGCATTTACTGCCGCCGCATCGCGGCAATCGGGTTTGGCGAGACCCGCACCACTACAAAGAGGCGATACCATAGGTGTCGTCGCGCCTTCATACGCGCCCCACTCGGCGTGGCTTTTTCGCGGCGCCAAGGCGATAGAGGAAGCGGGCTACAACCTGATTCTCCAATCCGAAGTAGAGCGCGAGAGACGCTTTCACCAGCGCGAGGATGAGGAGCGCGCTGAAAGCCTGATGAGGATGTGGAGCAACCCGGAAGTGAAAGCCGTGATCGCGGCGACCGGAGGTTACGGAGCAGTCAGGGTCATTCCCTACCTCGACCCGGATGTATTTCGCCGCAATCCGAAGGCTTTCGTCGGTTACTCGGACATCACCGCGCTGCATCTCTGGCTGATGCGCCGCGCGCAGCTGAGAGTCTTCCACGGTCCGACGCTCGACGATTTGTTTCCGGGTGGTGCAGATCCTACGGTTGCTTCGCTGCTCTCCGCGCTCACGGATCCGCGGCCGGAAACGAAGCTCGGAGGGCCTTCCGTGCGCGCTGTCCGACCGGGGAGAGCAGTTGGGCGACTCACCGGGGGCAATCTCTCGCTCGTTCAGCAGACGATCGGGACCCCGTACGAGATCGACACCCGAGGTGCGATTCTCTTTCTCGAGGAGACGCGCGACCCTATGTCGTTCGTCGACGAGCGCCTGGTCCACCTCCGCTCCGCCGGACTCCTTCGCGACGTCCGAGGCATCGTATTCGGCCATCTGTCGATCGATCGGTGCGAGGAAGACGAGTTCGAGGATTTTCTGCTCGATCTGCTACCCGATTTCCACGGGCCGATCCTCATGGACTTCCCGGCGGGCCACGAAGCGCCAAATCTCACGCTTCCACTCGGCACCGAAGTCGAGCTCGTCTCCGACGAATCGACCGGCTGGCTAGCCTACCGCGAACCCGCACTGGCACTCGAACCGCGCCTAAGTCTCGTCTAAGACTGCGGACTTCGCATTTCGGACCAACGGCATTTCGGACTGCTGACTAATTGCGGATTGGGAGACCTACTTCGGATTGATGACTGGTGCGGACTGCTTCTCAGTGGTTTCCCAATGCACAGTTAGTTTCCCAATTCGTAGTTAGTCAGCAGTCAGCAGTGCACTTGGTCCGAAATGCGAAGTCCGCAGTCAGAGCCCACCCGATTTAATGGTGGCGTCCACCGCGATGCACCAGACGTGGAGAAGCATCAGGTGCACTTCCTGAATGTAGGCGCCGTTATCGCTAGGAACGGCGATGACGTGATCGGCGTCGAACCCCTGCAATCCATTCTTTCCGCAGAGCGCGATCGTCGTCGCCCCCTTACCCTTACCTGCCTGTAGCCCGCGCACCACGTTCTCGGATTTACCGCTGGTCGTAATTCCGATTACTGCATCGCCCATCGTCGCCAGTGCCTCGACCTGACGCTCGAAAAGAGCGCCGTACCCGAAATCGTTGGCGATGCATGTCATCACTCCCGAATCGCCGACCAGAGAAATCGCGGGGAGCGGCCGGCGAGTCTCCTTGAAACGTCCAATCAGCTCCTCGACCAGATGGCTCGCTTGTGTCGCGCTGCCGCCGTTGCCGAAGGCGAGGATCTTTCCACCGCGGCCGAGACAGGAGATGATCGCTTCGCAGGCCGCGTCAGCGGCGGGCTGGAGTGAGGCGAGACACTCGTCTATGACTCTCTGGTGCCCGGTGAAATGCGTCGAGAAGTGTTGAGCCGGCATGCGCGGATTATATGAGTGAGGCCGCTCTGCGCCAGTGCTTGCTAACGCTCACGACGCCGCTTCTTGAACTGCGACGCACCGCCCCCGTACCTACCTCGACCTCTGCGATGGCGACGAAATTCCCCGGCGATCCGCCGCGCTTCTCGTTCTGCGTGCGACTGCATCTCGCGGTCTTCGGCTGACTCTTCGACTTCGTCCGGTGACCACGGTTGGGCGAGAAGATCCTGCAGCTCTCCTAACGTGTCGGCACGGACGGCACCCCTTTGACCGCGCAGGACCACAAAGCGGACCGGGCGATCGAGCCGCGGGATTTCTCCCTCGGTCAAAGTGCGGGCGACCTTCTCCGGAAGGCGGAGCCTCGCCACTCCGCGTCGTTGTCCATCCCGTTCTTCGACGTCGTAATCGATGTCGACTTCCCGATCGCGAATCATTACTTGATCTGGTAAAGCGTGGAGTCGTTCGCGCACCGCTTTTGGCACGAACTTCTCTCGATCCACCAGCAGCCGAGCCGCGCGGAATTCGTCCATCGAGTTGACACCGGCAAGCTGTTCCTCGTACAGCGCTGTCAGCTCCGCGAGCCCGAGGCGTCGCGTCTCTCCGCCCGATCGTTTGTAGGCTTCCCGAATCTCCTCGATCGTGTCGCGGTTTTTCTTCACCGCAAAATGTCTTGCTTCTCCGCGCGCCACCGCTTCGGCCAGAACATGCCGGGCTTCCGCTGCATGCGCGGCGGGGAATTCCTCGACCGTTTCGATTTCGCTCTCCAACTCGAAGCCGAAATACTCCAGAGTCTGCTTCAGCACGAGCGGACCATGCTTCCGATGTGGATCGTAAATCAGCTCCGTCTCGCCGCGTGTTGCGTAGCGGCGAATGAGCTCCATCGGAATCTGGGTGCCTTCGATCGCCGCGCGCGGAATTCCGGAACGGTCGGCGAAGTAGCGCAGGCTTCCGGCAATCGCGCCCCAACTGCCAGCTACACTGGTCTTCGAGACCCTCGCCTCGCTGCCGTCCGCTGTCTGCTCGTCGATCACGAGATCGAACGGCATGTACTGCGCTAGTAACTGGGTGAATTTCCGGTAGATATGATCGCGCGCGTTGACCATGCGCGTCGGCAGCTCCATGCCGAGGCTGCGATAGATGCTCGCCGTAGCCAGCGCGGCATCTTCGATCGCTTTGACGAGCACTCCGCGTTGCTCGGCCCACTTTTCGATGCTTTCGTCGAAGAGGTGTCGCGGTAGTCCATAGACCTCACCGATGTAGCCGCATCTGGAAAACGCTTCGGCGTACAGGTTGTACGAAGTCAAGTGATCGCTCCCGGGGACGGTCACTCCGGAGAGATCGCGATCCTCGCGCGTCATGCGATGCAGTGATTCGATGGAGCTCATCACCGCCAAGTACGGCACCAGCTCGTCGTCGGCATTCACCAGCAGCTCGGCCCACGGCCGGTCGACCGGCATCGCCTCAACCGCCTTGCCGTAGCGGGAAAGTCTCCCATTCTCGATGATGCCGCGCTGCTCGAGCAAGGTCACCGCCTTACGATAGGCGACGCGATCCAGCGGAACGGGCAGCTCGAGCTCGTCGGCGCGAACGCCAAGGTCGGCGCACGTCATCGCGACCCGCTCCGAATCACCAGCGAGCTGAAATTCAGGAGCTGTCGGCTGGAGCGAGGAGAAGTGAATGTCGCGATCGGAGAGGATGAAGACTCTTCCTCCCGCCACCCGGCCGTGCACGCGCCCCGCCATCTGCAGGATCTCGTTGGCGCCCAGGTGAAGGCGAGTCAGCACGTTTTTCCCGCGCTCGATGATGTTGCTGAACCGGGTGTCGTCAATGACAACGGTGTCAAGACCGTGGACGTTGAGCGCGCTCTGCCCCGCCGCTGTCATCGCCAGGAAATAGGGCTTCTTCTCTTCACCCTCGAGAAATGGCCGGATGATTCTGATCGGCTCACCGCCGTGATAGAACGCGCTGTTGATGCGTGGAAAGCGCTCTCGTACCAGCTCGGCAGCTTCTTCGACGCCTGCTCGAGTGGGCATGAACATGCCGACACCGCGACGCTCCTTCACCACCTGCTGTAGAAACCGGTCGTCGAGGAACGACAGTGGCTCCTTGCGTACGATCTTCACGTCAGCTGCCTTCGCTGGATCGAACGCGGATGTCTCGAGTACGGCCGCTGCATTGAGGTATCGCGCGTAGAAACTCGGATCAACTGTCGCTGAGAGCCAGATGAAGCGACAACCGACGCGCTTTCCGAGGGCGAGACACAGCTCCAGCTCCGCCGACGTTTGATGGATCTCGTCGACAACCAGGGTGTCCGTCGGAAGAATGTCGCCGTCCTGGAACCAGCGGCGCGCGATGCCGGTCGTGACAACGACCACGCTCCAAGTCGGCGTCTCGGGGGTGGCTTCGCGCTCGCGATTGACGACGCCCACTTTCAGCGTGTCCGTCCGCAGAATCGTCTCCGCCATCAGGCGGATCGACAGTGTTTTGCCGGTTCCGGTTCCGGCGACGATGCCGAACCCCTTCCCTGCTGCCGCGAGATCTCTGATCTCGCGGCCGTGTTGTTTCTCGAGCAGCGTCGGGACGTGCAGACCGAGAGCGATCTCGATAGTCTCGCAGGCAGCGCGCGTCGGCGCGATCACGATCAGCCTGCCCGTTGGCGGCTCGGCGGCGACGAACGCCGCGTGGTCCGGCGGGAGGTATCGGTCGGTTACTGTGCGCTGCATCGCATTGGAAAGTGCATACATCGCACCCGATGCGAAACGGCCCCAGGGACTAAGCGTCCTCCGGGGCCGTCGCTATGACTTCAAGAGACTTCAGTCTCTGCCTCTGTGTCCCCTACCCCGTCCGTGCCCGTTGCGTTCCGAGCGGCTGAAGCGGTTGTCGTCGTTGTTATCCCGGCGTCGATCGAAACGATCGTCGTTGTCGTCATCATTGTGTCGCCGGTCGAAGCCACGATCATCATCGTCATCATTCTGTCGCCGATCGAAGCCACGATCATCATCGTCATCATTGTGTCGCCGGTCGAAGCCACGATCTTCATCGTCATCACGATCGCGGTTCCGTACGCCGTTGTTACCGCGGGCGGTGCGGGTGCTCAGGATGGTAAATGTCCCGTCAGGGTTTCTGCGCGCGCGCTGGATCACGACGTTGCCGTTCGCGTCGAGCGTGCGACGCTGGTAGATCGAGTTGTTGTTGCGGCCCCGACCGACCTGGCGCCAGACCCCGTCAGCCGCTCTTCGATCAGTGCGGCAATTGGTTGCCACGCCGCCTCGACCAAAAATGATGTCGCCGACGGTGCCGTTCGCGCTCGCGAGCTGGCAGTCGCGGGTTGTGCGAGTCGTGGTGCCCACGGGGTGGCGGGTGCCGACTATCTGAGCATTGAGCGGAGCCGTCGATGCTACGCCGACGACTGCCAGGGCCAATATGACTGCTTTCATCGCGAAATCCTCCGGTTGATTAGATCAATGAGCTCGTCGGTAGGACTGGACTTGCTCTTCTCCGATTTTCCCTTCTTGGTCTTCTGCGGATCGTCTCCGAAGAGGACCCTTCCGTTCGCCGGGCGGTTTCTCACCGCCGAAGCACAATCAGTTGGCGCGGGCTGCTGGCCCGGTGGGACGTCGTTGATCCAGATGCGGCACATACCAGCGGGCGGAAAAAACCCTGGCGGCACGATCGGGTCGCGACGCGACTGAGTCTGCTGAGTCGTTTGCGACTTCGGCTTTACCGGAACTGGACGCTGCGCTTCCGCGGCACCGGCCGAAATGACAAGGCCAGCGGCGGCGATCAGCGCCAAACGCGTCAAGGAGGGGGTCAGAATTGAATGGAAACGGTGCATCATGCCGGGTATGGGTGCACGTGCGGTGCCATACCATGCCAAAGAGCCTATCTATTTGGAAACAAACGACTTAGACCATGTTGGGCCAACCTCTCGGGAGGCCTGTTGTCCTCCCGGAGGGACGCCTGTTTAGTACACCTCAACAGTCCTGAGCGGCTTCAAAATCCTCTTTAACGAGGGCCGTGGGCACGCGCTCGATTCAGTCCCCGAACGAAATCCCGGCCCGGTGGGCAACGCTATTCTCATGAATTCAGGATTTCTTTTCCAGTAGTGATAGTATTTCGCCCGGTTTGGCGTGCCGCCCCAATTTTGACTTCTCAAAAATCGGATCGCCGTCTGCCAGCACCTCAAATCGGCCGCCCCGCGATGGAATCATTTTCAGCTCCACATCGGGGAAGCGCTGCCTGATCTCCGCCGCCAGACTGGCGGCGCGTGGCTCGTAGTTTCAAACGACGCAGTATTCGATGCTGATTTTCATCGGTCTCGTGGCAAGCGTTTCTTATTGACTCGAGGGAGCGTACTGCTGCGCCAGCTCGAGCGCTTCGGGCGTGCCCACTGCCTTCAGAGCATTGATCGCCGCTGTGCGGATCACGTTCTGCCAGACTTCGGCAGTCATTAGCTGCTTCGCGAGCGGGATTGCCGCGTTTTTCTCCAGACGAATGTCTGAGCCAAGCGCTGCTCCGCGTACGATCAGGTTCGGATCGCTACGCGCTATTTCCCGGAGACGGATTCCAACATCGCGAGCCACGGTCCCCTTGAGCGGCACGCCGCCGAGTGCCGTCGCTGCTTCTTCGCGCACTCGCGGGTCCGGATCACGCGTCGCGGTAACCAGTGCATCGGTAACCGGGCGTATCTGGGGAGCACTCGCACGTGTTGAATCACTGCCCCACATCCCGATCGCATCCACTGCCCGGGCGCGGACGCCCCAGAAACGATCGTTGCGAGTCGCGCCAATCAGAGCGGTGAGCGCGAACTGGTCCGTCGGTCGCTGCCCCAGAACGTCCACTGCCTCGATTCGGCCGAGCACGTCCTCGTCGTGGACGAGCTGATACCGCATCATCGCCGTCGACCGTGGAAAGTCCGTGATGTCCAGAATCCAGTTGCCTTTGTCCCAGCGGACCGAGCGCGGCGGCGCTTTGAGATTCGCACCTGCTTCGCCGGTTCCGCTGCGGACCGGGACCACGAATCGCACCACGCCGCTGTCGGTGCGGGCCTCGACATCGACGTCGACATCAAAGAAGCCGGTCATGCTGTCACGGGGCTGGACTTCGCGCGCGCTGATCACGACTCGATTGGCAGCGCGATCGTAAAGCGATGAGACCTGGAAAACCGGGAAGCCGGCGCCATATACCCACTGATCGAAGAACGTCTTGTAGTCTTTCCCCGTCGTTTCCTCGAACGCTTTGCGCAGGTCATCGGTGACGACGTTTCCGTAGGCGTGCGTGGTCGTGTAGTGATTCATCGCCTTCCAGAACAGCACGTCGCCGAGCTGGTGTCGCAGCATCTGCAAAACTGTCGCGCCCTTCGGATAAATGTGTCCGCTGAAGAAAACTTCGATCGGATCATTCACCCACTTATTCCACACGATCGGACGGCGAGTGCGACGGTCGGCTTCGATGGTCTGCTCCTGCGCGCCGAGTCTGTCCAGCGCTGCTTCGTCGACGCCGAGGTCTTCCTCGCGGAAGATCTGCTCCATGAACGTCGCGAAACCTTCGTTGAGCCAGACGTCGCCCCAGTCGCGCGTCGTCAGCAGATCGCCGTACCACTGGTGCGCGAGCTCGTGCGCCATCAGTCCAACGGAATTCGCCTGCGGCTCCGACCATGCAGGGTGCAGTATCTCAGTGTCGTTCTGCGATGTGGCAGTGACGTTCTCCATCCCGCCGTACTGGAATTCCGGAATCACGATCTGATCGTATTTCGTCCACGGATACGGCACGCCTGTTTTGCGCGAGAACACGTCGATCGCCTTCGGGGTCTTGGCAAATCCGCGCCAAGCGGCGTCGACTGAATCCGGATAGGTCCAGTAGCCAACCGGCACGTTTCGCCACGGCTGGTCCTCCAGAACCGTGTACTTCCCGACAACCGCCGTCATGAGGTAGGTCGAGGCCGGCTTTTCCAGAACCCAGTGCCATTCGATGCTGTCGCCAACCGTTCTCGAGCCCGCCAGCCGGCCGTTCGAAAGCGCGCGCTCGTCCTTCGCCGTCCAGATGAAGAACTCCCACGTCGTCTTGTCGTTCGGGAAGTCGTAAGTCGGCACCCAGTAGTGGTTGTCCTCGGTTTCGCCCTGCGTCCAGACGATGTGCTTCGCCGGCCGGAAGTACGCGCCCTTCGAGCGATTGGCGCCGTCGTACTCGATGGTGATCGTCGTCTTCTGTCGAGCGCGCAGCGGCGTGGCGAGATGAACCGTCAGCGCACGGCCGTCATAATCGTATTTGAGATCGCGCGATTCGCCGGCAATGCGCTTGAAGGTCATGTCGCCGGCATTGATCACCACGTTCGACAGCGGTGCGGCGTTGCGCAGTCCGCCTATAGTGAGAGTCGTCGTCCCCACGACGGCGTGGCGCGGCCAGTCAAACCGCACCGTTGTCGCCTGATGCTGGAGATCGTACGTCCTCACTCGCTCGGTGTGCGTGGTCCCTTCAGGTGGCGCGCCCCAAAAGATCAGTGGCGTCTCATGAAAGGGGGGCACCCGGTCCGGCGACAAGGTGCTGTCCATGCGAAATGGTGGTAGCACCAGCGGTGGCTTCGGCTGTGGAACCTCAGGGGCCGGCGGCGGTCCAGCCCGGGCGCAAGCAACAACGAGCGCGCATACTGCGGCGCTCGCCAACGTTGAACTTCTCATGTTGCGCGGAAACGGTATGAACAAACCGGGAAAGTTCGGATCAGCAGTACAGCGCGTTATCCACAGTATGCTATCCAACTACCTGACCCGAGGGAAGACATACGCAGCACCGACACGCGTTCACGATCACCGAAATCACGGTAACGCTGTGCATTTTGAGTGTCCTGGCAGCCGTCGCCGTGCCGCAGGCTGGTAGACTGCTCGATCGAATCCGGGTTCGCGGCGCAGTAGCGGACATTCAGTCGCTCTTCAGCGCTGCTCGCCACATTGCGATCGCGCGATCAGCACAATCCACGGTTGAAATCGACACCGCGAGGCGGGCGATCTACGTGAGCGTCGGAACCGACACTCTGCGCCGCAGAGACATCGGAGCCGAGCACGGCGTCGAGCTTTCGGCGAGTCGAGTGCGCATGTCCTATTCGCCGACGGGGATCGGCTACGGGGCGGCCAACCTCAGCGTCGTCGTGCGACGGAGCGCGGTCGTCGATACCGTCTTTGTTTCTCGCCTTGGTCGGGTGCGCCATTAGTGCTCGCTGCACTCGCGATGTCGGCGGAAATGGGCTCGCTTACGACTGGCACTGAGGCTTCTGACGTAGTTCCAAAATCGTAACCGGGAACAGAGATTCGCGGAATCTGCTGACCGATCGTCCGCTCGATGGCGCGCACCATGGAAATCTCATCAGGCGACATGAACGTGTACGCGTCTCCGGTGGCGGCCGCGCGGCCAGTGCGACCGATGCGATGGACATAATCCTCCGGCTGTCGCGGCACGTCGTAGTTGATGACGTGGCTAATGCCTGAAACGTCCAATCCGCGCTGGGCAATGTCGGTCGCAACGAGTACGCGAATCTTTCCCGCTTTGAAATCGTCGAGCGCGCGGGTCCGCTCGCCCTGCGACTTGTCGGCGTGCATTGCGGTCGCGGCGATGCCCTCGTCTTCAAGGTGGTGGACGACTCGATCGGCACCGTGCTTCGTGCGCGTGAAAACCAGTACTGAGTCCATTTCCGGCTTCTTCAACAACTCGACCAGCAAAGTGTTCTTCCGCTCACGCGGGACCGGATAGACGGCATGTGTGACGGTGCTCGCGGCCTCGGAGCGACGCCCGACCTGAACCACCACCGGTTTGCGCAGATATTTTCTGGCGAGCGCCTCGACCTCGGGCGGCATCGTCGCGCTGAACAAAAGGGTTTGCCGATAGCGCGGAATGTCGTTCACGATGCGATTGAGCTGCGGCGCAAACCCCATGTCCAGCATTCGGTCGGCTTCATCGAGCACGAGCACCTCGAGATCATCGAAACTGACGTTGCCGCGCTCCATGTGATCGAGTAGCCGGCCGGGAGTCGCGACCACGACGTCGACGCCGCGTCGCAACGCTTTGGACTGGGGCTCGATGCCGACGCCGCCGTAAATCGGAACCACTCGCAACGATGTGTACTTGCCGTATTTTCGGAAGCTCTCTTCCACCTGCGCCGCGAGCTCGCGTGTTGGTGTCAGGATGAGCACTCGTGGGCGATGAACCGGCTCGCCGTCGACGCCAAGAAGTGGCGTGCCGATCAGATTCTGAACGATGGGCAGTGTGAATCCGGCAGTTTTCCCAGTTCCGGTCTGAGCAAGCCCGATCAGATCCCGACCGGCAAGAGCGAGCGGGATAGCCTGCCGCTGTATGGGCGTGGGATGGGTGTAACCTGCGTCGCGGACCGCATGCAGCACTTCCGGAGCGAGGTCGAGGTCTACAAATGAGACCGACGCCTCGGTCTTCTGCTCATTCATCTAGCCGAAATATACCCGCTGCAGGAGTGAGAGGAGTGCTTCGTTCACTTCCTCAGGAGCCTCCTCGGGGATGATGTGGCCAGCATCAGGAACTTCGCGCATAACGATGTTCGGCACCAGACGCCGATAGATCTCCATCCCATTCTTCGGCATCATGTGATCTAGGCTGCCCCAGATTCCTATCGCCGGCAGATTGACGGTGGGAAGATCGCGATGTTTCGCCGCTTTCCAGTCGTAGGAATGAAGTGCGTGACGAATCGCCGGCCCGTACTCGGGGAACTGCGTGGGCGCAAAATATTCTTCGACATCGCGATCCGTGAAATGTCCGCGCTTCCCATAAACCCGTCGCAGCGCCGCCCTGACGATGGCGCGTGATCTCAGGCGTCGGAACAATGGAACGAGTAGGGCTGGTGTGAGGAAGTGATAAATCCACATGCGGGGGACTCCTGTGAGACCGGCCGGCGCGATCAGACCGAGGCATCTCACGCGGTGGAGATATTTTCCGGCGAAATGATAGATCAGCGATCCGCCAAGGGAATGTCCGGCCAGCGCCGGCCGCTGGAGCCCCAAAGCGTCGAGCACTTCACGTAGATGCTCGACCAGTGCATCGATGGTGTACTCGCTTGGGCTCTGCGGTTTGTCCGAGAGGCCGTGGCCCTTGAGATCGATGGCGATGACGCGATACCCCGCGTTGGCAAGGGCCGGCATGTTGAACCGAAATTCGTAGACGCTGCAGCCCCAGCCGGGCACGAGTATGATCGGCGGCGCGTGCGGATCCCCGCGCTCGACCGCTCGAATTCTGATTCCCGATTTCAATCGCGGAAAACTCACGCTGTAAGCCGGCTCACCGGCTGGAAACATCTCGCCGGGACCGAGGCTGTCACGGCGACTGAACCCGATCATCAGGTCAGATCAATTCAATTTCTCTGCCGAGAAGCTTGCCGATCAGTCCGATCCTGAGTGTCACATCGGTGAACTTTGATTCAGCGCCGCTGCCATCATCGAGGGGGAACGTCGACCAGGCCCATGGATGGGTGGTTGTGGGACGCTCCAATCCTTTGTGGGGATGCCATACGCCGTTGCGATCGCGATCGTCGATGAATCGTTCGTAGAGCTTCATCCAGCCGTCATTACGACGCAGGAAATTGAGACGAGCCATTGTCTCCAGCCACGTCAGCGCAAACGGCACATCTGCATCGACGGCGTTACGATGGGGAAGAACGTCGCCCATGATCAGATGCGGCTGCGGAACCATCTTCTTGCCGAACAGCTGGACGACCTCCTGCCGCGGCAAGGGCTGCGTGATCCAGCCGTAAATCCGCTCGACTTCGCTGAAATGCTCGTGACGGAAGATCGGCATGCGCGAGAGCATCGTCAGGGTGTAGATCGAAGGTGGCGCCGACTCGGGCGCCAGCACGTGTGAATTGCCGACTCGCATCCACGGCTTCTCGCCCAACGGCGAATTGAGATACGACACCGTGCGCTCGAGAATCCGGCGCGCGGCACCGCGCAGCCGCGGGTCGCTCTCGTAGCCCATCTGAGCCAGGGTAGCGGCTGCCGCCTCGCGAAAAAGTCCGCGGGTGCGGCGAACGAGGTCGTCGTCCTTCGTTTTCGTCCCGAGCTCGAATGTGAACGCCGGATCGTTGTCCTCAGCGAGCAGTCTGAAGAGCAGTCGGCGGGCGAGGACGAGCGGCGGAGAATCGGAGGTCCAGCCGTATTCGGCGAGGCGCCGGACAGCCGGGATAGTGCCGACGCCGGTGAAGTCGGAGCTGTGTCGCCCAGGAATCGAGAGCACCGACTGATTCCACATCCCGTCGCGGGTCTGGGTAACCGCGAGCCTGATCGCCGGACGGTGCGAATACGGCAGCCAGTCTACTTCGGGTGAAGTTGGTTCGGCTGTACGCGCTATCTCCGTTATCGCCCGATACTTGATGGGCCCCGACGCGTGCTCGAGGAGCCAGCTCAACGGGAAGGAGAGCGACTCCGCAGCAGGTGTTGATATCGGCAGGGCCAGTTCAGTACTGGTACTGGGTGCAGTCACGAGCGGCTATGGGGCGCGGAAGGAGCCTGGCTTTTTGAAGGTCGGCCGGCTCATGCGCCGGCCCGTCGGCGCGGGGAAGAATAGCAGGTTTTAGGCGAGGCGCTAGTGAGTTGAGCCAACTTTATGTGTCACAATGCGTTACGTGGTCTCGCCACGCTCGCTCGCGAAGGCCATTGAGCCATTGGCAGCGACCGAGCCGGACGGCTCGTAAATCGCTCAACCTTTTCGGGTCGACCGGCGTATAACGACCACCGATGTCATAACGGCATCTAAAACATCTCAGGAGAAAGGATGAAGGCTCTTCGCATCGCCACGCTAGCCGCTGCACTCTGCGTTGGCATTACTTCGGTTGCTGCAGCGCAAGGCACCGAGCCGCCTCAACAGGGTCAGGGCGAAGCACGCCGTGGCGACAGAATGGGCGGTATGCTACTCAAGGACATCACGTTGACGGATGCCCAGAAGGACCAGATCAAGACGATTCGTGAGAAGTACATGCCGCAGCAGATGGAGCTGCGCAAAGCCGCTCAGGCCACGGGTCAGTTGGACGACGCCACCCGGGCCAAAATGATGGATCTGAACAACAAGCAGGCTGCGGAGATCCGCGCGATCCTCACCGCCGATCAGCAGGCAATCTTCGACAAGAATCTCGCTGAGATGAAGGAGCGAATGGCCGCCCGCAAGAACGGCAGCAGCTAAGCTGCGCTAGGTCCGCGGCTCGAGAGCCGCGACGGTGTAGTTGCTCTTCGGGTTCCAGAGGATCCAGCTCTGGAACCCGTTGTCGTAGCCGGCCTTCTTTTGCGCGCGAATCTGCTCGGCGTAGTAGTGCGGCGGCCCGAGTGTGAAGTCCTGATACCAGGGGATGATCTTGGCCGCATTGGGGACGGGCTGCGAGCGCGCGATGACGTCCTTGAGCACGTTGTCGATCGTCTTGTACGGGTGCGCGTTGGGATTGCGCAGCTTGAAGGTGCCGCGCGCGAAATGCGACGGATACACCATCGGCAGCACGACATCGACCTGGTCGACGAACATCTCCCAGCGCTGGCCGATTCCCATATCGGTCGTGTCGGTTGCGGTCAATCCAAATACGTCGGCGGTGACTCGCATCCCATGGGGCTTGAGCGCGCTGCGCAGGAAACCCAGCTGCTCGCGAATTACCTGAGCGCGTGAGCGGCCGTTAGCCAGAGGATAAACCGTCTCGGCGGCGAGTCGCTTCTCGTCGGGAAATCGCACGTAGTCGAACTGCACTTCGCTGAACCCGAGGTCATAGGCTTCCCGAGCGAGATCCGCGGCGTATTGCCAGATCTCTCGGTGATGCGGATCGAGCCACGGCTGGCCGTTCTTGTCGAGCCACGGCTGGAGATCTGACTTGCGTTTGATCGACAGGTCCAGCTTCTTGCGCGCCAGCAACGGATCTTTCGCCACGACGATGCGGGCGATCGGGTAGATGCCGTTCGCAATCATCGTGTCGAGCACCGCGCGTAGTTTCGTCGCCGACATCCAGTGCCCATCGGCCGTGTCAGCGCCGATCTCGCGCGCCAGCGGAACGCGCGACCGATATAGAACAAAGCCGCGATCGTCCTTCACATCGATGACGAGGGCATTGATTTCAGTCTTCTTGGCAACTCTGATCAGTCCTTTGAGCTTGCTGCCGAGCGCGGCCCAACGATTCACGTAAAGTCCGCGCAAGGTGTCGGGCGTTGGAACGTGGACTATCGGCGGTTGAGCAGCCTGACTGCGCGCCGTTGTCGACGCCGTTGATCTCCCGCGCGCGCGAGTGCCGCTATCGGCCTGAGCACCAGCCTCGCTGTGTTGCTGGCATGCGAGTGATGACACCAGCAGCGCGATCGTCGCGATTCGTACCGTCTGCGCCATGATTATTGTCGCGCCACTCGACGCGCGGTGTCCTGACTTCAGAGAGCGTTCAGCTCGGCGTTGGCGTCGGAGAGATACCCCATCTCCCGCACTACGGTCTGCGCCTGTTGCGTGACCATGGTGAGACCCGTCGGCTGCGCGTTCAGTCCGCCCGTTCGGAAACGAACCAGCTCGAGGCGCATCGACCTGAGTAGCTGCCGGCAGTGATCCAGCTTCTCCAGCGTCTCCTTCTTCTTACGCACAAGTTCCGCTATCGCCCGACGCTGGCGGCGCAACATGGCCAGCCGACGAACGCGCTCTTCACTGGCGCGATAGTCCAGGGGATTGGCCTGCGACTCGAGTGTGTCGATTTCTTTCTCCACTCCTTCGGCGGTTTCGCGACCTGCGCTACGCTCAAGATCGGAGAGCGACAGCGCCAGCTGCTGGACTTTGCGGAACAACTGGTCGGCGGAAGTCGCAACTTCCGGAATCTGATCGCGGTCGTCGGGCGGCATGTTCAGCAGCTGACGGTGTATCTCGCGATGATCGCTCTCCGCTTCGCGGATCGCAGAGCCGTAGCGTGAATCGGCAAATGGCGCCGGTGCACCCGCCGGAACCGGGCTCAGGCTGGTCGTCGGACCGCCGACGCGTGGATAGGGTTGAAACGGCTGCATCGTCGGCACGGGAGCAATTGGCGAAAACAGCCCCTGACCCCGCGATCGCGCCCGGCGTCGAACCTCTTCCCGCTTCTTTTCGTCGAACAGAGCGCGAGCATCGTCGATCGTCTCGGCGGCGACATCGAAGAACAGTCGGTCACGGCGCTGACGGAAAACGTCGCGCCAGTCGTAGCCGGCGGTCCAGAGCTTCGAGTATCTGAACGCCAGAAACACCGTCCACATCACGGTGAGCGCGATGAAGTCGTGATTTGTGAACAGAGAGATCGGAACGAGAATAGCGTTGACGGCGAGATAAGGCGCGAGCTTGCGCCGGAACGACACAACTTCGCGCGCGTTCCACCTCGCCCATTCGTCCGTCGTCGGCTCAGACGGTGAATATCCCGATTGACCGGTGCGCCCATAACGACTGTTCGCCGAGTCACGAACGGTTTGATCGGTGTATCCGCGAACCGTTTGCGAGATCGCCTGACCGAGGTCTCGCGGCTGCTCGCGCGTCGCAGCTGGAGTCGACGCGCGAGTAGCCAGCGTCGGCATCGATCCGCCGCTCAAGGCGAGGGCGAAAGCAGCGGCGTTGGGGAATCGGTCGGCTGGATCTTTCTCGAGGCAAATCATCACCGCGCGCGAGAGATCGGGCGGCAGATCCGGCCAGCGCTCGTCGACGGGAGTCGGCTTCTCGGAGAGATGCTTCACCAACATCGACGGAGTATTGCTGGCGACAAAAGGCGTTTGACCGCACAGCATCTGGTATCCGACGACGCCGAGCGAGTAAAGATCGCTGCGGCCGTCAATGGCGCGGTCGCCGGCGGATTGCTCGGGCGACATGTACGCCGGAGTTCCGATCGCCATGCCGGTGGCGGTCAGTCGGGAGTCGCCAGTATCGGTGAGCGCGCGGGCGATGCCGAAATCCGTCACCATCGCCCGTCCGGTTTCATCGTCGATGATGATGTTGTCGGGCTTGATGTCGCGGTGGATGACGTTGCGATTGTGCGCGTAAGCGAGCGCTTCGGCGACTTCTTTCAGAATCCGGCGCACTTCCACAGGTGGCATCGGACCGTGCTGCTGCAGTCGCACGCCGAGGTTGTCGCCCTTGATGTACGCCATGACGAAGTAGACGAGATTGTCGCGCTCTTCGACGGTGTAGATCGGAACGATGTTCGGGTGATTGAGTTGGGCCGCGGTTTCGGCTTCGCGCAGGAATCGCTGACGAATGTCGGCGCGGAAGCTCAGCTCCGGCGGCAACACCTTGATCGCGATTTCGCGCTTGAGCCTTTTGTCACGCGCGCAGTACACGATGCCCATGCCGCCACGACCGACTTCGTTCTCTAGCTCATAGTTTGCAGAGAGAACCTGAGCCACATGGCTACCTAGCTCGTCTTCGGGTCTAATTGGCATGGCGCCGCGTCGAATCAGCAGTTCCGGTGTTGCACTTCATGCCTGGCTGGCGTAAATCCACGAGAGCAAAAGATGCAGTATGGGAGGGCTGTAAAGTAGTATCTAAATAAGGTTCTTGGCTTAGGAAGGACAATGGCACAGCGTCAAACACTTCCCGTTCTTCCCCTACGGGGAACGGTGATTTTTCCTGGTCTTACCCAGCCGATTGCGGCGGGAAGGCCTTCTACACTACGCGCGATCGAGTCGTCCCTGAAGGGCGACCGCCTCGTCTTCGCAGTCGCGCAGCGCGACAACACCGAAGAGCCGACGGCGGACATCCTGTACTCGATGGGGGTCATCGCGCGCATTGGACAGATCCAGCGCGGCCTCGGCGGTGTGCAGCTTCTGTTACAGGGTGAGCATCGCGCGACCGCTCTTCAATATTCGACAGCAGATGGATATCTGAGCGCGGTTATCGTTCCAGCGGAGGAGATGACTCCCCAAACTGAAAACGATCCTGCGTTCACCGCGTTACAGAAAGAAACGCGCGAGAGGGCAGCTGAGCTCGGTGAGCGTCGTGGACTTCCCGAGGAAGTCGTTCATCAGGTTCTCGATTCCGTCACCGATCCCGGTCGGTTTGCGGATCTCGTTGCCGGCTACATCGAGCTCCCTGTTCCCGAAAAACAGGGGTTGCTCGAGACACTGAGCGTCGAAGAGCGACTCCGTCGGATCCTGGTGCACGTACAGCGGCAGGTCGGTCTGCTGGAAGCACAGGAAGACATCAAGTCGCAGGTTCAGGAGGAGCTGGGCGAGCGTCAGCGCGAGATGTATCTGCGCGAGCAGCTCAAAGCGATTCAGAAAGAGCTCGGCGACGACGATTCGAGCAAGGAGATCACGGAGCTTCGCGATAAGCTGGCGAAGCTGGAGCTGCCAAAGGAGGCGCGGCAGGAAGTAGAGCGCGAACTGGGAAGACTGGAGCGCGCCGGTCGCGAATCCATGGAAGCGCAGGTGATTCGCACTTATCTCGAGTGGGTAGCGGAGCTGCCCTGGAACAAGAGGTCGGACGACCAGTTGGATCTGAAGCACGCCGAGACGATTCTCGAAGAGGATCACTACGGACTCAAGGACGTGAAGGATCGCGTGCTGGAGTTCCTGGCGGTGAGACAGTTGCGCGCATCCCAGCTCGCCGACGAAGTCGAAAAGACGGGAGAAGTTCCCGCCGGAAAACTCTTCGCCGACAAGGACGATGCGACACCGTCGCTTTCCATGGGTGACCATGGTGACAAGCCGATCACCAATAAGGTCGAGGCCAAGTCGCGTGCGATGGCGAAGGGACCGATCCTTCTCTTCATCGGACCGCCAGGCGTAGGCAAGACGTCAATTGCGAAATCGATCGCCAGATCGCTCGGGCGCGAGTATGTGCGCGTGGCGCTGGGCGGCGCTCGTGACGAAGCAGACATTCGTGGCCACCGTCGCACCTATGTCGGCGCGCTGCCGGGCAGAATCGTTCAGGGTCTCA
>Ga0070708_100000847_pt1 | contig 23031 bp, 46 predicted proteins | sample KBSK5503metaG_FD_65469 | JGI IMG/M metagenome (GOLD analysis project Ga0070708, IMG submission 65469) | Corn, switchgrass and miscanthus rhizosphere microbial communities from Kellogg Biological Station, Michigan, USA - KBS K5-50-3 metaG | ecosystem: Host-associated > Plants > Roots >... | reverse complement strand
CATCGAGCAGGGAGTCGGCCGTGCCCCGGCGTACATGGAGTGGTACGCGGCCTTCGGACTCCTCGTCACTCTGGTCTGGCTCTACCTCGAGATCCTCAGACTGCTGAGAAAGCTGCGCCGCTAGCCGCCGCCAGCGCCTCGCGCACCTTCCGGGCGAGCTCGGAGGGGCGTAGAGGCGCGTCGGCCTGGGTGAAGAGCGCCCGGGCCCGCGGATGCCAGGTGGTGACCGACTCCACGAGCTGGGAGCCGCTCATCCCCGGGAGGTGGTGCGCGGTAATCAGGAGGTGCACCTCGTCCGGGTTGTTCGCGAGGTGACCCAGCGCCTCCTCGCCCGTCCGCGCCTCGTGCACCTGGTAGCCGAGCTCCCGCAGCATCGCGGTCGCGAGCGCTCGCGTTCCTTCATCCGGATCCACCACCAGAATCTTCTCGGTGCCGCCCAGCCGGCCGAGCTCCGAAGCCTCGGGACGCGGCGCGCTCTCTTCCCGCGCGTTGGACGGGTCCGAGGCGAGCGTCGCCGGGGTGGGCGCCGCGATCGCGTCGTCGTGTGCTGCGTCGGGCACCACCAGCCAATCGTCGTTGTAACCGCCGGACGTCGTCAGGATCCCGGCGGTCTCCGCCCGGGCTCGGAGCTGCGCGGCGTCGGCGGCGAAGAGCTGCATCGTGTGATACAGGGCTTTGAGCGCATCGCGCTGCGCGGGCCGGCCGCCCATCGCGGTGGCCGCCTCGACGTGCGCGAGGGCGTGATCGAGCAGCTTGCTGCGGTTGAAGAGCTCGGCGAGCAGATGTTCGGACGACATGAGCGGTCCTTGCGGGAATGGGACGGGGCCTGAACAAATCAAGGTAGCGACGGGCCGGGTGCCCCGGTCAAGGCTGCTCCCCCCGGGATCGGCCCTGCTTACCGCGTGAGCACAGGCAGGTAGCGCCGCCACGGCCCGACGGCGGCGCCGTACTGTTTCGCCATCACCCGGACCACCTGGCCGATGTGACCGAGGTCGTGAGCGACCCAGGTGGCGAGGAGCTGGCCTAGCGTGACCCGCCCGAGCTCCGGGTGGATGCCTTCCAGCGCAAGATCGGCCGGCGTGAGCCCGAACCCGTCGAGCGCAGCGAGATTTTTGGCTCTCAGCGCGGCAAACCGGTCGAGCAGGACCGACAGCGGCGTCTCCCGGTTGCGCCGGAGATGGGCAAACCGGTCGAACGGCTCGAAGGCCGGATTCTCTCCCCCGGCGAGGATGATCCGGGCTCGAGGGATCCAGTCCGTTTCTTCCCCGTCGATCAGATGACCGACCACATCAAACGGGCTCCAGGTGTCCGGACCCTCGGTACCCTTGAGCCAGCGATCGGGAAGGTCGGCTAGGAGCGTCCGAAGGACGGGTGGTGTCCGGCGCAGCAGGACGGAGGCGTCGGCGAGGTCGAAGTCCATCGGGGGCTCCTTGCAGGTGGCGGCACGGCGTCAGGCCGCGAGCCGATCCCTACGAGTCGAGCGTCGGATTCGTTGCCGGCGGCTCCGGCCGCTCAGAGCCAGCGGCGGACGCGGGCGCGGTAGGCCCGATACGCATCGCCGAACCGGCCCTCGAGGTACGCCTCCTCCCGGAGGACCACGACTTGCTGCACCAGGAGGATGAGCGCTGGGAGGAGGACGATCGGCCAGAGCACCCCGAGCCAGAGCGTGATGCCGACGTAGAGCAGGGCGAGGCTCAGGTACAGCGGGTTGCGGCTGAAGCGGAAGGGGCCGTCGGTGATGAGCGTGGTGGCGGGCCGGATCGGGAGCGGCGAGGTCCGGGCGCGCCGGAACCAGCTGATGACCCAGAGCGCGAGGACGAGGCAGCCGGCGAAGCAAACGACCGCCAGCGGGCGGGTCTCCGCCCGCGGGAGCCACGGCAGCGGCGCGACCTCCTGGAGCAGAAGGGCGATCCCGAGCACCGACAGGTAGAGCAGGGGCGGGGGTACCCTGATGTCGGGATGGTCGGGCATGGCGTGGGGCTGGTCGTGCATGGGCGGCCTCCGCGTCACGGCGCGCGATCCCGGTCGAGCGGCTTCACGTAACGGAGCGTCTCGGGGCCGTAGCCCAGGCGCTCGTATACCGCCCGGGCCCGCGTGTTCTGGCTGAACACGTTCAAGGTGATGAACGGATCGCCGTGCCGGCGCGCCCAGGCCTCCGCCGCGTCGAGCAAGGCCCGGCCGACGCCTCGCCCCTCCGCGGTATGGGCGACGGCGAGCACCGAGACATGCGTGTGCTCCCGCCCGGTGAAGTAGTCGGTCTGCCGCTCCAGGTAGGCGAAGCCGAGGCGCGAGCCGTCGGCATCTTCGGCGAGAATGACGGGTCCGTCGGGCGAAGCGGCCTCGAGGGCGCGGGCGAGCGCCCGCCGCTCAGCCTCCACGACGTGGGTCTCCGCCCGCCAGGGCGGCAAGCCGAAAGCGGCGAGGCGGGGCGCCAGCCCGAGCACAAAAGGCAGATCGGCCATCCCGGCCGCGCGAACCTGCATGGTCAGCTGGGGCCCGAGGACAAAGACCGGAGGATCATATCGTCGCGTCGCCTCACCCGTTGTGATGTAGCCCGGCTCCGGGCCTTCGAGCAAGGGTCTCCGGGGGTCACCCGCCGGCCCTACCGTGTTCTCCTGAGCCCGCTGGTTGCGAACAGGATCTCGCGAAGGAAACAGAGCAGCGCCCCGATCATCGCGCCCATGGCGGCGACGAAGCAGAGCGCAACCGCCCGAGCGAGGTGGACGTCGAGGAACGCCCCCACGAACAGCACACCCACGACGCAGCAGATCAGCAGGGCCGCCAAAGTCGAGAGGCTGACCGCCCAGTTGATCAGGTGGGCCCGCCGGTGGAGCATATCGACCTCGGCATTGACCGCGGGAGGCGCGTCGGGAAGCTCGCCGAGACCCCCTTCCAGGGCCCGCGTGCGATCCACGATCCGCGCGAGGCGGTTCGTGAGGACGACCAGCAAGGTCCCCACGCCGGACAGGAGGAAGACCGGCGCAACCGACAGCTGAATGACCTGCGCGACCGAGGCGACGCGGGCATCCACCTGGAGCAAGAAGGACACCTCAGGGCGGAGGGTTCTGGAGCGTGGTCGCGAGGCCGCGGATCAAGAGGCCGACGCCCACCAGCTGCACGAGGTGGTAGACGCCGTTGTGGTCGAACGTCCAGCCCAGGCGGATGGAGAACGGACCGCTGGCCTGGACCGCCCCCGCGGCGAGGCTCACAGCGAGCGCGGTGGCGACCAGACCGGCGCCGGGCCGCCCTTGGGCCGCGAGCCCCGCGTACCCGGCGATGGCCAACAGCAACCCCGCGGCCTCGAACGCGAGGAAGACGCGAAAATCGCCGCCGGTGAGCCACGTGGCGAGGTAGACGGCCGCTGCGACGACGAGCAGAGCAGGGAGGAACGTGCGCCCCAACCTCTCTCCGCGCCAGTCGGCCGCCGCACCGACGACGAAGAGGGCGACGGCGAGGCAGAGGAGGGCGAACAGGGGCTGCCACACTGCGTCCCGCACCTGATCGTCCAGGGCCAACCCATGGGCGGCGGCGCCCAGCAGCGCGGACACGCCGAACGCGGCGAGGGCCGAAAGCCACACGCCGCGGCGCCAGCTCGGGGCCACGGAGCGCCGGAGCCGCAGGACGCCCGCCCCCACCGCGAGGGCCAGCAGAGCGTCCGTGACGGCGGTGGTCCGCTCCGTGGCGAGTGACGTGACCTCGGCCCGGGTCACGGGCTCGCCGGGCACGGGGCCGGGCCGACCTCCTTTACGATGCGAACCCGGATCAGCCGATCGGCCAGGGCCCGGAGCGCGAACTCGTTGCCGTCGCTGGGCACCCGGACGTACGCCGACGCGTCGTCGTTGGGATCCGGTGCGACCAGCGTCCCCTTGACCGCCTTGATCGCCGCATCCCGCTCCTCCGGTGTCGAACGTCCCTGGAACGTGACCAGAAGGACGTCGGTGGCGACCCCGCCGTAGGCGTTGGTGCAAACGCCCTTGGGGCTTGGGTCCACCGGTGGGGGTTGCGGTGCCGGTGAGGGTCCCGGTGCCGGGGGCGGGGTGGGTGCGGGGGCAGTTGCAGGGGCAGGTGCGGCTGGTGCCTGCGGGCCTGCCGGACCCGCGGGTCGGGCGGCGCTGTCGGGGCGCGCACCCGGGCCGGTCGTAGCCGGTGGCGCCGGCGGCGCGCTGTCGCGGATGACGGTCTGGGCCCCGCCGGGCGTGGCCCCGGCGAGCCCGAGGATGAGCCAGGAGAGCATCGCTGCGGGAGTGCGCATGGACACGTCGCTAGCTCAGATAGTCGGAGAACAGGCGGCGGGCGGCGTACATGCCCACACCGGTGCCGACGATGCTGACCATGAACGCCGTCATCATCCCGATGCGGGCACCCAGCCACCAGCCGATGCTTCCACCGATGGTGGCGCCGATGAAGCCCAGCAGTTTGTTCACGGCGTCTCCCTTAGAACTCGCGGCGCTTCATCTCCTTGAACAGACGTTTGGTCTCGGGGTCCTCCTCCGGCTGGCGCCGCCGCAAGGTAGGATCGAACTGCGACGCCCGATCCGCCTTCGGGGGAACGACCTTGGCCGCGTTCTTCTTGGCCAGCGCGGCGATCCGTTGATCCTCACGTTTGGACATCGGCTCTCCGACTCGTATGGTGTTCCGGAGTGTACGCGGGTGGCACGGCCCGCGCTACACCGTGCCCCCGGACCTCGACCACGCTCCCTGGCCCAGGGCGAGCTCCATGAAAACGGTGCCGCGAACGGGGCTCGGGCGATACGGTGCGATCTCACGGAACCCGAGCGCCCGGTACAGCGCCTGCGCCTCCACCATCGTGGGGAGCGTGTCGAGCCGGATCCGGGAGTAGCCGCGGGTCCGGGCCTCGACGAGGGCGGCGATCGAGAGGTCGCGGGCGAGCCCGCGGCCCCGGTAGGCGGGCCGGACGAAGAGGCGCTTGAGCTCGCAAGTGTCCGCGGCGAGCCGTCGGATTCCGACGCACCCGGCCGGAACGCCGTCGACCCAGGCCAGCAGCAGCGCACCGCCCGGAGCGGCGTAAGCGCCCGGAAGGGTTGCGAGCTCCTCGGGGAAGCCCTGGAAGCCGAGGTCGATCCCGAGCGCCGTCGCGTACTCGGCGAACAGCCCGCGGACGATCTCCACCTCGTCGGGCCCGGTCGCGGCGCGAATCCGGCCGGCGGCTCTGCTCACGCGGCGTTGCCCGGCACGGTCGGCCACACGGGGGTGAGCACGATGGTCCGGGCGGCGAACCCCTCCGGCAGTCGAACCGGGGTCTCGCTCTGGACGCAGAACTCCGGGGTGGGGCCGAGCACCATCTGCCGGCCCCAGAGCGCGGCCGGTGTATTGCGGACCAGCGGCTCCAGGGCCTCGTACAGCGCTGCATAACTCATCCCGGCCGGTTTGGCGAACCAGGTCGCGGCCCCGGGATCGACGACCGGCTCGCCGACGCGGAGGCGGTACAGGCCCGCGGCGCCGCCGCCGGCGACGGCGGCCGCCGCATCGTGAGGCCCCCGACGGGGCGCGGAGACAGCGGCGTCGTTGAGGGGGTCGAGGTCGGCGGAGCCGTTCACGAGGTACCAGTCCTCGTACGCCGCGCCGCCACCTGCGGCCCAGGGGGCGCCCGCAATCGCCGCGGAAAGCGAGGCGACGAAGCCGGGTGGCGGGGACTGCGCCAGCGCCGCGTGGAAGCTCCGCTGCAGCCGCTCGTAGTCGTGGGCCGGGACGTCGGGACGCCGCCAGTGCCAGAAGACGTACGCGAGCATGGTCGGCCTAACGATCCGCGGCCGGCAAGCGATGCCGGTCGATCCAGGCAGCCCAAAACGGTACCAGCCACCCGCTGAGCGCAAACCAGCCGGCCGCCTTCGAACTGGGCGCGACGACCACCGTGCCCGCGACCGAGTACCAGAGGCCGAGCCCCACCCGCGCCGCGCCGCCCGGGTAGAGCGCGAGGTCGGGACGATGCACGAGGATCGGCCAGATCAGGTCGCAGAGCTGTGCCGCGGCCACGAGCACCCCGAGAGATGCGCGCCGCGCTGCGCGTTTGGCGCCGAAAGCGAGGGCGGAGTGTCCGATGAACATCGCGTCCCGTCAGAGCAGGGGCAGGGCTCCGGTCAGCGGATCGATCGCGGCGGCCTCCGCGGGGCCAAGCGCCAGGCACGTCGCCGTGCCGGGCGGCACGACGGTTCGCCCGGCGTCGGTGATCAGCTCCGCCGGGACGCCGACCGCCTCGGCAGCGTCGCGCAGCCGGGCCAGTTCGCCCGCGTCGCCTCCGCGCAGCACGACCTTCGGCATGCCCTCCTCCAGCCAGCCGCGCCGCGCCGAATCCGCCGCCGCGAGGAAGCCGGCGACGGCGGCGTGGGCAACCTGGGCCGCGAGCTTGCCCGGAGGGAGGACCAGGCTGCCGTTCACCACGATCACCTGCTTCATCGTTGCCGCGCCGTGTCGTCCGTTGGAATCGCCGTTCAATCCCGCGACCGTTGCGCCTCCCATGCGGAGAGCGCGCGAGCAGCGCACCGATGCGAGCGTGGCGAGAATCGCGTCGCGCGGGCTGGCGCGCCGGCTCAGGATCACGAGCAACGTGGGCTCGGCAACCAGCACCACGCTGCCGAAAAGCACCAGCCATGCCGTGGGGTGCGCCAGAGCCGGTCGAGCACGTCCCGCGTCATGACTCGCCTCTCGGGGCTACGGGACCTCGGTCACGCCGGCCTTCCAAGGACGCCACCTGCCCTTGGCGTCCGCCGTGTAGACGATCACCTGGTACCGCTTCGGGCGCAGCCCGTTTACGGCGGCCTGATACGCCTCGAGCCGGCGGCCGGGGCAGCGACGGTCCGCGGGCGGCCCGATCAGCCGGAGTTTGACGACCGCGCCGTGCGGCTGATACGTGGCGCCGAGCTTCGCGGCGCACGGGTTGTCGACCACGAGCCCCACGTCGATCGTCCCCGGCGCCGGTGTCAGGACGAGCCCGACCTCGGCCGTGCTGTCGGGCGCCGTCTCCACACGGCTCAGCGGGATCGGCTTCCATTCGTCCTGCGCCGCCCCGAGGCTCAAGGCGGCGATCAGAGCGGCGACGGCGGGCTTCATCGGCCCAGGTGCCCCCGCGTCATTTGCCCCCCTCGTACTTGAACGAGACTTTGACCTTGGCCCGGTAGGCCTGGATCTTCCCGTCCTTGAGCGCCATGTCGAGCTCCGAGACCTCCGCGACCCGCAGATCGCGGAGCGTCTGACCCGCCCGCTTGATCGCCGCGGCGGCGGCCTTTTCCCAGGACTCGCTGCTGGTGCCGATCAGCTCGATGACCTTGTAGACGCTCTCTGGCATGGTCGGGTCTCCTTGTGGGTGGCGCGAGGAAGGCTCACGCGGGCCGGCGCCGGGCGATCAGCGCCAGCAGCATGGAGCCAAGGTTGAGGACGGCCATCGCCGCGCCGGCGAGGATCAGCCAGCGTGCGGTATGCCGCAAGATCGTCAATCGGTCGATGCCGACCAGCACCAGGGCGACCTTGGTGGTGAGAAGAACGGCCGCCGCCGAAAAGACGACCAGCTGCAACAGCAGCAGCGCCTGATAGCCGAGGCCGGCGTAGAGCCAGTAGACCGCGAGCACGACGAGCAGCCACGCGAGGATTCCGGTGCGGGTGGTCGCCCCCACCGGGAGCTGCCGGACCAGCGGCACGACGAGCAGGGCGAGCGCCACGCACATGAGGAACAGGCGGACGCTGGCCCGCCACAGCTCTCTGCGGTTGGCGTCGTCGGCCGTGTGGGGTGCGGGGTCACGCATCGGGTTCGGGGCCTCCTTCGGGACAGTCCGGGGATCTGCCGCACCTGGCGGTTGAGCGATCCCAATTCTACGCCCCGGCGGCCCCGGCGGCAGCCCCCGGGCCGGCCTCGATGTGCGCGGCATCCCGCTCGGCGGTGGCCGGATCAGGGATAGAGACCAAGCCAGTCGAGCACTAGGGCGATCCGGCGGATGCGGGTATCCGCCACCTTGGCCTGGCCAGCCAGGCGAGGACCTACCGGCGGCGCCCCGGCGGCCATGCCTGAAGCCGCCCTCGGCGGGAAGATCAACGTAGCGGCTGACGCCCCACCGTGAATCCTTTTTGCCGGCGCGCTCGTCCCGGTGAGTGGCCCCGTTCCCGCCAACCCCACCCGAGCCCATCTCCCTACATGCCACGCGGACTGCTGGCCTGCCTGCTGCTCCTGCTGCCCGGCACCCTCGGCGCCCAGGGACACGCCCCGCCTCGGAAGCTGGAGGTCGCCGAGGGAATATTCCTGTTCATCACGCCGCCGTACAGCGACGTCGGGCTCGACGGCAACTCCGTCGCGATCCTCTCGGACGACGGCGTGCTCGTCTTCGACGCGAATGGAACGCCGGCGGCGGCCGGGGCGGTGCTGCGTGAGATCCGGGAGATGACGCGCCGCCCGGTGCGCTACCTCGTCCTTTCCCACTGGCACTGGGACCACTGGTACGGGGCCGAAGTGTACCGCCGGGCCTTCCCCGGGATCCATATCATCGCGCAGGAGACGACCCGGCGGCTCATGATCGGGCCGGCGCTCGACTTCAACCGGCCGGGCCTCGAGCGGCAGCTGCCGGAGCACATCGCGGAGGTGGAACAGGCGCTGTCCGCCGCACGAGCGAAGGCCGCCCCGCCGGCCACGCTCGCGAGACTGCAGCGGCACCTCGAGGCCGACCGCTTCTTCCTCGCGCAGAAGCGCGGGGTGCACCATACCTTCCCCGATCTGACCTTCTCCGACTCCCTGACCCTGTACCTCGGCGCGCGGGAGATCCGGGTGCTCCATTACGACCGGGCAGTAACGCCCGGCGACGCGTTTCTGTATCTCCCGAAGGAGCGGGTGCTCGTGACCGGCGATCTGCTCATCAACCCCATCACCTTCGCGCTCGGCTGCTACCCTTCCGGCTGGATCGGCACTCTCGAGAAGCTGGACAGCATCGACGCCCGGCTGATCATCCCGGGGCACGGCGAGCCGCTGCACGACAAGGCGTTGCTGGAGACCCACCTCGCGCTGTTGCGGGAGCTGCGACGTCAGGGGAAGGCGGCGAAGGAGCGGGGCCTGACGGTGGAGCAGGCCCGGACGATGATCGCGGACAGCCTTGACGAGCTCAGGCGCCGGCTAACGCACGACGACGCCGATCTGAACGGGCAGTTCGGCATCTATCTCGTGGATTGGTTCCTCCATCGGGTGTACGACGAGCTGGACGGACCGCTCACGGACGAGATCGCGCCGATTCCGGCGGATTAGCCCGGCGGAGCGTGTAGGAGGCGAACTCCTGCCAGACGCCGCCGGCGCCGCGATCCTCCATCAGCACGCTCCAGGTGCGTGTCTTCGGGTCCCAGGTGAATGTCGTGTGAAACGGCCCGTCGGGATATTCGAACACGAGCCGGATGGCCGACTCCGCCCGCTGGCCGTAGCCCAGGGTCTCCGAGAATCGGCCCCCGAACATATCGAGCCAGTGGGTGACGTACCGGTCGCTGGTGTTGTCGTAGCCCATGTAGACCGTGGCCTGGTATACCGGCGGCTGGGCCACGTCCCGCATGGTGAGCTCGAGAAACTGGTGGTTGAGCACCCACTCCGCGTGGAACGTGTACTCTGCCGGCCGGCCCCGCACGCGGCCGGACATGGCCCAGTCGCCGGTCAGGCGCTCGAGCAGGGAATCCTGAAAGGTCCGGCGCGGCCCGTCGAGCGGCGCCTCCGGCTGCTGGGCCCGGGCGGCGCTCGTCCCGGCGCCCGCGCCCGCCAGCAGGGCCAGGGCGACCCGCACTCCCGTCGCAGCACGCACGGAGCGGGACCGGCTCAGCCCTGCCGGTGGTCCAGCGGCTCGACCACGACCGCCGTGCCGTAGCACAGGACCTCGGTCACGCCTGCCATCACCTCGGCGGCGTCGTAGCGGACGCCGACCACGGCGTTGGCGCCCCGCCGCTGTGCATGCGCCAGCATGATCTCGAACGCGTCTTCCCGCGCGCGCTCGCACAGCGTCGTCAGCAGCGTAATGTGCCCGCCCAGGATCGTCTGGAGCTTAGCCCCGAGCGTTCCCACGATCGACCGCGAGCGCACCGTGACGCCCCGCACGACGCCGAGCGCCTGCACGATCTCGTGCCCATCGAGGGTGAAGGTCGTGCTGGTCATTTCGGGTCCCATTCAGCCGGTCCCTCCCCGCCGTTGACCGGCCAGGATGATCACGACGCCCGCGGCGATCGCCGCGACGCCGAACCAGGGCGAGACGGTCCGCTTCTCCTCCAGCGACGCCTCGAAGTCTCCGACCTTGAGCACGCTGCGGTCCGCCGTATAGGCGAACCCCCGCGCCGCGAGGACGGCTCCGCCGATGATCAGCAGGATGCCTACCACCAGAGAAACGCGCATCTATGCCGCCTTCGTGAAGGAGTAAGAAACCGCGGTCCGCATGGGCGACACCTTACGACGCGGCCTGCCGGGTGTCAACCGCGCTGCGCGCGGCCCACGCGAGCCGCACAGCGATGAGCACGTGGCTCGCGATGATGAGCGGCACGAGGAACGTGGGCAACACGCTGAGCGGGAGGCGGAGCAAGGCCTGCATGGAGTCCGGATTGGCCAGCGCCAGCCGGGTGGCCGTCAGCACCGCGTAGAGGATGTCGGCGAGGCCCAGGGTATTCCATGTGCCATAGATAAGCCGCCGGGCCCGGGTGGTCGGGCGGCCGCACGCGAGCACGAGGATCGCCGTGGCGGCCACCGCGATATCGCCCCAGGCCCCGGGCACCGCGAACGCGAAGGGGAGCTCACCTCGGCGGTAGAACGCGAGGAACTCCGCTCCCACGAAGCGCGTCACGTGCAGTGCGACGAGCGCGCGGATGTCCACGGCGAGCGCCCAGGCGCGCAGCCGAGGATGGCGGCTCCCGGCGAGGAGCAGCGCAGCCGTGAGCGCGGCGACGACGAGTTGCGGTGCGGGAGGGCGCAGACCCTGGAGCGCGCCGGAGGCTCCCAGCGCCACGGCCACGACCAGCCAGACGAACGCGGCGAGCAGGATCGCCGGCGTGCGGATCGGCGCGGATTCCATAGCGTTCGCAGCCGGGCGGGCTAGCGGCGGAGAGCGAGAAACACGCCGGCCACCATCAAGGCCGCTCCCAGCATCCGGACCGGCGTCAGCGGTACGGTGAGCGACCGCAGCAGGCCGAAGTGGTCGATCACCAGCGCCGCGGCGATCTGACCCGTCACGATGAACGAGATGGCGGTGCCGACGCCGAGCCGGGGGACGAGGAATGTGATCGTGAGCACGTAGGCGGCGACGATGAGACCGCCGACGTAGCTCCATGTCGGCGCGGCTCGCAGCGCGTCCATGGGCGGGATCCTCGCGCCCAGCAGGACCACGGCAAAGAGCGCGGTGGCGCCGGCCACAACGAAGAGGGCGAGCGCGGCGAACGCCACGTTGTTCCCGATCGACTTGCTGAGGGCGGCGTTCGCGGCCGCCTGGACGGGGATCAGCGCCCCCGAGGCGAGCGCCAGCAGCCAGAGAAGCAGGGTGGTTCGCATGGGCCTGCTCATACGCCGAACTGGCGCAGGTGATGGTCGCGATGCTTCCAGGCCAGCCGACTCCACTCGCTCTGCGTGAGGCGCCGGACGCGCTCGAGCACGGCTTCGCGCGCGGCGCTGTCCCGAAGCGTGGGCATCGTGTCAGCTCCTCCCCGGAGCGGCATGGGTCAGGGACCGGCACCGCCCAGTCGGCGCCGGACTCATGCGCTCAGCCGGGACAGGAGCGGAATGCGCGGCGCGATCGCATGGTTCAATTGTACCAGCACGATGAAGCCGATGGTCCAGAGGGTGCGCGCTCGTCATCGGACCTGTTCGACCACGATTTCCATCGAGTCGGGCCACCTGGCCGGGTCCACCCGGTGGGCCCCGGTCGTCAGGAACCACAGCTCACCCGCCTGGTCCACCCGCACCTGCACCGCGTACCGCCGGCCCGGCTCCAGCCGGTCTCGCGCGACGGGCAACGTAAACGGGATCGGCACCTGCTCGCCGCTCGTCTGGATCAGCTGCTGGGCGATCACCGTGGCCGGCTCGTCCGCGCGCGACACGTCGGCCAGACGAACCGTGATCCGCGTGCCGGGTGGCAGGGCCAGCCGGGGCCGGTACGTGACGACGCCTCGCAGCACGACTGTCGCGGGGTCGGGCGCCGCCACCGGCGGACTGGGCGAGCAGGCGCCACAGGCCAGGCCCGGCAGGCTCAGCCACAGAAACGTGAGCTTCATCGACCCTCAGCGGGCCTCGGGTACACCGACCCGGGTTCGGCTCAGATCGTTCCGGAGGGCGGCGCCCGTCGGAGCATGTCGGCGACCAGCGCCCTGAGCCCTGCCACATCCGCCTCGCTCGGCTCCGACGGCGTCATGACCCAGTCCGGCGCCTCATCGGCCTCGGGCTCGGATCCGACGGCCAGCCAACGGGTCCCGCGGAAGGATCCGTTTGCCTCGAACCGCCCCCCGACGCTCTCCTGACGAATCTCGACCGTCGCCGGGTCGCCGGGTCCCGCCTCGGGTGAGCGGTACAGCACCATGTCGGAGGCGCTGATTACCCGCCCCTCGCCGTCCAGCACGACGTGCACGACGCGCAAGCCGGCCCCCCCGGCGGAAAGGTCGATGACGATCTGCTCCCAACCGGCGATGGCGGCCCCCGTCGGCGTCGCAAGCACCTCCGGGGTTCCGACGGGTTGCCGGTGGGGGACGGCGTCGGCCGGCAGCGGCGCGAACAGCGCGTGCCACGAAGGAGGCACGCCGTCAGCGGGCGCGGAACCGGACCAGCGCCCGCTCGACTGCATCGCCGTCGTTCCGACGCGGGCCCATGATCAGATCCCCTCGCGCTCGAGCCGCGCGAGCAGACGCTTCGGCGCGGTGAGGCGGTACGCGTCCCGCAGCAGCTCGGCCAGTTCGTCCCAGTCGGCCCCGCGGTCGAGGTAGACGCCGATCCAGCCGCTCGGGCCGACGTACGGGGGCACGAAGAAGCGGTCCGGCGCCGCGCGCACCATCAGGCCCTGATTGCCGGGTGCCGCCTTGCACCAGACCGCAGCCCGGCCGTCGCCATGGTGGTTGCCGGCATCGGCATACATGGCGAACAGCTTGTTCCGGACCCGGAACGTCGGTTCGCCCCAGGCCTCGACCTCATGGGCCTCCGGCAGCGCCAGGCACAGCCTGCGCAATCGGGTCAGCGGCCGAGGGGGCATCGGCTCACCCCGTGCCCGGACCGGAGGATCAGCGATCCGGGTCGGGAGGTGGGGCGCTCAACTGGGTCGCGGCCCGCGTCATGGAGGTCCACCACTCCTCCGCCTTCCCGGTGTAGAGCAGGACCCCGACGATCAATGCCACTACAATGAGCACGGCGCGCAAGCTCATGAATGGATCCTCGAGCGAAGGGCGTGACCTAAGGCGCGGTCTCCGCCGGTCCGTCCACGTAGAGCAGACCGGCCATTCCCAGGGTCTCATGCGGCACGCAGACGAAGAGATACTTGCCGGGCGGGAATCGCACGTCGAGCACGAGGTCGTACGTCTCACCCAGTTTGGTCAGCAACGGGCTCTCCGTCGCGTTGCCCAGCCGGGCGCCTGCGGGGACGCTGCGGAACAGGACGTTGTGGGGCAGCGCCCCCTGTTGAACGAACCGGACGGTGTCGCCCGACCTGGCCCGGGTGCGCTGGGGCTCGAACGCGATGCCGTACTGCCCGCGCTCCACCATGGCGATGACGTAGGTCCTCGGATTCGCCGGCCCGCGGGTGGCGGGCGCTTCCTGCGCGCTCGCGCGCGACCCTCCACTCACGCCGGCGAGCAGGAGCACCATCCCGGCGACGGCGCCGGCGCGATCACGCACGGTCCGCCTTCTCCAGGCCGTCCGACGCGGTCTGCACAACATAGCGCACGGCCTCCTCGACCCCGCCGCGCGGACTCGCCGCCACGTGCAGGGCCTGCACGATGAGGCGGGCGATCGCCGCCCGTCGCTCCGGCGGGAGCGCTGCGCCCCCCGGTTCCGCGGTCAGCAACTGCCCTAGGCTCTCGGCGAGTCGGGTGGCGAAGTGTTCTTCGACAATTGCCTGCCACCGGACGGCAAACTCGCGGGTGTCCAGGGCAGTGCGCGGAGCGTCGTCCATAGGACCCTCCCATCAGAGGTCACCGCAGCCGGCCTTTCCGCTCAAGTTTCTCGCCGCGCGCGGAGGTCCGCCAGGGTCGGACGCGGCCGCTAGCGGAGCCCGGTGTCGAACTCCAGCTGAACATGCGTCAGTCCGGCCGTTCCGACCACAACCTGCTTCACCTGACTTCCCGGCGAGATGATCGGAGCGTCCGGGTCGGGGACCACGAGATAAGTGCCCGGCGCCAGACGGATCTCGAAGCGCCCCGACGCGTCGGAACGGAAGGTGAGGACGACCCGGTCACCTTGCCGTACGCTGAAGCCGGCGCCGAACGGAGCGGTGCACGTCGTCCCCGAGCGGCATACCGGCTCCACGGGGCCGCGAACGACGTTGCCCACCAGTCCGGTGTCGGTGGAGATGGATAGACTGAAATCGCCGCAGCCGGTAACGGCGAGCGTGAACACGAGAGGAAGCGAGCGGAGGAAGCTCATCGATTCAGGCCGGTAAGCCGGCGCGCCCGGTCGGATCGCAAGGTCATGGGTGGCCACCGGTGCGAAGGTGGTCGTGGCGTCTTCGCCACCGGAGGAGACCGAACGGGCCCAGTGATGCGGCGGCGAGGGCAGCCGTGGTGACGGCCGCGATTGCGAGAAAGCCGAGACCGACCATGTCTCCACCGACCGACCGCGGGTCCAGCAGCATGGGGACATACACGAGCGCCGCCCCCAGCAGCAACAGACCGGAAAGGACGAGGGCGGCCGTGGCCACGGGGGGGGCGGGCCAAGCCAGCCACAGTCCGGCACACAACAGATAGGGCACCGCCTGTAAGAGCAGGAGCTGGGGATGCATCAGGTACCCCGCGAGATCCGGCTCGGCGCGCGCGAGGTAGACCGGCGTTCCCACGGCGAGCGCAAGTCCGCTGGCCAGCAGCCCGGCGGCGGACGCCTTCGTCGGGTTCATCGAGCCTCGCCGTCCCCTCCCCGCGCCGACGTCCACGGCGGCGGGGTGGGCCTGCGCCGCTCGCGGTCGCGCGCCTCCACCGACGGCAGCTCCTCCGCCAGCAGGTCGTCGATCGTGAGCCATTCGCGCAGCACATCGCCCTCCTTGCGGCGACTCCGGAACCGCCCGCCCGCGGTGCAGAAGTAGCCGACGTTCTCGGTGGGGGTCCAGGTGCAACCGCCAAAGAGGAACTCGCCGTCCGCGTCCCGGTACTCCCGCGCCCAATGCCGGTTCGCCGCCTCGAGGTCGAGCGGCTGGAGCGTGCGGTCGTCTGGGCGCGGCACGGGTTCCTGGAGGGAGGGCGGGAGCCCGTAGAGCGCGAGCCCGAAGGCAAAGCACCCGTTGAGCGCGGCGAGCACGATGCCGAACGCCTCCGGGATCGGCTGACCGGTCCGACGCTCGAACGCGGCGAGCCACGCGATTCTCGGCGGCGGGTAGAGCACGAACGCGAAAGCTTCAGGGCCGACCCAGGGCATCGGCCCGACCTGGATCGTCCCGTCCGGCCGCACGCTGGCGCCGCGGATGTAGTGGCGCCGCACGGCTTCCTCGAGCGGCCGGAGCTGACGAGGCAGCCCGGCGAGTCGCTGGTGAATCGAGGGGAGCACAGGTTTATGGAGGCCGTGGCCCGTTCGGGTCGACCGGCGTCGGGCGCTCGTACCAGATCTCCACCTCGTACCCGTCGGGGTCGGCGACAAACGCGTACGGCTCCCCCGGGCAGAACTCGCCGCGGTCACGCACCTGGCCGCCGGCCCGCTCGACCGCATGGACGGCCGCGTCGATGTCCCGGGGATCCACGAGCCGGAACCCGAAGTGCGCGATGCCCCCGGACTGGCCCCTCCGGGTTCGTTTCTCCTCGAAGACGAGGACGTCCCAGCTTCCAGGGGTCTGCGCCTGGATGAAGCCGGGCTTCCGGTATACGGCGACGGTCCCGAACACCTCCTCGTAGAACCGGAAGGACCGTTCAGCGTCCCGGACCGCGAGCGCGATGTGCGTCAGTCCCCGGGTTCTGACCATGCCGTGCCTCCCCGCTCGGCGCCGATGGCATCCGGCCGGTCGGCGATCACGCGTGCCGACCAGAGCGGGCCGGTGGCGTCACAACCCCGCCGCTCGGGCTCGGTAGCGAGCCCGCCGTCGAGCACGACTGCACGGGTTCCTCGCCCGCCGTCCCGCATCCGGTGCTCCTCCGGTTGGGTCACGCCGTCCGACCGACGTTCTGTATTATGGCGCTCGCGACGGCCACGGACCAGGCAACGGTGCGGGGAAGGCCGCGCCCGGAGGCCGACTTGCCCGGCGCCGGGTGAGGCGGTAGCCTCTCCCGACACGCCGACGGGAGCGCAGCATGCTGGGAAAGAAGGTGTTGAAGGCCCTCAACGACCAGATCAACGCCGAGCTCGGCTCCGCGTACCAGTATCTGGCCATGGCCGCCCACTTCGACGGCATCAACCTCGAGGGGTCGGCCCGGTGGATGCGACGCCAGGCCCGCGAGGAGGTGTCGCATGCCATGAAGATCTTCGACTTCGTGCACGACCGGGACGGACGGGTGTCGCTGGCGGCGGTCGCGCAGCCGACCGGGCAGTTCGCGTCAACGCTGGCGGTGTGGGAGGCGGTGCTGAAACAGGAACAGCACGTGACGTCGCTGATCCACGCCCTGTACCGCCTGGCCGGGGACGAGGAGGATCATCCGACGCAAACGATGCTGCAATGGTTCATCACGGAGCAGGTGGAGGAAGAAAAGACGGCGAAGGCGATCCTCGCGCAGGTCCGCATGATCGGTCCCTCGAGCTCCGCGATCTATTTCCTCGACCGGCACCTCGGCAAGGAGGCCGATGCGAAGGGGTAGCGACCTCCTTGTGGCGCGCTTCAGCTCTCGAGCTCGACCTCGATGCCGCCGACCATGCCCGCCACCCATTTGTCGAGCAGGCACGGAGGCAAGGCCACCGGTGCATCAGCCCCTCACGGCTGGCTGACTTTCGCGATCGCGGCCCGGTTCACCAGGATCCTGATGTTGTTGCTCCCGGTGTCGGCCGGGAGCACGTAGAAGAAGGGACGGACCGGCGGATAGCGGGCGGTGAGTCCCGTGACCCGCTCCCCGTCCTTGAACTCGAGTGCGATACCCGCAAAGCTGCGCACGCGCGTGTCCTCGGGCCCGACCGCGCTCCCCTCCTGGTGCGCCGCGTTACCCACCAGGTCCTTGACGAAGAAGAGCGCCTTGAGATCGGCGAGCTTCACCTTGACCATCCCCTGCCCGGCCGTCTTGATGTGGCAGACCGGCCGGGCAGGATCGACGTCCAGGCAGATGCCCTTCACCACGCGGCCGTCGAGATAGCGAGCGATAACTTCGTTGGCCATCGGCGGACTAGCCCTTCACGTACGACAGCTTTTCGGCCACGCGGCCGTCCCGCACGCGAAAGACGTCGATCCCGCGCACGTGGCCGGGCGCGCCGTCGCGGACCCAGTGGTATTTCCAGCGCACGACGCACGGGTCACCCACCGCGAACATCTCCTCTGTGGCGAAGCGGGCCGCGGGTGACCGGCGAAAGAAATCCCTCCCAGAACGCGCGGACCCGAGCCTGCCCCTCGAACCGCTCGCCGTCCGGCGGGGGCCGGGTGCTGTCGAACACGCAGTCGGGGGTCATCGCCGCCATGACAGCGTCCACGTCATGACGATTGAACGCCTCGTTGAAGCGCTCGACTGCGGCCAGCGTGGCGGCGGTGACGCGATCGGTGGTCATCGGCTCTAGTGGCGGTTGTTCGTCGGCGCCGGGTGGCAGTCGGCTGATCAGGGGCGGCGACGCGGGCGTCGGCCCTTCGCCCGGCGCGCAACGGCGATCGCCGCGTTTGCCCAGGACCGCAACACGTCGGGCTGCTCGAGCAGGTCTTCGGGAACCTGATAATACTGCATGACCTCCCCGGTCTCGCCGTACGGACGGAACGGTCCCATGCCGCGGCCCACGAAATCCGGCCTGGTTGCCTCGTCGACCTTGAAATACAGTGTGTCGTCGGCGATCAGGGCGAAGAACGACTCGCCCGCATAGATCCCGACCCCGCCGAACATGCTTCGCGCTCGGATCCCGGGCAGGGCCAACCGAAGCTGGTCCAGGACGAATGCGCGGTAGCCCGGGCTGACGCTCATCCCGGTGCCGGTCGCTCGAGCCGCATCGGGATGCCTAGGCGTCCGACGCGACGGCTCCGGTATGCCGGGGGGCCTGGAGGCCATGGAACAACGCCCCGCTGGCGGCTGCGACGTCGCGGACCGCGGCGGCGAAGACGGCCTCATTCGCCTTTGAGGGAGTGTGGAAGCCGCTGATCTTGCGGACGAATTGCAGGGCGGCGTCGTGGAGCTCCTGATCCGACGGCGCATGGTCGGGATGACGCAGCCGCTTGATGTTCCGGCACATGGAAGCTGGCCCTCGGAATCGATTCTGGACGCCCTCTGTGGGGGTCGGCTGCTGCTTGCGCCGGCGAAAATGGCGTCGAGATGGCGGCGCGCCGGCGCCCATGAGTCTTATCGGGTCCGTGCCGCCGGGGCAAGCGCGGGCGCCGGCCGCCTGCTCCCTCCCGCGGGCACAGCAGTCCGGCATCACCGATGCGCGAAGCGCTCCAGGGAACGGGCCGCTTGTGCCCTGATGGCGCGCTGCCCGGGAGGGGCCCAGCCAAGCAGCGCGCCCTTGAGGCCCAGCGCCTGTCGCGCCCAGGCATATAGGTCGAAGACGTCGTCATGCCGGGAGATCCGGCCCCGGTCGAACACGAACGCAGCCGCGATGCGATTGTGCACCCGGCGACCGGTAGCGCTGTACGTGTACCACGCCTCCCAGTGCACCCGAGCGCGGTCGCCTTCCGCGTGAACCGGCCCGTGCTCGATGCGCAGATCCTTGGCCCGCTCGCAAAGCATCTGCCACATCGTACCGATCTCCGCGCCCACGAGGCTTGGGAACACCGGGTCGGCGAACCGGGCCGAGGGTATGTAGCAGGCCGCCATGACAGCGTGGTCGCGCCGGGCGAACGCCTCGTAGAAGTGCTCGATCACGCCCTCGTTGGCATTCATCCGCTCGGCCCCTCCCTAGGTCAGTCGAATTCCACGCGCGCGCTCGATTGCTCGGGCCCGACCCGGCCCGCCACGATGTCGGCCCGAAAGTAGTTCTCGCCGCGAACCGGCGTGCCTGCCATCCGTCGGAGCATGGCGAGCTGTCCGATGTGCGTCAGGGAATCGGCGATGGGGCCCTGGAACAGGTTTTCGACCGGACAGCCGAGCGGCGTGTCCGACGCGAGACGGTCGTCCAGCCGCCGGATTGCGGCGAAGAAGCGGTCGACCTCCGCGTCCCAGGGCAGTGGAGCAGAGGCAGCCCAGCGATGCTCGCCCTGGCACAGCCAGAACGCCCAGTCGAACAGGTCGCCGACATGCGCGAAGATGTCGCCCGGCGTCCGGGTGCCAGGACCGGCCGAATATGTGCTGAAGTCCGGGGGCGCGCTGCGCAGCGTCTTTTCCGCCCGGTATGCGAGGGTGGCTAGGGTATGGCGGATGAGGTCGCGCTTGGGATCGGTCATCCGATCCGGGGCTTGCCCAGCGCCTTGCGCAACGCCCCGATTTCCCCCACGTGATACGTCTCGTGCAACGCGGCCTCGTAGACGGCCTGGCCCAGAGACCGGAAGAACGGATTCGCTTCCCGGGGGGCCCGGTCGAGGTCGGCGTCCTGCGCCTGGTCCAGTAGCCCCAGCAGCCGCGCGTGGGTCGCGTTCAGCAGCTTCCAGAGCTGGCGCAGGTCAGGATAGCGGGTGGCCGCATTGGGCGAGGCACACCCGCTGGCACACGCCGCCCGCAGCTCGGCGTCCACCAGGCGGTCCGGAGCCCCGAACAGCCAGCAGACGTCGTCTTCGACACAGGCGAGGTGGCCGAGTTGCCAGAGGAGCGGATTGGGCGGCTGCCCGGCTCCGGTCGCGCTCGCCTCGGCGTCGGTGAAATCTCGCGCCCAGGTGGTGAGCCAGCCGCGGGCGTCATCGGAGATGGCGCGAAGGGTCTGCGTGAGATGCACTCAGCCCTCTGGGTCCGTCGGGGAGTCCGGCAGCTGCGGGGGTCCGGGCCTAAGCTGCAACTGGCGACGGGAGCGGACAAGGGAGCGGGCCCCATTTCGCCCGCCGACCTCCGAGGAGCGCTCCTGAGCAGGGGTACGCCCGCGCGAACGGCCGGCCCGCCCGGTGCAAAGCGTCGTAACGGAGCTGTGCCGACGCGGAATTGCGCCCCAGAAGGCCAGCCGCGTGCCGCACTCCGCGGGGAATCCTGTTCGCGTGCGACACCATGCTGCCAGCGTCACCACGGCGACGCGTGTTGCGTCGGTGCGACGCGAAGTGGCTACCCTCCCGCAGCAGTGGACGCCGCCGGTGGGCTGACCCATCAAACGCTTGTTCGCAAGCCATCAGCACCTGCGCTGCTTCATCGACCGGCCTCCCGGCCGGCATGACGGGTGCGTTCGGTGCTGCGTCCCCACCGCGCTCCCTCGGTCAAGGAGTGTCCCATGCAAGCGATCCAGTCCCGGCGCCCCACGCCGGCGGCCCGCCGCATGCTGCTCGCCGCGCCGTTCCTCCTGGCTACCCTGCTCGGCTGCGATGGCGACAAGGCCGTTGGCCCGCACCCCAGCTTCAGCGGGGCGGGCAACGGGCCCAATGGAAAGAACGCCACCGTCCGGATCACGCCGGCGAACGATACCCTCGATGCCCTGAACGATGCGGTCCAGGTGAGCGCCAACGTTCCGGTCGCCTGGACCAGCCTTACTCCGAGTGTGACGACGGTGGACCCCACCGGTCGTGTCCTGGCGGTCGGCCCGGGCCTGGGGCTGATCGAGGCGCTGGCGAATCGCAAGGCCGACACGGCGCGCGTGCTGGTGCGACAGATTCTGAGAGCGGTCCAAGTCACCCCCGACTCCATTTCGGTCGGGCTCGGGCCCCTTTTCCCCGCAACGCTCACCGCCGTGCCCGCGGACGCGAACGGATATCCGATCTCGGGGCTGCCCGTCACGTGGACCAGCGACGCGACCGCAGTTGCGACCGTCCTGGACGGCGTAGTGACCGGGGTGGCCGTCGGCACCACTACCGTCCGCGCGACCACGGCGGGCGTAACGGGCACGGCCAAGGTAGTGGTGGAAGATATCCCGACGCCGTATCCCTGAGCGGATGTAATCCGGCCCGCGTGATCTCACGCTGGGTCGCGCAGCCTAGCCGCGAGACACCCGCCACAGCACGAAGAGAGCGATGGCGGCGGGAACCGCGAAGACGATAAAAAAAGTGGGGGTCTCCTCGGCCACTGAGTAGCCGGCCTTGGAGACCCCCACCCACATGTTGATCCCCGCGCCGATCAGCCAGAGCGGAATGAAGACCTTCGCACCCCGGGCGAGTACCAGCGGCGCCGGCCCGCCGACCCACCGCGCCACGAGCAGACAAAACGCGAGCAGGGCGATGCCCGCCGCGATGACCTTGACGGTATGCATGTGCGCCCCCAGTTGTCCCGCTACCGCCATTCCGCCACGAACGAACCGTTGAGATCGGCGAAGGGCACCGCCCGGGCAAGGGTCGTGAACGTCCCCCGCTCGGCGATTTCCTTGGCCGCCTGAAGGAACCCGGTCCAGGCCGCGCGGGCGAGGGCGCCGCCGACGCTGATCCGGCGGACGCCGGCTTCGGCGAGCTCGGCAACCGTCGTGAAATCGCTGCCCACCAGGACGTTGACCGGCTTGGGCGCGACCGCCTCGACGACCGCCGCGATCTCGGCCTTGCTGCGAATCCCCGGGGCGTAGAGGCAATCCGCGCCGGCCTCGGCGTACGCGGTCAGTCGCCGGATCGTCTCGGCGAGGTCGGGTCGCCCGACGATGAACCCCTCGGAGCGGCCGGTGAGCAGAACGCCGGTACCGCTGTCGTCGATCGCCCTCCGGGCGGCCCGGATCCGTTCGACCGCAAGCGGGAAATCGAAGAGAGGGCTCGCGGCGTCACCGGTGGAGTCTTCGATCGAGAGACCGGCGATCCCGGTTGCGGTCGCGGCTGCGACGTTCGCGGCGACCTCCGCCGGCGCGGTCGCAAAGCCACCTTCGAAGTCCGCGTTCACCGGCACGGGGACGCTTTCGGCGATCGCCCGGATGTGGGCCAGGGCTTCAGCGAGCGAGACATGGTTGTCGGCTCGGCCGAGGGACCAGGCGAAGCCGGAGCTGGTCGTGGCGAGCGCTGGAAAGCCGAGCTGCGCGAGGCGGCGGGCGCTGCCGAGGTCCCAGGGGTTCGGGATGACGAAGCAGCCGGCCTGATGGAGCCGCCGGAACGTACGGCAGCGGTCGGGGGCGTGCGGCATGGCGGGAAGATACTCGGGCGCGCCCTTCCCGTAGATCGGCCTCGGCCGTCACCCCGTACCGCGAGTACATCAGTTGGCTGGAATGGCCGACAAGGGCCATCCCTACCGACCGGGACACCCCGCTCCGTTCGAGATTTCGGACGGCGCTGCGCCTCAGATCGTGGGGAAGCCTGCCGACCAGCCCCGCTTGCTTACATGCCCGGCGCCATACCCTCCGCCAATCCCCGATCGGCTTTCCTTCGACGTGGAACACCAGCGGGATCACGCGCCCGAGGCCCCGTTCCATCTCCGTGGTGATCTCCCTGCGCTCGCGGAGCAACGCATCCAGCTCCGGCAGGGCGGAGATCGGGCGCGCCCACCCCTCGCGCCAACTTCGAGTGGCCGGTTGAGGGCGAGCCGACCTGGCGACGGGATGAACCGGAGGCCATCCCATGAGATTCGAGCGCGTCCATCCAGCCCAGGGCGCGTCGATGAGCGGTCGGGCAGCCGGCGAAGCTCGGCGACTGTGGGAACGCCCCGACGCCCACGCAAGGCCAGCCGGTCCTAGAAGCGCACCTGGAGCTGGGTCACGACCGTCCCGGTTCGCCCGCCCGGGGTGCCGAGCTTCCGGGACACGTAGTTGGCGAGCACTCT
>Ga0070708_100000846_pt1 | contig 23031 bp, 32 predicted proteins | sample KBSK5503metaG_FD_65469 | JGI IMG/M metagenome (GOLD analysis project Ga0070708, IMG submission 65469) | Corn, switchgrass and miscanthus rhizosphere microbial communities from Kellogg Biological Station, Michigan, USA - KBS K5-50-3 metaG | ecosystem: Host-associated > Plants > Roots >... | reverse complement strand
TCGACCTGAGCCAGCTGAACACCGACCTCGCCGCAGGCACCGTTCCGGACTACGTCTGGATCAGCCCAGACCAGTGCCACGATATGCACGGACGCGGGGGCCCAACTTCCGACACGTGCAGCTTCAGCCACGTGCAGGGCCTGATCAGCACCGGAGACGCCTTCTTGTCGAGCACCGTCGACGCGATCATGTCCTCGTCCGCATGGACCGGCAACTCGGCCATCTTCATCGCGTGGGACGAGAGCGACTTCACTGGAAGTGGCTTCGGCGGATTCGGCGACGACTCCGGCTGCTGTGACTCAGTCGCAGGCCAGGGCGGCGGGCATGTCGTCACGCTGGTCATCTCGCACTCCGACCACGCAGCTCGCACCTCGAGCGTTTCGTACAACCACTACTCGTTGCTGCGCACCATCCAGGACGGCTGGCAGCTAGGCTGCCTGGGCTTCACGTGCGATACGGCCAAAGTGCCGGCGATGAGCGACCTGGTCGGCCCCAAGGGCTAGTCGTCGAAACCGGGCGCCGGCGGCATAGCCGGCGCCCGCGGGCCGTCCTGATCCGCTTGACATGGCGTTGCCCGCTTGGGACACTACGGGCCCCAAAATGACTCTTACTGGAGCGGTCGCTAAAACCATCTCGCCGATCGGCTTGATCGCCGTGGTCGCGACCTGCGGCCTCCTGGTCAGCGCCTGCGGATCGTCTAACCCTTCCTCAAAAGCCTCAGTAACCCCCTCGCCGTCGCCGAAGGCGAAGCTGATCACGAGCGTCGATGCTTGCACGCTGGTCACGGCAGCCGACGCGTCCGCCGCGACCGGAGTAACGGTCACTGATATCGGGGCTTCGAGTGGGGCGCAGGTGCCAGGGGCTTGCCTCTATGGCAGCGCAGACTTCACGACGTCGGTGATCGTCGAGGCCCAGGTCTACCCGAGCGCCAGCGCCGCCGCCTCGATTTCACCGGAGACGCTAGCCGCTGCCTTGAAACGCGGCAATGCGACGGGTACCGCCAAAGTAGTCACCGGAATCGGCGACAAGGCGGTCGAGTACACCTTTACGAGCTCCGGGTCTGGCGGGACCATGATCCTCGCATTCAAGTCAAACGTCGTCATCATCATTGTGGTCACGCCTTCCACCGACCCGACCGCGGTCGAGAATCTCGCCCGAACCGCCGTCAGTCGCCTCCCGAGCAGCTAGGAGAGCGGGCCGCTTAGATCCGAGGCACCTCCGGCGTTGAAGCTTGGCCCTGCAAGTACCGAACGCGACGGAAGAGCCCATTCGCTCCAATCACGCAGGCGATGGAGGCACCGAGTCCGATCAGTGTGAGAAGGAATCGAAGGGCCTTCCACGGCTCGCCAACGCGGACTCCGGCCGTGAGCGCGGTCATCGAGACGCCCATCAGGATCATTATCGCCGCGCCATTGAGCATCAATGCCACGCCGTGAGCACGGCGATCTTCTTCTGAGGCCGGCACGCGACGGCGCAGGCGCCACAGGGCCTTGGGCCAATGATCCTTACCGGTTAGCGCCGAAAACAGCCCTAAAAGAACGCTCCCCAGGCCCAACGTTGCTGCCACGACGACCATCCACAGAGCCCACGCCTCTAGGGAGCCGGTATCGGGTAGCACCATCTGCGCGAAGTCTATCCCTGTCGGCGGCTAGTCGGCACCAGAGATTGGGTTGCCCGATGACCGGCTGGCCAGCCCGGCCAGAGCGGACGCTTGAGAGATGTGACTTCGCATGTGGGCGGTGATGGAAAGGAGTCACCGCTGACAGGCTCGCTGCGCCTGATGATTTAGCCGGGTTCGGGCTATCGATGGGCTCGCCTTATCGTTAGCAACGGCATCCGCACTTACCGGTGGCTAGCCATCGCCGGTTAGAGGTGACTAGGAGGCGCAGCCGCAAGCGATCTTGCGGTACTGGCAATTTCGCCAGGCCTTGGACTACGAACTCCAGTCGAGGTCAGCGCTTGCGATGAGTCGGTCGAGGAGATACCGCGCTCGCTGTCTGGACCAAAGTCATGACACCGCTAGGGGCGTCAGCGAAATTGACCGCACCCGCCACTGACGCGACCTGACCCGAGCTCAATCGCACCAAATCGTGCATCGCCCTGCCAACTGACGCCGTGCCGAAGAACATCCATTCATCGTGGTCCGGATCGTACTGCTCGGTGGTTGCCAACAGAGCGTCGCCCGGCCCCTGTCCTCCCGACACAAGGACCCGGCCATCTGCCATGCGGACCGCCGCCAGGCCACTATGTCGTTCGATCGTCATCTCGGCGGTCTGATTCCAGATGCCTCTTGTCACGTCGTAGACCTCGGCCCGCCGATAACCGCGCGCCCCAACGACGAGAACCCGACCATCCAGAAGTTCAACCACGGCATGGCGCGAGCGAACGATGCTCATCGCGCTCGCGTCTCTCCAACCCTCGGCTTGCGGATCGAAGATCTCACAGTCAGATACTTCGCCACCGCGCTCCTGCGATGTTCCCCCCGCCACCAAAACAGTCCGGTCCGGCAGTAGCGCCGAAATATGATCCTGCCGGCTCAGACTCATGTTGGCAACCTGATACCACTTCTCAGATGCAGGATCGAAGACCTCGGTTGTCGCCAATTGGCGACCTTCACCGATCCCTCCTGACACCAAAACGTATCCATTGGCCAGCAGGCAGGCACGATGGCTGTACCGACCTTCGTGCATAGATGCCGTAACGGCCCAAATTCGAGTAGCCGGGTCGAACAGTTCGCAACTCCGAGAATTGTCACCCAACCCTCCTGTTACGAGGACGCGACCGTCTGTGAGAAGGACTGCTTGATGCCCGTGTCTCGAGTAACTAAGGTTCCCGGCCGACATCCAGGCACTCTTGCCAGAGTCATAGGTTTCAGTTTGCGAATAGGCAACGGAACCATTTCGACCGCCGACCACGAGCATCTCACCAGTGGCCATAAGTGTTGTGGTCTGGGCCATTCGCGGCAAGCTCAAAGCTGCACCGAGCTCCCACCCATCCTCCGGAGTTGTTAGTTCAAGAATGTTGGTGGGAACAAGCGGCCCAGGGATCGTGCCCGCTTCCACATGGTCCACAAGCATCTTGGCGAGGTCATTACCCATTTGTAGCTGACGAGGCAAGAAGGTGCGCCGAACCTGACCCCGGACGGCGCTTGATGCCGTGCCTCCTGGACGCAGCACGTGAACGACGCATTGGGTACTGATCCTCCCTCGGCCGTGCTCGGCAGCCCTGATATTGAATCGGGCCATCTCATTGATGACTTCTTGATCCGTCAATCCACCATGGAGTAGACGGAGCAATGCTCGGCGATCATGCCGGCCTATGGCACCCTGAGCACCGGCGATGGCGATCCGCGGCTTGCCCGACTGATCGCCTGTTGTAAACAAGTGGTCGAGGGGATTTGGCAGATCTGCTCCGTTAAGCCGCTGGTAATTCGACACGAGGTATAGCCGAGGGCTAACGCCCGCGTACGCGACGATCACGAGGCTGAACCGTCTGTATCGAACGTTCGAGAGGGCCGAAGATCCGTGCGTCCGTATCATTTCGACGACATCAGATAGCTTGGGCTCGGGGTCCTTAGGCAGGTCGGCCAGAAGCTCCGCGAGCCAAACATGCGTCGCAAGTCGGTTGAGAACCGCCGGGCCAGAGTAGCCGATTACTGCTCTCCAGCCGAAGTAGCTCACCGCGACCTGCTTTGGGGACGCATCGTCGACAATCGCACCGGTATCAGGATTCGTGAGCCGCAAGTCGGATGACTGTGCGATCAAGGCCTGGGTAATGACAGTTACGTTGAGAGTCAAGTCCTACTCGGAGTCTTGTCTCTCGTTATTCCAGATGTAGTAAACCTCTGCGGCCGTACCCTTTACGAGCCGCGGTCCTAATAGATTGCTAATAGCCGCCTCGGCGGTCGCAAGGAGTTGGTCGTAAGTCAAAATCTGAAGTTTTGGAACCATGTTTTGGATTGTCTTGAGCTTTCGCGTGGCCGGCTCCGTGAGCGAAGTCGATCTACCGATAACGATGAGACTCTGTGGACTCGTCGAAATCCCACTAAGGCCTATCTCGCGTTGCACCGTACTCAAGTTGTCCTCGAGATACCGAATCCAGTCGGTGATTTGGTCGACCGCATGAGTTAGGTCTTCATGCTGTTGCCCGTCGTTTCGAAACAACCGACGGGTCGGAGCCTCCAGTTCAACCAATAGAAAGTCTCCTGTAGCGTCGCGCAAAATGAAATCCGTTACGCGGCCTCCCAGCGGAACCTTGGGCCAAGCTTTCACATGAGTTGGACTAAGCAGAGCCGGGTTCGCGGTTAGAAATGCCTGGAGGTCGCCTTCGCTCCCACCGAGTAGGCCCTCAAATTTATCAAGGAGGTTCCAATACTGGCGGCGAGCAGCGGCTCGTGGATCGAGAGCGTGGTAAGCCTGCTCACGCAAGCTATGTCGCGCTGCAATCGCTAATAGGTCGGTCTCCGCCCACGCAGCTGCGGCCTGAGGCGTCCAGAGCCTCGGATCCAGCTTGGGGTAGACCTCAAAAGCCGACCATCCCACTGGCAGTCTGAAGTGCTGTCTCAGTAACGCTTGCTGGCCTGTACCCGGCTTCGGTTCGGCAGCGGCATCATACGCTTCAATGTGGAGGACTACTTCCACATCGGCCAAGAGCGATGCGACTGGAAGAGGCCTTCCAACGCTGCCGATGCCTGCCACAGAAGTCTTGTCCCAAGTCACGACGATGCCGAATGGCGCCTGACCAACGACTTCAGGTTGGCTGCCAGGCGATGTTCTCAGGAACTGGATTTGCGGGGCGTCCGCTGGCACCACGAACGTGCTGACGTCGTTCGGACAGTACACGTACCGATCAGAGAGGGTCGGGGCCCAGAACTCAACCATTGGGTCGTAGGGCGCTTGCGGAACGACGATACGGACCTTAGGAGACTCGTCGGGATTCTGATCCCAGCGAAGTACAATCGCATCTTCGCAAACCGCAGCAACACAGCTGCAAAGTCCTTGAAGATGCGGCGGCGTAAGGACGCGAAGGTCCGGGTACCGGTCTTCAAGTAACTGCTTGGCTGAGTCTCTGTACGCTCTCAATGTCTCGCCAAGTGGGGCGTAGGGCGATTCCTGAGGCGGCAGGACCGCTGGGCCGGGAGCGAAACGAATTGGTTGACCCGGCTCAACGCGCATGTGAATTTGCGGCCTAGCGTCTTCGGGGGGCTGAGGCTGGGAGCGCTTGGTGTCGGGCATTGGGTTGAAGCGTACCTCTGGCTAGATCGAAGTCACACAACGTACTCTGGCTTGCGACCGAACAGAGGGGATGCCTAGCGGCGCGTCTCAAGACTCGCGAAGGCGGTTATCGAGAGCACTCTCGGTCAATCGACTCTAGTCTAGAGCAACTAGAAGCTCCCTCTTGTCAGGTCGTACCGAACATCGACGAACAGGATGGCACGGCTTGGCCGATTAGATCACTCGACCTTGGCAGTAAGCGTCCACGAGCTCTCTGTACACAGACTCGGAAAGCCGGAAGAAGCCAAAAAGTTCAAAGAGTGGTCCCAGAATTCGCTTGACAATCGGTAGGAGGTCGCCTTCGAGCTCCTGCAGCCGAACGGTAACCGCTTGCATGCTCTCGTCTTCACTGGCCTCGTGACGGAGGAGCGATTCGCGGCGGCCTGGGTTGGCGGCTGACATGGCGCGGGCCTGTATCCCCACGTGTCGAATTTGTACGGTGATCGCGGACTGAGCCGACACGTGGAGAGCTGACAGCAAGTTGCGTATGTAGAGAAAGGCTTCGGTTACGCGATATATCTGAGTGTCAAAGTAGAGGGCCTTGGGCCCGTCGCGCCGATCTTCGAAGAACCGACTGAGCAAATAGCCGCTGCCTTGCTGGGTCAGTGCCCAGTAATCGTAGTGGCTGTCTCCCGGAGACGAGACTTGAGCCACGATTCCATTACGCACTGGGCGTGGGCGCGCCTCAGGTGCATCGAGCACAATCCACAACGGCCAACCGAACGTGTGGACTTGAGCGCGAGTAGCCCCTTCAAGAAGAGTCGCCCTGTCCACGTCCACGCCCTCACGAGTCCCAAAGACCACTTCCATGAAGCCCACCGGGTTGTACCGCACTACTCCGAGCCCAGCAGTAGTGCGGTGCTCCTGAAGCCAATCCTGGTTCCAGGGTGCAGTCATCGCGGGTGGAGGAGGCAACCGGCTTAGACGGTAGCGAACCCGGCGCTCAAGCTCCGTGCGGAAGGTCTCGTGGTCGGATGGATCCCAATACAGGAAGTCATAACCGCTTAAGTCAAAGTGAACCCTGGGGTCTGTAGCCAACCGGCCCGGGCGCTCGGGTAAGTGATCGCTGCGTGCAGTGAGCACAAGATGTTCGAACTTCCCGATGCCCATCGCTAGGCCAACTTCCAAATAGCAGTTAGGGCGTTCGTTCGTTAGGTCAGCGACGATGATGTCGGCCTCACGAATTAGTCGTGAGACTTCACTATTGAGTAGCCGGCCTTCGTTGTGACGATCCACTCTCTTGGGGTCGATATCGCAAGCTCGAAGCGCTGGTGCAATGACGTCGAAATAGAGTCGGTCAAGCTCCTGATTGCCGATCTGCATGATTACAAAGCCGGGCCGCACTTGAAATGAACTCCCTAGGCTCGTTTAGGTCCAATCATTCAGGCGCCTGGGTTTCCCACAACGTAGGCGATCATCGGTCCGAAGTCAGGTAACTCGACATTCTTGGTCTGAAAAGGTTCGAGGCCGCGCACCAGCGGTCGCACTGAGTCTGAAATCAACACCTCGCCAGGGGCGGTGCGGGCAGCCAGCCTTTCAACTCGCGCGAGGGGCAGTCCGTCCAAGTCATTTGTCGGATCGAGAAGCCTGCATTCTCCAGTATCAATGGCGACCCGGATAGTCAACTGAATCTTCACCGCCTCATCAACCGCAGCCGTGGCAAATCGAACAGCGCCCACTGGGCTGGCGAACCAGATCAGCAAGCCGTCGCCGAGATCGTTGATCTCAGTCCCTCGATAGTCCTCGAGTAAGCGCCTAAGGCTTGTGTAGTGTTCGTCGCGCAGGTCGGACCAGGGCGCTTCGCCCATTGACTTGCGGAGCTGTGTGGAGCCGGCGATGTCGGTCCGCACTACCGTTGCAACAATCGGGCCTTGAATCACATGGGGATCATCTGGCGCCGGCAGCTGCTCCCCCACAATCAGCCGATCGCCGCGTAAATGCCAACCCTGTTGAGCCAGGTGTGTCATCACCTTCCTTCTTGTCGCGAGGTCGGGCCACGAGTGCAACCGGTTCGACAGCCAGCTCCCGAGGAACGTACGAAGCAGTCGGCGAGCCGCTGAGCCTCCTGCGTTCAGGTTCTCTAGGAGCGACTGCATCAGCTCGGCGGAGCTAGAACCCCTCATCTGAGCGAGGTACTCGTCAGTTAGTCCACTATCAGTGAGAAAGGCCTCCACTTGCCGAGGGGAGTACGTGGCGCCGATTGCGTCGGCAATCTCTTGGAGTGTGAGGGAAGCGATGTTGCGCCCATCATCTTCTGAGGGATCTGGAGGATTTGCGATGACAAGCCTTCCCAACGCCCGATCCCGACCAGGTAGCGTGAGAGAAATGTCGCGGATCTGCTGCAACCATAGATGACCGTTGCTTGCTGGATTGGCCAGCGGACCGCTGTACGCCTGGTCATTGAAGTCGACACAGCCGGCGCTGCGAGCCAACAATAGTTCCTTTGCAAAGAGGTTGGCGTCCCGGATCGGGTCGGTCGGAACTGACGGCCTGATTTTCTCCATCAGCGAATAACCACTGAGCAAGAATCCGGACTCGCCATTCTCCAGCTCGTGGATCTGCCTCAGTATCTGAACATCATCCCATCGCATGGGCGTTATAGGTCCATCGAAACTTGTCGTCTACGGAGATAACTGGCCCTGTACATCCCCAAGTCTTACGTCTCCTGTCAGTGTGGGCGGTGATGGATCATCGCCCGCAATGGTGATCCTCGCGTCATCGCGCGCGGTCGTCGGGTAGGTACGTCCGCGGCGGCCGGCCCTGAGCGATCTATACCGAATGTGACGACACGGCCGGCGTTATCAGGCGCGGAAGTTAGGACGGAGGCGAGTCGCCAACGTATGCGCCCATGCCCTTGCCCAAGACGACTCTCTCAACTACCTCTGCGATGGGCCGAGCTGGATCGGGGCTCAACTCCTCTAGGAGCTCTTCCGGCGTGTTTCGCCGCGCAGGCTTCGGCCCTTTCATGAACACCACGATGTCGCGGTCACCGTGCATCCAATCGACGTTGGGGATCTCCCGGATGACCTGTGTGCCGGTCGACGTCAGACGGTAGACATAGCCCTTCACCTCTAGGACTCGTCCGCGCTTTCGAGCTCCGCCGCGGCAGTTCTGAGCTGCGTCGCAACCTTGGCTAGCGCATCGGCTGTCTGACCCAGATGGCCGGCAAGGTCAACGAGCATTCCGTACACGGCTTGATCGCTGGTCGCTCGGCGAGCTTGCCCTGGACTGGCGTAGGCGTCAGTTGCGGCCTTGAGTTCTTGCGCCGCCTTCAGGAGCAGAACCCCCGCCCTATCTAACGAATCGACCTTCGGCATGTGCCCATGTTAGCCCTGGAGGGTTTAAGGGGCCCTGGCGGCTTGCGATGCTTGCCAGGTCCGCCCCCGCTCGTACTTCTCGTGGTCCCCGGACTACGCTTGCTAGATGGACGGCGAAACAGCCTGGCGTCTCTTTAACGAGGGTCAGCCCGTCACGCTGTTGATCAACGGTCGGCGCGAAGAGGGAGCGCTGATCAGTGGTCTCAACCTGCCGGGGTTCATGACAATCCTGTTGCGGACTCGCGTGGGAGAGCCGGACAGGCGAATTCGCGTTCCCATCGAGAGGGTCGACTTAGCTCCCTAGGGGCCTCGCCGCTTGTTGCTAGGAGTGTTTTCGGAGGGTGGCCAGGGTCAGCCTCGTACTGCTCCGGGCCCCAGGGGTCGTCGTAGTGCGGACCCCCTTCCTTGAGGTGCCGCATGTGCGGGAAGTGGAGGTGAGGACTCAGCAACTCCTCGTCGTACAGGACCCGCCTCATCGCGTGGTCTAGGTTCTGCCACTCGCGGCCGGGGTAGTGCTTTGCCGCTCGCTCGAGGAGGTCCGGGAAGCGCCGTCGAATCGAACCGAACCGAACGCAGCCGAGCCATGAGTCGGAGCGAAGCACCGTGCGCCCAGCCGCGCGGTGCGGGCAGGCGCGGAGCCGGGCAAGCTTTTCCTCGGTCATGCTCGACTCACCACATCGCCCGGGCGGCTCGCTGCACCACTTCGGCCAAGTCGGAGCGCAGAGCTGCTCCCACCACCAGCGGCCGTAAGTGCCTGAGCACCATTCGTGGTCGCACGTCTGCATGGCCTCGATCAACTCCGGAGTCACGAGCACGTCCTCCTCGATGCTGATGAAGTCGGACTGGCCGGCCCACAACTCCACGAAGAGATCCCAATAGCTGGTCGGGTAATGCATCAGCGCCAGGCGGGCGTTGAGGCGCTCCCCCACCTCGCGGACTTCGGGGCGCAACTTTTCCGGCACGTAGGGAATGACAACGATCCGCTCGCCGCCCATCAGCCACTCCTGTGCGCGATCAGGATGCTGCGCACCTCGCCGCCGCTCAGCGTGTTCCGCTTTATCAGCAGGTTGGCGATCGCCAGGACGGCCGCCCAGTGCTCGGCCAGCATCCACGAGGTCTGGCACTGCAAGCGCTCGAGGTACAGCTGAGCACTATCGCCGGCCAGGTCGAGCTCGCCCACGAGCTGCACCGCATGTTCAAAATCGCCGCACTCGTCTCTGACTTCGGCAAAGACATGGGCATCGACAACTACACCGGCCAAAGCGACTCGCGTCCTGGGCGCGATCCAGGCCCGCTGCTCGGGATCGTTCGCGTCGCCAGGCAGATACCTCCTCGCGGGCGCCTCGGCCCTGTTCACCCATCCCTTGGGCGGGGCGGCCCAGACCTCGGCCGGGCTCAAGGTCACCGCGGACAGTGGAATGTTTTCGAGGAGTGCGACCACCGAATGCGCCGCCTCGTGCAGGGCGGCCTTAGCCGTTGAGTCGGTCATATCCGGTTCTCGGCGTGCCAGGAGCGCCGATCAGATCGCTGTACCTGCCTCTGCCGGCGCTTGGTACATGCAGCTCGTCGATCAGTGTCCGGATGTTGGCGATGTCCTTGGGCGAAGTCGTGGCCTTGGCCATGTCCACCAGCGCCGCGACGACTACAGCGCGGTCATCCTTGGCACTGCCGCTCGCACCGATGAAAGTCGTGCCGGAGCGTGTTGGCCTGGCCTCGAGAGTAAGCAGCTCCTGGACGAGAGCCTCGTCGTCGGGAAGCTGGACCTGGCGGCAGGCGATGCCAGCCTTGAGGCGGTTGAAGGCCTGGAACTTGTTGTCGTTGGTCCACGGTCTCGGGTAGCAACCAAGACCACGCCGACCCAAACCCTCGAGCACGGCCTGAGCAGAAAACTGGTCCGTCCTCATACTCTCGACGCCGTAGCGCCTGGCGATCTCGACGACCTCATCCAAGGTCCGCTCAAACCCTATGCGGCGCCAGACCCAAACCCCGTCGATTACGACGGTGTCGCCTTCAACGTGGGCGATGCCGAGTGAGAAGTTGTCCTCCGAAAACGCTGGGTCGATCGCGGCCGAGTAGTGGATGGTTTCGACGGGCGGCAGCACTCCACTCTTTCGCTGGCACGCCAGCACATCGACCGAGTCGAGGAACGCGCCCGCGGCGACGAACTCAGCCAGGTACTCGCGGCGATAGAGGTCCGGGTCTTTGCGCTCTTGCTCGACGAGCCATTTCGCCGAAAGGCGCGGGTTCATCTCGATGCTGGTCTTGCTGACGAAGTGGAGGTTTGGGTACTGGCCGCTCTCGCCACGCTGCACGAGGCGCCAGAACTGCCCGCTTTGCCAGCCGGGTGTCGAAATGCTGATCAACCAACCCGCGTCCGCAAACTGGCTCAAGGCGGGTGACACCGCCTCATAGATCCGCTCTGCACTCGCCGGACCATCTGTCGAGTCGATGAAATGGGCCAGCTCATCCAGGACCGCGCAGCTCCAGGCATCGCCGCGCAGTGAACGACTCGAACATGGAAAGGCGACGATGGCTGAACCATTGGAGAAGGCGAGCTCGTCGGTCTCGTCCTTGACCAGCATTTTCTTGAGCCGCGGATTTCGTTTGATCCACGATCTGCAGCGCGCGATATGGCGCCGCGCCCGCTCCTGGTTTTGAGCGACGATGCCGGCGATCCGCGGTTCATCTGGCAGCAGGCAGTCGCGAAGATGGTCGCGGGCGATGCAGTCGTAGAGAGCGATGACGTCGGACAGGGTCGACTTTCCGCCGCGCCGGCCACACTTCCAGACTGCCTCGCAGTAGCCTCCGGCCTCAAACTCGTTGACCATCTCCGCCTGTGCCGGCGTTAAGGTCAGCTCCAGCTCCTCCTTGGCGAACGCCGCGATCTGGCTCACGCTCCGAGCTCCTTTGGTCGATATCGCTCAAGGAGTTCGCGGTGGGCCTGAGCGGCGATGGACTGCCGCGGGGTGCCATTGAGTCCGAGCGTCGTCATCACTTGGCCGCGTGCCACCGGGCCGATGCCGAGCCTGTCGAAGATGGCGATCGCTTGGCGCATCAGCGAGCCATACAGGCCTGCGCAGCCCTGAGGATGGCCCTTGCGATTGATAATGCCGCCCTTGCTGTCGATGTAGGCGCGGAGCTGGCGAAGGTCCGAGATCACGTCGCAGCACACGTCCACGAGCGGCATGTCGGCCGACTCCAAATGCGGGAGGTTCGCCGTGAGCAGGGCGCTGATCTCGGCCCGTGTCCGAGCCCGTTTCGCGGCCGTGATCGAGCCCGATTTCAAACCATGGCGCACAGCGGCCCGATTTCCGGTCGCAAAGGATGTGCGAGACCGTGCCATTAGGAGGAAGAGGGGGCCGCGGTGCTCACGCCGCGACCCCCGACTGTGGGGCGGATTTCATGAACGCCCTCGCGTCGTCCGGAGGTTGCCTCCGGCACCATCCCGCCCAAAGGAGGCGCCGCGCAAAGGCGGCCGGAGCGGGCTCTGGCGCCGTCCTCGCAACATGCCTGGAGCGAGCGCGCCAGAGATCCCGCCGCGGCCACCGGGCGGACAGGTGGTGCGGACGCGCTGGAGATACCCGTTATCAACTCCGGAGGCCAGCGCGCCCTCAGCACCCGCCGCCATCACGACTCCGACTCGAGCCGGCGTACCGCAGAGCACACGAGCGCCAAGGCGAGCGAGAGACAGAAGATGAACGCCAGTCGCCGCGCGATCATCGACTCGCCCTCGCATGCTCGATGACGTAGCGCCACCAATGCTCGAAGCAGATGGCGACGCCAAGGACGACGATCCAAGGCTTGCCTGAGCATGGCTGCTGATAGCCGTTGGCGTCGGCGTCCGAGGCCGCGCATTCGCTCGGCTCGCTCACCTCGTGTCTCTGAGGGACTCTTTGATGGCTATGGCGATTTCCCGGCCGATGTCTCCGGCGGCTTCACGCAACCTTTCGACTTCCTCACGGCGCTGCCTTCGCTCGTTCTCAAGCAGAGCCGCAGGGCCTCCCTTCAAGACGCGATGCCACTGCTTGCGGAGCTGCTGGGTTGTCAGGGGTCGCAGCGATTCGAGTCCGTTCTTGTGGCCGTTCTTGCATTCGGGACCGCGATCTGGGATGGGTTCGCCGCACTGGCGGCAGTGATCGTCTCGCTCCACTCCGCGCAGAGCCGCGATTCGGAGCTCAGCTTCTGCGCGGGAGCGGGCTTCGTCAGTGTTCCTCAGGTGGCCCAATGCGCGGAGGGTTTCCAGGTGCTCGCCCTCCGGACCAGTCCACCGACCAGTAGCGGGGTCCTTCGAGGCCAGCGCATGAAACTGATGGGTGGTGTCGATCCTCGGCTTGCCTGTTTTGGGATCTGTCCGCTTCTTGCAGTCGATGCATGCATCGCCGGCACCGACAATCTGCTGGTCCCGGTTCACCGCAAAGGCGAGAGCGATCTTCGAGCTCCGACCGTTCCAGCCGGCCCAGCTCTCGGGTTCTTGTTCATCAGCCGTTGGCTCCGGCTCGGAAGATCGCTCCGGGTAATCCTCCAGCTCTTCAATGTCAGGAGTGGGCTTGCTCACTTCACGCCCTCCAGCTCTTTCAGCGCAGCCTTGTAGTTCTCGGAAAAGCCGGTAGCGCGGGGACTGGTCGACTGGCCCAGCGATCGCATCAAAGACAGGGCGCGATCCTGAACGCTCGTCGATTCGGCGAGGGTGGTCGCTCCCGCCGTCTCGGCGTGGTGAGTGACCTCGCGAACCTTGGCGGGCTTGCTGCCCAGCATCCGAGCCTTCAGCTCGGCGTAGTGCTGCTCGGACTTCTCGCTGAAGCCGGTGTCGCGGCTTTCATCCAGAGGCCTGGCATGAGGGGACGCCTGACCAAGGCCGGCGATGTGCCTCTTGATCCGCGCCGCAGCCTGCTGAGGGGTCTCGCCCGGCTTGATCGTCGGGTCGGGGATCGTCGGCCCTTGTCGAACCAGGCTGATCTTGGCGACACTGCTCTGGCTCCGGCTCGGCGATGCCAACTCGGCGCCCTTGATCGTCGCGAAGCGCTGGAACTCGTAAAACCTTTGGTCGTCGAGCGCAATCTGCCAGGCAGTGACCGCGTCGAAGTCGTAGTCGTCGATCAGCATCTTGGCCCGCGGCTGACAAGCCTTCGCGTGGCGATTCTCTGACAGCCGGATGGGGTCGGTGATCAGCGTGCCCGACTTGCGACGGGCCTTGATGGCATCGAGCTGCTCGGTGAGCCGGATCAGGGTCTGGGGGTCGCGCATTACTCCGGCCTCGAGTGAACGACCGCGGAGGCGTCAGCTGCCTGGACCGCGGTCGTGTAGGGCGTCAGGTGCTCGATGGGCACGTATGTCGTGACCGTGGTGTTCGGGACCACCGTGTAGCGGACGGCGGCCACGGTCACCTCGAAGGGCTCGTGGGGGTTGGTTGTGGTCACATAAACGAGGGGCACGCGGAAACCTCCAGGTTGGGGAGTACTGGCTCGAAGCCAGAAGAGAGGGCACCAGCCGCACTTGCGGGTTGCATAGCCGCGAGAGCCTACTTTGAGGAGGCCCGATCCCACAACGCTTTCCGCTTGACGCGTTTGCCTGCTCTGGGAAAGTCCGGGGTACCCTTGGCCCGGCGTGGATGGGTGGATCGGCGTAGTCGGTGCGGCGGTCGGGGCAGCAGCTGCTCTGATCGGACAGTGGATCAGCGGCAAGACAACGGAGCGAGTCGCCTTCCGATCCCGGCAACACGCCGTGCTGGATGACCTTAGCCGCAAACTGGCCGCTGTCCGGGAACAAGCTGGGGAGGCGCAGCAGAGCGGCGGTGCTGAGGATGCCGGCCTAGTGGCAGCGCTGCGGGCTCTCGTAACGATCAGCCCATCAATCCACGATGACGTACTACGGACTCAGGTGAACGAGTTCATAGACAAGGCGTGGGGCTTTCGGGTCAAGCCGGTCGACTGGAAGCTAATTCAGGAGCCATACGTGGCGGTTCGAGAACGCCTGACCATGGTCTACAAAGATCTCGGCTAAGCGGTCCTACGCCATCGCCACGTGCAGATCGTTGGCTAGGTACTGCGCCAGGGCTAAGCCTGTAGCGGCGAGATCGTCACGGACGGACTGGACTACGGCTTTGGCGGCTGCCGGGTTTGACGCCGTGCCGGCGGCGATGTTTTGTATGTTGCCCGTTGCGAAGGGAAGCATGCCGTAGGCGTGGACCAGTTGCACTCGAAGGTGCTCGGGTAAGCGTCGCGCGATGGTGAGCTGGACTGCCCTGAATTGCGAGTCGTCCATCTCGTTGACAAGCTGACCTCCGAGCTGAAGGTATGAATCGAGAGTCGCGGTGTTTGCCGCGAGCTCGTACCGCACGACCCTCACGGCCGCGACAAAATCCTCCAGGTCGTCGTGCGCCTTGGCCTTCCTCTCCTCGTTGATCGTGTAGCGGGCGGCAAGATAGCCGCCCACGATGGCGAAGATCCCACCCACGACTGCGCCGATGAAGGTGTCCAACGAGTCCCAGAGTCTAGCTCCGCTTGCCGCCATGCTCAACGAGACTAAGCGGTCGTCTGCTGAGCCGTGGAAGCCTCAAGCGCTTCCACACGGCGTCGGCAGTTCTCGACTGCCCTGGGCCCGATCTCGCCCTGCTCTTGAGCCGCCAGCAAGGCGCTCAGCAGGCGGCGTTGCCAGGCGAGCCAGGTAGCCCGCAGCATGCGCGTCAGCCGGGGCCAGGGAGCGGTGTGTCGGTGTAGTGGCCGCCGTGAACGGCGGGCTCTTGTCCGGTGCGCAAAGTGACGACATTGCAGCACGCGCCCGAAGTTGCCCAGACGCTAGCCGTAAACTGCATTCTGGGGAGGGGTGCCGGGAAGTCCCACTCGGTGCCGTAGCCGCCGCTAGTTACTCGGGTGTTCTGTACGCCCTCGTAGCTCAGTGGATAGAGCGGTTGCCTCGTAAGCTTCAGGTCGGGGGTTCGATTCCCTCCGGGGGCACTCCTCCTCACCTTCCCTGAAAAGCAAAGAGCCGGATCGCTCCGGCCCTCTGACGTTCAGTCGAACGGTTGCCTCGTACCCTTTTTATACCCCATTTCGCCCACCCTCGTCCACCCCCGCCCACCCTCGTCTAGAACGACAGCCTTACCGAGGGCCTCGATCCGGCACCGGGTGGCCTCGATCGCCCAGGCTGGCCGTGGATCGGCTCGGACCAGGGCGGCCAAGAGGCGCCGCTGCCAGCCGAGCTCGAAGCGGACCAGGTCAGCTGACAAGCTGGTGGCGGTACAGGGTCGCTCGGCTGATCCGCATGCTTCGGGCTACCTGGCTGACGCTCTTCCCGCTCGCCAGCGCCTCCCGGATATCGGCCAACCGCTCCTCGTTCAGCACGCTCGGCCGGCCGAGCGTGCGGTTCCGCGCCCGGGCGGACGCCAGCCCAGCGGTGATCCGCTCCTTCGTGAGCTCGCGTTCGAACTGGGAAAGGGCGGCCAGGATGTGCAGGACCAGCCGGCCGGTCGCGGACGTGGTGTCGACCTTGTCGTGGATTGACTCGAAGCCCACCCCCCGCTCCGACAGCTGCTCGATCGTGGCCAGGAGATGCGGCAGCGAGCGCCCGAGCCGATCTAAGCGCCAGATCACTAGGGTGTCCCCCGCCTGGAGCTCCGCCAGGCAACGATTGAGCTCGGGGCGATCGGTGTTGGCGCCCGAGAGCTTGTCCGCGTAGACGATCTCGCAGCCGGCCGCCTTGAGCGCGTCCAGCTGCAAGTCCAAATGCTGACCCCGAGTCGAGACGCGCGCATAACCTCGTTTCATGCCACTAATGATACATGTTTATGCGACAGGAAGTCAAGATCAGACTTAGCATGTCGCAGAAACAGTTGATTGTGAGTCAATCGGGCGGTGACGCCCGGCCGCGCACATGCGTTCGCCACGAAGCGCTGGAACGGTCTATGCTGGCCTCGACATGATCCGGATCCTATCGCCGACCGAGGCCGCCGCTATTCGCGCACCGGCCGTGTTAGTCCAACCCGCGCCGCCTGCGCCACCTGGTCCCGATCCGATCTGCGCGCTGCTGGACGCTGGCCATGAACTCGCAGACGACACCGAGCCGGGCCTCCGCGGCATTGAACGGCTCGGGCTCCGGTTAGGCGTCGCCCTCCTACACGCCTGGCTCAAGCCGGCGAGCTGCCCCGCGCCCAGTTAGCTGATCGAAATCCCGGGCCCGTCTGGCCGAAACCCGGGCTGGACGACCGGACAGGCACAGCGCTGACGACCGGACAGGCACAGCGCTAGCCCGCAGCTTCGGCGGCCTGTCGCAACCTCTGATGCAGGTGCGCCGCTAGCTCATCCGCTGCGGCCGACACCATTGCAGCCTGCTCGCGCTTCTCACTGTCCGTCGCCGCAAGCGTCCGGCTCTGGAGGTTCAGGTCGCCATATCGCTCGCCTTCCACTCGAAGACGCGTGATGAGGCCAACGATCGCGTCCGTCGGGCCGCTCTCCAACATGACCACGAGGCCGCTCTGCTCGAGGGCGCGGTTGCCGGCACCAATGGTGCCGTGCGCCTGCGTCGGTAGAAGAGTGCCGGACTGCCAGCTATCGACCGCATTTTCCACCGAATGAGCCGCAGTGAGGATGTCCAGGTACGTCCGGGCCAGCGAGGCCAACCGGTCTGCGACCTGCTTTCGGTTCCAGTCGTCGCGCGCGGCGTTCGCCTGGACGCGTGCGGCAAGCACTTGGGCGACAACGGCCGCGCCGCCCGTCAGCAGGCCGCCGACAGCCGCACCCAGAAGCGCCGCAAAGCCCGGGTCCATGGTTGGGCATTGTCCTCTTGATCTGCCCGGTTCACGGTGGCAACCCGGCACTGGTAAAAAAATAGACGAGACCCGTCCCCTTCAGGTCTCCCCGCAGGGCCTCCGTCCGCCGAACTCTAGGAGCCGGGGCGAGGAGGTTCGTACACAGGCCTCGTCAGGTCGAAGTGTAGGGTAATCGCCGGGTGGGCGCATGAACTCGGGCGTTCTGCGGTTATACTCACCGGCCTCTTAAGATGGGTGCCCGGGGCGGCATTCGAAGCCGCGACCGGGGGGTACGAAGCCCCCTGCTCTGTCCACTGAGCTACCCGGGCACTTTTCCTGGAAGACGCACATCGACGCAGCACTCGCGCCAGGCCAGTGTTGCCCCATCTCCCCCCGGACCAGCCCAATGGCGGGCACGGACATTATATGCGCGCCGTGGCCAAAAACCCTTGCCCGCAGCGGCCATATTGACTAAGCTCTTTAAACTGGGCGCGGGCGAGGGGTTGGTTCCAAGGGGAGAGGGGCTGCGACAACCCGATTCCGCGGATCACCGGCCCTCCGCCTCAATCTCGGCGGCCCAAGACTGGAGCTGAGCGCTGTAGGCCATCGCATCCCGACCCCTATGGGTCAGCGCCGGTGCCTGGGTCCGTTTGTAGTCGCGGAAGCGTTCGATGCTGGACGCGTCCCTGAAGATCAGCTCGAGGTCGTTGTAGATCTGGTGGCGGTCATTCTCGCCACGGTGGTGAGCGCTGTACCGCCATCCGTCCGCCGCATCAAAACACTCCTCGAGCGAGTACAGGGAGCGAGCTCGTTTGAGCATCTTTCGCCTAGCCGGAGTCAGTTTGGCCTTGCGGCCGGTCGACGCTTCCCAGTCTTTGAGAATCAACTCTTCGTCCGAGGCCACGATCCCGGGCACGACTTGGAGTCCGAACACGTCCGCGTCGCCGTTTACCGGCGACAAGGGGGAGCTTGTCTCCATGTGTTGCTCTTTGTCTTTTGACTCTGACTCTGACTCTGACTCTGACTCTGAACGGTGTGACTCATGCGTGAGACCCGCCGTGACGTCACGCGTGACATCCGGCGTTGCAGACGCGCGATGCTTCTGCTGACGTCGCGCCCAAGCTGCCCGCTCAGCGGCTCGCTGCTCCCGACTCCGGTTGCAGGTCAAGAAGCCGGCATCGCGGCAGCCGTTAGCCGTGTACGTCAATAGGCCGTGCTTGATGAGCTCAGCGATGAGTTCCTTTGGTGCTCCGGCGACCATGTAGCGGTTGATGAGGCCGTCTGACTCCCTGAGGGAGCAGTCATGCCGGAGACGAACCAGCAGCCCCAGAGCGGCGTCGGAGATCTCTGGGTCGAGAAGCTCGTATTCGATTTGGAAATAACCGCGCGAGCTCATGGGTGTTCTAAGTGTCGGCGCGCGGCAGCGACAAGAAGGATCGCCGAGTCGATGTGGTCCACGGCCTCGGCCAGGTCCGCGCAAGGAAGGTCGAAACCCAGCTGGACAACACGCTCCCTCTCCAATCGCAAGCTGCCGATGCGCCAGTCGAGCCGCTCATCGAGGCTGGCCATGCGTTGCAGCTCCTTGGCTGCGGCCTTCCGCGACTCCAGGGCGCCCATCAAGTGTCCTCACCAACCATCGGGACGTCCAGAGCTCGAATCGTGCCTTCGCCCAGTCGCCGTCCGCAGCCAGTCGCCGCGTTTGGTCTCTGTAGTTCGCCAGTCCGGGCCTCTGCCCGGATGTCCACCTGGACGGCAGCCACGACCCGGGCAAAGTCGAGCCACAGAGGGGAGTCGAAGGCGCTCCGGGCCGACTCAGCTATCACCGGCCTGCCATGTGCCTGAGGGCTTCGAGCACGGCCGCGTAACGGAGAGCCGCGCGAGGGCGCGGTGTGCGCTGGCACAACTCCCAACGACAGATCGCGCTCGGTGCTACGCCGATGGCTTGGCTGAACTCGGCGAGACTTAGGCCAGCTGCCAAGCGGATCTTTCGTGCTGCGCCATTTCGCGCAAGCTCGCGCGCGAGCGCGATTTGCGCCAGCTCACCGGGGGTCACGGTTGGTTACGGTACGGATCAGGGAAAGAGAAGACAACGCTTTCCCAACGACAGGGCCCGCGGTTCGGGAAAGCCAGCTGTAACTTGACAAGACTTTCCCGAATGGATACCATCTGTTCGTGGCCGGCCCCATGTTTACGGTTTCGCATCGCGCCCATCCAGACGCAGAGGATTGGGCGATCGACCTGCTTTTCGCCGAGTCGCAGGATTTGGCCGGCCCAGTCGCGAAGAAGCTCGACCGACGTCATGTAATCGAGCGTGAGCTGCGAGGCGAAAGCAGCCAGCCCACGCAGGCAAGGGAGAGTCTCGAGTGCGTCGCCGTAATCATCAGGTCGGTGCCTTTGAAAGTCGCCCTCGCTCTAAACGCAGATCCGCGGACGATCGCGACTGACCCTCTCGCCGGTCGGCAACTCCCGCCGCAGCCCCTCACGACCGGGTTGATGCGAGGGCCTAAGTGGGCGAGCCTGATACTCGAGGAGAAGGGGAAAAGGGTCGAGGAGTTGCGCCGCGCGGAAGCAATGGTGCCAGGCATGGCCCACGACCTGAAGGAGGCGGCCGAGGCACTCCGGACGCTGAGAAGGCTTCAGGGTCGGTTCAAAACCAAGACTGGACACCGTCGATTCGATGCCCCGCGGCCAACTGATCAAGAGGTGGCCGACGTCTACAACGCGAATCAACGCCTATACGGCGAGAACGGTGCGCCTACGAGGGCCATCGCTGAGGCTTTTGGAGTTCCGCGATCCACAGCCAACAAGTGGAAGGCGCGGGCACAGACACTGGGCCTCACTGATCTACCTATTCGTAAGGGCAGGCCGCGGAAGCCTACGACGAGGCGGACTCGATGACTGCGCTCGCATTGATCTACATCCGACAGAGCAGGCACAAAGAGTACGAGCGCACCGCGTCCCCAGAGGTTCAGGAGGCCGGGTGCCGCGCTCTGCCCGCCGTCCATGAATGCGAACAGGTCGAGGTGTTCACCGATCTGGACGTCTCTGGCGGCAAGCGAGCCCGTCGCGGTTACGACGCAATGCTTGCCCGCATCCGGGGCGGTGGCGTCAGCGTGGTGGCCGCTTACGACCAATCACGCGCCTTTCGCTCGACTCTGCTCGCTGCAGAGTTCAAGGCGCTGCTCGAGGAGCCGGCGCACAAGGCAATCCAGGTCGTCTTTGTACAGGGCACCTTCGACCGATCACCGGTCGGTGGCTTCTCATACGCGGTGCTCGCCGCGGCCCACGAGATGGAGAGGCGGATTACCGGCGAGAAGATCGCCGCGGCCTACCGGCACGCCGCGCAGGGTGGGGCAATGGTTGGCCAGGTTCCGGGCGGTCATCGGCGCGAGCCGGACGGCACCATCACCATCGACGAGCACGCAGCCGTGACCGTGCGCCGGATCTTCACTGAATACGCGAGCGGCCGGCACAGCGCCCGCGACATTGCAAGGCGCCTGAACGCCGAGGGAATCCCACCCCTTCCCCGCTCACGGGGCGCTGGCTGGCGGTTCTACTCGGTCGCCGAGCTGCTCCGCAACGTCGCATACTCCGGTCAGACCTTCAGTGGTAGTCGCCGTCGGAAGGGCGAGGGCGAGCTCATGCCTGCGCAGTGGCCGGCCATCATCGAACCGGAGCTGTGGGAGAAGGCGCAGCGCCTCCTGGGCCGGCGCAACGGCCGCGGCGGGCGTCGCCCGGCCGGCCAGGAACGGCCATACGCCTTCCGAGGTCTGCTGCGCTGCTCATGCGGGGCGCGCTTGTCAGCGGCGTTCCGCGACGGACATCTCGTCTACCAGTGCCCGCGCGGCGACGATGCGAAGCCGTGCCGCGAGCGCCGAATCCGAGAAGAGGCTTTGCTGCCATGGGCCCGCGCTCTCTTCGAGCAGCTCGAGCAACTCACACCGGCAGACTTTGGCGCGGCGGTGGAGCAGATGGCCAGCCAGACCCGCCGGTATAAATCACCCGATGCCCTGCAGTCGATCGACAGGAACCTGGAACGCGCTGAGCAGCTTTTCATCTGGGGGCACTGGTCGACTGAGCGTTATCAGGCCGAGCGCTACCGCCTAGCAGGCCTGCGCGCGGAGCTGCTCGCGGCCGAGACGCCGACGCCGACGATCCAGATGCGTGGCGTATTCGTCGCCTGGGAGCTCGGCGACGGGATAACCCGCCGCGAGCTTCTCGCGGCGCTCTTCGATCACCTGCACGTTTCCGAGGGTGAGATCGTCGGCTACACCGCCCGGGCGGACCGGCAGGGCGAGGTGCTGAAGCTAATGGAGGCAATGCGTCGCAGGGTCATGAATGTGGGCGGTGATGGATTCGAACCAACGGCCTCCTCGGTGTAAGCGAGGCGCTCTGCCAATTGAGCTAACCGCCCGTCGCGGATGCCAGTCTACCCAGCGGCGAGCACGCTCAGCGCCGTATTGAGCTGCGTGTCCTTGGCGTAGCCGTTGGCCGGCTGCAGGACGTCGAACTCGTCGCCCGCGGCGGCCAGCGTGACGGCCACGTCGGGCGTCAAACCCTTGTGGTCGATCGTCACGCCGTTGGGGAGATACCACCGCTTCACCGTCAGGTGGATGTCGGCCCCGTCGTTCAGCGGGAAGTCCTGCTGGACCGAACCTTTGCCGAAAGTCACCGTGCCCACCAGCTTGGCCCGATGGTGGACCTGCAGCGAGCCCGCCACGATCTCAGCCGCCGACGCGCTGTTGGCGTCCACCAGGACGACCAGCGGCACAGAAGTTGCCAGGTGCTCGCCGCTGACCATGTGCCTATCCACGTGGCTGCTGCGATCGCGAAGCTCGAAGGTCTCCCCGCTCGCGACGAACTCGCTGATGACATGGTCGGCTTGATCGATGAACCCGCCGGGGTCCTCGCGCAGGTCCAACACCATCCCCTTGGCGCCAGGCAACCCTGAGCTCAGCGCCGCGTGAAGCTCGTCTGTCGTCGTCGTCGTGAATTGATACAGGCGCACGTACAGCACGTGATCCGCGATCACGGTCGATCGCACCGAGGGCACCTGGATCTCAGCGCGCGTGACGCTGACCGAAAAGGTCTGCCCGCCCCGCTGGATGGTCAGCGTCACCTTGGATCCGTTGGGGCCCTGGATCAGCGTCGAGGCTTGGTCCGAGGTGAGGCCTTTCATGTCCTTGTCGCCGACCATGACGATCTGGTCGCCGGCCTGCAGCCCGGCAGCCGCCGCCGGTGAGCCCGGCACGGTGCCCGTGATCGTCGGATAAGCGCTGCTGAAGCTCAGGTAGATTCCGATCCCCGAGTAGTGACCCGTGTAGACGTCCTGCAGGCGCTTGTACTGCGCGGGGTCGTAATAGGCCGAGAACGGATCGCCCAGACTCGCGATGAGTCCCTGCACTGTCCCGTGCGAGAGCTTGGTGGCATCCAGGTTGCCGTCGACGTAGTCCGCCTGGATCACGCGGATCGCCTGCTGCAGTTCGGTGGTGTCGACACGGCCGGCCGAATGGTGCGTGACGTAGGGCATCACATCCGGGAAGGCTTGATCGGTGTAAACGCCCAAGCCGAACGCGAGCACCGCGACGACCAGGACAGCAACGCCCCAAAAGGCGTCGCGGAGCTTCATGTTCATGAGACTAACCGAACCCCTCTCCCCAACCCTCTCCCCTTCAGGGAGAGGGAGATGCTAACCGAA
>Ga0070708_100000843_pt1 | contig 23062 bp, 30 predicted proteins | sample KBSK5503metaG_FD_65469 | JGI IMG/M metagenome (GOLD analysis project Ga0070708, IMG submission 65469) | Corn, switchgrass and miscanthus rhizosphere microbial communities from Kellogg Biological Station, Michigan, USA - KBS K5-50-3 metaG | ecosystem: Host-associated > Plants > Roots >... | reverse complement strand
AAGGAAGCGACTACGGGTGTGTTGAGCCATCGGGCAGGGTTGTGTCCCTTCCCGAAGGGGGATGATTATCACAGATTGCCTCTGCTTTCTTAAGGTTAAATCTGCGAGGCCATTGCGATTTCTCTATGGTAACAGAATTCCCGCGCGCGTCCTTCGTCGGTATCTCTACTATGTTATATTTAGCTTCCTGCAACTTGGCAAGCCTCAGCTTGGCACCTCTAAGATCAGTTCCCCTCAGATCGGCACCCCTCAGATCAGTTCCCCTCAGATCGGCCTTCCTCAGATTGGCCTCGCTCAGGTTGGCGTTGCTTAGAATAAATCCGCGCAGGTTGGCTCCATCCAGTTCCGCTCGACTAATATCAATAATACGTGGGCCTTCCGCTATAAGATGGGACTCGTACAAGAACTTGAGGACGCTCCCTTTACGCTTTGGATCTAATCGGGTGAGTACTACCTTTGTCCATGTACGCCCTAATTCCCGTGCCTTGGCGTCTGGTTGTGACTCAATCAAGTTCTCTTTCAGGATGAGTTCCGACATTCGATCAAGATATGTTTGCAATGCCGTGTCACGCTGGTTATCTAATGCAATCTTGTGTTCAGTTCTGCTTGTAGCTAAACTGAACAAATATCCTCCGACAGCAAGCACTGCCGGAATAATGAGCAGTTGCAGCCAATTCCAGAGCGTCTTGTTCAAGAAGCCTGTCCAGGTCAAGTTGTATCCTGCAAGGATGAGCAGCACAAGCACGCCTGCAAGTAAAGCAATAGCTGCAATAAGCGCTAATGGTTTTCCTACTTCCTGCCACCATGAACCATGTCTCACTGTCATTATGTCACCTCTGGCAAAGCCCAAACTTTGTGTGGATAATCTCATCTACAGGTGGTACCCATTAATGATCAAAATTATATCACTTGGGTTCTGTTTAGGTGATCAAAAATGAGACAAATGGTACCTACCGAGATGATCAAAAACATAAGTAATACATCTTCTAGCAAAGTGCGATATCGCAGGCTGCTTGCTTGACATTGATGATATAATAGAATAGAACATTGTTTCTTGACAAATGATCGCTGTAGTTTCCCCTCTTAGTTTCTCCCTATAGTAGTTCATCAGATAGCCCAAGGATAGGAGCGGACTGGTCATGTCTGAATTAAAGCTCAGCATAGAGTTGGTGCCTCGTCCATTGTGGGGTCGTGACTTAGCTAAGCTCATGCCACGTAAGGAGTGGGATAGGCTGCGTAATCAAGTGTATGAGCAGTACAACCATCGTTGCGGAATATGTGGCGCTGGTGGCAAGATGATATGCCATGAAATGTGGCACTATGATGATGTGAACTACATACAACGCTTGAGAGGGTTCATTGCTATTTGTGACCTGTGCAATCTTTGCAAGCATCTCGGGCGGTCTATTAACCTTTCGCGCCAGGGAAAGTTGGACATTGAAGCGGTTACCCGTCACTTTTGTAGTGTCAATGGTATCTCCAGGACGGCATTTTTTACGATGGTAACTGAGATATTTCATCAGTGGCGAGAGCGTAACGAGCATGAGTGGACTCAAGACTTTGGCGAGTATTCTGGTCTTGTAAGACAGGAAAGGTGAGGCGCTTATAGATACTATTCCACCTGATACACCTGACAAAGTTTCTATACCCTTACTTGATGGCGCTTCTTACTCCGAACGACTGGAGTACTTCCGTAATAAGACAGAGCTGGCAAAGTCTGACACATTCTTATTTGTGGGTCATGGTTGCAGCATGAAAATGGTTCATGATGCGCTCTGTTTAAGCCCCGGTTCGGTACGAGGCGAAAAGAATGGGCCCATCATGCTTTATCGTGGCGTCCACTCTATCAAACAAATTGTGTTTATCTCAAGCTCTGGCTTTGTTACACTCGATGCGCTTCACTGGTGTAGTCAGCAAGGTATTTCTATTGTTTTGATGGATAAAACAGGTCACTTAATGTACTCCTGCACTCCGGAGCCTGCTACATATGCGGAGCTTCGCCGTTTACAGTATCGTACTTGTGGTACTGATGCAGGAGTATCAATTGCTCGTGAGATTGTGTATAGGAAGACTATCGCTCAAATTGTAACGTTAAAGACTCTTGCAAAAAGTAAATACAAACAAATTTTTAAAAAGTATCGCTTAAAACGGGTATGGAGTAAACCAGAATGGGAAATTCTTGAGGATAGCCTAGTAGAAATACTCCGGATGAAAGAAATCAGAGAGATACGTACGCTTGAGGCCAGGCTTGCTATGATATACTGGAACGCTTTTACTGGTATTCCTATCAAATGGCAAACAAAAGACGCTAAGATCGTTCCCCCACACTGGAAGGAAATTACGGAGAGGTCGTCGCCACTATCATCAAATAACACCGGACGTCGGGCGATTAATCCGTTTCACGCTGCTTTAAACTACATGTATGCAGTGACTGAGCATCAACTACTAGGTGCTATTCATTTAGAGGGGCTAGACCCTGCCTGTGGATTTTTGCATGTTGACTCGTTGGTGTATGACCTTGTTGAGCCATTGCGTTCAGTGGTTGATGGTAGGGTATTCTCATTTTTCATATCGACTGCTTTTAAGCGCGGTGACTTCACTCTAACTACTGATGGTCATGTGATGTTCAACCCTGAGTTATTACGATGGCTGGTAACATCGTGTAAGCTTGATGAAACAATATCGGGTGGTATAGTATCCTGGCTGAAAGATTTCCTACTGAGGTCAGGAGGAATATCTTCGTAGCGCAACCTCCACTCGTGCTTGCCATCATATCGCTTCCACAAGTGCTCACCGTTCTCGTTAACTATCATGTTAGGGTCTGTTTCTAGTGTTCGTTCACGCACATCACTTTCAAATACTCCAGGCTCTACGCCTCTCATAGATGACTCTCTTAGCTTTCGCGGTATTCGCTTAGTTTCGTATGTGATATGACCTTCTGCATAAAGCTGCATAAGATAGTCGTAAACTTCTGATGGGTTCATAGCTGGAAGCCCATGGGTGGCGCGTCTTTCGTTCTCATGTACCTCGCCAGTCTCTCTATCAATATCTGTCCACCTGATAACGTAAAAATTGCCTCGAAGTAGAACGCCGTGAGCGTTACTTACTTCCTTTCTAAAGCTACCCATACCCTCTTCAGGTGACTCGTAGCCTGCTGACTGCTCGATCTCATGAAAGAGTTGAAAGCCTTCTGTCTGCTCTCCTATTGTGAACAGGCTATCAGTGTGTCCACTAATGGCGCTTGTGCACCAAGCTGCAAGTCCTAACCTGGCGCTTGCCATACCAGTGATTTGTGATGCGTGCACTGGAAGATAGTATGCTCCTGCTTTTCCTAGTGGCGGAGTGTGATATTGCACTATATTTTTGAAAGGTTCTGTTCTCTTGGCGTTTGGGTAAAGCGCGATCAGGTCGTCAGCTAGTGACTCTAGTCCATCAGGACCTAAACGTATGTAGATGTCCATAAGCTGCTGGAATACTTCTTTTGACTCCAGTAAGTTACCTACGACTGGAAAAGGTATGCCTATTGCAAAGTCGTGAATATATGGTCTATCAAGGTTGACCTCGGCCAGCTTACCGGCTAAGGAGTGTCCTAATAGTTTTGCTAGCTGGTATATAGGTGATCCTTTTGGGTGACTTTTCTTGAGTTCATACATCTTCAGCTCAAACTTGCGTAGGAATGAGTTTTCGTTACTCCCTATATCCTGGATTTGAACACCCTTATGAATATACTCTACACGCAACCTACCCGACTCAACACCCAGCACAATCTCAGGAATAGTAGCCCACACCTTGCGAAATGGCCCATATAGATATCTTAGTCGAAGGTTTTGCTGGTCATGGACTCTCAAAGCGGGATAACGTGGGTCAAGTCCTTCTCCGTCGATCATCATGCATCCCCACTGACCTATCCATCTATAGTGGTCATACCACCCTGGTTCAATATCAATATACGCACAGAGAGCCGGATCAGGCAACTCACTAGCGATGAACCCGTGAGCAAAGTCCTCATCGTAGACATTGATATGGTCATATATGCCCGGCCTTCGATTAAACACCCTACCTCCGGCATATGACAAAGCTCCCATTTCCATGAAGTGCGTTGTTGGCCTGGTCCACTCCTCTTGGCTAGCTATAGCGAACGCCATCTTTGCAGCAGCACCAGCTGCTGACTTTGGTAGTATACCGTTTCGACAAATTACATGCTTATCAATGGAGGTGAGTAGTTCTATAAGTACCTCGTAGAGTTCTCTGGTCAGTCTGGCGTCGGTTGCAACATAGTCTTTCAATCGTGCTATCTGCTTATCGGTCATTTCTTCCCATAGCTGATTGAATGCGTCCTTATCAAGGTAGTCCTTTTTCTGTCCTAGGAAGGTTTCTGCCGCTTCTTCTAGTGAACTCTTGATATAGGCCCATGCATCGCGGCCTATAATTCGCATGATTTTACCATCATAGCGTACATAGAACTCGAATGAGGCTGAGCTGCCTGTGGGAGTGAGTTGTACTATCTCAATGTCATATTTACCTGCCTGAATATGTTGAGATTGCATAGATGTTGCAATGACTCGCTGAAATTGTGGGTGGTTACGAATAAGTCGGCCTAGGTCATACTCCAAGTTGAAGAAGATTAGTACAATAGGCTCAACCCACTGTCGCCGTTCATCTCTATGCTTACCATCTGGTCTTTCGCGTATATCTCGTTGACTAGTTCGCGATGGTCTTAAATCTATCTCAGCGAACAGTGGATAAAAGCTGTCAAATACTGGCTCAATAGGAAAGTTATCGTCACGCGTTTCTAGCACTATGTTTTTTGACGGATCAGCAAAGTTGATGGCTACCAGGTTGGTTCTGAGACCTCCTTTGTATTCCTCTATCATCTTTCCGTACTTAGTAGTTCTTTTCTTCAGCTCAGCTCCATAGTCGCTATTCTGAAACGACTCGCTGTCTACTCCAATGATACGATCTGGCGGGAGCCGTTCATATACTCCAGTCTTTTTGAATGTATCCCGGTAGTGTAGTTGTACCACAATAGGCCTGTGCATTTTATATGCATGAATACGAGCGACCATACTTACTCCTCTGTTGTAAGTCGTGGATAAAATATTTGAGCGCCGTAGCTTTCGATTTCCGGATAGTCCGATTGATTTATTATGAGGTTGCTTACGCTGCCCCAGCTACCCCAGTAGATGCGCCGTCCTCTCTCGCCGGAGTCAATACCGTAGAGTATACGGTTTTGTCCACCACGAGTTTTGGCAACGATACGACCATCATCGAGACGCCGCACACTGGTAAGATCGATATTGGCTTTATCGATGCGGTAGTTGATGTATCTCTCATCAAAGCCGGTGATAGCAGCCAGGTCTTTTGATCTGAGTGGATTATTATTGTTTGCCACTTTAAAACCCTCTCTTTTTGTTATATTCCTTCAGCTTCCCTCTACCAATTGGAATATGTACCGATGGTGGATTAGGTGACACCCTGAGTTCCTGGTTGTGCTCCTTACACCATTGCTGCGCCGCATGTACATATCGCATGTAGTCCTTAATGGTATTCCTTGAAAGTCCAAGCTGATCCGCTACCTGTCTATAACTTAGACCGGACTCGCACAGGTCAAATACCTGTTTCTGTCGCTGGGTGATACGCATTATTCTGACTCCTTTATTTAATCCGGTTTCATTTTCCTGACCATCTCACGCGTTGTCATCGCATCACCCAGCGCTCGATGCTGGATGTTATCGTCAATCGCAAAATAACCAGCTGCCTCCTGGAGAGATACCCAGAAGTCTAGGTTCAGGTAGGCTGTCGCAATTTTCATCAGGCAGGTGGCAGCAAGCGGTGGACACTCCAAATCCCACTTGTTCGCTGAGTTCCTGATTAACGGCAGGTCAAACGTCGTGTTGAAGCTGGTTATGTGCTTACTCTGCAAGATGGGCAGTATCTCGTCCCACTTCTCAGGTAGAGTGGGAGCCGCCCACAACTCTAGGATGCCAATACCACTCACCTGGCGAGACTTGCTAACCTCGTATCTTCCATCTAAGTCTCGTGGGTGTAAGAGGGAGTTGAATAACACATTGCCAGTCTTAAAGTCGAGAATAGCCAGCTCGGTGAGTTCCGCTGTCTTTCCCACGCCATTAGACTCACAGTCCAGTACTAAGAACTCGTCTCCGAGCTGCTTCAGTGCTTGAACTGCATGATAGCGATTGTAGCGTGGGTAGACGGTAGTAAAGGGACTTTGTACTGTCATTTTGACAAATGTTTTTCCACTCATGACACTTTGCTCAGTTCTTCATCAATCTTCCTCTGTATAGCCACCGTATATGCGGTAGCATAGAGGGGATCCTTTATGAGTCTACCCATTCTCCCCCGTTCGATTGCTTTATCGTGCGCCGCTTTGAGCGTATCCATCGTGATACTAAGTCCTAGCTTTAGCATCTTGAAGTAAATATACTCGGGATCACTTTCATCGAACCTGGCGTTTCGTATCAGCTGCTCAAAGTGTTTTTGCTGTGATGGCGGTACGTTGAGTGTAGCTTTAAGCGTCTGATCTTTGAACTGATAATTAGTCTTTGCCATCTCTCTTGCTCCTTATGCTGGCTCCCCCTTGGTATTCGCGATCCATACGATAAAGCATTTCAACCAAAGTGGCGTTTAATTCATGATCGAAGAACTCTGTTGTGATGGTGGGATGTGACCTCCTAAACTCACGCATTTTTTCAAGAGTTTGTTGACTCAGGGTAAATGTGGGAAGTTCAGGATCGCTCAACAAGAGTGATACTCCTTTTTGTATCTGGTAATGCTTTGCGTTACTCATGATACTTGCCTTTCCTTAAAGTAGAACATATGGTCGAGTTGACGAGATAGAACAAATGTGTTATAATTGTACTGACAGAATAAGACGGATGAGTTGCACAAAGACCAGTCCTCGAGTTCTCTCGATATCACCCCGGCTATCTGCCAGAACAGGTCCGGGGTATTATTTTGCTTTCATGACGTTCAACTCCTAATATAAATAAAGGACTGCCCCCATTAGTTGGATGACCAGTCCTTTAAAAAAGAGATGCTAAGCACTCCTGTGACCTACATCGCTTTATGCATATCTACACTGGCTCGCGCACAGCGGGTTGATCTTCGATCTTTAGCAGTTGTTTCAGGTTACTGGAGCGTACACGCCACCTGGGAAGCTTGTTTCCGGCACTAAAGTTTATTGCGTCCAGGCGGCCATTGTCTATCATTCTACAGATGGTATTGATGGATAGGCCCAGAATGTCACCCACTTCTCGCACCGTCAAAAACTCCTTAGACAGAAGCTCTGTTTTCTCTTCACTATTCAAGTTCATCGCTCCTTTTTTGAGTGCATATGCCTTGCATATAACCATATCTTGGTTGTTTGTCAAGTATAATAAGTATAACACATTTTCTCATATATGTCAATCCACTAGCAATATTGCTAACTTGTACGGACAAGTGGACTTTTGTCTCTATTCGCTGTATAATTGGTATATATCGATATATTGCACTATTGCACTATTGCACTCTAGGAGAAGTTGTGAAGAGGGAAGAGTTACTGAAGCAGGAAGTTCTAACACCTCAGGAGGTTGCCAGTATACTGATGGTACATGCTAGAACTGTCAACAGGTATCTTAAGGAAGGTAAGCTTGATGGATTTATTACTAATCCCGGTAGCTCAAGACCTCGCTGGCGTGTATATGCCGAAAGTGTGCGTAAGCTAATGAAACTGTCAGGTGAAGAACCAAGGAGTGAAGGAAATGATCTGGATTAATGTCGGTATTGCGATTGGTATGAGTGTAGCGTTGTACTTCGTAGGTAGAATACGTCGCCGTCAACTGATAAAAGCCCTGTATGACAAACGCCAACTGAGAAAAGACACAACGCCTACGGTAACTCCAACGCCTGTGGTAGCTCCAACGCCAGAACCAGCTGTTACTGTTCCATCTGTTACCACAAGTGACGTATGGGACTGGGAGTAGATTATGCAACAGCAACAGCTCCCTCCCCAAAAAAGTAGTGGGATGAAAGTGTTCGGACTCTTTCTGATAGTAGCAGGCGCTACTCTGTGTATGTTGGGGATTTGTTCTTTATGGGTAATGGGCTTAGGGATTGTACCTCTCACCATTGGTGCGCCTATGTTCATTGCAGGTCTAGTGATGGTAGCTCTAAATTGAGGTATTAAGGAAAGCTAGTATCGCTCATAAGGAGGCTGGAATGTCAAAGGAGTGGAAAATCTGGTCGTATATTGTAGGAGCCGCTACTACGCTTATGATCGTGGGGTGGGTACTCTACAACACTCCTCATGAGTGGATACTAATTGTAAGCTTCGTATTGTTATTCTCGATAGCTGCAGGTGTTCCAACCTATGCAATCATCGCAATTAAGCATCACCACCACAGGGTTACAGAACACCCCATATCCCAGTACGGTACCGTACTCAGCCAGCACGGTGAGCTCCATAAATTTGACCCTGTTCATCCCAGCATCGGCGGAATGAATGTCTACCACCACCAGGCATCGTTAGTCCCTCAGCAGAAAGAGCTTCCGGACCCGGACCCGGATGATACTATACCGCCAGATGTAAAGGTAACCGAAGAGTTTTCACCCCAGAGGTTGCTAATATCAATGACAGCGCAGCAACAGACAGACCTTATTGACCATCTAGCTAATACTGGCATTTTGTCACGAGTGAAAGATCAGGTGGATCAGAGCTCTATACAAGACGATACTACACCGGATAATGTTACCGCTATTGACCCACTCAGGCAGAGAGCTCGTGAACTGTATAATAGCGGTGTGACGAACCGCAATGCTATGGCTCTTGAATTGAAAACCAGCGAGAACCGCGCCAGGGGATACATTGAGCAGTTTAAGTACGAGGATAGGAAGAATGCATCCAAATAACTACACAGTAGGCCAGACGGCCTGTCATACATAGAAACGGTCAAGCGATGTCACAGGAAAAGAAACTCATATTCCTACCTGGCGTAGAAGGCGTACAACAAATCAGCTTATCTGATCTTCTCTCTATGAGTGATGCCGGCATACTTACCGCTGAGGAGATGAACAAGATACGCAAGATCAATAGGGCGCACGTTAATGTGCTGGCGAACTCTGATGAAACTGAATGGCCCCCGATTCAGGTAGCCCATGTTCAAATGTCCGGACTTAACCTTCAAGTGCAGGATAAATATATTGTGGCTGATGGTATGCACAGGTGGCAAGCCTCGCTGAAGAAGAAAAAGAAAGATATTTCAGCTCATATAGGAAGCTACGCTAGTGTCGATGATATACTACTGGCGTTTCTCACAGCCAATACGAAACACGGTCAGCCTGCCAGTATGCGCGCAAGGTTGCAGGCTTCTTTAGTAATGATAAAAAGAGGCGATGCCGCTATGCCTGGTGATATAGCTCGAACTGTAGGTGTGAAACCGCTTCAGGTATTTTATGCTCTTAACAGGAGCGAAACAACTGAAGTCAAAGAGGATGACGGTGAAACACCTGAGCGTCGGGAAGTGCGTCTCTTTTGTAGTGCGGTACAGCGATTCTATCTTCACCAGCAAGACCTACTAAGCAGGTTGTATAGCTACGAGGATGAAGTAGCGGTTGTGGGAAACGAGGTGCACGAATACTATAAGTCTTTAGGTCCGAAACAGCAGGTACAGTTAACGGATGCTCTCTATATGCTCATTGATGTTAGCCTGTTTATTGGTGCAAATAAGTTAGCTAATGAATAAAATGAAACTTGACATTTTATAGAATTCATGATACAATAATTGATATAAACGTTGTTATGTGAGAAGAGAGGAAATAAGCTTGAATAAGCAGGAGATGAACCAACTACTGTCGAAAGAGCTTTTAACTGTACCAGAGGTACAGGCGGCGCTAGAACTGGCAGCACAGACAGTCATCAGGAAGATAAACGAGGGTATACTAGAGGGAGTAAACCTTGCTCCTGGTAGAGGTAAAGCTAACTGGCGTATTCGATCAAGTAGCGTGAAAGAATTGTTAGGTATTAAGGAGCCAATGGCCTAACCATATTAGAACTTAAAACCTGCAGGTGTTTGGCAACCCTAGGACTGGTCACCCTTACTGATGTATTGATGTGACTAGTCCTTTTATATTAGGTGAAAAAAGGAGGTTATAAGATGAACGATCAAGTCAATCAACCACCGCCGCCAGGAGTACAAGAAGGTTCGTCTACTCATGGCATACTTTTACATCTCCATAAACATGGCGTAATATGGCTCATAGGCCTAGGCGCAGCTACACTTTTTGTGATGATTTTATACTTTAAAAATCAGTCACAACAAAGTGCTGCTGCACAACAAATGCCTGCTGCTGCTGATACATCACAAACAGCCACTCCTGACCAGATGTGGGGTTCCCAGTTGGACGCTGACTACCAACAAATGCAACAGGCATTAACTACCAATACAAGCTTGTTACAGCAACTGGTGAACCAGGGAAATACACCAACGCCTACACCCACACCCACACCAACGCCACCTCCGAAGTGTCCTCCTGGTGTGTTTTGCGTAGACCGTCGGCCAAAGATTGGAGGTATATTCTTTGGCCCGACTGGAGTAGAGCACTACGATGCGACTGGCAACGCTAACTTATCACAGATAGCAGCGGTGCTAGGCCTCAATTCCTGGAATGATATATATGCTATTCCGGCGAACCAAGCTATATTCGGTAAGATGGACTATAGGCAGGCAAGGACATACTCACCAAAAAGAGGCACTACCATAACTGTTCCGCACACGATCGACTCACAATCATAGGAGGTTAAGACATGCAGCTACTTGTTCCATCTAAATACACTGCTCTACGCCTTTATCATGATGTCCCATGCAAACTTGTTGCACATTCAACTTTGCGCGGCATCATGATAGTTAATCACAACGAGTGCGACATTGAGGTATATACTCCTACAGATGAGCATTGCATCATCAAGCCGAATACCATCAAAAAGTATATAGACGGTGCATATGTTTACGGTGTCTATACATTCACTATCAATGAAGCAACGACAGAAGCTTCGTTAACCGTCATTGGCGTAGAGAAAAATGACAAGATGTACGAGTTATAAAGCATGGGCATCCCACAAACAGCTGTTGCGCTTACGTCAGGCCAATCGGTATCTATACCAGTTTCTAACCCTAATAGGGTGAGTTGTATAGAGCTATATAATGGTACGCCTTATGATTTAACAGTATCAGGCTATGGAGTACAAGGCGGAGGAACTATTATATCAGCCGGTTTAGGACATAGATTGTTTGGTGAAATACATAACTCTGGTTATCTTAACATGACCGCTGTAAATAATACTGGGGCCACAGCTACTGGAGTTGTAAATCTTATATTCTATGAAGCAAACGAAAAGCTACCTCCTGGGCAGTTCCCAGTAACTATTCCATCTCAGATTGTGAGCGCAAAAGTGAGCGGAGTACAGACTTTAACTAACGAGACATCGACTGATGGCGCTGAGATTATTGATATCGGCACAGTGTCCATTAACAAACTGATCGACATCTTTAATAACCACTTCAAACTATCCGTCGAGATAGCCGGAGTCGAGCATACTGTCCTTCAAGGATCGCTAACTGGTAATCCTACTCAAATAGGAAAAGCTGGGGACACAGCAGAAGTATTAGGAAATCTCGCTGTAGACTCACAAGCAGGAATAGGTACTCTTCCACTAGCTTCTATTCAAGAAGCTATCTTGGCAGCAGCAGATACATTTAAAGCTCTTGTACTTCAATGGCATAGCGCAACGCAAAGCGCCGATATGTTAGAGGTACAAGACAACTTGAATAATGTTAAGTTTTCAGTGAGTCCAGCGGGGAATGTAACTGCTAGCGGAATACTAACGGTTACGGGCAAAGCAACATTCAATGGTGCCTCTCCAAGTGTTACCGTTGCCAACGATATTGAAATTGGTATCGCTGGTAACGTTAAATCAAACACTATCACAATAGTAGGTACAGATGGGGCAAACAAAGTTTTATTTTTGAACGCCCCTAATGTAGGCAATGGTGGGGTTATCGAACTCGAAGTTGGTGGTACTGCTCAGGCATCAGTTGATGTAGCAGGCATCCATGCAGCGTCAGGGAACGCTATCTTTTTTAGTCAGGGTTCATTTCTGAATATTTCGCCCTTTACCGGGACTGGAAGCGGAACGTTCGCAACTGGTATTGCATCTGGCACATCGTTTCAAATTTTAACTGATGCGTGTACCTTAAGTGGTTCATCTCAAACAATGGGGGCTACAAAAGGCGGTACGAATAGCGTAGTTACGACAGGAGCGGGTTTAGCATGGTCAGCAACGGCATACAATTAATCACATGTGAACATGATAACTGTTCAGAGCAACTATCTCATGAAGAAGCGCATAGTTGCGTGGTTGTGCTGCAAAAAGTAGACAAACAAGGCTATACCTATCATCAGTGCGAACAGGGCCAAGAAATAAACTTCATGAATTATCAACACTGGCATTGTAGCCACGAGCATATGCAAGCTTATTTGCTTACTTGCGTCAACGAACACTATAGTGAAGAAGAATTGCACCCTCCTATTGCTGGCACAACAATACTACATAAAATAGTGCTTGGAAGTAACCTTACCTGTAAAGCTTGTGGAAAATCTCTTACAGAACAGGCCTATCGTTTTTGTCTTACCCAGGCAACACCCGTAAATGCTATCCCTGATGACTCTCACAGTGAGACAGGAGAATGGTGCTGCTCGCTTTCTTGTGCAAAGCAGTCCGTAGTGAAAACGATACAAGCAATGGAAGAAGTGAATAAAGGAGCATAACAATGTCTACTGTGCTTACGAGGTTTGAAGTATTGATGCCCGCACTAACTGGTGATCCAACTCATGACAACGCGATCAATACATTCATCACAAACATCAATACCCTTTGTCAGTTAGAAGTATATCCCGGTGGGTTTTATGCACTCAACGGATATCCAACGGGCAATTATCAAGTATTCTATTATGGCTTACTTACAAACGCCCAAACATCAACGGCTCTTGGATACCTTAATACACTCAATGCTGCTCTAGGGTTTAATGTTCCATGCACCTCTTTTCAAGTGACACAACAACCGTAAGGAACAAGGCAATGAACTGTGATCACAAAACGACACGGGAAGAAATTAAAGAAAAATATGTAGTGCCTCTTGTGGGAACGATAACGACTACTGCAAAGAAATGCGTCCAGTGCGGCTATACTGTCGCAATCAAAAAAGATGTGCAAGTTAGAATAGGGCCAGCGATACCATGACAGAAAACGACTACATTAGCAGGCCAGAATACAACGCAAGGCATGACGAGCTAGTAAGCCGTATTGTGAAAGTAGAGGCGCTATTTGAGGCATATAGGGACAACGTTTCTGTTCGGTTCGACAAACTTACTGATAAAATCGACTCGACGCAAACCTTGTTATCAGGTCAGATAGGCAATATCAATGGCATGGTCATGTCATAGGAGGTTAAGAAGGGAATATGACTCAGAAACGGCATACAAGAATAGCAAAAGGATTATCATTGGAGCAGGCACTATGTATAATTCTCTCAGATGCCCACGTAACACCAGAAGGTTGTCTGGTGCCAAATATCTGTACAGATACGCAAGGATATCCTATGGTTACAATCAATTACAGATACAGCCAGGTATCAAGACTTATTATGGAGTATGCAGGCTACGACCTCACAGGACTCTGTGTATGCCACACATGTGATAACCCAAGCTGTATCTTCCCGGCGCATTTATTTGTAGGGACACAAAACGAAAATATAATTGATGCGGTTTCTAAAGGTAGGATGATTGGACTTACAAAATCACAGTCAGATGAAATCAGAGACCTTTATAGCACTGGTGAGTATAGTCAGAGAAGGTTGGCGTCTATGTTTGGAGTAAAGCAGCCAAGTATAAGCCTCATCATTAACTACAAGAGTCATTAACTTCAAAAGGAAAGGGACTGGTATGAATGGACACTATAATAGATATCGAGCAGTTGATTTTAAGATACCTCCACAAGTAGCCAGAGAAGCACGCTCTGCTCTAAGAGACCTAGAAGAGTACGGCACGATTGACTATGAGCGCCCAATAGATCGAAAGTACGCTAAGGAAATGGCTCACATCCTTGCTGAAGATGGGGAGCTAGACATACAAGAACTCGAAAGGATGCTCCGATATTTTAAGATCGACGCAGAGAGTAAGTACCCATATAAAGAGGCGTCTCGCTCTTCAGACGAAGGCATCATCTGGCGCCTTTGGGGGGGGAATGACGGCGAGAAATGGGCCTATGAGTTAGACCACCAGATAAAAGAGGTAGACTCTGGCTGGAAGAGGTCGGGACCAACATGGAAAAGAAGATATGCTCCATAGATGTTTTTGACAGTCGAATAGTTGACTGCTTCCCTACAAACGCTAACTGAAATTCCGACCACCCCCAAAAAACTGTTAATCGAAATTGGTAGCCCTTTGGCATTTTTGGTGCATTTTGCTAACAAAACCTTGCCATTTGCCCTGTGTGATGTTACTGTTGTGGTAGACAGGTGTCCCGTTTGGGGGTACGACAGATGCAGGGTAATTGACTTTCTCACCGCAAGTAGGGCGCTTCGCGTTGTGATCTCCATAATAGTCGTACTTTCCGCATCTTGACAGGAAAGAGGAACCATATGGACGGGAACCATCGGGACAAAGCAGAGAGCAAGCTGGCAGCGACCGAAGACACAAAATGGGTACTCAACAAAAAAAACACGTTATGGATACCCAAACACAAAAAACGAACTGGGTTTGAGGACAAGACACGCTGGGAGCGGCTCCAGTTAATCATACAGGCAATTGGAGTGATTATCCTTCCGATATCAATAATCATAGGAGTATGGCAGTTCACTATCCAGCAACAAAATGACCTTACGAGGTCAATTGACGTGCAACAACAGACGACATTACAGAACTATTTGGGTAACATGTCGGACTTGCTGCTAAAAGAGAATTTGCGTGGGTCCAAGCCGAAAGACGTGGTAAGACAGGTCGCAGAAGCACAAACGCTGACAGCACTACAGAACTTGAACCCAGCCCGCAAAGGAATTCTAGTGAAATTCCTGTATGAGTCACATCTCATTGACTACGATCCTACTAATAAGTCCCTACAACGTCCAATTATCGACTTGTTTTCTGCTGACCTGAGCGGAGCCGACCTGAGCAAAGCTGCCCTCATAAGAGCCGACCTGAGTGGAGCCGACCTGAGCGGAGCTAATCTGACCAATGTCTTCCTGATCGGAACCGACCTGATCGGTGCCGACCTGATCGGTGCCGACCTGATCGGTGCCTGGCTGGGCGATGTCGACCTGAGCCATGCCGACCTGAGTTATGCCGACCTGAGCTATGCCGACCTGAGCGGAGTTAATCTGACCAATGTCTTACTGATCGGTGCCAACCTGAGCCATGCCGACCTGAGCGGAGCCATCCTGACCCATACCTCCCTTCTTGATGCCAGAAACCTCTCTCAACAACAACTCGATGAAGTCAAATCATGTCAATTCGTGAACTTGCCCCAAGGGTTAACATGCCATTGAACTCAATGAACAATCTCATCCTAGCAGAATTGGCCAAGCAACAAAACAGCAAGTAAGCAATGAATAACCATCATAACTACTGAACATTTATTCTTGCACGTCACACTACCATTGAGAATACAGGTTGGAGTTCGCTGGAAAACACTAGGGGTGGTTATCAAGTGGTAATGTTTTTCGATTAACATCTTCCATGACCCTCTGCAAAGTTGTCAACTTTTCGGTTAGCAAACGGTTTTTCGGTTATCGTCAATGCATAGAGGTTATAGTACGCAGGATGGAGAATGACCGTAATCCTCAACGGATATGGAAGACAGTTTCACTTCTCCGGCAACAGCGGCTATCGATACAGGAGTCTGCTATTATCAACGAACTCTATGGAACATTTTATAGTATTGAAGCAGCTCGCCTTGGCTGCCTCCCCATTCCTCCAGGGGACTACTATATGACATTTTATGCACTCCCGCCTGGTGTAGAGCCGCCCCGCCCCACTCCCCAATTTCGCGAAAAACCCCCATTTTCGTAGTGCCACGTCGTCACGCACCCTCACCCCGAAAAACGTCATCCACACCGCCGCGCCCGCACTTACTTTTGTCATGGGTAGGGGAGCAGTCTTGCGCCACTATTGTACAGTAGTGTAAACTACGGAACAGCAACACAGCACATCTAATCATTCGTTCTACTTCTTAACAACTGCAGTTAGGGAAGGGAGTAACCCATGTCCCCACGCTCCATCACTGAGAACACTCTATTTTACGGGGATAATCTTGTTATTTTACGTGAGTATATAGCCAGCGAGAGCGTTGATCTCATTTACCTTGACCCCCCATTTAATTCAAGCCGAAATTATAACGTGCTGTTTAAGGATGAACACGGCACAGAAAGCGAAGCGCAAATAGAAGCGTTCGAAGATACCTGGCACTGGAATTTAGAGGCAGAGCAAACCTACACTGAACTTCTCACAGAAGCACCCGACCATGTAGCAAAGATGATAGAGTCCCTACGTGATTTTATCGGCACTAATCAGATGATGGCTTATCTTGTGATGATGGCTGCTCGCTTAATAGAGTTGTATCGCGTTCTTAAAGCGACAGGAAGTATATACCTTCATTGTGATCCCACGGCCAGCCACTATTTGAAGATCATTTTAGACACTATTTTTAACCCGCAGAACTTCCGCAATGAGATTATCTGGCAGAGAACATCATCACATAGCGATGCAAAGCAGGGAGCGGAACACTACGGACGAATTCATGACATCATCTTCTTCTATGGAAAGTCGAATCAGTTAGTTTGGGCTCCCCAATACATAGAGCATGATGCTAGCTACATTAAAAGTCACTATCCTTATGTAGAAGCTAGCACGGGACGAAGATATGGGCTTTGGGATATTACCGGACCAGGAGGGGCAGCCAAAGGAAACCCATACTACGAGATCTTTGGTATCACCAAATATTGGCGCTATAGCCAAGCCAGAATGGAAGAGAAGATTACAGAAGGGAGAGTAATTCAACCTCGACCAGGAGCTATACCCAGAGAGATACGCTACTTAGATGAAACCCCTGGGACTCCAATAGGCACTATTTGGGCAGATATTTCGCCCATCAACTCACAAGCTCACGAGCGATTAGGCTACCCAACGCAAAAACCGCTTGCACTACTTGAGCGCATTATCAAAGCCAGCAGTAATCCAGACGACATTGTACTCGATCCTTTTTGTGGCTGTGGTACGGCTATAGCAGCAGCCCAAAAACTTGGCCGTAAGTGGATCGGAATTGATATAACTCACCTCAGCATTGCTCTTCAAAAATATCGGCTTGAAGCAATGTTCCCAGGTATCAAGTTCAAGGTTGTTGGTGAACCAAAAGACATAGGAGCAGCGCGACAACTTGCAACAGAAGACCGCTATCAATTCCAATGGTGGGCATTGTCTCTTATTCGTGCACGACCGTTAGGTGGACAAGAAGGAAGCAGGGAAGGTAAGAAAGGCAGCGACAAAGGAATTGACGGCGTGATTGCGTTTATTGATGATAATACCGGCAAAGCAAAGCGGGCACTGGTGCAGGTGAAATCCGGCCATGTTAATTCAAGCCTTATTCGCGACCTTGTTGGAACTGTGCAGCGTGAACAAGCGGCCATTGGAGTCTTTATCACGCTGGAAGCAGCAACCCGTGATATGACCACAGAGGCACTCAAAGCAGGGTTTTACCACTCCCCAGGCTGGAACAAAGACTACCCGCGCATCCAGATACTTACCATCGACGAACTGCTCCACGGAGCAGAGGTAAAAATGCCTCCGCAATTTGGCACGTTCAAGCAGGCACAACGAGTCCAACAGTCCGATGCTGAACAATACGAATTAGGCTTAGGTTAGAACAAGTTATTAGTATGAGGAGTCGCCAAATATGTCACAAGCAGCAATACCTATTGGCCGTACTTTTCAATCCTGGGCAAGACCATTGGTAAGCAATAGCAATAATAGATTTTTACTGCTAACTGCATCTCCCGATATAGAACATGAGCTATGGAGCGTGTTAGAGTACTACTCCGAAGTGGAAGAGGTTGGATTAAATTTAATTCAAGCAAAAGGACTGCAACCACAAAGTCTCCATCTGAAAATATTTAAGTCCTTTCAGGCTTTTGTGAGGCAAGCAAAATCCTATTATGGTTCAGCAAAGACTCTCCATTACCGTTCAAGTAGCCTCTTGTATTATTATAGTTTCCTCAATTTGGTAAAAGCCTATCTCTTGTTTCGAGACCCGCAGAGGATAATGGGCAGAACAGCGCAATCAGAAACTCACGGCTTGAGTTATAGGTCATCCACGACCAACATAGACTTTCAACGTGAGGCAATCCGCGTACATGACGGTATTTTCCCGTTGTTTTATGAGGCGCAGACATCTAACGTTATAGCAAGAAACTCAACCTTAAACATTTTGAGCTTGTTGAGCTACCCAACCGAAATAAGTTATCAATATATATTGGCTGGCTATGGCGACCCTCACATTTTATCTTCGCTGGCAGTAGCAGCAGTTGACCTAACTAACAATCAAGTATGGACAATTCTCGGCTTTCCAGCAGAAGCTAGTCTTAATAGCTTCCTAAGCCTACATACAAATTTTTTAAATACCTATCAAGAGGTACAAATAGATCATAACCTACTTGCAATCGTATTTGGTATGAGTGTGCCTGATTTATATTCTTTTAGATTTTTTCAGGTGATAGCAACCACTCAAACCCTTGGTAATGGTTTTATTGACCAGGCTGATTTTAGGCAAAAGATTATTAATGTCCTAAGCACATGTTATAGTACTCACTATTTTGACGATAATAAAGACTTTGACTTAGTTCTTCCTTACACAGACTCAACATATACTACACCGCTACCAATCACTGAAGCCCTGGTAATATACGCAGTAATGTTTTATCTTTCTAGCCTGGTTCGGTATAGGCCAGACTATCTTGAGGAATTATTGAATACTAAGCCAGCCTGGTTAATCGAAAATTTTGTAACTAGCACTCCTGAAACATTTCTCAGGATAATGGTATGCAAGATTATTGAGAGAGATGTTGTTTTTCGCCGACGATAATGAGTATATCGCAAAAGGAGTCGCAATAGTGGCAAGGTTTCGCATATGGTGGCTTAAAAACGAACGACTTATCATTATTATTGTGGTTGTGATTATCGTAGTACTCATTGCATTTGCTTTCCTGGTGTATATATTTGGCTGGAACTGGACGGGGATCAATGGTGGGTACAGCAAAATAACGACGACGAGAACTACTCATGGGGTTATCACAACTACAGAGCAACTATTCACGAAAACACTTTGGGACTGGCTACAACTGCTTATTATTCCCCTTGCGCTTGCTATCATTGCGATCTTATTCAATCGTGCCGAACGTAAAAATGAGCAAAGAATAGCTTCAGATAACCAGCAAGAAGCTGCACTGCAAGAATACATCAAAGAAATGTCGGAACTTCTCCTGCATGAAAATTTGCGTGAGTCACAGCCAGGAGACGAAGTACGAACTATAGCGCGTGTACGAACATTGACGGTACTACGGAGATTAGATACAAAGCGTAAAGGAAGTCTCCTTATGTTCTTGTACGAGTCTAACCTCATCGTAAAAATAAAAGGTAGTAGTGTTCTCCCGATGGGAGGCGCTGACTTAAGTGGAGTTGATCTGCCTAATGTCGATCTAGCACTTGCCAATCTGGGTAGTACTAACCTGAGCAGAGCCAATTTGTGTGGGGCTAGTTTAAATGGAGCTACACTTAGTAATACTAACCTGAGCAATGCAAATCTAAGTGAAGCTAACATGAGCATTGTAAGCACTCCAGGGGAAGAAGAGATTGCTGAGATATTCAAAGTCAACCTGAGAGGGGCCAACCTGAGTGGTGCTAATCTCAGGAATGCTTATATGAGCAATTCTATCTTGGCAGAAGCTGATTTGAGCGGTGCCAACCTGAGTGCTGCTACGGTCACTCCTGAACAACTGGCTAAAGCCAAGTCCCTCACCGGCGCCACCCTGCCCGATGGCTCAACACACCCGTAGTCGCTTCCTTTGAGCTCCATGTCAAGCTGACATATAGCAAACGACCTCTTGACATCGCTCTGTTTTCATGTTATAAAATGAATGAGCTTCATTCAGCAGCGCCGGACAAAGAACGCGAGTTTCTTCGCTCTCCATGGTCGGCGCAGGGGAGAGGGGGGAGGGAGGGGTTAGAACGGACGTCCAAGTAGAGCGGCTTCTTTCGCAACCCACCTAAGGGCAACAGATCGCACCACGCAGCATATCCACCTAAGGGACACTTGGTGGGAGGCAAAGTGGTAGGGGGCGCGGCACTACTCTGGTAACGGACGTAAGTTGAGTGAGTGAAGTTCATTCACAAGCTTTTGTAAAACCCATTATCATCCAATCCGGTTGTGCCAGTGATCGTTTTTTGCCATAAAGTGAATGAAGTTCATTCAGAAAGGAAAAACACATGTTAGCCAGACTTGGTGGAATGCTCTATCGTGCCCGTTGGATAGCCATCTTCGTGGCGCTCGTGATAGTTGCAGGCGCGGCCATCTTAGGCAGTGGTCTTTTTGGTGTCCTCAAGAGTGGCGGGTTTAACGATCCGGCCAGCGAGTCAACGAAGGCGCAGAACCTGCTTGACACGAAATTGGGGGGCTCGACAGCCGATATCATCATCCTGATGAGCAATAGCTCAATCAAAGCGACCGATCCAGCATTCACTTATGCCGCTATACAATTGCTGGCGACGCTCAAAGCCCGCCCGCAAGTCGCTTCCGTCAGTTCCTACTACTCGACACACAGCACAAGCTTCCTTTCGCGCGATGGTCACGAGACCTTTGCGGTGGTGCAGCTCGCAGCAAAAGATGAATCCGCAAAGGAGAGCGACTACAAAACGATTAAGCCTCTGATTACTTCTCAGACGCTGCATATCATGGTTGGCGGCAATGGTCCTGTAAACATCGCAATCAACCAGCAAGTAGGTGCTGACCTCGAACACGCTGAGCTGATTACCTTTCCGATTTTGGCCATCCTGTTGTTCATTGTATTCGGAGGGCTTGTTGCGGCGGGGCTTCCATTGCTAATCGGTGGGATTGCTATCCTGGGCGCATTCGCCATCCTGCGTGTACTGGCTAGCGTGACAGATATTTCTGTCTACGCCTTAAACGTTGTGACCATGTTGGGGCTTGGCCTGGCAATCGACTACGCGCTCTTCATAGTAACACGCTTCCGCGAGGAATTAAGGGCTACCGCAAACGATGTGAGAGGCGCGCTGGAGCGAACGATGGCGACGGCCGGGCGAACAATCATCTTCTCAGGGCTTACGGTCAGTACGAGTCTGCTGGGCCTGTTGCTCTTCCCTGAGATGTTCCTGCGCAGCATTGGTATGGGCGCTATTGCAGCTGCGCTGGTTGCGCTGCTGGCAGCGCTGACGATTCTGCCCGCAATGCTGGCGCTGCTGGGTCGTCGCGTCAACGCGCTCTCGATACAACGCCTGTTCCGCCGGGACGCAGCGTCACAGCAGTTGACCACAGCTACTGAGGCAAGGGGGGCCTGGTATCGCCTTTCTGAAATGGTGATGCGGCGGCCTGTCGTCGTAGGGCTAGCAGTGCTGGTTATCCTGGTGACGCTTGGCTTGCCTTTCTTGCATGTTTCGTTCTCGACACCGGATGTGAAAGTGCTGCCGGCGAACCAGGAGGCGCGAGTGGTCTCAGATAGACTCTCCCAGGATTTTGCGCAGCAAGGCAACGCGCAGCTTGTAATCGCCGTCCGCACGCCTGGTGATGCTCTCTCCGCCACAAACCTGGCCAATCTTGCTACTTACGTGCGTGAGATTAAGGCTATACCGGGGACTGTCAGTGTAGATAGTCTCGTGTCCGTCAACCCCTCGCTCTCCTTGGCAGATTACCAACAACTCTATGCGCACCCTGGTGTCAATCCAGAGTTGTCAGCGGTTGCGGCGCAACTCGCGCATGGTGACACAACAAAAATCACGGTCGCAATGCAACCGGCCGATCATACAGTGGCGGCTGAAGACATGGTACGGGAGGTGCGCGCGATTCACGCTCCTGGTGGACTCGTCCCACTGGTTGATGGTACTACGGCCTACCAGATTGACTTACTGGCGAGTCTGGGTTCGACGTTGCCCTACGCCTTTCTGGTGATCGTAATCGCCGTCTCTGTACTGCTCTTCTTAATGACCGGTTCGGTGCTCATGCCGCTGAAGGCTATTGTGCTCAATATATTCTCACTCTCGGCAACCTTTGGTGCACTGGTGTGGATATTCCAGGATGGGCACCTGCAGAACTTGCTGGGGTTTCAGTCAACCGGCAGCATCGACGCCACGCAGCCCGTTTTGATCTTCGCCATTGCCTTTGGTCTTTCGATGGACTACGAAGTGTTCCTGCTCAGTCGCATCAAGGAGCGGTTTGATGCGACCGGTGATAACCGGGCAGCGGTCTCTTCAGGCCTGCAACGCACAGGCTGGCTGATCACAAGTGCGGCCATGCTGCTGGCAGTCGTGCTGGGAGCATTTGGAGGATCAAAGATCGTTTTCATACAGGAAGTTGGTATCGGGCTGGCAATCGCGGTGATTGTAGATGCAACCCTTGTGCGTATGCTGCTGGTACCCGCAACGATGCGACTGCTTGGTAAGTGGAACTGGTGGGCACCCGCTCCACTGAAAGCAATCTGGCGATGGGTAGGGTTGAGCGAGAGCGCGGTGCACGCCAGAGATACGGCCATCACCGGCGAGGCTGTAGTGCTCGAGGCCGAGAAGGAGAAAGCGAGAGTCTAGTTCCTCTGCAGTAGTGAGTATGACGGCAATTTTGTAAGTGCTGTCATACTCACCGGTGTGTACCCGATTCACGCCTTTCCCCGTGTGCTATACTCTATCTGAACACACATGCCCGATCCCACTTTTCAATGAATGGATTTTAAGAAAT
>Ga0070708_100000842_pt1 | contig 23086 bp, 14 predicted proteins | sample KBSK5503metaG_FD_65469 | JGI IMG/M metagenome (GOLD analysis project Ga0070708, IMG submission 65469) | Corn, switchgrass and miscanthus rhizosphere microbial communities from Kellogg Biological Station, Michigan, USA - KBS K5-50-3 metaG | ecosystem: Host-associated > Plants > Roots >... | reverse complement strand
CTCCCGTTTGCCAGGAACTCCACCTTCGCCACCGTCCCGTCGGCATCTGCGGCCGTTGCCGTCAGCGCAAAGCTCCCGCCCAGTGTCGTGCTCGCCCCATTCGCTGGCCCCGTTAGCGTCACCGTCGGCGCCACATTGGAGGAACCCGCCGTCCACGCCTCGAGTTCGACGATACGGGCGTAGTTGTAAAGCGCGCCCGTCACCAGCACACGAATGCGATCGGTCGTGATCGCACTGAACGTGAATTTGCGCCAAACCAGATTGTTGCCTATCACACTCCCGCCCGGCACATCCACCCACGCAGACCCATTCCAGTACTGAACCTGAAAATCCGTGATGCCGTACTGGCTGAAGGTCAGCAATGCCGTCGGATCCACCGTCGAATAGTTGTCCTGGACCGTAAAGACATCGATCTCGCCGATCGTCTTGGCGCCATTGAAGGTCACCTGCAGCCAGTCGGGGTAAGCGCCCGCCGTCGCATCGTTCCAACCGCCGCCATTGGCCCAGTTCAGCCCCTTGCGATCACCGTCATTGGCACCCGCCGCCGAATAACCGGCACTGTAGGTGCTCGACGCTGTCGCGACTCCGCCATTCGACGCCAACGCTACGTTCACCGCACCAGTCGGGGCCGTCACCGTCACCGTCGCAGAATCTGTTGCTGTCGCACCAAGATTGTCCGTCACCGTCAACTTCGCGACGTAGCTGCCCGGCGCCGCGTAGGTCTTGCTTACCGAAACTCCCGTGGCCTTGGTTCCATCGCCCAGGTCCCAGGAATACGAAACTATCGTGCCATCCGGGTCCCGGCTCGTGTCGCCGAGAAAGGTGAAGACGGTACCCATCGGCCCGCTCGCCGGAGAAGCCGCAATATTCGGAAGCGGCGGAAGGTTCGTGCCACCACCACTTGATGAGAGACAAATCTCGTAGATACCGCTTGAGCTCGCGCCTCCTGTCGTATTGCCGTCAACCAGGTAGCCGCACCCGGTATTGGCCGCAAAAGCCGCCGACGCCAGATACAGCGGAACCCTCGGGTTGGTCGTTGTCAATTGAGTCCAGGTCCCAGTGCCGACATCCAGGATCCAGAGGTCGTCCAATATCGCGGCTTGGCCTTGGCCGCCATACAAGACGACGAGACCAAGCGATGCATCGAAATACATCTGACCCATCTGCCGCCCCGGCGGCCGCGTGACAGGATTCAGTTGAGTCCAGGAGTTCGTCTGTGCGTTGTAAATCCACGTATCGTTCAACAGGTTGCCGTAATAGCCGCAGCGAGCCGGATCAAAACAACGACCGCCAAAGAGAACGAAGCGGTCGTGCACACTGTCGTAGACGAATTGATTCTGGATCTCCCCGCGAGCGGCCGGGCCGCTTGGACTCATCTGCAGCATCATCGAGTACGACTTGGTCGCAAAATCAAGCTTCCACGTACTGTTGTCATACGCCCCGTACGCGCTGTAGTAGGCCGCAACGCCACCAAAGAGAATTGCATAGCTGCTGCCGTTGCTGGCGAAGCCCGGCGCATATCTGATACCAATGCTCGTCGGAAGCGGTCCCGCGTATCCCCAATGCCGAGACTCCAACTTGACGTAGGTACCGGAATTGAAATCGTACGACCACGTGCCGGCACCCGGGTCGGCATAGAGCTGATACGTGGCTCCCGCTGACAGCGAGAGTGACCTGTCCAGGTAGAGTGTCCGGGTCGCCGGATCATAGGCCGTCACAACTGCAACGGTCGTCAAGTCAGAGACAAGAAAATCCTTGTAGAAGTCAGCCTGCCCTGAACTCAAAGTCGTGTCGACAACGCGGTTCGAAGAAGTACCTGCACCAGCCGTTCTGGATTGGGCGCAGCGGTAGCCGCTTCCCGCGTTGTAGATCCAAAGCAGGTGATTGATCGGATCGTAAGCAACGCCACTCTCGTCCGAGCCGTTCGGGACATCAAAACCCGAATTGCCAGGGCAGTTGGTATAGGGTTCGACTTGCTGCCAGTCCCGAGCGCCCGGATCAAACTCATACATGTCGTTCATGAAGGTCGAACCCCAGCCTCCCCAAAGAACGATTCGGTCTCTATCCGCCACCCATGTCATGGAGTTCCATGACCGCCGGGGCAACGAGCCCGTGGTGGATAGCGACTCCCACGTCGCCGAATACGCTGCAAGCGCAGGAGTCCCGAGCAAGGCGGTCGCGTTGACCAGAAAGATGCCCAAACAGAACGCCAGCCGCTTGAATGCAGAGTTGGTCGACTTGAACATGTTCGTCATCCTTCCCACCGTTTGCGGCGCTCTTGCTTTCGGTCCGGAAAAAAGTATATCTCCAATTGCCCGCGTTGTTAAACCGCGCCCGCAATTGGGACGTTGGAAATGCAGGAGATCTGGGTCGAAGCACAAGCTGCGCGATGCTCGAAGAATCGAAGCATCGCTGGACGAGACGAAAGCGCGCATGGATGGTAGCCTTCCGCAATTGTTGGAGACAGCATGCACTGGCGAACATATTCGGTAGCTGAGTTCTCGCGCCACGTGCCGGCATGGGACAGGTTGAACGGCAAAATGCAGGACCTGCCGTTTCTGCATTCGGACTTCCTGCTTCCGGCAATCGCTGAATTCGGCAACGGCGACGAGCGCCTCGCGATCGCCGAAGAGCAAGGAGCGCCGGTCGCGATGGGTCTCTTCAGGCGCGTGCGGCAGGGTATGTGGGAGACGTTCCAGCCCTCGCAACTGCCACTGGGCGCCTTCGTCTCTCTGCGCGGTCTGCCGCTTGATGAAGCGTTGCGCGACCTCGGCCGTTCATTGCCAGGATTGGTGCTCGGGGTTGCATTAACCCAGCAGGACCCCGCATTGACCGCAAGACCATCAGCAACGCAGACGCTCGGGACGCTCGACTATGTCGACACGGCATGTGTGCGCATCGCCGGAACTTTCGATGAATATTGGGCCGGCCGCGGCAAGAACCTGCGTCAGAACATCAAGAAGCAGCTCGCCAAATTAAGCCAGGACGGTGCCGAGACATCGCTCGACGTCATCGAGCGGCCGGAGCGGGTGGGCGAGGCAATTGCCCAGTACGGAAGCCTTGAAACTGCGGGGTGGAAGGCGAGGCGAGGAACGGCGATCAGCCCTGACAATGCGCAAGGACAGTTCTACCGGGCGGTCTTCGAGAAGTTTTGCAGCAAGGGTTCGGGGCGAATCTATCGATACTCGCTGAACGGGCGGGTTGTCGCAATGGATATGTGCCTGATCGGTGGCGGAGCCTTGGTGATTCTCAAGACGACCTACGATGAATCAATGAAGTCGATCTCGCCGGCGGTCCTGATGCGGCATTGCTATATGCCGGCGGTCTTTGCGGAGGAACGCATCAACCGCATCGAGTTCTATGGCAAGGTCATGGAATGGCACTTGCGGTGGACGAACGATGTGCGCACATTGTTCCATGTCAATCGCTATCGTTGGCATTGGATCAAAGCAATGCGCGAAAAGGCCGCACGCGCGCGCGACGCCTCGGCTGCGGCCGACAGCGACGCTGGCATTGAACTAGCGGACGGGGATCGGGCTACTTGAACGCAGCCATCGCAGGGGCGATGCGGCCTTGTCCTGCGGCCGCCGCGCCCGCGACCAATGGGCGCACGCGGTCCACCATCCGGGACAGGTCGTCGATGCTAAGGTCCTGGTGGCAACCCAGCTGGAATATATGCTTTGCCCACTGGACTCCGAAGTCGCCGCGAATTGCAGGCATGCCCGGCCAGATCTGGTCCCAACGGAAAATCGGTACGCCGGCGGCGCGGATCGCCTGATAGCTTGCCTCAGGCTGTTCAACCCAAATGGGAAAGACATACGGGGCCGCATTGTCCGGGAGGTGAGGCAACAGAGGCATGCCGCCAGAGATGCTCCCAAGTGCGCCGGCCAGATACAAGTAATTTCTGCGACGCGCCGCCACGATGCGCTCCCGATGTGCGTTACGCGCAATCCATTTTGCCCATTTCGAAGCGTCTACAGGGGCGGTGACCGACTGCAAAGGATCTTCTATCGATCCGCTGCGAAGAAACTCGGTTGGCGGGTCGCTCAAGGCGATGGCGCTGCGCGAATTTCTCCGCCGCCGCATTTTGTTGGCCATGGCGAAGAACGCATTGACCGGTGTATTCAAGCCACGGAGCCTATGGTGCCGTGCTCCAAATTCGATTGCATTGGCGACACTTCTGAACTCGGAAATCGATGACTGGCGGCCTGGCGGACGTGGCATGGCGATGCCGGATGCGAGGACCAGGCAGCCGCCATCGGTCACGGAGAAGAACTTGGTCAAGCTCGCAATGGCAAAATCCCCCCAACCGCCGATCGGTCGTCCTTCCACTTTGCCGAACATGGCATGGGCGCAGTCTTCGATGAGGGCAATGCCTCGTTCATCGCAGAACTTTCGAACCGTCGACATTGTCTGTGGCAGTCCGAAGTAGTGCGCCACGAGCATGCCGCGGACCAAGCGCAGATCCTGCGCAGCCAGCACATCGAGCCTTGGTGCCCCCAGGTTGTCGATCGGGAAGAACAACGGTTCGGCGCCCACCGCGACTATGGGCGATATCATCGTCGGACAATGGAACGTTGGCACCAGCACGGCATCGCCTCGTCCGATACCCAGAGTGGCGATTGCGAGTGCGATTGCGGCGCGGCCACTCTGCGTATAGACGCGATGTGGGTGGTCCAGCGCGCACGGGAGCGCGGAGTCCTTCTCGCCGGCGAACGTGTCCCACCCCAAGACCGGGAGTCTTGGGAGGAAAAGCGGCGAATGAACCTGCGGGGAGTTGGATGTCAAGCCGGAAGCTGATTGCGAATGTCGCAGGAGAACTATATCTGATAACCTAATCATTTCAAGCCACTGTATACCAATGGGCCTTGCAATCCGCGTGATTGTCGACAGGCGGCTAAACTGAGGACGCCCCGCACATTTGGCACGTCAAATTTTCGTCACGAAGAGGCGCATTTGCTCGACATCGAACGCGAAGTTCTGGGTGTGTTGGTGGCGACACTGAACCTGAAGGCCGGTGCAAATCGACTGCGCGCCGATTCGCCGCTTCTGGGAGCTGTCCCCGAGCTCGATTCAATGGCCGTCGCATCGGTGATAACGTCATTGGAAGAGCGCTTTGACTTTACGATTGCCGACGATGAAATTGACGGCTCGACCTTCGCGACCGTAGGTTCGTTGACGGATTTCGTCATGCGGAAGCTTGCGGACTCGGCCGCGTAGTTAAGTGCCTCGTACCCAAGCGACATTTCTGCCGCTCGGCACCGGTCGCCGTTTTTGCCTCGTTCATGGCGGCACCAAAGGTTCGCGTGGGGCCGGCGCGATGCTGTATGTGCATCCGTTTGCCGAGGAGATGAATAAATCGCGGCGCATGGCCGCATTGCAATCGCGTGCGCTGGCGGCGGCGGGATGGACGGTACTGCAGCTCGATCTTTACGGCTGTGGCGACAGCGAAGGGGAGTTTGGCGACGCATCGTGGAACCAATGGCTGGACGACGTTGGCGCGGCAGTCGCGTGGCTGCGCGGCGAGACCGGGCTGACGCCGACCCTCTGGGGCATGCGTACCGGTTGTCTGCTGGCCGCGCAGGCGATCCGAGGCACGGTACCTCCCGCGTCCGAAATTCTGCTTTGGCAACCCGTCATCTCCGGCAAGAGGCATTTGCAACAGTTTCTTCGTACCCGTGTGACCGGGCAATTGACCCATGTCGAAGGCGCGGCGCGCACTGGGACACAGCAATTGCGCGAGCAACTCGGACGAGGGCAGCACGTCGAAGTGGGTGGCTACGCGACGTCTGCGTCCCTTGCGCTTGGAATGGAGGAGGCGGAGCTGGCGCTGCCCTCAACGTCCATGCGCGTCGCCTGGCTGGAGGTCGCGGCGAATGCGCGTTTGGGACTCTCGTCGGTTTCGAGCCAGCGAGTTGAAGCATGGCGGGCGGCGGGCCACAGTGTCGACGTCCGGGTCGTCGATGGATTGCCTTTCTGGCAGACTCAGGAAGTTGCGGAATGCCATCCGCTGATCGACGCAACCGTACAGGCGGTGGACGCATGGCGCCGTTAAAATACGCGGAACATGCGCTGACTTTCAAGTGCCACGACGAGGAACTGGTTGGAGTGCTCGCAAAGCCGGAGCGCGCAAGCGATGTTGGCATTCTCATCATCGTCGGCGGACCCCAGTACCGGGTGGGCAGCCATCGTCAGTTTGTGCAATTGGCGCGCGCATTAGCGACACAAGGAATTCCCGCACTGAGGTTTGACTGTCGTGGCATGGGTGACGCTACCGGCGTCATGCAATCGTTTGAGGACAACGGCCCTGATGTTGCCGCGGCGATCGAAAGTTTCCGGGCCCAATGCCCGGAGGTTGCGAAGATCGTCTTATGGGGCCTCTGCGACGCGGCGTCCGTCGCACTTACTTATTGGCATGCCACTCAAGATTCGCGCATAGCAGGTATGGCGCTGCTTAATCCCTGGGTGAGGACGGAAGCCGGATTGGCCAAGGCGCACATCAGGCACTACTACGGCCAGCGCTTATTGGACAGAAACTTCTGGAGCAAACTCTTGCGGGGCAAAATTGCATTGGCGAGCGCGCTGGGCGGGCTTGTCAGAACCCTGACGACCGCCCGATCGATTGGGGGACGCGATTCAACGGCGGAAACGGCCGAATTCCAGGACCAGATGGCGGAAGGGCTGCGATCATTCCAGGGTCCGGTGCTGCTGATCCTCAGCGGGCGTGATCTCACGGCGAAGGAATTTTTGGAATATTGTCAAAGTTCCGCCCGCTGGGCGGGACTGCTTGCGCGTGGCAATGTCGCCCGGCACGACCTTCCGGACGCCGACCATACGTTTTCCGCAGCCGCGTCGGCACGCGAGATCGAAATGCATACGTTGGCATGGCTGCGACGATCCTTTCCTTGAAGGCAATTGCAGTGCTGGCGCTTCAAGGCTTCATTCTCACCGGCGCTCTTGCTGCTCCGAATTTTCCGGCGAAACTCAAGGAAGAATCCAGCGCAACTGTTTTGCGCGTTGGTCCCCAGCGTGCCTTGACCAGCATCGCCGCCGCTGCAGCAACGGCACATGATGGCGACACCGTCGAAATCGAAGCCGGCGATTACGAAGACGGCGTCGCCACTTGGGCTCAAAACGACCTTACCCTGCGCGCCGTCGGCGGGCGTGCACGAATCTCGCAGCGCGGGTCGAGCGCCGAAGGCAAGGCAATCTGGGTCATCAAAGGGAACAATGTGCTGGTCGAGAACTTCGCGTTCTCGGGAGGCATGGTGCCCGATCACAATGGTGCCGGCATCAGGCATGAGGGCGGAAAGCTGACAATTCGCGAGTGTCTGTTCGAACGGAACGAGATGGGCCTGCTCACTTGGAACAATGTAAGTGCAGAACTCGTAATCGAAAGATCCGAATTCCACGACAATCGGGTAGCTCCGACTTACCGCCGCAGCGATCCAGGGCACCAGATCTATGTCGGCACGATCAGCCGGTTTACGCTGCGGGAAAGCTACGTGCATCACGGCGCCGATGGGCATCTTGTCAAGTCGCGTGCGAAAGAAAATCACATTGTCAACAACCGGATCACCGATGAAACCGGCGGGCGGTCAAGCTATGAACTGGAATTCCCAAACGGGGGGATCGCTTACGTGATAGGTAACATCATCGGACAGGGCCCTGATACGGAGAATCGGGACGTGATTTCGTTTGGCGCCGAGGGTTATCGATGGCCGCGAAACGAGCTCTACGTGGTAAGCAACACTCTGGTCGATGACTTGCCGTGGGGCGGCAATTACATCCGTGTGCGGGATGGGGCCGACAAGGTCTTGGTGGGAAACAATCTCCTGCTGGGCGCGCATGCCCTGCACTCGGGGGCAACATGGACGGTAATCGGTAATGCATTGGCCAAACCTGGCGATGTTCCTTTGGCCTCGCAGAGGGACTATCGCCTCAAGGCTGACTCTGCCTTGGTCGGCACGGCGGCGAGGCTGTCCGACGCGAATGCCAAATCGCTGCGACTGGAGTGCGAATATGTGCACCCTATGCAAAGCAGGGCGCTACCGGCCGGACCCCAAAGTCCCGGCGCGCTGCAGAGCGTCGTGCCCTAAGCATCGACAGTCATCCGCCGCGCCTCGGTTTCGGAAATTGCAGACGATACGCGGCCATCCGCCGGCCCTGTGGCATTGATCGCAGATGCACACGCCCGCGACATGGATTCCAAGACCTCTACCGGCCTTCGTTGCATTGTGCTGCGCGTTCGTCGGCGCTTATATCGCGTGGCATTATCCATTGGCGCACTCGATCATGCTGGCCGCGTTCGCAGCATTTTCCGGAGCCACATTTCTGCGACCGGGGACCTGGCTGTTCGCGCTTCCCGCCGCACTGCCGGTGATTGGTCTCGCATCCTGGACCGGATGGATTGCCTTCGAGGAATTCGATATCTTCGTACTTGCAGCGGCGGCCGGTGGGTACGCTGCGTTGGCAGTTGCGCAGCGGCGCACGAGCAAAACCGATCAATACACGGCGGCGTCCTCTTCCACCGATGGATCGTTGGACATCGGATCAGGCGCTGTCGCTTCTCGCACAGAGCAAAGTGTCCGCCTTTCGGGCTTCGCCTGGACATGGGTCACGCTGTTCGCTCTCTCGATGCTCGTCGCCTTGTATCGCGGAATTGCCGGTGCGGCTACGGCCGAGTTCGGTTGGTTCGGTGGCTACGATGACGCCGTCAACAGTCTCCGGATCGCCAAGAGCTTTTTCCTCATACTGCTCCTGTACCCGCTCTTAAGGGCCGAACTGCAGCGATCAAGCCGACGGGCACTGGAATTGCTCGCGTCCGGATTGGCGACCGGACTGGGGCTGGGATCTATAGCGGTCGTATGGGAGCGCGTGGCGTTTCCGGGCGTGCTCAATTTTTCCACCGACTATCGGGCCACCGCCCTGTTCTGGGAGATGCATGTCGGCGGAGCCGCGCTGGACGGCTTTCTGGCGCTGACCGCGCCGTTTGTCGTCTGGCAATTCCTGCGCAGCAGGACGCTGTCGCGCCTGGCCCTGGCCGGAGGCATCGTCCTGGTCGCGGGATACGCGTGCCTCGCGACATTCTCACGCGGTGTGTATCTGGCACTCCCGGTTTCAATGGGATTGCTGACGCTCCTCTTGCTCATGCAGAGGCAATCCTTGTCCATCGCATCCGCAGGCGTTGCACTGGCCAAGGGCTGCCTATCGGCGCTGGCAATTGCAACAGCGGCGTGGCTCATATTCCGCACCGGTGGATATCGCTCGTTGATTGCGGTGTTGGCGGTCATGGCTCTCATGCTGCCGCTCGCGGCTGCAACGCGGCGCGTCTCGGCCGGCCAGTGGTTCGCGGCAATCGCGCTGGGGGGCGTGGCCGGCGCCATGGGTGGCCTTGTAGCCCAATGGATCCCAAAGGGAAATTATGTGATCTTCCTGGTCGCCTTCGCCGTTTGCGCCGGCCTGCTGTGGCAACGCCGGCGTTTTGTAGCTGGCTTGGCCCCGTTTGCAGCAGTGACGGCTTATGTGTGGGTCATGGTCGCCGCAGCACTAGTCGCGTCCGGGTGGGGCGGTACCCGGGCTCTTTACGATACGTCGACCGTCCTTCTGCTCATGCTGGCCATCACAATCTGGAACTCCCGGCTACCAAGGTCGCTCCGGTCCGACAATGTTCGCACGCAGTGTGGCCTCGTCGTTGCTGCGGCCCTTATGGCGATTACGGTGGCGGTATTCGGTGGGGGCGCTTACATGGGGGATCGTTTTGTCTCGAGCGAACGCGATCTTGGGGGGCGGCTCCAGCATTGGCGGGACGGCATCGGCATGCTGAACACGACTGCCGACTGGCTCGTCGGCAAGGGTCTCGGACGCTTTCCGCAAAATTATTACTTCAACGCCCGGGATCGCGATTTCCCCGGCGCCTACCGGATCGATGCGCGGGATGAAAAGCCGTTTCTCGCTTTGTTCGGTCCCCGACGTGACGCGGGATTCGGGGAGATGCTACGCGTTTCGCAGCGCGTGACAGTGGTCCCCGGCGGAAGGTATACGGTCGTCCTGGACGCACGCGCCCCTGAGGCCGCGGAGCTTCACGTCGAAATCTGCGAAAAGCACCTCCTCTACGACGAAGGCTGCGCGATCGGAAAGGTCATGATCGATGCGACGGCGGGGGTCGCGCAGCGAAAAGTCGTTAGTCTTGACGGCAAGAACCTGTCCGCCAGTGCGTGGTACGCGCCCCGTCTCGCGTTCTTTTCGATGGCGGTCGAGAGTCCTGGACGTCGCGTAGAGATTGATGACGTGAGCCTCCTTGGACAGGACGGCGGCGAACTGCTCGTCAATGGCGATTTCAGGGAAGAGATGCGGCGCTGGTTCTTCACGAGCGACCGCCTTCATCTGCCGTGGCACATCAAGAATGTGGGTCTCGCCGTGTTGTTCGACCAGGGCCTCTTGGGTGTGCTGAGCTTGGGACTGTTGGTCGGCACGGCGCTTGCACGTCTGATTGCGGGTCGAGCGCGCGGACACCCCGCGGCCCCTTATCTGGCGGCCGCGCTGGCGGGTTTTCTCGTCGTCGGGGCATTCGACAGCTTGCTGGACGTCCCTCGTCTGGGCTTCCTTTTCTATCTGATTGTCCTGGTGAGTCTCACGCTGACCCGCGAGACTCGCCCGTCGAATGAAGTTGGGCCATGACCGCGCAGGCGGCCCTCCGACTCGTCCGACCCTAGCCACGCCCGCCTGCGACCAATACACACTGATTCATCGTCTGGGATTCGACCCGGCGGTCGCCGCACTTTGCTGCCGCCATCAAGCGCAACGGTGCCGAAGCGGACGCTTTATGGCTTCGCGCGCCCGTCAATACCGACCAACCGCCCGTCAGGTCTTGCCGCACGGTGGTTGCAGATTTCAAGACGATGGCATATCATCATCGATTCAGTTATAGGCACATGTCGACGTGAATATTGACCTCTTTTGATCCGCTATTGTAATCCTTACATAGATCATGGTCGAGGATAAACGTAGTATACAAATTGCCGGCTGTCTGGGATTTCTCTGGGGAAGCGTTAGCAATTACCATCGCTTTGCCAATTCCACTGATATCCTGGGCTTTTTATAGTTTGTTCCATTAGTACCACCCGTCGAGGCCGAATCGGACAGGTCAGCACGCCTCCGACGATGGGTCTGGAATCGACGCAGGGTAACGCGCACGACTCCGGACCGCAGGAGTTCCGAAACATCATCACGGGTGGGCGGTTGGATATGCGTACTTCGATCCAATTCTCGCGAACGGTAACCCCGGACCCCGCTCGCCGCGGCCGCGCCGATCACCAGCAGGCGGGGGCCGCATGATGACTAGCCTCCTCCGGCGCAACCTGTCCGGCGCCACGCTTTTCCAGCTTGGCGCGGACGCCTCGTGGCTCATCATCGCCGTCATCCTGGCGCTGCACTACTCCGGCAAACTCGCGAGCCCAGGCATTTTCCTGCCGGCATTTGTTTTCACGGTGCTGGTGGTCAGCCTCAACGGGGCCTTCGGACTCTATCGGCGGGACACGAAGCTTCCCTTCGGCACGCGTGTCCTCAGGACGTTTCTCGCGATGCTCATCGGCGTGCCCATAGCTTACTATGTCGCGCGCATGCTTCCCGAAGGCGCACAGTTTCGGGAAGCGCTCGGCGAGGCAGTGCTCTTTGCATTCGTCGGCCTGATATTCGTTCGCGACATCATCGTTTCGCCGCTCGTCCAGACGCTGCTTCCGCATCGCGTTCTGGTTCTGGGGACCGGTCCCGAGGCGCGCGTCGTCGAAGCCTCGCTCACGACGGCAGATCATCCGAATATGCAGTTCGTGGGTTTCTACGCGCTCGAAAAGGCGCAGGAGAGCTCGGTCTCGCCGAACCGTGTCATCGCACATGTCGGCCCCCTCGAGGACGCGGTGAAGCGATTGCGCGTCAAGGAAATCATCGTTGCGGTGCGCGAGCAGCGAGGTGGCGTGCTGCCGTTACAGTCGCTGCTGGAGTGCCGTCTGAACGGTGTTCAGATCACTGACCTCGCGCGATTCTTCGAACGCGTGCATGGCCATGTGCCGATCGAGTCGCTCAAGGCGAGCTGGCTCATCTATGGAAACGGCTTCCGCCAGTCGTGGCTGCGCAGCCTCGTGAAGCGGGCGTTCGATCTGGTCGTTGCAACGGCGCTGCTCATTCCGGTGCTGCCTGTGATGGCGATCAGCGCACTGTTGATCGCCGTCGAGAGCGGTTTTCCGGTGGTCTACCGGCAAGAGCGCGTCGGCCACCGTGGAAAGCCGTTCACGGTGCTCAAGTTTCGCAGCATGCAAAAAGACGCCGAGAAGGACGGCCGTCCCGCCTGGGCCGCGCAGAACGATACACGCGTAACCTCCTTCGGCAAGTTTCTTCGACGCAGCCGGATCGACGAATTGCCGCAGTTGATCAACGTCATCAAAGGCGAAATGAGTCTTGTCGGCCCGCGCCCCGAGCGGCCGGTGTTCGTCAAGATACTGACCGAGCAGATCCCGTTCTACGGGGTCCGCCACAGCGTGAAACCGGGCATCACCGGCTGGGCGCAGGTGCGGTACTCTTACGGCGCGAACGTGGAACAGTCGACGCGCAAACTCGAATACGATCTTTATTACGTGAAGAATCACACGGTGTTCCTCGACCTCCTCATCCTGCTCGAGACCGTCCGGGTCGTCCTGCTGGGGGAGGGGGCGCGCTAGGCGCAACAGGTTGTGGCGCCTCCGGGATTCACCCTTCCCGCTACTGAAGTTTCCGGCGGGCCGCGTCGAACCTGCCGAGGACCATGCCGCCGATCCGGGACGGCACGTGCGCACGGGAACGCTTCAGGCGGAGTTGCCCGATGGCCGCCAACCCGCGCTGCATTTTTCATTTTTCAATTGAAAGAGCCCACGCCGTGACCGGAAGCGCCCTCGTTACCGCTGCCCTCTGGAGCTACGGTTTCGCCACGGCCGGATTTCTCGCGTTCGCGTTTCGGCTGGCACTGGGATGGCGCCGCAGCATGCGGGGGGGCATGCTTCTCGCCGCGATCCTCACCACGGCGCTCTGGGCGGCGGCCGGCATGGGCGTCGGCGTCTGGCCGGTGCCAGCGATGTGGTTTACGTCGAACGCCTTCGACGCTCTCCGCTACGCGATCTGGTTCATCTTTCTCGCGAGCCTGCTCAGAGGCGCGCCCGGAACTGATGCGGCACCGCAGGCGTACCGGTTGCTGCCAGGTTGGCTTATCGCGATCGTCGCCACAGGGCTGGTCGCCATTGCGGCGCTTTCGGAAGGGTATCCTGCCGCGCGGATGCTGGGCGCGCAGGCGCGCACAGTCGAGTTCGGGCTTCACCTGGGGCTCGCGGTCTTCGGGCTGATTCTCGTCGAGCATCTGCTGCGGCGCGCGCAACCGCAGGCACGCTTCGGCATCAAGCATTTATGCGTGGGGCTTGCCGGCGTCTTCGCGTTCGACCTCTTCCTGTACGCCGATGCGATGCTGTACAGCCGGCTCGACGCCGACATCTGGGTGGCCCGCGGCGTCGCCAACACGCTGGTCATCCCTCTGGTGGCGATCTCGACGGCGCGGAACACCGGCTGGACGATCGAGATGCACATGTCGCGCGGCGTCATCTTTCACTCGACCGCGCTGATGGTGTCGGGCGTCTTCCTGTTCGCGATTGCCGCCGCCGGGTACTTCGTTCGCTATTTTGGCGGCGACTGGGGCAGGGCGCTGCAGATCGAGTTGCTTTTCGGCGCGTTGCTTTTCGCCGTTCTGGTGGCATTGTCCGGCACATTCCGGGCAAAGCTCCAGGTTTTCATAAGCAAGCATTTCTTCTCCTATCGCTACGACTATCGTGCCGAATGGCTTCGCTTCACCCGCACGCTCGCGGCGGAGAGTTCGGTGCCGCGCGTCAGGGAGCAATGCATCAGGGCCCTTGCCGATCTCGTCGAGAGCCCCGGCGGCGCCCTCTGGCTGAGAATGGAGAACGAGAGCTTTCGGCCCGCGTCGCGCTGGAACATGGGAGCAATCGACGCCGCGGAATCGGCGCAAGGCTCCCTGGCGCAATTCCTCGAGCGTTCGGGTTGGGTGGTCAATGTCAGTGAGTACGCCTCGGACCCCGCGCTTTACCCCGGGCTGGTGCTTCCCGAATGGCTCGCATCGGCTCCCTCTGCGTGGCTCGTCGTTCCGCTCGTCTCAGGCGCCGAATTGGTGGGATTCGTGCTCTTGACCACGCCGAGGACCACGATCGACGTCGACTGGGAGGTGCTGGACCTGCTCAAGACCGCAAGCCGGCAGGCAGCGAGCTATATCGGGCAGATTCGCGCGACCGAAGCGCTGCTCGAGGCTCGCAAGTTCGATGCCTTCAACCGGATGTCAGCTTTTGTCGTCCACGATCTCAAGAACCTGGTGGCGCAGCTTTCGCTGATGCTCAAGAACTCCGAGCGCCACTCCGGCAATCCGGAGTTCCAACGTGACATGCTGACCACGGTCGAGAATGTAGTAGGGCGCATGAACCGACTGATGCTTCAGCTGCGCGCCGACGCGACCCCAGCCGAATACGCCCGTCCGATCGATCTCGGATCGCTCGTGCAGCGCGTCTGCGCCGCGAAGTCGGGCTCCGGTGCGCCCATCGAGCTCGAATTGTCATCGGGAACCTGCGCGATCGGCCACGAGGATCGCCTCGACCACGTGATCGGCCACGTGATTCAGAATGCGCTTGATGCGACGGCCGAGCGCGGCAGTGTGTCCGTGCGGCTCGGTCGTGACGGCAATTTCGCGGTGCTGGACGTCACCGACACCGGGATCGGCATGAGCGCCGAATTCGTCCGCGAGCGCCTGTTCAAGCCGTTCGAGACCACCAAGGCCGAAGGTATGGGCATCGGGGTCTACGAGAGCGCGCAATACGTGGCCGGACTGGGAGGCCAGATCCTGATCGACAGCGCACCAGGAACAGGCACGCGTGTGCGCCTCCTGCTTCCGTCCGGAGACGGCGCTTCGGCTGCGTCCGCGGTGCAGAAGGAGGTCGCGTGAGCAGCTCAGCGGCCTTATTGAACAATGAGGCCGCAGGCGTGGGGGCGGAGCAATGACCGAGCCGCGCAAGCCCTTGCTTATCGTCGAGGACGATCCCGCGTTGCAAACACAGATGCGCTGGGCCTTCGACGCCTATGAGACCGTCGTGGCGGGGGACCGCGAATCGGCGATCACGCAGCTGCGGCGCTACGAGCCGGCCGTCGTGACGATGGACTTGGGCCTGCCTCCCAACCCGGACGACCCCAGCGAAGGTCTCGCGCTGCTCGACGAGATTCATTCGCTCGCACCGGACACCAAAGTGATCGTGCTCACCGGACAGAACGACCGCGCCAATGCACTGAAGGCGATCGGACTCGGCGCGCACGATTTTTGCACCAAGCCGTTCGCGTCCGAGATACTCGCCTGGACGATCGACCGGGCATTCCGCGTGCACGAATTGCAGGAAGAAAACCGTCGCTTGCAAGCCGCCCAGCAGTCGCCGGCGATGTCGGGGATCATCACGCGCGACCCCGAGATGCAGCGGATCTGCCGCATGATCGAAAAGGTCGCTCCGACGTCGGCGAGCGTCCTGATCCTGGGCGAGTCCGGTACGGGCAAGGAGATCTTCGCGCGGGCGCTGCACGACCTCTCGCCGCGCCAAGGCCAGCGATTCGTGGCCATCAACTGCGCGGCCATACCGGAAACGCTGCTCGAAAGCGAGCTGTTCGGCTACGAAAAGGGTGCGTACACGGGAGCCGCGAAGCAGACGATCGGCAAAATCGAGACTGCCCACGGCGGCACGCTGTTCCTGGACGAAATCGGCGACCTGCCGGTGTCGCTGCAGGCGAAGCTCCTCCGCTTCCTGCAGGAGCGGGTCGTCGAGCGCGTTGGCGGCCGGCAGGAAATCCCCGTCGACGTGCGCATCGTGTGCGCGACGCACCAGAGCCTCAAGGACCACATCGCGTCGGGAAAATTCCGCGAGGATCTCTACTACCGGCTGGCCGAGATCGTCGTCGACATTCCGCCGCTGCGCGCCCGCAAAGGCGATGCGGCCTTGCTCGCCCATGCGCTCATGCGCCGGTTCGCATCCGATCAGCGCCGCGGCGCCATGACACTCCTTCCGGATGCCATCGACGCAATCGAAGCCCACGCTTGGCCGGGCAACGTCCGGGAGTTGGAAAACGTCATCAAGCGCGCGGTGATAATGGCCGAAAGCTCGACCATCAAGGCTGTCGATATAGGCATATCCGCCGGCGACGGCGCGACGGCCATGCTGAATTTGCGGCAGATCCGCGAGGAAGCCGAACGCAATGCCATCCTGGGTGTGCTCGGACGCGTCAACGGCAATCTCAGCAAGGCCGCCGAACTGTTGGGAGTCAGCCGCCCTACGCTGTACGATCTGATGCATCGGTTCGGCCTCAAGTAGACCACACGCCCCCGACGCCTGACTTTCCGATTGGAAAATTCCTCATGGTGATTCCGCGACAGATCTTCCGCACCCTGATAGCCGTGGCCATCGTTTTGGCCATCACCGGGTGTGGTCGCAACGATCCTGCGTCCCTCGTAGCGTCGGCGAGGACGTATCTGGAAAAAAACGATTACAAGGCCGCGATCATCCAGCTCAAGAACGCGCTGCAGGAAGCGCCGGACAGCGCCGAGGCGAGATTTCTCCTGGGAAAGTCCCTGCTGGAAAGCGGCGACCCTGGGGCCGCGGAGACAGAGATACGCAAGGCATTGGACCTCAAGTACTCCGCCGACGAAGCCTATCCGCTACTCGCGCGTGCGCTGCTCCAGCAAGGACAGTACCAGAAGGTCACCTCGGATCTGGCCGACCACAGGTTCACGACCGCACAGGCGCAAGCCGATGCCCTGACGTCCCTCGGTCTGGCGCGCCTGGGCCTGGGTGAGAAGAAGGAAGCGCGTGCGGCGATCGAGGCCGCACTCATCGCAAAGCCGGGATACATCCGCGCAATGGTCGCGAAGGCGCAGCTCGCCGCGACGGAGAACGATCTGCCACGCGCGGTCACTCTGGTCGATGCTGCGCTCGCGTCCGCTCCCGACGACGTCCCGGCGCTGCTCTTGAAGGCGGATTTGCAAATCGCCCAGGGCCAGCACGACGAAGGGATCAAGACGCTCGAACGGGTACTCCAAATCACGCCCGATGCGCTCGCCGCACGACTCGCGCTGGTCTCGATTCTCGCCCGGAAAGGGCAAGTTGACCGTGCAACGGCCGAATTGGAACCCCTCAAGAAGTCGATGCCGCGCGATCAACGCATCCTTTACGCCGAGGCACTGGTCGCCTATATGCGCGGCGACATGGCGGCGGCGCGAGAAGCGGTCCAAGCGGTCTTGAGCGTTACTCCCGGCAATGTGTCGGCCGTCTATCTTTCCGGGCTCGTCAATTATCGGCAGGGCTCCTTCGGTGCAGCCGAGGAGGCGCTGCGCACGGTGATGGTCAAGGTGCCCGACGACATTGGCGTGCGGCAGGCACTCGCCGCGACATACTCGCGTACGGGTCGGACGGCGCAGGCCCTCGAAACGCTGGAGCCTGCCTTGCGACGCGCGCCGGATAATCCCTCCCTGTTGCGCGCCGCGGCCGAAGTCCACCTCGCGTCGAACAACCTCGCGAAAGCCGCGGAATTCTACGAACGGGCAAACGCGCTGGATAAGGGCAGCGTCGAGGGCCGCGTGCGGCTGGCACAAGTTCAGCTCGCGGCGGGGGGCGACACGGCGCGCACGCTCAAAGATCTCGAGGCCATCGTGGAGTCCAATCCATCCGCGCAGGCCGCGGACCTGGCGCTGATCAGCGGGTATCTGCGTCAACGCGAGCCGGGCAAGGCCCTTGCAGCCGCGGACGCATTCATAAAGAAGCAGCCTGCGAATCCATTGGCTTTCAATGTCAAGGGCGTCATTTATACGTCGAAACGCGACTTCAAGGCCGCGCGCGCAGCGTTCGACGAGGCGCTGAAACTCGACCCGAATTATGCTGAAGGCGCATATAACCTCGCGCGACTCGATCTCGTGGAGCGAAACGTCGATGGAGCGCGCAAGCGCTATGAGCAGATGCTCGTCAAGGACCCGCGCAGCGAGCAGGCACTGCTGGCGCTCGCCGGGCTCCTTGTGGCGACCAATGCTCCGCCGGCCCAAGTGAAGGCAGCGATAGAACGGGCGCTCACCGCCAATCCTGCGTCGGTCCGCGCCCATCAGGCCTTGATCGGATTTTATACGCAGCAACGTGACGCGAAGTCCGCGCTGGCCGCAGCGCATGCGGCAGCATCGGCGGTTCCCGGGAATTTGCAAATCCTCGAAGCCTTGGGCGTTGCGCAGCAAGCCGCGGGCGAAAACAACCAGGCGCTCGAAACCCTGACGCAAGCGGCGAAGCTTCAGCCGCAGAATCCAACACCGCTGATACGTCTCGCTGCGGTCCAGGTCGCCCTCAAGGACGACAACGGCGCGATCGCGTCGCTGCACAAGGCGATCGCGCTCCAGCCCGACCAGGTCGCTGCGTGGCTTGAACTGTCCGGCGTGTACGTGCGTTCGGGCCGGGTCGAAGCCGGTATTGCCGATGGCCGCAAGCTCCAGAAGGAGTATCCGTCTCGTGCGGTAGGGTTCGCGCTGGAAGGTGAATTGCTGTTCACGCAGAAGAAGTGGAGCGAAGCGACGACGGCCTTCCGCGATGCCCTCGCGCGCGAACCGATACCACTCTTGAGCTTGCGGCTCTATATGACGCTGCAGGCCGCAGGAAAACAGGACCAGGCGGCCGTCATGGCGCAGCGGTGGCAAAAGGAGCATCCGACGGATGTCGTGCTGCGCAACCTTCAAGGCCAGCAAAGCATGCTCGCCAAAGACTACCGCGCCGCGGCACAACACTTCCAGGCCATTGTGAACGTCGAGCCCGACAATGTGGTGGCTCTGAACAACCTCGCGTGGGCGCTGAATGAGCTCGGCGATCCGAAGGCGCTCGAATACGCCGAGCATGCCTCGGCCCTCACACCCCTCGCGCCGTCGGTCCTGGATACGCATGGCTGGATATTGGTGCAGCGTGGCGATACAGGGCCGGGCCTCGCGCTGCTGCGCAACGCATACAGTCTTGCGCCGCAAAACACCGACATCGAGCTCCACGTCGCAAAGGCGCTGCTGAAGTCCGGAGATAAGGCTGCGGCCAAGGAGGAACTCGCGAAGCTCGCCGTGCAGAGCGCGCCATCGCCGGCACGCACCGAGGCGCAACAGCTGCTGAAAGATCTATGAGATCGCGCGTGCTCCCGGATCGCGTACGCTTCAAGAGCCCCGGTTTTCACATCTGCGCGCTGGACACGCGCCGTTTCAATTCATGAACGCGCAGACAACGATCGCCGTCGTCGGCTTGGGGTATGTGGGACTTCCGCTCGCCGTCGAGTTTGGAAAGCGATTCCCGACGATCGGCTTCGACTTGTCTTCTGCCAAGGTCGAGGCCTACCGGAGAGGCTTCGATCCGACCGGGGAAGTGACCTCGGACGAGTTCAAGGCAGCGTTGAACCTTCGCGTCACGACCGACGCCGCAATGCTCGCGGAGGCCAATTTCATCATCGTGGCGGTTCCGACGCCGGTCGACGATGCGCACCGGCCGGACTTCGGGCCGCTGCTCGGCGCGAGTGAATCGGTCGGCCGAAACCTGCGACGGGGCGCAACCGTGGTGTTCGAATCGACCGTGTATCCGGGAGCCACCGAAGAAATTTGCGTGCCGGTCATCGAAAAGCATTCGGGCATGCAATGGCGGCGCGATTTCTTCGTCGGCTACTCACCGGAACGCATCAACCCCGGCGACAAGGAGCATTCGCTCACGCGGATCATCAAGGTGGTCTCCGGCGACACGCCCGAGACCCTGGAACGCGTGGCGACAGTCTACGAGGGCATCATCGCGGCCGGCGTGTATCGGGCGAGCAGCATCAAAGTCGCGGAAGCGGCCAAGGTTATCGAGAACACTCAGCGTGACCTCAACATCGCGCTGATGAACGAGCTCGCGCTCCTCTTCCACAAGATCGGAATCGATACGCTCGAGGTGCTGGAAGCCGCGGGGACCAAATGGAATTTTCTGCCTTTCCGACCCGGGCTCGTCGGCGGGCACTGCATCGGTGTCGATCCGTATTACCTGACGCACAAGGCGGACAAGCTGGGCTACCACCCGCAGGTGATTCTCGCGGGCCGCCGGATCAATGACGGGATGGGAAAGTACATCGCCGAGCAGACGGTGAAGGAGATGATCCAGGGCGGCTTCCCGATCAAGGGCGGGCACGTCAATGTGCTCGGGCTCACGTTCAAGGAGAACTGTCCGGACCTGCGCAATTCGCGCGTCATCGATATCGTGCACGAGCTCGCCTCCTACGGCCTCACCGTTCATGTCCACGATCCGATCGCCGATCCGGAGGAGGCAATGCACGAATACGGAGTCGCACTGACACCTTGGGAGCAGTTGCCGCGCGCCCATGCGGTCGTCGCGGCCGTTGCCCACGGCGATTACAAGCGACGCCAGGTCGGGGACCTCATCGCGAAGATCGAGCCGAACGGGCTCTACGTCGACGTGAAGTGCCAGGCGGATATGGCGGCGCTGCAGGCTCACGGCATCCGGGTCTGGAGGCTTTAATGGTCGATGCCACGCATCAGCCCCGTGCCCTGGCGGCGGTTTGTTCCGAGTTACGCGAACGGCCGATGCGGTGGTTGGTCACGGGTAGCGGCGGCTTCATCGGTTCGCATCTGCTGGAGACACTGCTGCGCCTCGGGCAGGACGTCGTCAGCCTCGACAATTTCGCCACCGGCCATCGGCGCAATCTCGAAGAAGTGCGCGAGTCCGTGGGTGGGGATGCGTGGCGGCGGCACACATTCGTCGAAGCTGACATCTCCGAGCTCGAAAACTGTCGCCGGGCATGCGACGCGGTGGACATCGTGCTGCACGAGGCGGCGCTCGGCTCTGTTCCGCGTTCGATTTCGGATCCGCTGCTCACCCACGCCGCCAATGCGACCGGCTTTCTCAACCTGCTGGTTGCGGCCCGCGATGCCGGGGTTTCGCGATTCGTTTACGCCGCTTCGAGTTCGACCTATGGTGACCACCCGGGATTGCCGAAAGTCGAGGACGCGATCGGGCGCCCGCTTTCGCCCTATGCGGTGACGAAGTATGTCGATGAGCTCTATGCCGATGTCTTCGGCCGCTGCTATGGACTGGCGTCGATCGGGCTGCGCTACTTCAATGTGTTCGGTTCGAGGCAGGACCCGGAAGGCGCCTATGCTGCGGTGATTCCGCGCTGGGTGGCCGCGATGTTGGCCGGCGTGCCCGTCGTGATCCACGGCGACGGCGAGACGACGCGCGACTTCTGCCACGTCGACAATGTCGTCCAGGCCAATCTTCTGGCAGCGATGGTTGCCGATCCCGCGGCTGTGGGCCAGATCTACAACGTTGCAGTGGGCGGCCGGATGTCGCTCAACGAGTTGTTTGGCGCGCTGCGCAAGTTGCTTGTGGAGCGACACCGGGACCTGGCGATTCCCGATCCGGTCCACGAAGATTTCCGCCCGGGCGATGTCCGCCATTCGCAGGCCGACGTCACCAAGGCGAGGCGTCTGCTTGGTTACCAGCCGACACAGGACGCCTATTCCGGACTGCGTCTGGCCCTGCCGTGGTACGAGGCTCGACCAGTCTCGACTCATGGTGGCCGGACGCCGGAGATTCAGGATGTTCGCGGCATGGCGTAATCTCTTGCGTGGCGCGGTCCGCGGGCTTGGCGCCACGTGCTGGGTCGTGTTGGGCGGCCTGACGATGGCCCACGTGGCAGGCGCCTCGCCCGACGCGATTGCCTCCGAACGGGATTCGCCCCAGCAACTTGTCGCGCAGGCAATGGCTTACGAGCACGGCGAAGGTGTCCCCAAGGACCCGCTCAAGGCCGCCGCCTTGTATTGTGAAGCGGCGCGAGAAGGCGACATGGAGGCGCAGTTCAGCCTTGGCTGGATGTACGCCAACGGACGTGGCGTGGCGCGGGATGATGGCGTGGCCGCGGCAATGTTCAGGTTGGCCGCCGCGGGCGGGCACATCTATGCGCAGAAGACCCTCGCTTTCGTGGGCGATGCACCCGGACGTTTGCCTGACTGCATGGTGCCCGAGCCGCCGTTGATCGAGGCCGCCCCCGACATCGACGAGACTCCGGATTTCTTCGCCGACCTGCCCGGGTGGAAAAGAAGGATCGCGGACGTCGTCGCCGCACTTGCGCCACGATACGCGGTCGATCCTCGGCTCGCGCTGTCGGTCATTCAGGTCGAATCGAACTTCGAGCCACGGGCGCTTTCCGCACGCAATGCGCGCGGGCTGATGCAGCTCGTTCCGGATACGGCGGCCCGCTTCAACGTCGTCAACGTGCTCGATGTGCGGGAAAATCTGCGCGGGGGGCTCGCGTATCTGCGCTGGCTCCTCGCCTACTATCAGGGGCAAGTTCCGCTGGCGGTGGCCGCGTACAACGCCGGCGAAGCGGCGGTCGACAAATACAAGGGCATTCCGCCCTACCCGGAAACACGCGACTATGTGCGGCGCGTGCTGAAGCTGTTCCGCAGCGAACGGCATCCATTTGATTCGCGTGTCGTCGATCCGTCGCCGATCCTGACGGGCGCCGGCGCCGGGCCAAGGTAGGAGGCGCTCATCAATTCCATTCCCGCAGGCTCCGGAGCCGCGCGCGGTTTAGCTGCCGCATTCCTGTTGACGATCACGCTGCTCGCGATGCCTGCCAGGGCCGACAACGCGATGGCGACGATCGAGCGCGTCAAGGGATCGGTCGTCGCCATTGGGACGTTCGAGCGCACGCGATCGCCGCCCTTTCAGTTCAAGGGGACCGGGTTTGCCGTGGGCGACGGAACGCTCATCGTCACGAACGCACACGTAGTGTCCGGAGCGCTCGACCCTGCGCGGCTGGAAGTTATCGCGGTTCTCCTGCCCGCGCCGGACAAGGATAAAGTACAGATCAGAGAAGCGAAGCGACTCTCGATGGATCCGGGTTCGGACCTCGCCGTGCTGAAGATGGACGGACCGGCGCTCCCAGCGCTCCGAATTCGCGATTCGGACACCGTCAGGGA
>Ga0070708_100000841_pt1 | contig 23088 bp, 23 predicted proteins | sample KBSK5503metaG_FD_65469 | JGI IMG/M metagenome (GOLD analysis project Ga0070708, IMG submission 65469) | Corn, switchgrass and miscanthus rhizosphere microbial communities from Kellogg Biological Station, Michigan, USA - KBS K5-50-3 metaG | ecosystem: Host-associated > Plants > Roots >... | reverse complement strand
GCAGAAAGGTGAGCGACGCGACGTCCACGTCCCAGAGCACGGCGATGCCGCTGCGGGGCGCGGGTCGCTCGACCGTCGTGTCGGGATCCACGGCGACGATGATATATGGCCGCCCGGCGAGCGATCGAGCCTCGCTCCCGTAGAAATTGTCGATTATCGGCCAGGCGCGGGCCGCGGCCTCACGCAGCGGCAGCGGTGAAGGGTTAGTGATGATCGTCAGCGCCCCGACGCGGATCGTGTCCTTCGCGGCGATCACACGTGCGCGCTCCAGGCTGTCGACCAGGTCGGCGAAGGCGTTTGCCCGACGCCACTCGCGCGCCAGGCTGTCCGCGCGGGCCCGGAGCCGGGCGAGCCCCTCGCCGCTCCCCACGCTCGGAGTCCCGGAGGGAGACCGTTCGAGTTCCTGTCCCCGGAGCTGCCCGCCGCCGACCACGAGCACCAACAGCAGAAGCCATCGGCTCCTACACATCGATCAGCATCCACCGGCCGGTGAAGATCGCCAACGGACCGGGCCAGTTGAGGACCAGGATTTGGAGCCGGTCGAAGAGGTCCAAATTGAGGTTCGCGACGTTCGCGATGATCTGCACCAGGATGACGCCGCCGATGAGCCCCAGGATGATGCCGGCGGTGCGCGCGGTGCCAGCGGAAACCGCGAAGAACACTGCGTAGGCCACGACGACTGCCAGTGCGAACCGCAGCGCCAGCGCCACCGGGTAACCTTGCAGGCCCGGCGGAATCGTCGCCGTCCCGGTAGCGAGCAGCGAGCCCGCGAGAACCGCCAGCGCGGGCGCCGCGAGGAGCACGGCGCCGCTCGAGAACCGCAGCAGCACGTATCGCCAGCGGGGCAGAGGGAGCGACAGCGCGTGCACGTGTCGCCCGCGATGATCGGGGGCCCACGTCGTGATCGCGACGAGCAGGCCCAGTGCCGCAGCGAGGACGGGATAGAGCACGCCCCACTTCTGCACTGCGTCCAGCAGCTCTTCGACCCGCAACGGGCTCAGCTCGCTCTGCGCCGCCCCCTGCACGGAGATGATCGGCAGGGCGAAGCCCGCCACCGTGGCGAGCACGATGATCAGGCGGGACCACTTCCATTGACCGTACAACATCACCCCAAACATGTTGGGCTCCTCTCTAAGGGCGCGGGACCCGGAAGGTGCGGAGCAGCTCCACAAACCCCTCCTCGAGATCCAGGTCGATCACGTCGCGCAGGGAGGCGCCGATGGTCTCGAAGTACCGGGCCATCTCCGGCTCCCACTCACGGACGATCCACGTCTCGACAGCCCCGTTCGCGCGCTCCCGCGCGAGCAGCACGAATGGCGGGCCCGCGACGCTCGGAGGCGCGCCGGCGACGCGGAGGTGTTTGATGCCGTTCTTGAAGCGCTCCATCGGCAACTCGATGACCAGTCGGCCGTTGTCCATGACCCCGATCCAGTCGCAGATGCGCTCGAGCTCGTGCACCAGGTGACTCGAGACAAAGACGGTGGCATGCCGCTCGGAGACGTAGTCGAGCAGCGCGGACAGGATGTCCCGGCGCACGACCGGGTCGAGCCCGTCGGTCGGTTCGTCGAGTACGAGCAGCTCCGGCTGCTGGGCCAGGGCGAGCAGCGTCATCAGTTTCCCCTTCTGCCCCTTGGACAAATGGCCGAACGCCATGCGCTCGTCGAGCTCGAACTGCCGGCGCAGCCGCTCCGCGCACGGCCAATCCCACGTCGCGTAGAACGCAGCCTGAAAGCGCAGCGTCTCGCGGACCGTGAGGGTGGGGTCGAGATGCGGCTGCTCGGGCACGTACCCGACGCGCGCGAGGACGCGGGGCGCGTCGCGCGGAACATCGCAGCCGAGCACCGTGATGCGACCCGCGAGCGGGCGGACGAGACCCAGCACGAGCCGGATCGTCGTGGTCTTGCCGGAACCGTTGGGTCCGAGGAAACCGTAGATCGAGCCGGGTGCGACGTGCAGGTCAAGGTGCTTGATCTCGAACGTCTTCCCCGCGCGGTAGTGCAACTGCTGGGTCTCGATGGCGTGATTCATGACGTCCCCACACCGATCTCCTCGGCAATGGCGGCCTGCAGCTCCTGGATTGACACGCCGAGGCGACCTGCTTCGGTGAGCATCTTGCGGACGAGTGCGGAAGCCTGACGTGCCCGCTCGCGACCCCGGCTTTCGGGCGCGACTTCTCGCACGAACGTGCCTGCACCCTGTCGCATCTCCACGAATCCCTCATCCTCCAAGTCTCGATACGCCTGGACCACCGTGGCCGGGTTGACCCGCAGTTGCGCCGCTAGTTGCCGCACCGACGGCAGGGGCGCAGTGGGTCGCAACTCGCCTGATGCAATCGCGATCCTGAGGCGATTGGCGATTTGCGCATACAGCGGGGTCGGGCTACGGGGATCTACCTGGTCAAACACAGGACCCAGACTGTATTGATGTCGTAATACAGTAGTACAAGTCTGGCGTCTCGTCAAACATCGGAACAGAGGCGTAGTGGCCGTGGCGCCGCAAGTTGTTTATTTTCAAAGACTCGACACTGTGGGGGACGTGGCAGACGTGGCGACGGGTCATCTGGCAGCGATCTTCGCGCAGCAGGCGAAGGAGCATCCAGAGCGGCAATTCTTGGTCTTGGGGTCGCGCCGGATGACCTATGCGCAGGTCGAACGGGAGGCGCGGGCGCTCGGCCAGGCGCTGAGCGATCTGGGCCTCAAGCCGGGTGACCGGTTGGCGGTCGATCTGCCGAACTGGCCGGAATGGGTCGTGACCCTTCTTGCAGCGGCCTACGAGGGAGTGGCCCTGGTGCCGCTCGACCCCTCGCTCAGTTTCCACGAACTCAAGCATCAGCTGCGGCACGCCGAGGTCCGGGCCGCCGTGGTCCCCGAAGCCTATGGCGACGTGGATTACGTGGAGCTGTATCACAGGCTGCTGCCCGATCTCCCCGACCTGGGGGCCATCGTCACCGTCGGCGCGAGTGAGCGCTGGCTCGACAGCCGGATGTACCGCTACCCCGACCTCGTGTCGAAGCGCCCGGCCCCCGCCCCATCCCCGCCGGCGGACGTCGCCGCACCGCTCGTCATCCTGTACACGTCGGGGACAATGGGGAAGCCCAAGGGCGTGACGCTGTCGCACCAGAACGTTTGCCTGACGGCGCATGCCGCGGTGGAGCTGCTGCGGCATACCGGCGAGGATAGGGCGCTCGGCGCGGTCCCGCTGTTCGGGATTTTCGGGTTGCACGTCGTCTCCGTGGCGGTCACGGCTGGCGCGACACTCGTGCTTCAGGAGCGGTTCAACGCGCGCGACGCGTTGAATCTGATCCGGCGCGAGCGCGTGACCGTGGTGCACGGCGTCCCCACCATGTTCGAGCTCCTCATGCGCGATCCCTCGTTTGAGGAGCACCGGCCCACCACCTGTCGAACGGGCATCGTCGCGGGGAGCCCGGTCTCCCCGGACCTGGTGCGTCGCATCCGGCAGTGGTGCGACGTGCAGATCGCCTACGGGCTGACCGAAACGGGGCCCACGGTGACGATGACCGGTTTCGACGACCTCGCGGAGCGGCGGTCGCACACCGTCGGCCGGCCCATCTCCGGAGTCGAAGTCAAGGTGGTGGACCTGAAGAGCGGCGCGCTCCATGGCCCCGAAGCGGTGGGCGAGCTGGCCGTGAGGGGACCGAACGTCATGCTGGGCTACTATCGGATGCCCAGCGAGACGGCGCGCTCCTTCACGTCCGAGGGATTTTTCCTGACGGGCGATCTCGCGATCGTGGACGAGGACGGCTACGTCAGAATCGTGGGCCGCCGCAACGAGGTGATCATCCGCGGCGGCTACAAGATCTACCCCCGCGAGCTGGAGGACCTCCTCCGGACGCACCCTGCCGTGGGCGACGCGTGCGTCGTCGGCATCCCCAACGAGATGCTGGGCGAGTTGATCTGCGCGTGCGTCCTGGCCACGGAGGGTTCCATCGTTACCGGCGACGAGCTCAAGGATTTCTGCCGTGAGGCCGTCGCCGACTACAAAGTGCCCGACCTGGTGCGCTTCTTCGACACCCTGCCGCTGACCGGGAGCGGAACGGTGAAGCGACGGGAGCTCGCGCAGGTCGTGAGCCTGGAACTGAGTACAACATGACAGCGCAGACACATGCTCATTTGCCCCGGCCGGTCTACAAAGAGCCGCCCGCCCACGCGCCCAACGCCGCGCTCCTGATCGACTTCGACAACGTGACGATGGGGATCCGCTCCGACCTCCAGACGGAGCTGAAGCGCCTGCTCTCCTCGGACCTCATCAAGGGAAAGGTGGCGGTGCAGCGCGCCTACGCCGACTGGCGCCGCTATCCGCAGTACGTCGCGCCCCTCTCGGCGTCCTCGATCGATTTGATCTGGGCGCCCGCGGCCGGTGCCACCAAGAAGAACGCGACGGACATTCGCCTGGCGGTCGACGCGCTGGAGCTGGTGTTCACCCGGCCGGAGATCGGGACGTTCATCCTTCTCTCCGGCGACTCGGACTTCTCCTCGCTCGTCGTGAAGCTCAAGGAGTACGGCAAGTACGTGATCGGGGTCGGGATCCGGGAGTCGTCCAGCGATCTCCTCATCCAGAACTGCGACGAGTATTACTCGTACTCCGAGCTCGCGGGCCTCACCAAGGAGTCCGACGTCGCCTACGAGCGACGCGACCCGTGGGAGCTCGTGGTGGAGGCGGTGAAGCAGATGACCGCCCACAACGACGTGATGCGCTCCGACCGGCTGAAGCAGGTGATGCAAGAGATCGATCCGAGCTTCAACGAGAAAGACTTGGGCTACTCGCGCTTCAGCAAGTTCGTGGTGGAGGCCGCGCGGAAGGGCTTTCTCACCCTCACCAAGCTCGATAACGGCCAGTACGAAATCAGCCTCGGTCCGGAGGTGCCCGGCGCCCCCGCGCAGCCGGCGTGGGCGCGAGGTGAGCCGCCACGCGAGCGCGAGGAGCGCGCCCGCTCGCCGCAGCGGTCCGGGGAAGGGCGCAGGCGGCGCGCGGGTGGGGACGGGGGCGGAGGCCGGGTCTCGCTGGGCGAAGCGTTCGCCGTACTCAAGCAGGCGCTGTTCCGGCTCGGCGGAAGCGACAAGTCCGTTCGCGCGGACGAGCTCCGCGACACGATGATCGAGCTGGGGGCTGAAGCCGAGCCGCTCGAGCGGGAACGCTTCCCCAAACTGCTGCGCCAGGCCCACGACGCCGAAATCATCGACCTGTCCAAGGAGGACGACGGCGCCTACGCGGTGAGGTTGCGGGCCGAGGCCGTCGTCGCCGCGCAGCCGGAAGCAGAGCCTGAGGCGGACGAAGCTGCCCAAGACGAGCGAGAGTCCGGAGACGAGGAGCCACTGCCGGCCAGCTCGGTCGCGTCCGCGGTGGCGTCCCAACCCGCGCCGCTGGCTGGAATCCCCGCCCGCAGCGCCCGGTTCCGCCGCGGCTCCCGGGGACTGCGCGTGCCGCCCCCTGAGGTACAGAAGATCGGCGTCGTCGAGGTGGATCCCAACTTCAAGCCGCGAATCGAGCTGATTCCGGCGCGCCCCGTGGTCGCTGAGACCGTGGGCATGGATACGTCTCCCGCGGCCGTCGGCCTGCCCGGCTCCGCACCGATCGACGAGGAGCGCAGGGGAGCGGGGCGGGGCCGGGGGGGGGCGGCGGGGGGGGGCGGTCGCGGCGGGCGTGGGCGTGGCGGAGGGGGAGGGGGAGGGGGAGCCCCTGCCCGGCCCGAGCGGGAGCAAGGAGAACCCGGGGAGCGCGGTGAGCGGAGCCGCAGCCGCAGGGGTGGCCGCGGGCGCACGGGCCGTGGACGCTCCGACTCCGAGGGACGGCTGAGCCGTCCGGCTCGCGAGGCGCAGGAATCGCTCTCGCAGGCGACGCCACGGGAGCCACCCGCGGCGCCGGCGGCACGAGAGCCACCCGCGGCGCCAGCGGCACGAGAGCCACCGCCGCCGCCGGAGCGCGATGATAGAGACTCGGAGGGAGGCGGGGGCGAGTCCTTCTGGACGAGAGTGAAACGGGGGCTGATGGGCGAGTGAGGGGTTCGCCGCTTCCGGCATCATTCTACGCGCGACCGACTTCCGAGGTCGCGCGTAGGCTTTTAGGCCAGGTGCTGATCAGCGAGGTCGGGGGGCGGGTGGTCGCCGGACGGGTCGTAGAGACCGAAGCGTACATCGGCCCCGAGGACCCTGCCTGCCACGGCTACGGCGCCCGCCGCACCCGGCGCAACGAGAGCCTGTTCGGCCCGCCCGGCACCGCGTACGTGTACTTCACTTACGGCATGCACTGGTGCTTGAACGCGGTGACGGAGGCGGAGGGCTTCCCGGCCGCCGTGTTGATTCGCGCCCTCGAGCCGCTGGACGGTCTCGAGACGATGCGCCGGCGCCGCGGCGGCGTTTCCGATCGACGGCTGTGCTCCGGACCGGCCAAGTTGTGTGAGGCGCTGGGCGTCACCGGGCGATTGGACGGCGTGTCCCTGCAGCGCGGACCGTTGCGGATCGTGCGCGGAGCGGCGAGACAGCGACTCCCCGTGGTCGCGACGCCGCGTATCGGCATCTCACGCGCCGCCGAGTGGCCGCTCCGCTTTGTGATCCAAGGCTCGCCCTGGGTGTCAGTGCCCCTCGGTAAGCACCTCTTTGGCGCTCCCTAGGGAGTAGCGGATTCCGCCCTGGATCGTGTGGGTCGAGCCCTGGATCGCGAAGTTGCCGGAGGACGACGTCAGGATGTAGTGGCCGAATAGTGCCAGCCGCCCCTGGTTGATGTCGATGCCCCCCATGATCCAGACGAACGCGCGGGTCCCCTGGTTGTTGGCGGCCGCGAGCACGACCGAGCTGTCGGAGCTCGACGCGCAGCCCAGGCAGCTCCCCGCCGTCGTGGTATCGATCCCCCGAGCCTGCATGATGGCAAAGCCGCCGCCGCCGAACGGCTCGATCCGTTGCCTCAGCGGAAAGGCGACCATGCCCGCCATGATCCTGCGCACGCCGTCGAACTTGAATGTGCCGCCCAGATTGGGCCCGGCCAACACGAACCACTGCTGCGGCGAGATGAATACTGCCTGGTCGTAGCCCACGTACATCGCCGTCTGCGTGCCGGTGATCAACCAGTGTCCCCCGACCGTCGGCTGAAAGGAGATGCTCTCGAGGTTCGTCCTGACGGACATGATGCCGCCTTGGCCGCCCCAGAACCACTTGTGGGCCCAATCGCCGCTGGTCTGCTCGTACGACACGCGGCCGCCCCTGCCCCCTCCGCCCCCCCCACCGGGCTGCGGGCGGGGTCGTTCGGGGACCTTGCCGCCGGCGGCCACGATCGAGTCGCGCCGTGCCTTCGGGATCTCCGGGACCTTCTCCGCGGGCGGGCCGCCGAAGAAGAAGTACGAGAAACCGGCCGACCCGAGAATGTGAGTGATCGAGGATTTGCCGAACGCCGAGTCGCGCGAGTAGTAGCCCCGAGCCTCTAGGCGGAGGGCGAATCGGTCGGTGATGAAGATCCGGTCGCCGATGCCGGCGTGGAAGCCATTGAGGACGAAGTTGTATGGCGCGTTGACCCCATTGTCCATCCGCGAGTAGCCGCCGAGCAGATACAGGATGTTCCTATCGCCGCCCGAATTGAGCACCAGGCTCGCGCTGCCCCACCGCATCTGCGTGTGCTGCCCGCCGGCTGTCGGGTTCGGGTATCCGAGGGTTGCGTCCAGCTCCAGGCCGAGAGCGTTGCTGAGAAAGAACCCGACCCGGCCGCCGCCGCCGAACTGGTTGTCGAGCTGGAAAGCCTTATCGTACCGGGTGTAGGTGCCGAACCCCCCTAACTCCAGCTGATGTGCGTGCTGGGCGCTCAGGGCGGATGCTGCGCCCACCAGCAACACCCCTACCGCAGTGACTGCCCGCATGGGACGACTCCTCCAAGACGAGACTTTCCCCCGCACCGGTGCGGGGGGGACCACAAAATAGGAGGTTCGGTCGGAATGCGCGATACTCCTTCGGCTTAACCGCATACACCTTGAAATTACTTCAAGCTGCTCTACCCGAATACAACCCGAAGCTAGATCAACGCCAGCTTGGTACCGACTCGCTTGAACGCCTGGAGCGCGAAGTCGAGGTCGTCGCGAGTATGAGCGGCCGAGAGCTGGCAACGAACTCGGGCGTGTCCCTGTGGGACCACCGGGTAGCCGAATCCGGTGACGAAGACCCCCTCGCGCAGTAGCATGTCGCTCATCTCCATCGCTTTGGCGGTTTCGCCCAGGATGACGGGCACGATCGGCGTCTCCCCGGGGAGGGGCCTGAACCCGAGGGCGGCAAGCTGCTCACGGAAGTAGCGCGCGTTTTGGCGCAGCCGCTCGACGAGCTCCGGGTGCGCCTCGAGATGACGGATCGCTGCGAGGGCGCTTCCCGCCACCGTCGGGGGGAGCGCGTTGCTGAAGAGCTGGGGGCGGGAGCGCTGGGTGAGGTAGTCGGTGAGCGCCGCCGGGCCCGCCGTGAACCCACCGGCGGCGCCTCCGAGTGCCTTGCCGAGGGTGGACGTGATGATGTCCACCTGACCCAGCATGCCGTAGTGCTCGGCGGTGCCGCGCCCGGTCTGCCCCAGGACGCCCGTGGCGTGGGAGTCATCGACCGCCACGACGGCGTCGTAGCGCTGTGCGAGCGCCACGATGTCGGGCAGCCTGGCAATGTCGCCCTCCATCGAAAACACACCGTCGGTGAAGATCAGCCTGAGCCGTGCGTCCCCCGCCGCCTTGAGCCGGTCCTCCAGGTCCGCCATGTCGGCGTGCTTGTAAACCGCGGTCTGGCATCTCGTGATGGTCTTCGCGAGACGGATCGAGTCGATGATCGAGGCATGGTTCAGCTGGTCCGAGATCACGATATCGTGCTCGCCGACGAGCGTGGGGCAGAGCCCCTCGTTCGCGTTCCAGCAGCTCGCGTACGTGAGGGAGGCTTCGCAGCCCACCAGATGGGCGAGCGCCTGTTCCAGCTCACGGTGGATGGTGAACGTCCCGCAAATGAAACGCACCGATGCCGTGCCGGCGCCGAACCGGTCGAGGGCGCGCTTGCCGGCCGCGATCACCTCGGGGACGCTACAGAGGCCGAGGTAGTTGTTCGAGGACAGGATCACGACCTCGCCACGCCCTTCCATCTGGACGCGGCTGTCCTGCGGGGAGGCGAGGTAGTTGAGGCGCTTGTAGACGCCGTCGCGCTTGAACTGGTCGAGCTCGGCGTCGAGCCGCGTTCGCAAGCTCATGCGATCTCCAGGATGATCTTCCCCGCGCCCCCAGAGCGGATCGCGGCGAGGGCCTCGTCGATTCGGGCGAGCGGGAACTGGTGCGTGATGACGGGGCGCGGGTCGAGGAGTCCCGACGTCAGGTAGCGGCGCATGTGGTCCCAGGTCTCGTACATTTTCCGGCCGATGACGCCGTACACGGTGATGCCCTTGAAGATGATCTCGCTCGCGAAGTCCACCGACACGGCGTCCTTGGGAATGCCGAGCAGCTGGACGCGACCGCCCATCCGCACGGCGGCGAATGCCTGGTGCAGGGCGGAGGGCACGCCGGACATCTCGCACACGACGTCAGCGCCCTCGCCGCCCGTCGCCTGGAGGACCGCGCGCACCACGTCGTCCTCGGCGGCGTTGATGGTCAGGTGCGCGCCCATCCGGGCGGCGAGCTCGAGCCGCCTGGCGTTCACGTCCGACGCGATGACCTTCGCGGCGCCGGCGGCGCGCGCGATGCCCACGGCGAAGCACCCGATCGGCCCGCACCCCGCGATGAATACCGTGCTCCCCGGGATGTCCGCGGTCAGGACCGTGTGGAACGCGTTCCCGATGGGGTCCATGATCGCCCCCACGGTGGTGGGGATGCCGTTCAGGGGCAGCACGTTGCTGGCGGGCATCGTGATGTACTGCGCGAACGCCCCGTCCCGGTCCACGCCGATGATGCGGGTGTTGCGGCAGATGTGCCCGTTACCGGTGCGGCACTGGAGGCAATGCCCGCACACGATGTGTCCCTCGGCGGTGACGAGTTGTCCGACCTTCAGGTCCGCGACCTCCTCGACCCCGTCACCCACCGCGGCGATCTCGCCCGCGAACTCGTGCCCCACGACGAGCGGCGGCTTGATCCGGTGCTGCGCCCAGTCGTCCCAATCGGCGATGTGCAGATCAGTGCCGCACACGCCGGCGTGGCGCACGGCGATCAGGACCTCCCCGGGCCCCGCCGTCGGCTTGGGAACGGTCGTGACCTTCAGACCGGGGGCGGGTTTGTCCTTGACGACTGCTTGCACGATGGCGTGGGATGCGGGATGCGTCAGAAGATGGACCGCGTGAAGCCCCCGTCCACCTGGAGCACGGCGCCGGTAATGTAGCTGGCCCGCTCGGACGCGAGGAACGCGACGGCCGCGGCGAGCTCGTCGGTGCGGCCCATCCGGGCCATCGGGATGCCCTCGACCATCTCTCGCATCACGTCCTCCGGCGTGCGCTGCTCCCGCTTGGCGCGGCTGTCCGTCAGCTCGGCGATGCGCTCGGTCGCGATGAATCCCGGGCACACCACGTTCACCGTGATGCCGTCCGGGGCGACCTCGTCGGCGAGGGACTTGGCGAATCCCAGGACGCCCGCGCGCGCCGTCGTGGACAGGATGAGCCCGGGGATCGGCTGCTTGGCGGCGACGGATGCGAGACAGACGATCCTGCCCCACTGGAGCTTCCTCATGATCGGGACGGCGGCGCACGACAGGTGTACCGCGGAGAGCAGGTTCATCTCGACCGCCCGGTGGAATGCCTCGCCGGTCTGATGACTGAACGGAGCCGCCGGCGGGCCGCTCGCGTTGCAGAAGAGAATGTCGAGACGGCCGAGCTCGCGGTTGACGCTCTCCACGAGGCCCTGGGCCTGCGCCGGCACGCCGACGTCGGCCACGAACGGCAGCACGGTCTGGCCGGCTTCCGAGCTGAGCTGCGCCGCCGCGCGCTTGACCGCGTCGTCGTGCCGGCCGTTTACCGCGACGCGGGCGCCCTCCTGCGCGAGCACCTTCGCCACGGCGCGACCGAGCCCCTGGGTGCTGCCGCACACCAGGGCGACACGGCGGGCGAGACCGAGATCCATGGGGGTGGGAAATCTAGAGGCACAGAGGCCAAGAGGCTAAGGGCACAGGAGCCCTCTGCCTCTCAGCCCCTTAGCCCCCGTGCCTCTAGCCGTTCGACCCGCACCGCGCAGCACTTCAGCTCGGCCATCTTCGCGTATGGATCGAGCACGGGGTTGGTGAGCAGATTCGCCGCCGCTTCGCGGAAGTGGAACGGAACGAACACCTGGCCGCGCGCCACGCGGTCCGAGATGCGGCACGAGATGACGAGCGAGTTGCGGCGCGACGTCACCCGCGCGAGGTCCCCGTCGGCGAGCCCCAGGTCTCGGGCGTCGGCCGCGTGGATCTCCACGATGGGCGTAGGCTCGCGCCGGTCGAGTCCGGAGGCGCGGCGGGTCATCGTCCCGGTGTGCCAGTGGTACAGTTGCCGGCCCGTGTTCATCACGAACGGATATTCCTCGTCCGGCAATTCGACCGGCGGCGCGTACTCCACCGGCACGAACAGCCCCCGCCCGTCGGTGGTGGGGAACCGGTCCTGGAACAGAAATGCCGTGCCGGGGTGCTCCGGCGTGGGAACCGGATACTGCAGGCCCCCGCCCTGGAGCCGCTCGTAGGTCACGCCGCTCCAGGACGGCGTCACCCCTACGATTTCCCGCATCACGTCTTCCGCCGTACGGTGGGGAGTCTTCAAGCCGAGCCTGTTCGAGAGGTCGATCAGGATCTCCAGGTCACCCCGCGCCTGGCCGGGCGGGTCCACCGCCTTGCGCGCGAGCTGGATGCGGCGCTCGGTGTTCACGAACGTGCCGGTCTTCTCGGCGAAGCTCGAACCGGGCAGCACCACGTCGGCGTAGCGCGCCGTCTCGGTGAGGAACAGATCGTGGACGGCGAGGAACTCGAGCTCGCGGAACCAGTGCTCGGCGTGGGCGATGTCGGGGTCGGAGATGATGGGGTTCTCGCCCATGATGTACATCCCGCGCACCCCGCTCTCTTCCTTCACGATCTCCGTCACCATGAGCCCTTCCGCGAGGGAGAGCGACTCCTCGGGGACGCCCCACACCTTCGCGTACTCGGCTCGGTGCTCCGGCTCCTTCACGGAGCGGTAATCGGTGTAGACGAACGGGATCGCTCCGACGTCCGAGGCGCCCTGCACGTTGTTCTGCCCACGCACCGGCATCATCGCCGCTCCCCAGCGGCCGATCATGCCGCAGGCGAGCATCAGGTTGAGCAGCGACGTGACGAGGTCGGTCCCGTTGGCGTGCTGAGTGAGCCCCATCGCCCACAGCGTGCTCGTGTTCGGCCCCAAGGCGTAGAGCTCCGCGGCCCGCTCGATCTTCTCCGCAGGAACGCCGGTGATCTTCGCCGCCACCTCGGGCGTCATCGCCTTGACCGACTCGCGGACCCGCTCGAAGCCCCGCGTACGCTCGGCGATGAAGGTCCGGTCTTCCAGACGCCTGGCGAGAATGTGGCTCAGCATCGCGTTGAACAGCGCCACGTCGGTGCCCGGCTGCATCTGCAGGTGGACGTCCGCCCGCGCCGCGAGCTCGGTCCTGCGCGGGTCGGCGACGATGAGCCTGGCGCCGCGCTCGTGCGCGCGCTTGATCGCCGCGCCGAACACCGGGTGCGACTCGGTGGTGTTGGCGCCCGCGACGAAGATGACGTCCGCCGCGTGCTCCACCTCGCGCATCGACCCCGAGGCGGCAGAGGTGTTGAGCGCCCGCTGCATCGCCGCCACCGACGTCGAGTGGCACAGGCGCGTGCAGTGATCCACGTTGTTGGTGCCCAGCGCCCCGCGGAACATCCGCATCAGGAGATAGTTCTCCTCGTTCGAGCACTTCGCCGACGAGAAGCAGGCCAGCGCGTCGCCGCCGCGCTCGCGCTTGATGCGCGACAGCTCCTGCGCCACGAGCTCCGTCGCCTCGTCCCAGCTCGCCTCTCGGAACGGCTCATACCACGACGCAGGCGTCGCCACGCGATCGCGGATGTCCATGTCCAGCCGCTCGAGCAAGGACAGCTCCCGCACCGACTTGCCGACCGATCGTGGAGGGCCCGCCGGCTTCCGGCTCTGGCCTTCGCCCTGGATCGTCTCCCAGGGGCCGGCGCGGCGCGGCTCGCCACTGGGCCCGCGCCACACCCAGCGACCGCCCTCCCGCACCCAACCCTTGCGGATCAGCGGCTTGGTGAGACGGTCGCGATGCTGAGGGAAGTCGTAGCCGAAGCGCCCCTTCACGCAGGTCGAGCCCTGATTGGGCGTGTCGAGCTCGATGTCGGGAGAGGTGACGCGGAGGACCGTGTTGTCCGCCACGTGCAGGTCCACCTGACACCCGACGCCGCAGTAGGGGCAGACGGATCGGACCACTCTATCAGGGTGGCGGATCCTCTCGGGGGCGAAGCGCTCCTTCGGCATCACCTCGAAGATCGCGCCGGTGGGACAAACCCGGACACACTCTCCGCACCACGTACAGCCGGCCTTGTCCGGATCCCCGTCGGCACCCACGATGATCTCGGTGCGCTCGCCGCGCTGGCCTACGTCGAGCACGCCCACGACCTGGATGTCCTCGCACGCCCGTACGCAGCGGGTGCACAGGATGCAGGTGCTCATGTCGTGGCGGATCATCGGGTCGCCGGGACGCTCGTCGCCGTTCCGGAGCGGGAGGTCGCGCTGCCCCATGGGCGTCGGCACGACTCCATAGCGGACCGCGTACTGCTCGAACTCATTGCGAGGCTCTGCGCGGCCGCCGTTGATCAGGTGGTCGCCGGGATAGCGCTCGAGCAGCAGGTGGAGCACGCTCCTACGGTTCTGGACGGCGGCGTGGGACTCCGTGCGCACGATCATCCCGTCCACTACCGTGGTCGCGCAGGCCGGGACGAGCTTCGCCTGCCCTTCCACCGACACGAGGCAGATCCGACAGTTTCCCACGATGGGCAGCTTGGGATACCAGCAGAGCGCGGGGATGTCCGTAATTCCGGTGGCTCGGGCTGCCTCGAGGATCGTTTGCTGGGGCTCGGCTGAAACGGTGCGGCCGTCGATGGTGAGTCGGACCATATCCTGAAGATTAACCCGACTCACACATGCGGCAACCCTAAGTGGTTGGCGCGCCTTGCAGTACGAGTGCGACCAGGGCTGGCGTTGAGCCGGCCCCGTCACAGTTCAGGGATCGACGTGCTCTGGGAGATGGCGATGCGTGTGGTCGCCCGCTTCCCCCTCGTCGGTGAACCAGCAATAAGCCCAGATCTTCGCCGGACGGGGCGGCTGCTTCCCGGCGCGCAGGATGATACCGATCGGCTCGTCGTCGAGAACCAACGGGAGGCTGGTCATTAGGGCGCGTTCCACGTCGCAGGTCGCACGTCGCCCGAGCAAGACCCCTGCCCGCGCCGCTTTCGTGCAACCTGGCGTCGTGGAACGTGTTACGGGGCGGGGCGGTGCGGGAGGGTGGGTGGAGTGGTCACTCCGACACGCGCGCCGCCGTGTCGACCTGACGCTCCGACTTGACGGCGATGAAGCCCGCTCCGGCGGTGGCCCGACGCCGGCGGGTGACCTGCCAGCCGCCGTACTCGCTCTGGAGCGCTTCGGGACCGAGGGGGATGACGTGGCTCGCTGCGGGCACGGCGAGGACGACGTGCACGCCGCCGGGACGGGTGCGGGCCTGGAGCTCCGCGAGCAACGCGCGGCGGTCCCGGGGCCGCGCCGGAGCCAGTACGGCGGGATCGACCACGACGAGGCTCGGCGACACGTCCGGAAGCCAACCACCGAAACTGATGACGAGGGCCTGAAACCGTCCCGCGAGTTGCTCCGCGACGGCCCGGCTCTCGGCCGCCTCGATGGGACCCAAGTCCTGGTCGAGGAGGAACACCTCGGCATCGTGGGCCGCCAGGAACAACGCCGCGGGGAGGGCCGCCGCTCCCACGACTACGACCAGGTCGCCGGGCTCGAGTCGCCGGGCGCACGCGACCAGTGGGCTGGCCGGCTCGAGGCCCCAGTGCATGGGTTCGCGCTGGGCCGCGCGCAGCCGCCGATGCTTCTGGCGCCACCGCGCGAACGATGGCAGGCGCAGCCGGCGGACAATGATCCGATCGACGTGCTCGAGCAGCAGCACTTCGGTGAGCAGGTACTGGCCGGCCGCGCTCGCCTCCAGCTCGCGCACCGCCTCGTCGCCGATCTCGAGCAACTCTTCGCGCGTCACCGTGTTCTTGTACTCCTCGATGCGCTGCAGCAGGAACTCCTGATACTCCTGCTTCAGCGACCGTGGCGGCCGGCGCGCGGCGCGGGAGCGCTCCTCGCGCAAAGAACTCAGCATGGCTCGATGTGCACCGTCACCTCGTGCAACCGAAGGTCGTTCTTGAGACGCTGTTCCACGGCGTCGGCGATGCTGTGCGCGGCGGCCACGTCCGCGCGGCGGTCCACGGCGATCGTCACTTCCGCGTAGCGCAGGTCCGACGGGCCCCGGGACCTGATGCCGTAGGCGCTCTTCACGCCGGGCACGGCCTGGGCGGTCGCCTGGATGTCGCGGGTCGGGACGGCCCGCTCGTCCACAAGCACCGGCACCGTGCGGACCAGGATCCCGTAGCCGACGAACGCAATCACCACCGTCACGACGATCGCGACTGCCGGGTCGATCCACCACCAGCCTTGACGGGCGAACAGCACGCCCACCAGCACGCCCGCGGTGAGGAGCACGTCGGCTCGGGTGTGCGACGCGTCGGCCACGAGCAGCTCGCTCCCGAGCTCGACCCCCCGGCGGTGCTCGTACCAGGTGGTGACGACGTTCACTCCGAGCGTCGCGACGAGGACCGCGAGCTGCGCATCGGTCACGCTCATCCGGCTCGCCCCCGCCCCTTCGATCAGGCGGCTCACCGCGCTGCGGATGAGCTCGAAGCAGGTGATGGACAGGAAGCCGACGATACCGAGCGCGCCGAGGGTCTCGAACTTACCGTGGCCGTAGGGATGGTCTTCATCGGGCTCCCTCGCGGCGACCCGCACGACGATCAGCGCCAGCACGTTGTTGATGGCGTCCACCGCCGAATCGAGAGCGCTCCCGAGGATGGCGAGGGATCCCGACGCGCTCGCCACGAGGAGCTTGGCCCCCACCACGCTCGCGTTTGCGGCGAGGAGGCCGAGGAAGACCCGGCGGGCGCTGGGCGAGGCCATGGGTGCAAGGTTGTGAGCCGGGCCTCCGGAGTCAACGGTGCTTCAGTCGACGGCCTGGAGCAGCGCACCCTTGAGATATGCGGTTTCGGGCACGGTCACGATCTCGGGGTGGTCCCGGCCCGCCCCGACCAGGGCGAGGAGCTGGAGCCGGCGGCCGGAGTCGCGGGCGGCCTCCGCCAGCATCTCTCCGAACTCGCCGCGGTGCACGTGGTAGGAGCACGAGCAGGTGAAGAGCACTCCCCCCGGGGCGAGAATGCGCATCGCCCGCAGGTTGATCTCCTTGTAGCCGGCGCGGGCACGCGGTACGCTCTGTTTCGTCTTGGCGAACGCCGGCGGATCGAGCACGATCGTGTCGAACGTCTCCTCGCCTCGCTCCAGCTCGCGCAGCAGGTCGAAGGCGTTCGCCTCACGCCAGCTGATGTTCGCGTACCCGTTCAGCGCGGCGTTCTGCGCGCCGCGCGCTAGGGCCTCGGCGCTCACGTCCACCGCCAGGACCGTGTTCGCGCGCCGGGCAAGGTGGAGCGCGAACGAGCCGTGGTAGGTGAAGAGGTCGAGCGCCCGGCCTCCGGCGGTGTGCGCGCCCACGAGCGCCCGGTTCTCCCGCTGGTCGAGGAACGCCCCGGTCTTCTGGCCGGTGCAGGGCGCTGCAAAATAGCGGATGCCGTGCTCCTCTACCTCTACCAGCTCGGGCACGGTCCCGAACGCAGGCACGACCTCGAGGGGGAGCCCCTCGTGGCGGCGGATGGGTGCGTCGTTGCGGAGCAGGACCCCTTCCGGGCCAAGCGCCGCGCGGATCCCGGCGACGACATCGTCCCGCACGCGCTCGAGCCCGGCGGAGAGCAGTTGCGCCACCACGTAGGCGCCATAGCGGTCCACGATGAGCGCGGGCAGGCCGTCTCCCTCGGCGTGCACGACCCGATAGCCCGTCGCGGGAATGCCCGCGCGCCGCGCAGCGGCGGCCGCGATGCGCCCGCCCCACCAGCCGGCATCGACTGGCTCGCCGCCGTGCGTGAGCAGCCGCAGCCGGATCTCGGATTTTGGGGAGTACAACGCCTGGCCGAGGTGACGGCCGCGGCGGTTGGTCACGGTCACGATGCCGGGTGAGTCGCCGGGCTCGTCGTACACGTCGGTGCGATAGATCCACGGGTGGCCGCCCTGCCATCGGGCGGCGCCTTTGGCCGAGACGACAACCGTGCGCGCACGCGTCGCCTGACCGCCCTCCACCGCCATCGACCGCCCTCCACCGCCCGTCATTGCTTCCGGTCCGGTCGAAGCCTGGCCGCCTCCCGCAGGTACATATGTTTCAGCTCGCCCTGAGTCTTGGCGGTATAGAAGTGGAGCAATACCCGGATGCAACGGGGAAGACCGTCCGGGACGGCCACCTCGGCGGCGCCCAGCAAGGGGACGTCGCGCCACCCGAGGCGACGCGCGGCGCGGGCCGGGTACTCGGCCGTGAGGTCCGGGGACGACGTGAAGATCGCGCTCTCGACGTCCTCCGGCTTGAAGTCATTCGCCTGCTGCAGCGTCCGGAGCAGCTCTTCCGTCGCAGCCAGGATCGCTTCGCGGGTGTTCGCGGCGGCGGTGGTCGCGCCCCGCAGCCCGCGCAGAACTTTGCTCATGGCACTCGAGTCTAGCGTGCGCTTGATGGTGGTCACAGACGGCGCCCTCCTCAAGGGGCGCGATTCGGTCGAGGCCTGCCGCCGCGCAGTGACGGGTGGGGCAACCATGGTCCAGGTCCGGATGAAGGACGCCCCGGCACGCGAGATGGTCGCCCTCGCCCGGGCGCTGGTCGGCGCGCTCCCCGTGCCCGTCATCGTCAACGACCGGGCGGACGTCGCGCTCGCCGCCGGCGCCGCCGGCACCCACCTCGGTCAAGAAGACCTCCCGCTCGACCGCCTCCGAGCGCACGTCCCACCCGGGTTCCTCCTCGGCCTCTCGGTCGGGACGAACGCGGAAGCCGAGCGGGCCGCCGGCTGGCCTGCCGACTACTGGAGCATCGGCCCCTGCTTCACGACCGCCAACAAGCCGGACGCGGGCCCACCGCTCGGCCCCGCCGGGTTCGCGGCGCTGGCCCGGCTCGCGCCGGCCGGTATCCCGGTGCTCGGGATCGGCGGGATCACTGCCGACAACGCCGCCGCGATCGCGGCGGCCGGCGCCGCCGGTGTGGCCGTGATGGGCGCCGTGTGGAACGTTACCGACCCCGCCGCCGCGGCGCGCGCGCTCCGCGCCGCATTTCCTTGACGTGGCGGATCGCCGTCAGGTGCTCCGGGTAGGTCACCGAGAAGATGTGTTTGCCGTCGGGCTGAGCGACGAAGTAGAAGAACGGCACCTTCGCCGGATACAGCGCCGCCACCAGGCTCGCCCGCCCGGGCTGCCCGATGGGGCCGGGAGGGAGCCCCGCGTGCAGGTAAGTGTTGTAGACCGAGCTGACCGCGAGGTTCTTGTGCCATACCCGCCTGAGCCGCCGGCCGTAGGCGTAGCTCACCGTCGGGTCGGCCTCGAGCCGCATCCCCCGCTTGAGACGGTTCTGATATACGGCCGAGATGAACGGCCGGTCGGGATCGTAGCGCACCTCGGCCTCGATAATCGACGCGAGCGTGACCAGCTCGTGCCGCGAGAGGTGGAGGGAGTCGAGCCGAGCCTGCCACTCGGGGCTCCACTGGTTGGTGAACTGCCTTGTCATCACGCGGACCAGCTCCCGCGCCCCGATGTGGAGCGGCAGCAGGTACGTCGTCGGGAAGAGATACCCTTCCGCACTCATCGCCTCATCGGGAAGCCCGAGCTCGGCGAGCAGGGCGGAGTCCTCGGCAGCCTCGAGAAAGGAGTCCCGTGGGATTCCGAGCTGGGCCTGGACGATGGCGGCCACCTCGCCGAGTCTCAGGCCCTCGCGGACGGTGAGGCGCTGCTCCACACCGCGACCGCGCTCCAGGGCCGCCACGACATCGCCCCAGGCCTCGTCGCGCCGCAGCAGATACACGCCGCTCTTGAGCGACCCGCCGAGCCCGCGAAACCTGGCGTACAGGCGGAACAGGCCGGGATGGCCGATCACGCGGTTCCCAGAGAGGGAGTCAATGGCGGCTTCGAGGGTGGCGCCGGGGGGGATGGTGACGGTAGCGCGCGGCCCATCGGATCGCCCGCACGCGGCCAGAGCCATGGTGAAGATAGTGCGGAGTGCGGAATGCGGAATGCGGAATTGACGTGCCCTCGTCGAGCGCTGAGGCGGCCTTCCCTTACGAAACCACCCCGTACACTCCGCACTCCGCACTCCGCATTCCGCACTAGCGTTCACGTCGCTCCCCCCCGCCTCGCGTCGAGGTAGTGCTGGAGCAAGAGCGCGGCGGCGAGGGCGTCGAGATCTCCTTTGCGGCCCCGCGTGGTTCCGCCCATTTCCCGCACCGATTCGAGCGCGCGCGCCGTGGTGAAGCGCTCGTCCCACAACGCGACGGGGCGGCCCGAGCGCCGGGCGACGTCCGCGGCGAGCGCGCGGGCGGCGGCCGCCGCTTCGCCTTCCGCGCCCGCGGCGTCGAGCGGTAGGCCGACGATCACGCCCGCCACTCCGCGCTCCTCGAGCAGGACGAGCAGGCGGGCCATGGGGAAACGCCGGCCCGCGCGGCGGGTGAGGGTGGTGAGCGGCTGGGCGATCGTCTGGGTCTCGTCGGACAGCGCGAGCCCGATGCGGCGCGCGCCCCAATCTACGGCCAGGAGCCTCCCCACTCCGGGCGGACTGGCGGACGGTCGGACGGGCGGACCGTGAGGGAGATCTTCAACCAAGCCTGCAGTCCGCCTGTCCGCCCGTCCGCCCGTCCGTCATCCTTGAGACATCGTCGCGAAGAATTCCAGGTTCGTTTTCGTGCGCTTCATGCGCTCGAGCAGGAACTCGATCGCCTCCACGGGCGGCATGTCGGAGAGGAAGTTGCGCAGCAGGTAGACCTTGTTGAGCTCCTCTTTGGTGAGCAGCAGCTCTTCCTTGCGGGTGGAGCTGCGCTGCACGTCGATGGCGGGATAGACGCGGCGGTCGGCAATGCGCCGGTCGAGCACAACCTCCATGTTCCCCGTGCCCTTGAACTCCTCAAAGATCACCTCGTCCATGCGCGAGCCGGTGTCGATCAGCGCGGTGGCGATGATCGTCAGCGACCCGCCCCCCTCGATGTTGCGCGCGGCGCCGAAGAAGCGCTTCGGCTTCTGAAGAGCATTCGCGTCCACGCCGCCCGAGAGGATCTTGCCGGAGTGCGGCACCACGACGTTGTGGGCTCGGCCGAGCCGCGTGATCGAGTCGAGCAGGATCACCACGTCCTTGCTGTGCTCCACCATCCGCTTCGCCTTCTCGATCACCATGTCGGCCACCTGGACGTGCCGGTCCGCCGGCTCGTCGAACGTGGAGGAGATCACCTCGACGGTGGTCCCTTTCACGTTCTCCTCCATATCGGTCACCTCTTCGGGCCGTTCGTCGATCAGCAGCACGATGAGATAGATCTCTGGATGGTTCTCGATGATGGAGTTGGCGAGCTTCTGCATCAGGATCGTCTTCCCGGCCTTGGGCGGGGACACGATCAGGCCGCGCTGGCCTTTCCCGATGGGGCAGAGGATATCCATCACCCGCATCGACAGATCGCTGTCCTTGCGCTCCAGGCGGATGCGTTGTTCCGGGTAGCGCGGCCGCAGGTTGTCGAACGCGACCCGGTGCTTCGCCTTCTCGGGCTCCTCGCCGTTGACCGTCTCGACCTTGAGGAGCGCGAGGTAGCGCTCACCCTCCTTGGGCGGCCGCACCTGGCCCATGATGGTGTCGCCGGTGCGCAGGTCGAATCGCTTGATCTGGCTGGGCGAGACGTAGATGTCGTCGGGGCCGTAGAGATAGTTCCAGTCGGGGCTGCGCAGGAAGCCGTAGCCTTCCGGAAGGATCTCGAGGACACCCTCGCCGCGCAGGACCGTATCCGAATCGAGCAGCGACTGCTCGATACGAAAGATGAGATCCTGCTTGCGAAGCCCGGAGTAGTTGGTGATGTTCAGCGTTTCGGCCATCGCGTGCAGTTCCGCGACGGACTTCCTCTTTAGCTCAGCGATATCCACGTGTGCTGTACTCCGTTTGCGCTACGACGGGCAAACCCCGGGGATGGGGGACTGAACGCGGTGATAGATGGAATTCAGGGAGTTTGAAGGGGTGCTCGCGTTATATAGTAGGGACTGCCGGACGCACAGTCAAGAGCGCGCATGGACCTGAGCGAGTTCCTGCTCGCCTGGCGGACCACGGCCCTCCCCGACCGGGAAGTCATTGATGCCCTTGTACATCCGGCCCACGCCGGACCCTCGCCGGAGCTGGCCCGCCGGCTCGAGCGCTGGGCCGGCACGTACTATTGGTCGGACGAGCCCGAAGGGCGCCATCTGGTGCTCACCCGGCCGGGCCCCCGGCGGCGCGAGCGCTGGGGGTGGCACGTCGCGCTGTTTCTCGCGACCCTCTTCACGACGACCTTCGCCGGGGCCGTGCTCGCGCGCACGATCGAGTACGAGAACCCGTTCGATCTCTTCACCGGGTCCTACATGCTGCCCCAGCATTTCGCGCGCGCCTGGGCCGCCGGATTCACCTTCTCGCTGCCTCTGCTTGCCATCCTGCTCTGTCACGAGCTGGGGCACTACGTCACGGCGCGACGTTACGAGCTGGATGTGTCGCCTCCCTATTTCATCCCGGTGCCGCTCGTCCCCTCGTTCATCGGGACCATGGGCGCCTTCATTCGGCTGCGCACCATGCTGTCGGATCGGCGCCAGCTGTTCGACGTGGGCGTGGCCGGGCCGATCGCGGGGTTCCTCGTCGCCCTACCGGTGCTGGCCATTGGCCTCGCGACGAGTCACCCGCCGACCGATGATCTGCCGCTGACCGGGCTGCTCCTCCGGCTCGGCGACGCCAAGGCGGTGCTCGGCGACTCGGTTCTGACGCTGCTGCTGCGGCATCTCGTGAATGGCTCGGCGTCCGCGCTCATCGTCAACCCCGTCGCGTTCGCGGGGTGGGTCGGGATGTTCGTCACTATGCTCAACCTGCTGCCGATCTCGCAGCTCGACGGCGGGCACGTCCTGTACGCCGCGCTCCCGCGCTGGCATCGCCGGGTCGCGCTCGGGTTCTGGGTGCTGATCGTGGCGCTCGGCTCGCTCTGGCGCGGTTGGCTGTTCTGGGGCGCGGTCGTGCTCGCGCTCTCGCGCGGGCGATTCGGCCACCCACCGGTGTTGGACGTGCACCGCCCCCTGCCACACTCGCGCCGCGGGCTCGCCTGGGGGGCGCTCGTCCTCTTCCTGCTCACGTTCGCGCCGGTGCCGTTCAAGATTTAGAGGCTGAGGGGCTAAGGGGCGAAGAGAAACCATTGCGTAAGTCCGCCACCGTTATATCTTTGCACAAACCAGCCCTAGTGGTCCTGCATGCCAGCTCAACCGGCACGGTACAGCGCACCCGAGGCAGGCGAAGCAGTCGTTCACGACCTTCCTCCCATCAGATTCGACGGACAACTCATCCCCATTCGCCTTGTCGTACGCCGCCACGAAGACGGCATTTGGCGCGGCCGGATCCTGTTCGGGGCGCCCGACACCGAGGCAGAGCGCTCGACGGCGGAGATCTTCTGCGCCACGTCGGAGCAGGACCTGTGGCAGTCGGTGGGGGACCTGCGCGACCACCACATCCGCGACCTCTACCGCTCGCTCTTGTGATGGCCGAGGCCGGCAACCCGCTCCGCACGCTGCGTCACGATCTGTCCAATCCCCTGGCCGCGCTGCTCGCCGAGACCCAACTGTTGCTGCTGCGCGCCGAGGGCTACGATCAGGACACGGTGACGAGCCTCAAGCAGATCGAGTCGCTCGCGCGCAAGATGCGCCAGATCCTGGAAACCGTGGGCAGGTGAGCCGGCGGCACCGGCCCCGCTTCAGCGCTCC
>Ga0070708_100000837_pt1 | contig 23146 bp, 30 predicted proteins | sample KBSK5503metaG_FD_65469 | JGI IMG/M metagenome (GOLD analysis project Ga0070708, IMG submission 65469) | Corn, switchgrass and miscanthus rhizosphere microbial communities from Kellogg Biological Station, Michigan, USA - KBS K5-50-3 metaG | ecosystem: Host-associated > Plants > Roots >... | reverse complement strand
CAGAGTAGTTTTACGGCCGCCGATGAGAAACTGGCTCTGACGCTCCATCATCGCGGTGTATCGCTCCTCCACGTCGAGCGTGCCATTTTGCTGGGCGCCCTGCGCAAGTACGCCACGGTCGCCAGAACGGAGGCGGCACGCCGATCAGCAGCTTGCACTACTTCGCCAACCTCTTCGAAGAATCCCTCCTTGTAATGAAACCCACAAACACCGGTCTTCGGGTCTGGACTTCGGACGGGCCTTACCGCTCGGCAACTTCGGGGGTCTTAAATATTGGACGACTCGACCACCGCAGTCAACATAAATGTGACTCATCGTTGCTGCGAGAGCTTTCCAATGCAGTGGATGCGGTCTGCGTCGGCCTGCCCGGATTGCAACGGCGTACGTGACAGGAACGTCGAAAATTGGGCCGTTGCGGAACGCGAATACAACAATGCTCTTGGCTTCCGGCGCCAACTCCGGGTCGAATGTAATCTTTCGCTTTGGCATCGGTGTCTTCACGAACAGTGTCTTGAAGAGCCGCTCCGTTTCGGTAAGGCCCTTCTCGGTCAGAACGACAGACTTCGCCTTGTTGACCGGGTCAAGGTTCTCAACTTTGGCCTGCAACGCGCAGGCGCTCGTACCATTTGCGGAGCGCACCATTCGCCCAAGTCCTTCGGAAAAAGACTCGTTCATGACGTTGGAAAACGTTCTGCGCGGATCTGGCGACATTGGCGCGATGCTCGCAAAGTGCTGGGGTCTGAGCCAAGTCGACGCCACCTCAAACCGCATCTTCGTGCAAAACGTCAAGGCCCGCGATTTCTCACCCTGCGAACCATTCGTTCTTCAGGGTCGGCCTTCGATTGATCAAACCGGATGTTTCGAGCTGACGAATCCGCCAGGATTTGCCGGAAGTCTGGTCGATCACAAAGCGCAGTCCGGACGGCCCGAAATTACCGACAAGCAAGAGAAGATTTCCAAGGCCCGCCAGATGAAGGAACAAGGCAAAAGCTACCGCAACATTGCCCGCGAACTTGGAGTCAGCATCGGCACCGTCAGCGGATGGCTCTCCCAATAATGTTGTCCTGGGGGTGTGTCCGTTCGGATTTCGTAACAAGATGTATTTTTCTGCGCTTACTCTTGGGTTCCAGGAGCACAATCCACAGCAAATCACCTCTCCGAAGAGCAGTTCCCTTCCAATTCGGAATGCAGCACCCCCTGAGGCGAGTACTTTAGTTTCCGTTTGAGGTGCTTCCATGAAAAAGATAGCGACAATCCTGATTCCGTTAGCCTTGGCGTTTGCCTTTGTTAACTCTGCATATGCCACATGTGACGTATCCAGACTCCACGTTGTCCGTTCTGAGGGAGCCCCCGGAGGAGCTCAGACCTTTGACTTTGGGCCGGCTACTGTACTGCCCACTTTCTATTTCCGCTTTACGACCTCTGACCCGGTGATAATTGACGCCTTGAATTCGGCGTTGGTGGGACACCTCACGGTTAGGGTTATAGGAAACGCGGCCTCCTGTCCCACAACAGGCACTATCCGCGTTGGTGGAACTATCACGTTTGTATTCCGTGATTCCTTTTTCTAAAGCGGTACCTTGATCGGTGGAGGTCTGAGCCTCGTGGCCGCGTCCCCGCACAAACGCGGCCATTCTTAAATTAAATCCCCCCAGGCCGGGGTGTTCATTGTTCAAAAACCCTAGGAAAGATAATTGTTGCTAGTCGTCCACCCGCGGGTTCAGCGGCCCGGCCTTCCTATCTTCGTTCCAGGTCTGGATGAATAGAACACTGGTCTTGGTACCGGTGTGCGGCTTGAATGTATTGCCGTGCAGGCCTACCACGGCGAGGATGCGCGCCCGTTGGGCAATCCAGCGGCGGAGATCCTCGTCACCCGTGTTGTTGAATCGGCCTTGAGGCAATACGATAGCGGCGCGGCCGCCAGGGCGTAGAAACTGAAGGTTTCTCTCTATGAACAGAATGTCGCGGCCGACCGCCTTCTCCCACTTTCCTTTCTCGCTTTTCGCCAAGTCGTATTGAGACAGGATGCGGTTGTCCTTTATGTCGCCTGCGAATGGCGGGTTAGTGAGGAGAACGTCAAAATCGAAGTAGCGGAAAGTTCTTTGGTTTTCCTGATCGTCAGCATTGTTTTTGAAGCGTCGCAGCCGCGGCCGCAGACCGGCCTTGGTGTCATCGGACCACATCTTTGTATCCAGAGTATTGGCACGGTATACGTTCGTTTTCCCGTCGCCTGCAATGGTATTAAGGGCCTTGGCAATCTTGACCGACCGGGGGTCGAAATCTATGCCATAAACGTGCGTCCCTGCGTATTGGGCTTGCCACTGGTTCGGCCCCTTCGCCGTGAAAACATCTCCCCAGACGTGGAAGATGGAATGTACCGTGAAGCCGCACGACCCCGCTGCCGTATCTACCACGTACTCCTCTGAGGTGGGATTGAGCATTTTCACGCACATGTCAATCACGTGCCGCGGCGTAAAGTATTGGCCCTTCTCACCCTTGCTGGCCTTGATAGACAGGTATTCAAATGCCTCGTCGATTACGGAAAGATTCGAGTTGAAGAGTTTGACTCGTTCCAGCGCCGAGCCACATACCTTAAGGTGGTCCGGCTCTAGGCCGATACGCTCCCCCGGCTGGAAGACGCCGGGCCACTCATCACACGCCTTTGCGAACAGGTCATCGACGACTTCCGCGAACTCCAGCGCCGTGCGGCCACCAACCCGAAACATCAAGTTGCGTTTGCCCTTGGTTGACCTCGCCGCCCGCGCTTCGTCGAAAAGCTTCCCGTAGATAAGCTTGAACACCTCTTCGAACGCGTCCACTCCGGCGTTGGCGAGGACTAGATCCTCCATGTCGAGGATGACGTCCTTAAGGCTGGTTCGCTCTTGAACAAGTATGTTTTCCTTTTCCAAGTCGTCCAGTGTCCACGGTTGATTGAGCATCTCCGCGAGCGTCTGGTCCGCTCGCGGGATGCCGTCGAGGTTCCGGAAGAGATTCGGATCCTCTCGGTGGAGATAGATGGTCTCGCCACCATTAGTCCACACGCCGATGGGGGATCCCTCGGCATTGCAGTAGCTCTTTAGCTGCTCAAGTCCATCCTTGCGCTTAGGCTTCTTGCACTCAACGATGATGTATGGTGTATCGGTTGTACCTTTCTCCCAGACCACAATGTCTGCAGCCTTCTCATGGACTGACGAGCCGAAGTAGACTTGCTTCTCTAGGGCGATACGATCGGACGGGTAACCATATTCATCCATCAACTTGCGCAGATAGAGCTGCCTTACGATCTCCTCTGGCTTTGCCGGCCTCGGCTTAGAGGTGGCTACGCACGTAAGATATGGCTTGCCACTCCTATCAAAGAGTTCCAGGGAGGCGACCTCTTCGGCGGAGAATAGCGTTAATGAGTACTCGGACCCGCGCAGGATCCCTGCGATCGTGAGGGCACGCTGGCGCGTGCCTTTGGCAGCGTCTTTTAGTTCTTGATCTTCCATATTAATTCTCGATTCGATCTTCACAAACACCTGACGCAAACAAATTTCTCCAAGAATTTGCTCGGGTCGGTGCATTATGCCAAACGTCCTGGATGCTCTTCGACTACTCGGAAACCACGCCCAGTTGTATACAATTCTCACACTGGGTGAACCACTCATCGTCTGCGGAACGACGAAATAGAACCACCTAAGTTAGGGGACCCTGGTACGCTGGTCGCATCCGTGAGGGCTACCGACCGCATCCGAGGCACTGGCAGGCGCCGGCGTAACGCACACCCCTGCCACGGTGGAGCCGAATATCATCCTACTCATCCTTCAACCCCCAACCAGTTGCGCCAGTCGCCTTACGCCGAAATCAACGTCCCGGGCCTCATTCTCGTTGGCCGGTTTTCAAGTGACCCTCATTGGCCGGTTTTGGGTGACCCCTGAGGACTCAATTCTCGAATATCCAGAGGTTGGCCCGGGGACGAAATTGCGCGAAGCGACACTATAGGTGGCATTTGAGCGCCCTAAAATTCCGCGAATGTAGATAACGCCAACGGATGGAATAGGGGTTCTAGCGGAGGAGATGTATAGTTTCCGCTTTGCGACGTCCACCCAGAAACTTGTGCTTATGGGTCCCACGAGCCCGTCGTAGAATTGTGCCCGCTCACCGGAGACCGCCATGATTAACAAGTCAGGAGCAAGGCTGAGTAGACGAACCTTTGGCGGAATTTGCATCGGTGCAGCAGCTGCGGGCAGAGTGTTCGATCCTGTCTCGCACATTCAGGGCGCTCGGCCAATCTCGAGCTCTACGGGAGGTGTAGCCATTGACCAGAATCCCATTCGGCGCAGGGGCACCGGCTTTCGTGCGTTAGATCCGGCTCGGGCGTCACCTGGCTTGACACTGTTTTCGCCGATGGACGGTGACGGCATTGTTTACCTCATTTCTCTTGAGGGCAAGGTCGTCCACACTTGGAAGATGCCGTACCCGCCGGGTCTTTACGGCTACTTAACAGAGAAAGGTACTCTCTTCTACAACGGGAAAATCCCCAGTGAAACTTTCCTCGGCAAGGCACCATTCAAAGGAGGCGCGGCCTTGGAAGCAGATTGGAGTGGCAAGGTGCTCTGGGAAGTGCGTCACCCCAACCATCATCACGATGGCAGGCTACTCAGGAACGGGAATGTCATTCTCTTATGTGCAACCGAACTTCCAGATGAGGTCGCTAGAAAGGTCCGAGGTGGGCGACCGGGTACAGAAGAGAAGGGCAAGATTTGGGCTGACTATCTCGTGGAGATGACCAAAGATGGTCGGACGGTATGGGAATGGCGCACCTGGGAGCATCTCGACCCAGCAAAGGACACAATCACGGAGATACAGGGTGATCGCTCCGAGTGGACCCACGGCAATGCGATCGTGGAGCTTCCTAACGGAGACCTGCTTGTGAGTTTCCGCGAGATTTCAACGATCATCAAGATCGAACGGCGAACCGGACGTATTGTATGGAAGCTCGGCGCGCCCCCGCTCTCAGGCCAGCACGCCCCCACACCATTGCCAGATGGCAACATTCTAATCTTTGACAACGGCACGCATCGGCTGGACGAGAGCTTTCCTTTTTCTCGGGTGATAGAGGTAAATCCTCTCACGAACGGCATTGTGTGGAAATATCAGGAGGAAATCGTTTCGAATTTTTTCAGTCCGCGCATCTCCAACGCTCAACGCTTACCGAATGGGAACACGTTGATCAATGAAGGATGGTTTGGCCGTTTTTTCGAGGTCACAGCGGAGGGCGCCATTGTTTGGGAGTATGTGAACCCATATTTCGGTCCAGCGAGCGAATCTGCGAAGGCACAGAACAACCACGTTTTTCGCGTGTACCGTTATACCGAGGATGAGATCGCAAGAGCACGGACTTCTACCTGAATAGGAAGGTGGAAGGCAGGTCAGATGGTTAACGGCGGAATCTTGACTGCAGTTCGGCTTCCCAGCCCACGGTCACATCGATCTCGTTAGCCCTAGGCCGGCCTTTGCTCGGTTCCACAAACAGAAAGCGCTTCCCGTCAGCTGAGACGTCGTATCCGGGGAATCCGTCCAGCCCCGGTTCATAGCTCCCCTCAAATAGTGTCTGTGGCTTACCGAGATGAAAACCGGCCTGGAATTCCACGGGAACTGCGATCATCTTGTTATTCTCGATGTAAAAGAGCTCACGTCCGTTTTTAGCCCACACCGGGTCAAAGCCTCCTCGAGTCGAAATTTGCCATCTGTGGTATGGGCTCGAATACGTCTGTACGTACACTTCATAGGTTCCTGAGTCGTTCGACTCATAGGCTATAAAGTGACCATCCGGGGAGAATGTGGCGTTGAATTCATCAAACGGCGTTCTACGAAGCGAGATTGGGCGAGCGTCTTTGTGCGGCGATAATGTCCACAGGTCGCCAACCGTTCTTGTATCGACCTCGGTCCAAAGCAATACATTATCTTTTGACCATGAACTTGGAAGTTGGGCAAATTGGCTTGAAGTCAGGCGTTCGGGTGAATCATTGCCGTCTGCCGAGACAATATAAATGTTCGCTGGACCGGAGAGATTCGAGCTGAATGCGATTCGCTTACCGTCCGGAGACCAAACGCCAAGTGCGCTACTTTTCTCATGGGTCAAACGACTGAGCGTGCCCCGTTCGAGATCATAGATCCAAATCTGATAATTCCCACTCTCCAAGATGCTGACTGCTATTCGCTGTCCATCCGGTGAGATGCGCGGGGAAGCATAGGGCCGATGCAACGTCTGAAACCGGTACTGCGACGCCCTTCCTGTTCACCCATAAGCATCGGTTCAGTCTGAGTGGTGCAAGAAAGAGCTTTCGGCAGGTTTAATGAGAGAGCTTGAGGAGAAATCGACAATCGTCCTGCCTGTCCTGTTGGAGAAATGCCAGATTCCGCCTTTTCTCAAAGAAAAAAGATATGCTGACTTCACGAAGAGCTTTGACACTGGCCTGAAAGAAATCGTCGATGGCATTGCGAATGTCACCAATGCCAACCAGGGGCGGATCGAGGACATCCAGTATCACGTCGATTGGGCGCAGGACTGGACATTTGAGGACGGCCTGTTTGTTTTGCGGTATACGCTCGTCGAGCACAGCAAGGAACTGCCTTTCACGATACTCACAGAGATCATCGTTCTCTGTAACGAGGACGCGACGGCGCGGTATCGGAAATATAAAGACGCCGGTCTAGATTGGGTTGGGCGGCTGACGATTACGGCGGCACTAGATGAGTACGCAGGGCATAATGAGTTGAAGTTTCTTCTGACGGATCAAAGACAAAAACTATTCGAATTCTCAGTAGGTGATCACGCGGACAATCGGCGCTACGACGTTCTTGTGAAATCCAGGTGGGTGGGAGAAGACACAGGAAATGACATTCTGGTGAATGTCGGGAACCATCTGGGCATGCTTAAGACTTACATAAAATCTATATGCCGCCCGTTAACTCAGGAAGAACAAGAGAAGGTTCGCAGCATCATTAACTCCTGATCTGCGAGTTAACCCGTTAACCACTGAGCATAGGCGCGAATGTCGATCATCGGCACGGTAGCGCTGCTTTGAAGACTGGCGATCAATTCAAATAGAAATGCGGTCGCAGGCTTGCCGGCAGGCGCGATGGCGTAACAACCGTCGGGGTCACAGCCGAACATGCCGTGCGCGGCAATGCAGCCAAGGTCCAGGCGGCCGTCCGGATCGCCGCTTGCGAGCGCGTCGGACAGGGGTTTCCCGAGCGGCGGATTCCAGTCGCTTTCAAGTGTGAGAAGGCCGCCGATGATGGCAGGCAGGGGTTTCGGTGGATAGGTGCCGCCGGCGTGCGGTATGGGAAGGCTGGTCCGGTGCAGCCGCCTTACGCTGGCAACTTTCTTCTGGGCGTAATCGATCTGCCCGGCGTTGATGGCCTGCTTCGCCTCAAAGACGGCATAGATGCTTTCCGCCGGCACGATGGTCTGGCCTTCATAGTGAAAGATGAACGGCGAATATTGGCGGTCAAACAGGACGACGTCGATCTGGTCGCTGAATGTTCCCTTGCTATCGACGACATGCGCGGATGCCGCCTGATAACGCTGCGGAAGGTATGTCTGAAAGAGCTGAAGCCAGACGCTCTCGCTCGCGTCGCCCTTGGTGCCGGGGTGGCCGAACGCCTTTCGTGCGGTCGCTAGGCGCCGCTCGATGTCGTCGTGCAGGCCGGCTAGAAGTTGGGGCAGGGACCAGTCTGTCATATGAGTATCTGTGACCAGTTGGTCGCTTTCAATGCCAGGCCGGCCGCTGTTTTGATTTTCGTTTTATCGGCGGCGGACAGGTCGTCGGAAATTATGTTGTTGGTGTTGGCGGGGTCCACGACGCGGGCAATCTGGAATCTGTCGCGCAGGTATTCAAAAACCTTCCAGACGTTGCCGGAAATGCCGCCGCCATACTGTGCCGAAAGGGCACTAATGACGGCCATCTCAAGATAGAAAGACGGGAAATCGAGTTTTTTCTGATCTCGCCAGAGCTTGATTATGCGGCTTTCTTTCAGGCGGCCGGCGCGCGTGACGTGGCTGATGTGCGTCACCACGTTGGTCTTGGTCCAGGTATCGGCCTTGCGGCGGTAAAGACTGTGATCGTCGCCGTAGCTGTTTTGGCGCTTGCCCGGAACGAGGTCCACGGCATAGCCGTTCGCCCTGACGTTGATTGAAACATTCTGGCGGGTGGGCGTGTAACCGTTCGCCTTCATTGTGTTAAACAATTTATCGTAAATCTCTTTCAGCGTTTCCGTCGTCTGTTCGGACAGCGATATAAAAAGATCGATGTCGGTCCCGCTCATGTTGGCGGTGCCTTTCATGAAGGAGCCGCTGGGATGGACGCTGAGCAAGCGGTTGCCGGCCCATTCTTGAATGATGGGATAAAGCACGGCCTGCACGCCGCGCACCGGCGAAAATGGGCCGGTATCAACGGCCTCGCGGGTGAGGATGGCCTGCAGGTATTCATCCGGGGTCATAAGGCTCGGTCAGCCCTCTTCTTCCGGCTCCGCCGGGGTGGGTTCTTCCGTTATCACACCGGTCAAAAATGCTTCGTACCTTCGGGGCGCTAATCATACTCGCCCACCCCCTACCTTTGCAGCGCGAGAACTGGCTGCGGATGGAATCGTCGTACTTCAGGTCATCGCATCGGATGGATGTCCATACAGCGTTGATCCGAATGAAGGTCCTTGCAATGTGGCCGGATTTGAGGCTGCCGTGGCGCAGTTGGCTGCCGATGGAGTGACAGATCCCAAGCGCGTCGGCATCATCGGTTTCAGCCGTACATGCTACTACGTAGTGGAGGCTCTGACGACGAGCACGTTGCACTTCAGGGCCGCCTCAATCACCGATGGCCATCTGCCCGTAGCGGCAAGAACAGAGATCTAAAATGGCCGATGTCGGCAACAAAACCGTAGAAGTATTACAGTCGCGGCGCGGGTTCAAGCGATACGCGCATAATCCTAGCCTGGTAGACCGACTGCCCGACACCAGAATGCGCCCGGTAAGGATTCCGGGGGCCGACAAGGGAGTGCTCTTCGCAGACGGCGGTACAGGGGAGCTGATTGGCCCAGGCGTTCGGCATTTCTTCAAATTTGAGGAGGGTTGATTCATCACGGTTCGTTAAGCTTTTTCTCGATGGCATGAAACAGGCAGCGGGCCTCTCCAAAGCAGGTATGCAGGTATTCGAGCTGGTTTACCGGCAGATGCAAGAGAAACCCAATGCCGACGAAATAGCGCTTTCCTTGCACCTGGCAAAAACGCTTGGCCTCAACATTCCCGAACGTACCTATAGACACGGGTTACGTCAGTTGCTCGAACGGGAGTTCTTGTTCGAGAGCTTGGTGGATGGCGTTTACTTCGTGAACATACGATACATGTTCAACGGCGCCCGACTCGCGTTCATCCGTGGCTACAGGCTCAAGGACGCGAGTAAGCAAGGTGAGCTGCCTTTAGAGGAACCGGCCAAGGTGCCTGCTCTGGCGAACGGCTCCGCAGGCTAATCAAAAGTGGCCTACAATAACGCCACCATGTCGAGTAGTGGTGTCTACGAGGCAGTAAAAAAGGCAACGGTTGCGATTGTTGCAGAGTATCCCAATGCCTTTCCGAAGCGACCCTTCACGATTATCGGCACAGGATTTTGTATCGACCCGGAGGGCATCATCGTTACGTGTCGCCATGTATTCGAGGCCTTTCTGCCTCAGCAATCGAGTTTAGCGCCCGGAACCCCACAAAGGGTTGTGGCTCCCTATGCAATGTTTTACGGCGGTGTCCACGGTAAAGAACTACACATGTATCCGATTGGAATTCACAACGCCGTAACTGTGAAGAAATTTGATTTGTGCGCGGGGAAATTAACCAAACATCCGGCCTATCCTGATGGTTACCCGGCATTGGCGATAGCCGATTACAGCGAGCTGTACGAAATGATGGAGATTGCAACATGTGGCTTCCCGTTGGGCGAGGTACTGCACGACCAGCTCGGCACAGTCACCAGCTCTTTCACGAAGGGCATGGTTAGCTCCATTATTCCGGCACAGGGAGTCAGCATCGAACACTTGCGAGGCTTCCAATTCGACTTGACGGCGACAAACGGCAATAGCGGCGGGCCGGTCTTTTCTCTGAATACAGGCAAGGTATTCGGAGTGCTGCAAGGCGGGGCAGTGCGTCCTGAAACAGGTCATGCGGTGCAAGGACTGACGAAAGCCGAACCTATCTATCCGCTATTCGCTGACGACGTTTTAGACCGCCTTAAGCGTATGCCTCCGCCCCCGCCGATGTTCCGGTAGCCCAACATAAAGGACGTTATGTTGTACTACTCAGTGAACTCTGCTAGCTTCCTTTTCCATGGAAGACGAACGGATAAGAATCGAGTTGTTGCCTGCGCCTGATGAAAAGATGGAGAGCCTTGACTACCAACAATCTCTCCGTGACTTTGCTGATTCTTTACGCGCGAACGGTATCAGTCGGGTCGGTGGGCATGAGGACAATAGATGCTGCGGGCGGTGTCTCCCTTGCCGTTTGGAACGGAGGTTTCGGACTGGCTGCTGCGTCATTGCCGCTTATCACCGGGTTTCTCGGCGCGTGGCTAAAAGGGCGATATGGGCGCAAAGTGCGTTTGAAGATTGGTAAGCACGGTGAAATTGACGCGGAGGCCCAAACCGTCGAACAAGTAAAGGAACTGGTGAAGGCCGCCCGAAAAGAACCTAAACGGAAAAAGAAAAGCAGCAGTGAATGACTTGAGCATCATCCCCTTCCCTTCCGGGCCTGCGCTTCCGGCGCTCATTGATGCAGCGGGCGAGCGGGCCGCGTGGCGCTTCGTCGAATTCTTCAGCGTCAACATTCACAACCCCAATACCCGAGCGGCCTACAAACAGGCGGCGAGGTCGTTCCTGGGCTGTTGCCAGAGAAACGGCATCACTCGCATAGAGGCTGTGCTGCCGGTGCATTCGCGATGATCTGCGCCAACCACGTTCAATTGTCGTCGTTACGCGGTCGTAACCAACTGGCATAGGCTCTTACGACTGCGACAGCTCGGCAGCATACCGAGCAACGAAGTCCAACATGAACTCTCGTGTCGCCGGAAGTGCTTTGGCGATGCCAATCTCGAAAAGCTTCTTCTTCGCCGGAACCATGTCCGACTTCGGGTCGGACATCACGTACTGCAACAAACCCCATAGCTTCTCGCGATCTTCGAGCGACAGCTTGTCATCGTGCCATAGAAGTTCCCTGGCGGTTTGGAGACGATCCTCCATCCAAGGGTACGGACGACCGCAGCTATGGCAGAAATAAGGAAGCTTGTAGTCTGTTGAGGACGCATACACTTCGCCTCCGCGAATAGAAACCTTGCAGTGTTGACAAGTGTCGATGCAAATCTCGCCGCATTGTGGGCAATGTTCCCCTCGTTCAAAACCCATGCCACTCACATTTAGAACATGTCCCCGCAGGCAAATCTGGGCAGCTACATAACGTCCGTCCGGGTTTGTGCCTGACCTCCAAATATCTGCGTCGAGTTTCCGCCGTTCCAATTCTGCCGTTACCTCTTCGATGATGAGACCGCTGCGCCCATCTGTAACCAAGTTTTCGGCACCAAAGCTTTCTTTGCTCGGTTGACGCACTGAAAGATGCTTCAACCAGTCGAGAGCATTACCAGTTGCCTTCGGAGGAGCCAAGACACGGTATTCTTCGCCGCCATCGAGGTAAACGGTCGCCACTCTTTGTAAGAACTGCTCCTGCGGAGACCCGCGCAAGATTGCGTTCTCGATGACAACCTTTGCCGCCATGAAGAAGATTCTATAGGATTAGGACTGGATTTCCATTCTGTCGTAGGTTTGTCCCGGCAGCCCTGTCTGATGAAGTGGTCATGTCCTACCGCCAATCGAACAATGCGGGAATATTATCTTTGTCTGCCATGCAATTGCCCAGAGGTGTTGGCTGCCGATGGTCGTGTTCTCTTCCATGGCACCTGCCCACAGTATGTGCTACCCGAACTGCAGGCCGGCCCATTTGTACTGACCGCGGTCTACGGAATGGAAGCGCTCGCGCGGGACATTCAGTTTCCCACGAACTTTCTTGAGCTTCGCGGGAGGTGCCTTCTTCAGTTTGTTCTCAAGTTCGTCGTAATCGACGCCAAATGGGAAGCCCTCGGGGACGGTCTCTTCTTCGACCACCTTCGATAATTTGTTTCTTTGTAAGCACGGACCTTTTTCAGATCACGGTCTGTCCAGAGACGTATCTTCTGACCCCCATTTGCGAAAGCTCTTGGCTCAGAAATCTTTCCAGCCCAGAGCCAGCGAAGTAGCGTCTGCTTGTCCACCCCGACCATTCGCGCGACCTGGATCGTCGAGTAACGCGTAATCATCGCCTATACCATAGGGGCGTATTTATTGACTGTATGTCAAGACGTATAGCAGAACAACAAACACGTCGCCGAAATCCTGGTGGCACTTCTGGTGGCACTTCGCTTTTGGATTTGGTGCTCAGCTATACGCACAGGTGCGTTTATAAATTCTCGGAAAGCCTTGCCGGTATTGAGGTTTTGCGTGATTATGCACGACTGTGCGTTTCGGTGCGGTTTGGCTTGGAATGGATTAAAAGGGCATTGCTCTACCAACTGAGCTACGCGCCCACAGTTATTTCAATCTAACAGAAACGCCAAGAGTTAACTGGCATTCCGCACAACCCCAGATTCTTGCTCAAAAGTGCTGGTGTCAGTTTTGGTGTGAGTTGGCCGATCCGTCTGCCACCCCGCCGCCAGCTTTTCGACAGCAGCCAACTTGTGAGCGGGTGCGAGATGTGCGTATCGCATCGTCATCTGGATCGTCTTATGACCCATCAATTCGGCCACCGTGCGAAGGTCGACGCCGGCCATCACCAAGCGGCTCGCGAACGTATGCCCCAAGCAGTACCAAGTAAAGAAGGTGACGCCCGCCTCGCGAACTGCAGGGTCAAACCAGTGCTTGTAGCCCTTCAGCGGCTCCCCTTGCATATTAACAAAAACTCGCCCCTGCCCACTGGAGCGCGCGAACAGCTCCTGAAATGCCGCCAACGCGATAGAGTTCAACGGAATGTGCCGGGTGTTCCCGTTCTTGCTCTTAGGGATCGTAATAAGCTTGCGAACGAGATCGACCCTGCTCCAAATCAAACCGTATTGTTCGCTCGGTCTCATACCCGTGTGCAGAGCAATCTCAAACTCCGGCATATGGGCCGGATAGTTGGCAAGGATCACTGCGCGCAATCGTGATTCCTCGTCTGCGTGGGGCTTGAGGTAGTCCACTTCGGTTTTGGCGGGCGCGAGTTGATTCAAGAATCGGACTCGGCCGTTGTCTTCGCGTTTCCGCTTTAGCGACCTTGCAGGGTTCGTCGATGCCTTCTTGTTCTCGATCGCCAACCGAAACATCAAGGACAGCGTCGATTTGTATCGGTTGTGCGTGCCCGGCTGCCATTCCTGCTCGCTGAACCATCGCCGTAGATCTTCAATAGGCATTTCCGCGGCGTAATTCCCGAACTCATCTCTGCTGTCCTTGATTGTTGGCCTTGCAGTAAGCCAGTGCGTCGTCCGCGATTTCAGCAAAACGGACTACTCTGCCTCGCAACTGCTCGGGAAGCTTCTTCCCTTCTAAGATTTCAGTCTTGCGCTTTTGATAAAGCTTGACGGCAGCGCTCTTCACTGCCGCCTTTTCACGTCGGATACGTCCTGCCGCGTCGGCCCAGCAAAGTTGGTAGTGATATACGGGATCCTTCACGCGAGCGTTCTCATTCGCCACGCCGCGCATCTCCGCTGCGGCTGTCTCTAGCGATAGCAGGTTGGCAGACAGGACTATCTCTCCCCGTGGTCGGATTTCTCCGGTCTCGGAATCGACTTCCTGCACCAGATAGTCCTTGAGGGCACGAAAACTGCTACGGCCATCCTTCCGTGTGCCTGAGATGGGCGCGAGCATCTTACTTACTCTCTTTATCCAGCTCTTTTATCGAGGTGAGAAGCGCTGCCAACACTTCCTGATACCTCTGTTCATTTTCTGGATCTTTCAGCGCGAGATATTTCTGCAAGCACCCAGCCGCCGCAGTTCGTTGATCGCCTGCTCCGACACGCGACTCTTGACCGCCAGGCCAAGAGCGCGACGGCGAACGTACTCGCTCATCGTCAGGCCAGCTTTCTTGGCCTCGCCCGACAACTTTGTCTTCTCCTCGATCCGGAAACGAACATATAGGCGAGAATTCTTGGGATTCTTTACGGTACCGAACGGCATACGCGGTGGCTCCTTCGGGGTCTCGGGGCGGAGCCCTGAGCAAGTCGTGTAGCGCGAACACCGAGTAGCCGAATGCGGATTGGTGAACGCGCGGTGGGCAACAACTCGTCAGAGTTTTACGCACAACACGCGACTTGCCCTGAGGTTTGCACCCATCCGGGCGCAAACCCACCGTAGCACATTGTCGCTAGCGCTCCAATGTGGAACGGATAGAAACCGCACTGGGAAGCAGCATGCAGCACTGCGCACCGACGCGGTGTGCAGATTCTGAGGTGCTACATTCCGATCGGGGAGAAAAAGGTGACGATGACGGTTATCACCGAGGTACCGACGATGCCGTAGGTCTTAAATTGTGAATCCTCGTCACAAGAATCGGAGTGCCGAATTTGATCGTTTGACCGTGTAAAGGGTGTTGTAACGCTCGATGGCTTCGCACTTCGGGGAACAGGGACATTCAATTAGATCTAATCTGTACTGCTCCAGTGCGATATGAACCAGCTGACTCCGAGTGCGCACCCCGGTTTTGGAGAAAAGCTGCTGCAGCGTTGCCTTCACCGAACTCTCGATCCGACGCGCCGGCGGCTGCGTAATCAAAAGCATTCTTTGAAAGGAAAGACCAAAAGCACAAACGCCGAGTTCCGGTGACTGCGTTAATCGCCTGGCCCAACTTCATTCTTCGAGACGAAGAGAGGTCGCCAAACAGCTGGCAGCACCCGGCTGAAACCAGAACGCCCAACTTGCACCGAGCGAAACAATCGCTCACTGAAGAGTGCGGATGGAAGGGTGGCGACAGGGGCAGCTCGGCAGATCCGATTAGGGAAGGTTTGCCGACGATCTGGACATTGAAGACGCTCTGCGCGGGCTGGGGATTTCAAGTGGTTCCATCGACCTGCTGTTTGCTCTACTCAACCGCCCCTCGCTCCCGCAGCAGAGTCACCGTTCTCCTCCGACTCGCGCCGCCAAACAGCAGCGCGTATCCCAATGCCGTGCACTCAACGATCTCACCCGGCCGCTCGTAGTCCCCCCGAAGCTTCGTGCGCACGGTGAGGTCTGCACCGCGCTCTATCAGTAACTGCGTTGCCGGCAAGCCGTCATCATCGAACTGCGTTACCGCATGGAAGATTGCCGTTTGCCCACCGACGCCGGCATCATCAACTGTCGCGCGGGCATTGACGTCGCCCCCACGGTCCAGGAGCAGAGCGAGAGCTGCGAGGTTGCCGTATTCCGCGGCCACATGCAAGAGAGTTCCTCCCTGAAGCGTGAGGCTGCGGCCGCCGCTCATGCCGCAATCGAGCTCTGAGAATCGCATATTCACGAGTGCGGGATCAGCATTAATCAGCTCCGCCAGGTCGTCCAGCCGTCCGCGGAGCAGTTTCAGCACAGCCGGCGCGTCGTACTTGGTCGCGCCACCGGCCTCGAGAAGGATGTCTATGCAGGCGCTCAGTCGTTCTACGGAACGCGCGTATCCCGCAATGAGGCAGTCGAGAGCCGTGCCGGGATATGGATGGCCGCTTATCTCATACCCATGGTCGCGACAGTTCGGATTTGCGCCGTGATCGAGAAGCCATTTAAGAGCGGCCGGATCCATCGACTCGCAGGGCGCAAAGATGATAGGGAAATGTCCATGCCACAGGGCGTTCACATCGGCGCCGTGGGACACGAGAAGTTCCATCATCGGGATGCGATATCCATTGAGTGCGGCTCGCATGAGGGGTCCGTCGCCCCCCTGATGCACGTCTGATCCATGCGTGATCATCCATTCCGCCATGGCCAGCCTCGCAGGACTCGGTGATTCCCATGGCACGCGACATTCGGCAACCCACGTCAGCGGCCCGTCTTTGCCGTAACCTAGTGGAGCGCTGTGCAGCGCCGGGTTGCGCGTCATCAGGGTGTTGACGCGAACTATGTCGTTGGTGTCGATAGCCTGCTTGAGCTGCCCGATCTCCTCAAACGATTCGACGTGAGCCTTGAGCTTCGGCCAGCTCGCAAACCCGTAGAGAAGCGCGATCTTGAACTGCGCATCGGTGATCGATTTCGCCGCGCCGCTCTTGAGCAGGTCCTTGGCTTGGTCCTTCAGATGGCGGAGACTGGGACGGTCGGGAAGTGGACGTTTCCCTGGTTGTGGATCGGTCGACATTGCGACCTCCTTTCATCGAAGCGCCCGGTATCCGCACAATCGGGCTGAAAGAAGGTTGCTGAGACTGACACTGAAAGGTGGGCTTCTACCCTTTCCGCGGACAGAATGCGTCCTTCACGCTCAAGCAATCCTATCATGTAGTTCCAAATCTGGCCGGTCAAGGGAGGACGACTCCGCGGGTGCAGGGAGCGATACTGTACTTTTGCGAAGAGGTTGGCGGACACGGTGCCGGGAATCCGCGCATTTCCGAGGGGATCACGGCCAAACCGGAGATTGACCTGATTAGGTAAGGTTTGCCGACGATCCGCCCGCAATCCGTAAACGCTACGGCGCTTTAGCGGAACTATTCTCCTACCGTCTGCTCGCGGGCCGGGAATCTGACTGCCGGTCTGTTCGTCACGTCGACTGCCGACAAAAAGAAGGTTCTGAAGCCGACATGCCTCGGCTCACCGTGAAAGGTCGCACTTGCCCGGGCGGCCTTCTGATTGATCCGCCTGGCCCCTCTCAGCGCGATGCCTGCTCCCGCCGTTGTTGCGCCTCGCGCAGCCACTGCGCCATCTTCTCGTCCTTCACAGCGTAAGATGCCCAACCCTGGGCAGTAGAGCGCCAGCGATAATCGACGATCGTCATATCGATGCCGCGATCGATGAGGAATTGCATCGCTTCGTAATTCTTGTGGAACACCAGCTCATGCAGAATGCTGGCGGGCTCGTGGGAGCTCCAGTTCGTGTTGATATCGGCCCCGTGACCGAGAAGAAAGTCGGCGATCTCGAAATGGTTGTTGAGGACCGCCCAGGCGAGCGCGGTGTCGAGAACCTGCTGCACACTGGGCTCGCCCCATTCAGGTTCCCGCGTGTGTACGCTGTTGGCGGGAGAATGATTCGCCAGGTCGCCCATTGCAGGCTTGCCCTCCGCGTCGAACCAGCTTTTCACGCGTGCCAAGTCTCCATTCCCGGCTGCGTGTGGCAGATCGTCGGGCAGGCGCCAGATGCGCAGCAGCGTCGGAAGCAGACGGGCTTCGCATACGTGAACGCGAATTCAATGGCCTGCGATGGCGGCGGCTCGCGACGGCGCAGCACAGCGGGATCGAGATCAAGAAGAGCAGTAATGAACGCTTCGCGATCGCGCAGTACCGCCCGCTCGATCAATCCGACCTGGAATTTCACGCATGCGTCTGCCAGCATCCATGGCTCGCCGCGCAATCCGCCGACAAAGGATGTCAGGTCGCCGTCGTTCAACGCGCGCACGACCTGTCGCATGGCAAAAGCCTGCCAGGGGCCGGCCGGATCGGCGTTGGTGAAGGCGAGCGTCTCACTTTCCGCCATGATGTATTGGACAAATGCGGACCGTCCCGGCCCACCATCGATCTGCCTTCCCAGCTCGACATCGAGCGTGATGGACCGATCCAGCAGCAGCCCCGCTGCGGTCGCGTGCCGGAAATGGCAGGCACATAGAAAGGCTTGGTTCACCGCTCCAAGATCGTCGCCATTCGCATCAAGACAGGCGCGAACGCCATTGACGTCGCCAAGCACGGCAAAGAACCGGAGCGATTGAGGAAGAAGGCCTCTGCGATGGAAGAGATCGAGCAGTCCCTTTGCGCGGGAAGCGATGAGGCCATCGCATACCGACGGCGCGACGACTGCGCCGGCATCGATCAGGAACTCGGCACATGCCGCGCGCGTGAATATCTGCTCCCGGGATGGGTCAAAGCTGTCGCCGTAGGACTCGGTAGCCATCCCGAGCAGCCCGCCGTCGTTTTCATCCGCTCTCCACGACCATAGGGCCGGGTACTCAGCCAACAGCAGCCGCAGACGTTCGATGTCATTGTCATGGATGCAGCGGCGGACTTGGGACACGGCCCACTCGAGTCCCCGGCCCAGGCGTTGCTTTACTTCTCTCACCAGGTCCTGCCAGCCTGCAAACCCATATTCGCGCGCCAGCACCAACTGGGCATCACGTTGTGACATCGGCAGCTCGGCTTGCGGCAGCTGGGCCCGCGCCCGGGCAATGGCGCTTGCATGGCCGGCTACGATGCCGCGCGCCAGTTTCTTGGCTTGCTTGCGCAGGGATTCCAGGGAGGGACGAGCAGGAAGCTTAGATGTGGTCATTACGACCTCCTTTCATGAGCGCCTGTGACCCGCTGATACAGGCTGAAAGAAGGTGCAATGCACGCTGTCTCAATCGAAGCAGGTGGGATTGTTCCCTTGCCGCGGGTCGGTGGTGCCCTGTGGCACGCTGTCGGTAGTATCCGCAACTTGCCACGGCACTGTCAAACCAGGGTTTGCCAGGCCAGCCGTTTCGGAAAGAGAGGCTGAAGGCGCAAGGAAAAGACAGCAGGGGCCAAGTATTCGGTGGGCAGGCAGCGAGTTGCCGGATGAGTTGAATGAATATCGGCTCATACTTCGCGGATAGGTCAAAAGTCGCCTAGTGTTTACTGATTGGGGGTGGCTGACGAACCACTCTGAAGTTAGGGTTGACGCAGCACTTCGATCATTGACCGGTGGCATGGAGGCCACTGGTCATGAAGAAGAAGTCAGGCTCAAGGACCAAGCGCACCACAACAAAGTCCGTCCTACGCTTGCCCGATCTCGAGTATGCAAAAGCCGCGGTTTTGAACAGTCTCGCCAGCCTAGATGCCCAACGAGGCTATCGACACGCGATCAACGAGTTCGTCGACTGGTATTGTTCGGAACCCAGATTGGCGTTGAACAGAACGGTCGTCCTGCGCTATCGCTCTCATTTGGAATCCCGACAACTCGCTCCTGGGACGATTAACCTCCGCCTCGGTGCGGTGCGCCGTCTCGCCTGTGAAGCAGCCGATTGTGGTCTTCTTAGTGCCGACTTGGCAGCCGGTATCCGCCGCGTTAAAGGCGTGAGAAAGTTGGGCATACGCCTCGGGAACTGGCCGACTTCGGAACATTGCCAGAGCCTCAAAGGCATACGCGACCGAGCGCTGCTTCGAGCGAAGATGTGGTGGCTTGTTCGAGCGGAACATCAAACTTCTGTACGGTGGACAGCGATTCCCCCAGCTTACCCCGTAGCTTGGAGGCAGCTTCGCCGAGCGCCTCCAGCACTTTCGCTTTACCGGATGCCGTAACCTGCGCCTGCGCGAGCGTGACATTGGTATGGCAATTCACCGCCTTAAGATGCAGCTCATATTCGCTTCCCACGCTGACAATGGCTCCCACAATGTAGGCCTTGCTGGCCGTGCGCTGACAGATCTCACGAACAACTTCGGGTATGAGCCTGGCATCGCGCGACCGCGTCATCAGGCTCAAGGTGTCAGCAACTTTGCCGTCGGAGAGCACATTCAAGAACGGCGACTGGCTGAGAGACACACTTAGCGCGGTCTTCAGCGTGTCGTCGAATACCGGGTCGCTGGTATTGTTGATGAAATCGGCGAGAACAACGGTATCTTTGTCGGTGAGTTGCTGGGCGCGATGGGACCAATAGTAGAAGCCGCCCGCCGAGAGCGATCACTACTGACCAAAGCACGAGCTGCCCGATTTTTCTTCTTTGAGGTACAGAGACCTCACCTAACCGCGCGGCGGTCGAGCCCGAAATCACCACAGCCGGTGCGGAACCTGAAAGTGGCGTCGCCTGCCCGATTGCCTCTTGCGGCCCACTCCTCGCCGCTGAGGGCAAACCGCCGGAACTTCCCGGCGCCACGCGTCTGAACTCTGTGTCGCGCTTCAGACGCTGCAACTCAGCCCGCATCTCCTTAGCGCTTTGATAGCGCAGGTCGCGGTCTTTCTCCAATGCCTTTCTAATAACGTCTTCCAGCTTTTGCGGAATGTCGCTATTAAAGAGCCTCGCCGGTGGCGGATCGGAATCGAGAATTGCTTTGAAGATGAGAGCCGAAGTTGCCCCTTGAAACGGCAATGCTCCTGTTGCCATCTCGTACAACACCGCTCCGAACGAAAACAGATCGGTGCGTCCGTCGAGTTCCTTCCCTTTCACTTGTTCCGGCGACATGTAGGCGACTGTTCCGAGTGTTGCGCCGGGGCTGGTCAAGTGCTGTTCATCGATTGTTTCAGCCAGCGCAATTTGGCTCGAAGAGACGGCTGAGGGCGTGATCTTTGCCAATCCGAAATCGAGAATCTTGGCATGACCACGTTTGGTCACGAAGATGTTGGCGGGCTTGATATCGCGATGAATGATCCCCTGAGCATGCGCCGCGTCGAGAGCGTCGGCAATTTCGATCGCGAATGAGAGGAGCAAGCCCGTGTCCCTCGGAAGGTTGTCGATACGATGCTTCAGCGTTACGCCGTCCAGGTACTCCATGACGATGAATGCTTGCCCGTTTTGCTCATCGATCTCGTAGATGGTGCAGATGTTCGGATGGTTGAGAGCCGAAGTCGCTTGTGCTTCACGCTTAAAACGGGCAAGAGCTTGGGTATCTTTGGCGACATCCTCGGGCAGGAATTTGATCGCTACAAAACGGCGTAGTTTGAGGTCTTCCGCCTTGTAAACCACACCCATATCGCCACCACCGAGTCTTTCGACAATGCGGTAATGCGAGATGGTCTGTTCGATCATGGTGGGGGAATCGAATAGATCATAGGGTGGCGGTGTTTGCCCGTCAATTTCCTGGATCTGCGCTACTTGAAGGCGCGATTTGCCGGCGATTCGGAAGTAATCCAATTCCGGTTTGGTTGGATCGATACCGGCAACTCAGCTGCTGAGAATCAATCCCCAACCACTCCCGGATAACGGGCAAACCTGAAGTTATCCGAAAGCGGACACTGGATCACATCGGTGGTTCTCAGCAAGCGAAACGTGACGTTGTCCAGAAGTCCGCTTGGGGGAAGCGTCGTGCGGTGGAATGCGGATCCGCGAAGCTCGTTTCTGGGCCTCGTATTTGATTCACCGTCCTCTAAGGTCGCGATTCGATTCGAGCTCCGGAGGAGCGCCACAAGGCCTTAAGAGATTGTCTATTCCCCTTGCCCCCACCATCACGATTCGCGGCGTGGGCACAACGACCCCTGCTCCCGCTCTACCGTAATCGCAAACGTCTTGGCCTCCACCCCTGCCGGCAGCGGCGGATTAATAACAATCGCGCTGCCTTGGGCATCGGGCTTGAACACCCCAGCCGGAATCGGCGCACCGCTGGTGGGAACCAGCCTCAGCTCGTAGGCCTTCGTTGGAGGCAGTGCCGGCAGATTGCTGGCCAGGAAAATCAAGCTGGCACGATCTCGAACATAGATCGCTTTGCCTTGGGGTTGAAGCTTAGTCTTGGTAACGACCAGCGTCACCCGCATCGCATTCGTTGCGGTGAGCGTTTCCACAACCTCGCGGGCGTGCTGCAGTTGCGCCTGTTGCCCGGCCAGCACCTTTTCTCCAACTCGGCTACACGCTGCGCCCGCTGATCGCTCTGCCGCCAGAACCAGCCGGCCACTAGGACGCTGGCCGCGGCTGCCAGCCAGGGTAATGGCGCCCACCAGGAACGCCGTGTCCGAACCGCACCCGCGCGCGGTTCGCGCGCAACGGCATCCAGCAAGCGTTGCCGCGCCCGCCGTGGCGGAGTCGGACCGGTCGTCGAAAGCGCCATCAGCGCCGTGTCCCCGCGGAGTTCTTCCAACTCGCGGCGGCACGCGGAACACTCCGCCAAATGCTTCTCCAGCCTGACTCGCTCCTCCCCCTGCAACCCATCCAGGGCGTAAAGCGCGAGATCCTCGGCGAATTGTTCGTGTGCGCTCATGAGTTAAAAGCCTTGCGCAGAGCCAGCAATCCAGCGCGAATCCGAGTTTTGATCGTACCCAGCGGCTCGCCTGTCTTGGCTGCAATCTCGGTATGGGTGAGCCCTTCGAAGTAGCCATCTCCACGGCGCTTCGTTGCGCAGGCGGCATGGCACCCAGGGCGCCTCTTACCTTCTCCGCGTCGCGAGTCCGTTGCGCATTTCCAGCCATATCGGGTTCCACAGAGACGACCACATCGGTGATATCAGTTTCCGGATGGCGCTTGCGCAGAATATCGATCGCACGGTTGCGGGCGATCACCGCCAGCCACGCCCCCAGGTTCCCGCGGGAGGAGTCGAACAACCCGGGATTGCGCCACAACTGCATGAACACTTCTTGCAACACGTCCTCAGCGGCACCGGTGTCCGCCAGCACCCGCAGAGCGACCGAGTACACGATAGAAGAGTAGCGGTCGTACAGCAGAGCTATCGCGTTTTCGCCCTGGAGCGTATGGCCGACTGCAAAGTCGGCCGCGCCCCCTTCTATTTCAGCGCTGGACAAACAGTTATCTCTTCCTCTCTGAAGTACGGCTGGGACGGCACCGCGGATTGCCAGTCGGCTCATCCGGTTTCCATCCGTTTCCCTGCAGCCCGTTACTTAAGGGGGCGGCAGGCTTCGCCGGGAACGGCTCGGGCGAAACCATAACAGCATTCTCGGGCCTTCGGCAAGCTGCCGTAAAAACGGGAAAAAATCACCTCTCAAACATCCGAAACAAATCCAATCTGCGATGCCCTGCGTACTTAGAGCAGTAGACGTAGAAGCCGTAACTGTCCAGCCTGGCGCCGCGCACGGCAGGGCAATCTCACGAAGGCTTACGTCCACCAACTTCACTCCCAGAGGCAATCTCCATGAGGAAAATTAAAAAAATGGTGGCCTTCGCCATGGCGCTGTTCATGCTGGTACCCTCCAGCCTGTTTGCGTCCAGCCATCGCGAGGCGCCGATCACGGCATTGGATCGTACCGCGGACATCACCGACTGGTACGCCTTTGTCAGCTACGACCACCCGGACCGGGT
>Ga0070708_100000836_pt1 | contig 23167 bp, 24 predicted proteins | sample KBSK5503metaG_FD_65469 | JGI IMG/M metagenome (GOLD analysis project Ga0070708, IMG submission 65469) | Corn, switchgrass and miscanthus rhizosphere microbial communities from Kellogg Biological Station, Michigan, USA - KBS K5-50-3 metaG | ecosystem: Host-associated > Plants > Roots >... | reverse complement strand
CAACGACAACATCTTCGTGCAGATCAAGGAGAACGCTCGCGAACACGACGTCTTCCTCGTCCAGTCCCTCGTCGGCCCGTCGGTCAGCGACGCGATCATGGAGCTCCTCATCATGATCGACGCGTTCAAGCGGGCCTCTGCGGGCCGCATCACCGCGGTCATGCCCTACTACGCCTACGGCCGGAGCGATAAGAAGGACCAGCCCCGCGTTCCGATCACCGCGCGATTGCTGGCCGATCTCATCGGCGTGGCGGGCGCGGACCGCTTCCTCACCATGGACATGCACCAGATGCAGATCCAGGGCTTCTTCTCCATCCCCGGGGACGAGCTCTCCGCGCGCAATCTCCTCGTCGAGGCCTTTCGCTCGATCGTTGAGAAGGATCCCAATGGTGTCGCGCTCGTTGTGCCCGACCTCGGCTACTCCAACGTCGCGCGCCGGATCGCCGAGGCCCTGCAGATCCCGCTCGTCTTCATGCAGAAGACCCACCGCGACAACAGCGGCAGGAGCGAGGTCGTGAACGTCATCGGCGATATCGACAAGACCCGCGCGATCATCATCGACGACGAGATCGACACTGGAGCGACGATTCTCAACACGGTGCGCATCCTCCAGGATCGCGGTGTGAATGAGATCTACGTCGGCTGCACCCACGCCGTCCTTTCCGGAGATGCCGCCGAGAAGCTCGCCGGGAGCGGGATCGAGCGACTGATCACCACCGATACCGTCCCCCTGCGGCCGTCGGCTCGCGACACCCAGAAGTTTGAAGTCATGACCGTCGCGCCCCTCTTTGCGGAGGCGATCCGTCGCATCCACGAGGGCGAGTCCGTCGGCGCGCTCTTCAATCCACCGGGGTTGCAGCTGCCGCTGCAGGTCAACTAGCGACCGAGTCCCCGTGAGCGTCCTCACCCGCCTCCTCGATTCGAACGAGTCGGAGCTTCGGAAGCTCCGCAAGATCGTCGCGCGCGTGAACGATCTCGAGGCCGAGCTGGCCAAGCGCTCCGAGGCGGAGCTCGCCGAGACCACCGCGCGCTTCCGCGAGCGCCTCGCGGATGGCGAAGCGCTGGACGACATGCTCGCGGAGGTCTTCGCGTCGGTCCGCGAGGCCGCGAAGCGCACCCTCAAGCAGCGGCAGTTCGACGTGCAGCTCATGGGCGGTCTCGCGCTGCACAAGGGCCACATCGCTGAAATGAAGACCGGAGAAGGGAAGACCCTCGTGGCCTCGCTCGCCCTCTACGCGAACGCCCTCGCGGGCAAGGGCGCGCATCTGGTGACCACCAACGACTACCTCGCCAAGACCGGGGCCGGCTGGATGGCCCCGATCTATCACGCCCTCGGGATGAGCGTCGCGTACATCGCGCACGAGAAGAGCGCGATCTACGATCCGGCGGTCGAGCTCGAGGCGGTCGACCCGCGGCACCGCCACTGGCGCGACGTGACGCGGCGCGAGGCCTACCAGGCCGATATCACGTACGGGCAGAACAGCGAATTCGGGTTCGATTACCTGCGGGACAACATGGTCATGGACCTCGCCGACCAGGTGCAGCGCGGGCTCTACTACGGGATCGTCGACGAGGCCGACTCCATCCTGATAGATGAGGCGCGGACGCCGCTCATCATCAGCTCGCCCGCCGAGGACGCATCCGAGACCTATTACACCTTCGCGCGGGTCGCCGGACAGCTCGAGCCCGACCAGGATTACGTCCTTGAGGAGAAGCACCGCGCGGTCACGCTCACCGAGGAGGGCATCGCCCGCGCGGAGAAGCTCCTCCGCGTGAAGAACCTGTACGAGGGCGACGTCACCGCGGTGCACTACCTCGACAACGCGGTGAGGGCCCGTGCGCTCTATCACAAGGACAAGGAGTACGTAGTCAAGGACGGCGAGGTGATCATCGTCGATGAGTTCACCGGCCGGCTCATGCCGGGGCGGCGCTGGAGCGACGGCCTGCACCAGGCGGTCGAGGCGAAGGAAGGCCTCAAGATCCAGCGCGAGACCCGCACCTTCGCGACCATCACGATCCAGAACTACTTCCGCATGTACTCGAAGCTCGCGGGCATGACCGGTACCGCGGCGACCGAGGCGGAGGAGCTCTTCAAGGTCTACAAGCTCGAGGTCACCCAGATCCCGACGAACCGTCCGATGGTCCGCGGCGACAATCCCGACCTCGTTTACAAGACCGAGCAGGGCAAATGGGACGCGGTGGTGCAGGAGGTCAAGGAGCGGAGCGAAAAAGGACAGCCCGTGCTCATCGGTACGACGAGCGTCGAGAAGAGCGAGCGTCTCTCGGACCAGCTTCGGCGGCACGGCCTGAAGCACGAAGTGCTGAACGCCAAGAACCACGAGCGCGAGGCGCTGATCATCGCGGAGGCCGGGCAGCGGGGCGCGATCACGCTCTCGACGAATATGGCCGGCCGCGGGGTGGACATCCTGCTCGGCGAGGGCGTCGTGGGCCTCGGTGGCCTGCACGTCATCGGCACCGAGCGCCATGAGGCGCGCCGCATCGACAACCAGCTGCGCGGCCGATCGGGGCGCCAGGGCGATCCGGGGTCCTCTCGCTTCTACAGCTCGCTCGAGGACGAGCTCATCCGCATCTTCGCGTCGGAGCGGGTCGCGGGACTCATGGCGAGGCTTGGGTTCGACGACTCGGCGCCGATCGAATCGGGCATGGTCACCGGCGCGATCACGCAGGCGCAGATCAAGGTCGAGGGGCGCAACTTCGACATCCGCAAGCGCGCCCTCGAGTTCGACGACGTCCTGAACAATCAGCGCAACCAGATCTACAACGACCGGCGCAAGATCCTCGAGAAGGGCAACGTCCGCGAGACCGTCCTCGACTTCCTCCACGACGAGGCCGACAGCATGGTCGACGCGGAGGCGCCGTCGCCCGATCCCGAGGAATGGGACCTCGAGAAGCTCGTCGCGGCGCTCGGGCCGATGCTCAATCGCCCGGACCTCGACGCTGCCACTTTCAGCGAGGTGCGCAACCAGGACGAGCTCCGCGAACGTGTGGCCGAGGTCGTCGACGAGACCTACGAGGCGCGGGAGAAGGAGCTGGGGGAAGAGCTCGCGCGCGTCGTCGAGCGCTGGGTGCTGCTACGGACGATCGACACGCACTGGGTCGAGCACCTCACCGAGATGGAGGAGCTCCGCGAGGGCATCTACCTGCGCGGCTACGGGCAGCAGGATCCGCTCGTCGCGTACAAGCGCGAGGCCCACTCCTTCTACGAGGAGATGTCCGCACGCATCGCGACGGGCGTCGCGCAAACGATCCTGCGCGTCACAGTGCGCACGGCCGAGCAGGCCGAGCAAGCCGAGCAGGCTCCGCCGGGCCAGCCGCAAAACCGCACGCAGACGGGCCCCGGCGGCGGCACGACCGGCCGCGGTACAGGCAACGGCCGGCCCGTATCGGCGTCGGGACCGAACGCCAAGCTTGGCCGGAACGACCCTTGCTGGTGCGGTTCGGGCAAGAAGTTCAAGAAGTGTCACGGGCGCTAGCTCTCTGATCCAGATCCCGCTCGACCCAAACGTCCACATCGGCCCGCTCACGCTCGCGTGGCACGGGATCTTCACGGCGGTCGGCATCTTCTTCGGTGTCGCGCTGCCGCTGCGGCTGATCCGCGACCGCGTGAGCGAGGAGGACGGCTGGGCCGTCGCGACGTGGGGCGTGATCGGTGGCATCGCGGGCGCGCGGATCGTCCACGTCATCGACCAGCTCCCGTACTACCTCGCGCACCCCGAGCAGATCTTGTTCATCTGGACCGGCGGCATCGCGATCTGGGGCGCGGCCATCGGCGGCGTGCTCGGCGGATTCCTCGCCGCGGTGCGCCGCGGCGTGCCCATCGGGTACGGTGCCGACGCCGCCGCCCCGGGGCTGGCCCTTGGGTTCGCGATCGGACGGATCGGCGACATCATCAACGGCGAGCACCACGCAACGCCGTGCGAGCCTCCCGAAGGGATCTGCGTTGGCTACACGCACCCCGACACGCTGGGCCAACCCGGCCCGGTGCACCTGGTGGTCGCCTACGACATGCTCTGGGACCTCTCCGCAGTCGCGCTGACGCTGTGGCTGCGCCGGTTCGTCGGACGCTGGCCCGACGGCGTCATCTTCTGGATCTGGGCCATGCACTACGCGGTCGGCCGGTTCATCCTCGGTTTCCTGCGCATCGGCGACCCCACGTACGCCTTCGGCCTGCGCCAGGATCAGACGATCGCGCTTCTCGTTTTCGCGGCGGCGGTGCCGGTCCTGCTCCGGCTCACCACGCGTCCGCGCGCTCAGGCGCGTACCCTCGCGGTCTGATCGACCTCCCCTTCGATCCGAATCTCCACCTCGGTTCGTTCGGCTTCGCGTGGCATTCGATCTTCGCGCTCGTCGGGATGATCGCCGGGAGCATCGTCTCGTTCCGCGCGGCGCGCTATCTGGTGGCGGACGAGCGCATCTATCCGTTCGCGATCGCCGTCGTCGTTGGCGGACTCATTGGCGCGCGGACGGCGCACGTACTGGACAACTGGAGCATCTACGCGGCGCGCCCCGCTGACGTCCTGGCGTTCTGGAACGGCGGCATCGGAACGACCGGTGCGCCGATCGGCTCGAGCATCGCGGGCCTGATCGCGGCGCGGCGGCTACGGCTGCCGCTCGGGTTCATGTTCGATATCTCGGTGATCGGCATCGCCCTCGGCGAGGCGATCGGCCGCATCGGCGACATCATCAACGGCGAGCACCACGCCATCGCCTGCTCCGGACTTGCATGGTGCGTGCGCTACACGCATCCGGCGACGCTAGGTCAGACCGAGTACGTCCATCCGGTGGCGGCGTACGACGGTCTGATCATGCTCGCGATCTTCCTCCTGCTCCTTTCGTACTGGCGGCGTGTTCGCGGACGGCCGCCCGAGGGACGGGTGTATTTCGCGTATCTGCTGCTCTTTGGGGGCTTCCGCTTCGTCACGTCGTACCTGCGGCTCGACCCGCTTTTCATCGACGGCCTGCAGGAGGCGCAGCTCCTCGGTCTGATCTACGCGGTGGCAGGCGCCATCGGGTTCGTGCTCTGGAACCGCCTGGGGATGCGCCGGGTGGTCGCGTCCCGGTAGCCGAGCGAGCGAGGGCCTGGACGCGCGCACGCGCTTTCGGCGAGAGTGGCGTAATGGCGGTCCACGCGCGCCGGCTTTCCGAGCAGCTCCTTCGTCACTCGGACCGCGACTTTCGCCCGACGCTGGCCCGGGCGAGATGGGCGCGCGAAGAACGCAGCGGGGTCCATGTCGCCCTCGTGGAGACCAACGCGCTGGGAGAGGAGCTGCTCTCGGCGCTCCTCGGTTGGCGACTCGCTCAGTACCTGTTCACGGGTTTCTATGACGAGGCTCGCGTGCGCGAGCTGGGCTGGACGACCGAGCCACGCGAAAGCGTGCACGACGACGATCTCCACGGGCTCGCGCTCGACGGGCGTGGCCGGCTCCTCTGCTATGTCACGCTGAAGCAGCCCGAGGGTCTGGCCGCCGCGCGCTACGCGGCGGTCGGACGCTCGCCGTTTCCCTGTGAAGAGGTCCATGGACGCGCCTGGCAAGAGCTCCTCACGCTTCCTGACGATCTCCCCGCCGCCACGGTCTGGGAGCTCGCGCGCTTCTGCCGCGACCAACGGCGCGGTCGCCTGGATGCAGCGTCGCGGCGCGCTCCGCTCGAGCTCGCGCTCGGGGTCGCCCACTTCGCCAGACGACCCAGCGAGCAGCTACGGATCAGGGCCGCGACCGGCGACTTCGACCCCGATGTCGCGCTGCGGAACGTCCGCTTCTTTTTCATTCCCGTCGCGACGTTCGCACCACACCAGGTGAAGCTCCCCGCAGGCCATCCGCTCACGCCGCGCTATGCGCAGCATCCGACCGCGCCATTCCTCGCCACGACAGACGACATCGATAATGCCACGTACCTGCGCTGGGTCGACATCGATATGGCTCTCGACCGGGATAACGCCGAGGCGGCGCGGCGGCTTCGTGCCTTACGCAATGTCGTGAGCGTTCGCGAGTCGAGCTTCAAGCGTCCTCCACTCCATTCGGTCGACCGTGGGCCGTTTCCGGAAGCCGCGCTCGCTCGAGCGTCGTCGCGCGAAGCCGGGCTGGCGCTCTGGCACGCGGCGGAAGCGGGGGAGCTCCCCGGATGGACCGCGTCGCTGTTAGGTCCAGGCGAGCATGTGCGCGTGGACCGTGTGCTCTGGGTGGTCAATGGTTATGTGCAAGCGAAGACACGAGTCGGTCGCCGGCTCGAGCACCTCGCCGGGATCGGTGCCGATGTCGCCTACGTCGGCGGCGCGAATGGTGATGCGGTCGCGTCCCTCACCGCCGCTACGCCGGTGCGCGCGTTGGTCACCGAGCGCGGAGCGTTCGAGGACTTCTGGCGGCGCCGGCAGAAGGCGTTCGAGACGTCGACCGCGACGCTCTACGGAGAGGCGGTCGGGTGGCGCAGCCAATGAGCGACGCTGACTACCGCGAGCGCACGGTCCGCAACGAAGGTCTCCTTCGCCCCGACGAGCAGCTCATCCTGCGCGATACGCGTTTTGTCGTTGCTGGATGTGGGTCGACCGGTGGCGCGGTGCTCGCACCGCTCGTCCGGAGCGGCGCCCGCCGCTTCGTCCTTCTGGACCCAGGGACGTACGAGCTCAACAACTTGAATCGCCAGGATGCGTTCCGTGCCGACCTCGGCCGCAACAAGGCCGAGGTCCAGGCCGAGCGGCTCAGCGCCGTCGACCCGTCCGCCGACATCGAGGTCCACCCTGAGGGCGTTCTTCCCGAGACGATCGATGGGCTCCTGCGTGAGGGCGACGTGGTGATCGACGCGGTCGATGTGACGACGCCAGCGGGATGCGATGCCAAACGTGCGCTCCACGAAGCGGCATGCCGGCGGCGCGTCCTGGTCCTAACCGCGTATGACATCGCGACCACGCAGTACCTCGAGCTCTTCGATTACCGACAAATGCGTTCGCCGTTCGCCGGCCGCCTGAAGGGCGCGACCTCCAGCGATGCGCTCCTCCGTGCGCTTGTTCCGCCGCTCGCGCTTCCGCGACGGATCTTTCCGGTGCTGACTCTCCGCCGCCGTGATCCGTCGCGCTCCTTTCCTCAGCTCGCGATGACGTCGACGCTGCTCGGCGCGCTCGTCGTCCCACTCCTGCTGCGTGCGATCGCGGGCCATAAGGTGCGCACCCGCCTTCGTGTTGATCTCGAGGAGCTGGTGCTGCCTCCAGGCTTCGCCTTCGTCGAGCGGCTCCGGGCCGTCGCCGGCTTGCCGGGCCTCTGGTGGCGGTTGCGTTGACACGTGACGTCCCGGGCCTTTACCTCTTCGACGGCGCGACCGAGTTCGCCGGCCCGAGGGGAATTCTCTGGGCGGTCTGGCACTGGCCGGCGCTCCGCCGCGCGATGAAAGACACGGCCGGATACGTGGCACACCGGCTCTGGTATGGCTTCCCCTACACGATCGGACTCGTCACCTGGTGGAAGGATGAAGCCGCCGCGTATCGCTTCGCGCGGACGCCCGCGCATATCGCGTTCTGGTCCTTCGCGGCGCGGGGACCAACGACGCGTGGCGGCTGGTTGGCCCATTACCGCTTGGTGCGAGGAGGTCCTCTCTGGGGCAACGGCGTGCGGGCGATGACCCGTCGGTTTGGAGAATTCGCGCCGCCCGAGACGAATAGCCCGCCGCGTAAGGCTCCAGAGCCAAAGCGGTGATCGCGGCCGTCCTCATGACGGCGGCGATCGTTCTGAGCGAGCTCATCGCCCGACGACTCCTGTCATCACGCGCTCGAGCACTGCTGGTCGCCTATTTGTTCATCGCATCGATCGCGATCGTCGTGGCCGTACCGCGGGGCGAGGGCGAGCTTACGTTGGCAGCGCTGGCCGGGGCGCTGCTCGCCATCGTCGGCTATCCGGCAGGGCGCGCCCTCTTGCGTGACCCGACCCGCGCGCCGTCGCACGATCCGCTGGCGCTCGAGCTCGCGGCGTTCGCGTTCGTGGCGCTCTCCGAAGAGCTGAGCTGGGGCGCGGTCGTCGAGCCCGCGATCTCTTCGCCGGTGACGGCGGCCGTCTTCGCACTGAAGCATCCCGTGGTCGACGGTCATTGGCGTCGAGTGCTCGGCCTCGGCCTATTTTGGCTTGGGCTGGGCGTCGTTCGTGGAGAGTCCGCGCTGCTCGCCGCCATCTTGCACGTGGCGTTGAACGTGGCAGCGGTGGTTGACGGCCGCATCCGCGGGAATGATCCCTTTTAAGAGTGCGCGCGGTTAAGTACTACAACTGTGTAGTAGCATGCCCAGCATGATCGCCGTGACGGGCGCGAACGGCTTCGTCGGACGGCACCTCGTCGCGCGTCTGCGCCTTGCAGGGCACGAGATCCGCGCGCTGATCAGCGAGCGGCCCGGTGCGGAGAAGGAGCTTCCCGGTTCAGGCGCGGACATGGATGTTCGGCGCGTGGATGTCCGGAAGCCCGAGACTTTGCGAGGCGCGTTCGACGGATCCGATGCCGTCGTGCACACGGTCGCGATCCCCACCGAGCGCAAGCAACGCTTCGCCGAGGTGAATGTCGCGGGCGTCGCGCACGTGGTCGCGGAGGCGCGCCGCGCCGGCGTGCCGCGGATCGTGCATATGTCCGCCCTCGGCGCGGATCCGGCGTCTCCGTATCCCTATCTGCGGAGCAAAGGCGAGGGGCAAGCCCTGATGACCGGCTCGGGCATCCCCTTCGTCGTGCTGCGCCCATCGCTGCTCTTCGGTGAAGGCGACGACTTCTTCCCCCGGCTCGCCTTCAGCCTCATGTTCCCGGTCGTGCCCGTGCCCGGTGACGGCAAGTCGCGCTTTCAACCGGTCCACGTGGACGACATCGCGCAGGCGCTCGTCGCTGCGCTCGAGCGCCCGGGGACCGCGGGCGTGCACGAGATCGGCGGAGCCGAGCCGGTGACGTACGACGAGATGCTCGCGGAGACCATGCGCGGCACAGGCAAGCGCCGGCCAACGGTCCACCTCCCGGTCCCGCTCATGAAACCGGCGGCCATGTTCATGGGCCTCGTAATGCCGGACCCGCCGGTGACCGTCGCTCAGCTCGACCTCCTGGCCGTCGACAACACGCCCCACGAGAACGCCCTCGAGCCCGTCTTTGGCGTGCGGCCCCGGCCCTTTCGCGGTGCGCTCGACTACCTGCGCCGCCGCGGGTGAGGACGGCGAGGCCTGCGCCTGCGGATCGCGGAGGCGTCGCTCGCGGCGGGTGGTCTTGACGTCATTCCTCGTTGTCATCGTCGGCACACGGGTGCCACTCGGGCCGACCGCGGTCATCGCGACGGGCGCGGCCGGCTGCATCCGCGGATTCGCCGTGGGCTGGGCTTGGCTTCTCGTGCCGTTGCGCCTACCTTGTCAGCCGCCGGCCTGTCAGCTGCCCGCTAGCCCTGTGCAGGATGCCGCCGGGGGCTGATTTTCGTCGCCGCTCCGCTGTTGCTCATCGCCGGAGCGCTCGCCATCAGACGTTCGCGGATGATGGCGTGAAATCCAGAAAGAACAGATTTTCTGCCCATATTTCGCGTTTTGCCCTCTATTCAACGAACAGCCCCCCTTATAGACTTTCGTTCGGGAACCGATACGTATCCGCAGTGGGGAGTGCGTCGTCGGGCCCAAGGGGAACCCGGCGCGCCTAGAGAGGACACCGCGAATGAAAGAGTGGATCGTCTGCGAGGACAACTGCCTCAAGTGCTCCTATGGAGCGACGCTGGACTGCGATGGCGATTGCCCGCGCTGCCCCCGCAACACCTACTGCCCGTGCGTGACCTTCGTATCGTTCGCAGCCGGCAAGCTCGCCCCGGTCGTACAGCCCGTGGCGACGACCTTCGAGCGTCCGCGCAAGCGCTAGCACGCTCGTGACGCTCGACCAGGCCGCGATCGCCTCGCTGCGCGACCGCATCGAGCGTATGGCGGTGTTCCTTTGACCTGCCTGCCCTTACGCGTGAGGCCGCGGCCCTAGAGGCCGACGCTTCCAAGCCGGACCTCTGGCAGGACCGGCAGCGCGCTCAGCAGATTCTCAAGCGCCTCGGCCATGTGCGCGCGCGCCTCGAGAAGTGGGAGCGTTACCGCGCGCGGGCGAAGGACCTTGTCGAGCTCGCGGCGCTCGCGAGCGAGGACCCCAAGCTCCAAGCCGAGGTGGCCAGAGATGTCGCCGCGCTCGCCGAGGAGGTCGCGCATGCCAGCCTCGAGGCGCAGCTCTCGGGTCCGTACGACGAGCGCAACGCGGTCGTCGCGATCTCGGCCGGCGTCGGTGGCACCGACGCGGCCGATTGGGCCGAGATGCTCGTCCGCATGTACCTCCGCTGGGCGGAGCGCCGTGGCTTCAAGGCGGAGCTTCTCGAGACGACGCCAGGGGACGAGGCCGGATTCCGGAGCGCCACATTGACCGTCGAGGGCGATTACGCCTACGGGTACCTCAAGACCGAGCGCGGCACGCACCGGCTGGTGCGCATCTCACCGTTTGATTTCCAAAAGCGCCGCCAGACATCGTTCGCGCTCGTCGATCCGACTCCCGAGGTCGAGAGCGACACCGAGGTCGAGGTCCGGCCCGAGGACCTGCGGATCGACACGTACCGCGCGACCGGTGCCGGTGGACAGAACGTGAACAAGACCGAGACCGCAGTCCGGATCACGCACCTCCCGAGCGGCATCGTGGTCGCATGTCAAAACGAGCGGTCGCAGCTCCAGAACAAGGAGACGGCGATGAAGATCCTCCGCGCTCGCTTGCTCGAGCGGAAGGTGCGCGAGCAAGAGGAGGCGCAGGCCAGAGAGCGCGGCGAGCTTCGGTCGGCCGACTGGGGCAGCCAGATCCGTTCCTACGTCCTTCACCCCTACACCCTAGTGAAGGACCACCGGACCGGCCTCGAGGTCGGCGACCCTACGCGGGTCCTCGACGGCGACATCGATCCCTTCATTGAGGCCGCTTTGTCGCGGCCGGTTGGAGCGAGCGGCGAAGCTGGCACCGCCCCTGCACGGCCTCACTGAACGCACTAAATGGCAAGCGCGCGTGGCGAAGGAGGCTCGAATGGTGAGCGTGAAGGATCTTCAGGACGTGGTGGACGATCTCAAGGGACAGGCGACCAAGCGTGCGGCTGATCTGCTGGGCGACAGCAAGAGCGAGGTGCGGCGCGTCGTCGGCGGGCACTCCGATGGAACGCTCCTCGGGATGCTCGGATTGGGACTCGTGCTTGGGGCGATCGTCGGCGCGGCCCTCGCCCTCCTGTTCACACCGTTTTCCGGTGATGAGGCCCGCCGGAAGATCAGCGAACAGGTGGAAAAGGTCCGGCCCACCGAGCCGTCAATGACGAACGGCTCACCCCGTCCCACGTCGGTCAGCTCGACCCCGTACGTCTCGACCTAGTTAATCCTTCGCGCGGCCGATCTCGCGCGCGAGCTCGAGCAGCTTTTCGCGCGTGTTCAGTTGCGGCTCCTCGGTTACGCGCTCGAAGAGCTCGTTCAGGATGCGCCCGACCTCGGGACTGGGCGCGAGCCCGAGCTCGTTCATCACATCGTTGCCGTCGATCGCGAGATCCTTCAGCGAGAAGGCCGACGCGGCGCGGATCTCCTCCTGGACGCGTTCCCAGAGCGATTCGAGCGCGTACATGCGGGGCGAGCGGGCGCCGCTCCCGACGTTGTCCGCCTTGCGGAGCGCGAAGAGGGCCGGGATGTTCTCGAGCCCGACCTTGCGCACGAACCGCCGAACGGCCGAGCCGGTCCACTCGGTCTGGTACCAGAACATGTGATTGCGGATGAGATGCGTCACCTGCGTGACCGTCTCCTTGTCGAACCGCCAGCGCCGGAGGATCTCGCGTGCCTTCGCCTCACCGACGAACTCGTGCTGATGGAAGTGGCCGTCGGCGAAGGTCGCGGGCTTGCCGATGTCGTGAAAGAGCCCGGCGAGCCGGAGGACGTAACGCTGCTTCGGGTCGCGTTCGTCGAGCGGGCTCGCGTCCATCGTCGCGAGCGAGTGGTCGAACACGTTCTGCGCGACCGCTTTGTCCTGGGGTGTGTCCTTCGCGATCTCGAGTTCGGGACATATGACGGCGAGGAGACCCAGGTCCGAGAGCATCCGGAACGCCACCGACGGCTTCTCCGCGTCGAGCATCTTGGTGATCTCCTGCTGGATCCGCTCGCCCGAGAGGCTCTTAGCCAGCCCCGCGCACTCGCGGACCGCCTCCGCGGTGCGGGAATCGATCACGAAGCCGAGGCGCGTCGCGAAGCGGACGGCGCGGAGCATCCGCAGCGCATCCTCCTGGAAGCGCTCGCGGGGCTCGCCGACGGCGCGCACGATCTTCGCGTCGAGATCCCGCTGTCCCCCGAACGGGTCGACGAGCTCGCCTTGTTTGCCGGCGACCCCCGGCCGCCACGCCATCGCATTCATCGTGAAGTCGCGGCGCGCGAGATCTTCGTGCAGCGAGTCGGTGAACGCGACCTCCGTCGGATGGCGGTGGTCCGCGTAGTCCGCCTCGATGCGATACGTGGTGACCTCGATCTCGTGCTGGCCCTCACGGACCACGACCGTACCGAACCGGTTGAGATAGAGCGCGTGCCGGAAGACCATTTGGATGGCCTCCGGCGTCGCGCTCGTGGCGACGTCCCAGTCGTGCGGGTCGACGCCGCGCAGGGCGTCGCGGACACAGCCGCCTACGACGAAGGCCTCGTGACCGGCGGCGACAAGGCGCGCGACCACCCGCTCGACATCGGCGGGCACACGAATGTTCGGCACGGTGCTGGTCACTCGCGAAGTCTAGAGAGCCGGAGCCGCAGAATGGCGCACGCTGAAAGCTCTCGCCGGCGCCACGCTCATCGCCGCGCTCGCTGTCGTCGCCCTCATCGCATTGAGCGCGGGGCGCCAGTCGACCTGCGCTCCGGTCAGTGGCGGAGACGAGGGCGCGGAGGCGCAGCTGCGCTACGTCGACGTCGGCGCACGCCAGATCACGTTCACCTTCGGACCGACGTCCTTCTCCGATACCTTCGGCGTGCCGCGGTTCGAGGTCGGGTTCGTCGCGGCGACGCGTCCGCCCGAGCTCGACACCGGTACGCGGCGCATGGACATCACCTTCCGCGGCGCGTCCGGTTTCAATCCCGACCTCACGCCGAGCTACCGTGGGGCGTCCGTGATCGTGCCGGCCACGAGCGGACCACTGCGCGAGGCGGCCAGCACGCAGGACTCCGCGCGGCTGCTGTCGTGGCGCGTCATGCTCGAACGCTCCGAGTGCCCGACCGTGACCACCAACACGTACGTGTGGGGCAAGAGCCCGCGCGCTCAGGTGACCCTGACGTTCGGCCAGCGCGCGTGGATCACGGCGGAGCACGCCGCGACGTACGTCGGCGCGCCGATCCTCTCGCCGGTCCTTGTGACCGGTCTTGGATTCGCCCCGCGATCGACGCTGACGTTTCGGATCGACGGGCAGCTTGTCGACACGGCCGAGTCCGACGACGCCGGACGATGCGAGACCGGGATCTTCGTGCCCAAGCTCGAGCCGGGGATCTACGAGCTATCGGTCACCGATGGCTCAGGTCGAAAAGCAACATACCGGCTCGTCGTGACCGACGAGCTCTAGGTATGGCTCACTCCTCCCCGAGATAGGCCTTTCGCACCATCTCATTCTGGGCGAGCGACTTCGCCGTGTCGGTCAGCACGATCGTGCCCGTCTGGAGGACGTAGCCGCGGTTCGCGATCGAGAGCGCCATGTGCGCGTTCTGCTCCACGAGCAGCACGGTCATTCCCTGGGCGTTGATCTCCTGGATGGTCTTGAACACGAGCTCGACGAGGACCGGCGCGAGGCCCATCGAGGGCTCGTCGAGCAGGAGGAGCTTGGGTCGAGCCATGAGCGCGCGCCCGATCGCGAGCATCTGTTGCTCCCCGCCGGACAGCGTGCCGGCGCGCTGCTTGAGACGCTCCTTGATCCGGGGGAAGAGCGTGTACACACGCTCGTAATCGCTTCCGAGATCGGAATCGCGACGCGCGTAGGCGCCCATCTCGAGGTTCTCCTTGACGCTCATGCGCGCGAAGATGCGTCGACCTTCCGGCGAGTGCGCGATGCCGAGTCGAACGACCTCGTTGGCCGGGATCTTCGTCAGGTCCTGGTCTCCCATCCGTACCGAACCCTGACGGGGCCGCAGCACACCGGAGATCGTTCGCAGGGTCGTGGTCTTGCCCGCGCCGTTGCTTCCGATGAGCGTCACGATCTCGCCCTGCTCGACGGTGAGCGAGATCCCCTTGAGCGCCTCGATGTTGCCGTAGTAGGTGTGGACGCCTTCAACCTGCAGGAGCGGCACTCAGGCGACCTTTGCCGTGCCCAGATATGCCTCGATGACCTTCGGGTCTCGTTGGACCGCTTCGGGCACGCCTTCCGCGATCTTCACGCCGTGGTCGAGCACCGTGACTCGGTCGGACATGCCCATCACGACCTTCATGTCGTGCTCGATGAGCAGGATCGTGATCTTGAGCTCGTCTCGCAGGCGCCGGATGAACGCTGTCATGCGCCCGGTCTCCCGGGGGTCCATGCCGGCGGTCGGCTCGTCGAGGAGCAGCAGCTTGGGTTCGGTGGCGAGCGCCCTCGCCATCTCGAGCCGGCGCTGATCGCCATAGGGCAGGTTCTTCGCGACGACGTCCCCGCGGTCCGGAAGCCCGACGAAGTCGAGGAGCTTGAGCGCGGCCTCGCGTGTCGCGCGCTCCTCACTGCGCTCGCGTGGGGTGTGCAGGATCGCTTCGAATGGGGACGCCCGCATCCGCGAGTGATGGCCGACCATGACGTTCTCGACCGCGGTCATGTTCTGGAAGAGCCGGATGTTCTGGAACGTGCGCGCGATGCCGAGTCGGGTGATCTGGTGCGGCGGTCTACCAGATATCACGGTGCCGGAGAAGATGACCCGTCCGCGTGTCGGCTTGTATAGGCCCGCGATCACGTTGAAGAAGGTCGTCTTCCCGGCGCCATTCGGGCCGATCAAGCTCACGATCGTGCCTTCGGGGATCGTGAAGTCGACCGCGCTCACGGCGACGAGGCCGCCGAATTGTTTGGTCACCGAGAGCGCCTCGAGGATGTTCCCGCTCATTCCTCGACCTCGACGAACACGGCGCGCTCCTGCTCGGCCACCGGCTCCCCCAGCTCCTCGGCCGCGTGCAGCTCGGCCTTCCGGCGAGCACTGGGGAACAAGCCTTCGGGACGAACGACCATCATGAAGACGAGGGCGATCCCGAAGATGAGCTGTCGCGAGCGGCTCACGTCGGTGAGCTCGAGATCCTGGTTACCGATCGCCGCACCGATCCCGTGGACGATGCCCGAGATCCAGTCGAACAGGATCCGGTCGACCCCGCCCAGGAGCACGCCGCCGGCGATCACCCCGCCGATGTTCCCGAGGCCGCCCAGGATGATCATGCAGAGGACGAAGATCGAGACCGAAAAGTCGAACTGCTCCGGCGCGATGACCTGGAGGTAGCTCGCCCAGATCGAGCCCGCGAAGCCCGAGAAGCTCGCGCCGAGCGAGAAGGCGAAGAGCTTGGTCGTCACCAGGTTGATGCCCATCGAAGCCGCGGCGACCTCGTCCTCGCGCATTGCCGCCCACGCCCGGCCGATACGTGCGCTGCGCAGCCGTCCGGTGATCACCACCGAGAGCAGCAGCACCACGACGATGAGGTAGTACCAGGGGATCGGATCGACCGCGAACTGGACTCCGGGCACCTCGGGGAACCCGATCGGGTTCATGCCCTGCGTGCCTTTGGTGATCTCGGGCGTGTTCTTCACGACGAGCGGCACGATCTCGCCGAACCCGAGCGTGACGATCGCGAGGTAGTCGCCGCGCAGCCGGAGGGTCGGCGCTCCGAGCAGTACGCCGAAGATGGCGGCGACGCCGGCGCTGATGAACATCGCGAGGAAGAAGTTCACCGCGTGCCCTTCGCGAACGAACGCGAACGGGCTCACCGGCGAGGTGAGGAAGGCGGCGGTGTATGCGCCGATCGCGAAGAACGCGGCGTAGCCGAGGTCGAGCAGACCTGCGAACCCGACGACGACGTTCAAGCCGAGCGCGAGGATGATGAAAAGCGCGATCGGGATGACCTTCGCCTCCCAGCCGAGGCCCAGCCAGCCGTTGATCAGCGGGAAGAGCAGGGCGAGACCGATCGCCGCGCCCGTGCCCCAGAGACGCCGCTCGCGCGCTTTGCCAGTCGCGGTGTACCACCAGCCGACCGTGGAACGCCTCACGCCCGGTCTCCCAGGGCCTGGCCCAGAAGGCCGGTCGGCCTGAAGACCAGGATGATCACGAGGAGCGAGAACACACCGACGTTCTCCCACTGCCCGCCGGCGTAGGTCACGGTAAGCGAGGAGAGAAGACCGAGCACGAAGCCGCCGAGCGCCGCGCCGCTCACGTTGCCGATCCCGCCGAGCACGGCCGCGGTGAACGCCTTGAGACCGGCGGCGAACCCGAGCGTGAAGACGGTGTTGTTGTTGTAGAGGCCGTACATGAGCGCCGCCGCGCCGGCGAGCACGCCACCCAGCAGGAACGTGAACGAGATCACGCGGTCGACGTCGATGCCCATCTGGAGGGCCATCTCCGTGTCCTGGGCCACCGCACGCATCGCTTTGCCCATGCGCGTGCTCCGGATCACCCACGCCAGGCCGAGCATCAACGGGATGGCGAGGCTGAGAACGAAGAGATCCTTGAACGTGAAGCGCACCAGCGAATGCAGGCCGAAGAGCTGGCTGATGAAGTCGTACTGCGGAAGGAGATCAGGGAAGCGCCGTGGCGTCGGTCCCTGCCAGAAGAGGCCAATGTTCACGAAGATGAACGACACGCCGATCGCCGAGATCAGCGGCGCAAGACGAGGCGCCTTTCGCAGCCGCCGGTAGGCCACGCGTTCGGCGACCACGTTCAGCAGGCCGCAGAAGATCATCGCGGCGATGATCGCCAGAGCCAGCGCCCACCAGGGCGTTCCCGTGACGCCCACCTCGGTCCCGAAGCCGAGGAGCGTCAGGGTCGTGAGGCAGACGAAGGTCCCAAGCATGAAGAGATCGCCGTGCGCGAAGTTGATGAGCTCGATGATCCCGTAGACCAACGTGTAGCCCAGCGCGATCAGCGCGATGAAGGCCCCGTTTGTGATACCGATCACGATCGCCGCTGCTAAGAGGTCGAGGTCTATGTCCTTCCCCTCCCGATAGCCACCGGGGCGGGGGCCGGATCGCTCCGGTCGCCCCGCCCCGATTGTGTCACCAGAACGCGAGGACCTGTTACTGCGAGACCGCCAGCTCCTTGACGAATGCCCACGAGCCGCTCTTGGCCACAGAGCCCGAGAACTGGGTCAGCGTGGTGTCGCCGTTCGCGTCGAACGACCACTTGCCGAGCACGCCGTCGTAGTTCTTGGTGCCCATGACGTTGGCCAGGACCGTGGCGCGGTCGTCGGCCTTGTCACCGGCCTGCGCGATCCCCGCGAGGACGACCTTGGCCGCCTCGTAGCCATAGATCGCGTACGGGTTCGGGTTGTTGTTGCTGTACTTGGCGTTGTACGCCTTGAGCCAGTCGGCGGCCTTCCCGGTGTACTTCTCCGGCGGGACGCCACCGAAGGTCGAGTACACGTTTTGGTCGGCCGAGGGACCGGCCTGCTTCAGGAACTCCGAGCAGTTGATGCCGTCCGGGCCCATGAACTTGATCGAGGGAAGAACGGCGCGGACGTCCTTAAGGAGGACCGCCGGGTTGTTGTCGACGATGCCGCCGTAGTAGACGAAGTCGGCGCCGCTGTCCTTGATCTTGTTCGCCAGCGCGCGGTAGTTGTCGGCCTTGTCCGCGCCTTCGTAGCCGGCCTCGGTGAGGCCGATGTCCTTGGCCTTCGCGCGGAACACGTCCGCGATGCCCTTTCCGTAGAGCTGGGTGTCGTGGACGATGTAGACCTTCTTCGCGCCGAGGTCCTTCGCCCACACAGCGCCGACGGCGCCCTGAAGGTCGTCAGCCGGCACGACGCGCGCGTAGTTGCGTTTGCCGTTCGGGAAATAGGTGTTGGGCTCGTTCGCCTCACCCTTGCCCGGCTTGGTGAGACCCGGGTAGGTGTTGGCCGGCGAGACCATCACGAGGCCCGCCTGGTTCAGGAGCGGGATCGAGACCTTCGCCGCACCGGAGTTGTACGTGCCGATGTAGGCGACGACCGACTTGTCGTTGATCGCCTTGCGCGCGTTCTCGGCCTCCTGCGCCGCGTCCCACGAGCCCTTGGCCGCGGTCGCGTCGTCGAGCGCTTCGAACTGGACGGTGACGTTGTTGATCTTCGTGTCGGCGATCGCCATCTGGATCGAGTTGACGATCTCGACCGTCTGCGTCCGCGACGCTCCGGTCATCGGCAAGCTCGACATGATCTTGACCGTCTTCGCGGTCGTGGCCCCGCCACCGCCGCCACCGCCGCCACACGCGCCGACGACCAGCGCGAGCGCGGAGATGGCCGCAGCGGCGGACAACCAACGCTTCTGCATGCACGCCCTCCCAACTCTCTCTCGGTCCGGGCGGGACCGCCCGAAGGCCTCCCCCTGCGCCGGTGGCCGGATTGAAGAAGTGTGCGTGCGGTTGCGCCGGGCGTCAACGAAGTGGTGCCGGGACGCTTGCTACCCTCGAATGACGGTCCGCTCTGCTACCGCTGCCGTCGTCGCTCTGTTCATCGCCGTGTCTTGCACGGCGACGCCTCCGGTCGCGCGGACCGAGCGGCCGGTCAGCACGGCCGCGCCTTCGGGAGCGCCGAGCGGTCTGACCGGCGGTCGTGTCCTATTCAGTAAGGCTGGGCTGGACCTATGGTCGAGCCTCCCGGACGGCAGCGGCCGCGTAGCCGTGACGCAGGACGGTTCCGCAGGCGGGTACGTGAGCGGGCGCTGGTCGCCGGATGCCTCCCAGATCGCGGCGGAGCGATCGATGCCAGGCGAGGGCGGCACCGCCCTTTATCTGTTGCGTCAGGGCCGCGCTCCCGAGCGGCTCACCCGCGCCGACACGTTCCTCGATGGCTACGTCTGGTCTCCTGACGGTCGGTACGTCGCATACGGAGAGGTGATCTCGGGAGCGACCGCCGCGGCGGGTGGGCTTACGCTGGTCGGCGCGGTCGGCAACGTGCACCTCTATGACACGCAGACGTCGACCGACATGATCGTCGGTCCCGGAACTCATCCGGCGTTCTCGCCCGACGGCACACACCTCGGCTACGCGCACCTTTCGGGCGCGATCGCCGCGGCGGACCTGACGGTGCTGGTGCGCGGAAAGCCCGACAAGCTTCCCACGCAGATGCTGGTCAACCTCGCCGATCTCACGCGCGTCTCCACGGCGATCGCACCGCGCGGCATGGGCCTCATCGGCGGACCGCAGTACTCATCCGACGGAAAGCTCATCGCGTATGCCGCTATCGAGAACGGGCCGGTGCTTGAGGCGGAGCAGATCGTGTACGTGCAGGAGGCGGTGCCGAGTGCGCCGCCCAAGCTCTTCGCGCTCGGCAGGACCGGCGCGCTCCATCACGTCGCCGACCTGCGCTGGTCCCCGACCGCTCCGGTGCTCGCGTATTCAATCATCAACGCGCAGCCGCACCACCATTGGCTCTACGCGATCGACGCGTCAACCGGCGATCGCCGCGAGCTCTTCGACTCGCAACAGCACTTCCTCGATTTCACCTGGTCGCCGGACGGAAAGGTGATCCTTCTCCAGATGGACGACGGAGATGCGTGGCTCTACTTCCGGCCGGATCGTCCCGGGCCCATCGGCAGCGTCGCGCCGGGCGGGTGGCGGCCGGAGTGGTGCGGCTGCGGATCGCGGAGCTAGTCGATCCATCATGGCGGCGATGGCGCTCATCGCGACCTTCTTCAGCGGACACCCGATCCGCATCGGCGGAGCCGCTGTGATGGTCCTCGTGCTCGCGGGTCTGGCCTGGTATCTCGGCTCGCCCCTCTTCATCCGCACATACACCAACGAGGCGCTCCCGGCGCCGACGACGTCCGTCGCGACCGCCCAGGCGACCGCTGTCGCGACCGCCGCCCCTACTCCCGCCGGTCCGCGCGTCATCGTCAAGGGCGAGCTCGGCTACGTCGACTCGATCCACAACGGCAAGGGCCCCGTGCGGATCGTCGACGTCGGCGGCCAGCGCTTCGTCCGCTTCGAGGACGTCTCCATAACCAACGCGCCGGACGTCCATGTCTATCTCTCGCGCGAGACCGGCGGGAAATGGGCCGAGACGACAAGCCTCTATCTGGGCGCCCTCAAGGCGACCAACGGCTCATTTAACTACGAGCTTCCCGCCGGGACCGACATCGCTCCATACCAGAGCGTGGTCGTGTGGTGTCGCGCCTTCCGCGTGCTCATCACCTGGGCCGACCTCACGTAGTTCAGCTGATGCCGGCACGGAAGAAGGCCAAGCCTCGCGTGCCCAAGCCTCCCGACCCGGAGCTACGCGCGCGCGCCCGCCGGATCCTCGCCAGGCTCGCCAAAGCCAACCCCGACTGGGGTCCAACCCTGCTGTTCTCGAGCCCGCTCGAGCTGCTCGTGGCCACGATCCTTGCCGCTCAGGCGCAGGACGAGCGGATCAACCAGGTCACCCGCGTGCTCTTCCAGAAGTACCGCACCCCGGCTGATTACGCCTCGGCGCCGGCCGGCGTTCTCGAGCGGGACATCAAGGCCACCGGCTTCTACAACCAGAAGGCGAGGGCGCTTCGCGCGATGTCGCGCGGGCTCCTGGACGAGTTCGGTGGCGAGGTCCCGGCCGACATGGAGGGGTTGACCCGGCTCCATGGCGTTGGTCGCAAGACGGCGTCGATCGTGCTCGGCGCGGCTTTCGGGGTCCCCGCGGTCGCCGTCGACCGTCACGTGGCCCGGGTCGCCGACCGGTTGCGACTCTCCCGCGCGGCCGGATCGATCGAGGAGAGCCTCCGCGCGCTCTACCCGAAGAAGGACTGGATCGAGGCGACCTGGTGCTTCGTGCTGCACGGCCGTCGCATCTGCAGGCCGACGCCCCTGTGCCCCATCTGTCCCGTCAACGACCTTTGTCCGTATCCGAAGAAGACGAAGGTGTTGCCCGCGGCGCTGCGATCCAGCCAAGCAGCCCTGCCACCAGGAGCAACGAGGCGTCGCCGGCGATGATCGAAAATCCCTCCAGGGTCCCGCCGTCAACGGGCTCGAGCGGGGCGGGCGCGAGACCGAACGCTTCGATCACAACGTAGCCCGCGCCCACTAGCGCACCGTGGTACAGACCAGCGTATTTGGCCAGTTTTCCGGCCAGAAACGCGCCGATGGCGATACCACAAAGCGGAGCGGCGATACCAAAGATCGGTGCACCCGGACCGGCTCCGAGACCGAGGATGAGCGCGCTGCCGACGGCCGCGAGGAGGCCAACGACGACCGCGGTGCGATCGATCGGAGGGAGCGAGCGCTGCGAGGCTATGTCAATGAGCGTATCGGGTGGGAAAAGAAAACCGATCCGCGAGGCCTACGCGGATCGGCGGGTTCGCGAAAGGTGCCAGACTCGTGAAACGAAAAAGCGACGACTCTCGTCGCCGCTTACGACAGATCTACTTCTTCTTCTTCGAGGACTTCTTCGCCTTCTTCTTCGCTGGCATCAGTGGATCACCTCCTCCTGGCCACGCATTGACGGTTATATAGACACACTCACGTTGCAAATGTCAACACGTGAGACCCGAGCGACATCAGGCGGTGGTCGGTGGGACCTCGCCTCGTAGTCGCTCGGCGACGCGCTTCCGAAGCTCCGCGGGGGCGACATCGGAGGTCCCGCAGTCGTGGATCACCTTCAGGAACTGCTCCTGGAACACGACGGTGTCGCCGCAGTCGTCGCATCCTTCGAGGTGCCGGGCAATCTCCTTGCGCTCGGCCGGCCCGAGCTCCTGATCGAGGAACTGATAGAGCTTCTCGAGGCAGTCGTCGCAGTCCATACCCATCCTCCTAGTCTGGCTGCGGCCCGACCGCCCGGACCGCGGCGATCCCGCGCTCGCGAGCCAGGTCGTAGAGCCGCTGCTGAAGGAACTTCCGGCCGCGGTGGAGCCGGGACATGACAGTTCCGATCGGGATCCCGAGCATCTCGGCGATCTCCTTATAGGAGAAGCCCTCGACGTCGAGAAGTACGGTCGTACGGAACTTCTCAGGAAGAGCCTCGAGGGCGTCCTTGACCTCACTGGAGACGATCCCGTCGAGAAACTCCCGCTCGGGATCGGACGAGCCCGCGGCCGAGCCGTCCTGCGACATGCGGCGGTAGAGGGAAAACTCGTCGACGTCATCCAGCTCGGCCGTTTGCGGCTGTCGAGCACGCTTGCGGTAGGCGTTGATGAAGGTGTTGGTAAGTATTCGGAAGAGCCACGCCTTGAGGTTTGTGCCGGGCGTGAACTGTTCGCGGAAGCGGAGCGCGCGAATATACGTTTCCTGCACGAGGTCCTCGGCGTCGGCCTCCGATCGCGTCATCCGGAGCGCCGTTCGGTATAGCGCGTCGATGTATGCCAGCGCGTCCGTCTCGAACGGATCTTCCGCCACTCGGTCACTCTAGACCAACGTCCGCGCGCCTCAGACCATTCCCGATAGGCTCGCCGGCGTGGATCGGCGCCGACTTCGCGCGATCATGCGGCGCCTCGCCCGCGCGTACGGCGATCCGCCACCACCTCGACACCTTCCACCGCTCGAGGAGCTGGTCCTCACCGTCCTCTCCCAGCACACGAGCGATACGAACCGTGACCGCGCGTACGCGGACCTCCGCAAGCGGCTCGCGACGTGGGACGACGTGGCGGACGCGCCGCTCCCGGTGCTCGCTCGTGCGATCCGTCGTGGCGGTCTCGGCCCGACGAAGGCCGTCCGCATCCGCGCGATGCTGCGCGCCATCCGCGAGAGCGGCATGCCGCTCGACGACCAGGCCTTCACTCGGATGCCGGATCAGGAGCTCTGGGACACGCTCCTTGCCCTGCCCGGCGTCGGTCCGAAGACCGCTGCGTGCGTCCTGCTCTTTTCTCTCGACCGGCCCTACTTCCCTGTCGACACGCATGTGCACCGAGTGGCGAAGCGGCTCGGCCTGGTGCCGCCCCGGGCGGACGCGGTCGCCACCCAGGCGGCGTTCCAGGCGAGCGTGCCCGAGGCCGACATGTATCCGCTCCACATGAATCTCATCCGCCATGGTCGCGCCGTCTGCGTCGCGCAGCGCCCGCGGTGCTCGG
>Ga0070708_100000835_pt1 | contig 23199 bp, 19 predicted proteins | sample KBSK5503metaG_FD_65469 | JGI IMG/M metagenome (GOLD analysis project Ga0070708, IMG submission 65469) | Corn, switchgrass and miscanthus rhizosphere microbial communities from Kellogg Biological Station, Michigan, USA - KBS K5-50-3 metaG | ecosystem: Host-associated > Plants > Roots >... | reverse complement strand
GTCCCATCTCCGGGTGGAGGAAATCGTCGCCGGCGTCCTGGAGGTTTCGGACAAGGGCGAGGAGGGCCTGCGCGTCCGGGCGGCGATCGAGGTAGGCGAGGAGGCGGGAATCTGGGTCGCCCCGGACGAGATTCAGATTCTGGGCGCCCCTTTCTTCGTCGCCCCCGGAATCATCTCGGAGAAGATCTTCCTCACCGCGGTCGACGTGACCGGCAAGCCGGAGCATCCGCCCCCGGGAGATGGATCCCCGCTCGAGGAGGGGTCGCAGCTTCAATGGCGCCCCGCCCTCCAGCTGCTCGAGGACTGCCGGTCGGGACGGCTGCAAGATGCGAAGACCGAGATCGGCGTGTCGAGGCTGCTCGCCGCCCCGCCGACGCCGGCGACGTCCAAGCCATGAGGCCGATCGCCGACGCGGGATCGCCTCCGCAGCATTCCGGGGCATTCCGGGCGCGTCGCTTCCTCAATTGGTTCCCGCTCGGCCTGAGCTACGCCTTCCTCTACATGGGGCGATACAACCTGACGGTGGCGAAGAACGCCCTCGGCGTCCTGATGACCAACGAGGATTTCGGGATCATCTTCGGGGTCGGGACCATCGTCTACGGGGTGGCGTTTCTCGCCAATGGACCGCTCACCGACAAGGTGGGCGGAAAGCGCGCGCTGCTCGTCGCGGCGCTCGGCTGCGCGCTGATGAACTGGGCGATGGGGCTGTACATCGACCGCGTCCTCGCCACGGGCACCGTGAACAACGCCAGCCTGCGTTTCTGGTTCTGCGTTCTCTACGGCGCGAACATGTACTTCCAGAGCTTTGGCGCCGTCGCGGTGGTGAAGGTGAATGCGCACTGGTTTCACGTTCGCGAGCGCGGCGGGTTCGGCGGCATCTTCGGAACGATGATCGCCAGCGGCATCTTCATGGCCTTTACCGTCAACTCATGGATCTTGCGCTTCGCCCAGGCCCGCTCGGGCGGAGGCAGCGAAGCGTTTCAGACGCGCTGGGTATTCTTCGTGCCCGCGGCGCTGCTCTTTTTGATGTTCCTGATCGAGTTGGCGATCCTCAAGGATCGCCCCTCCCAGGCCGGCTACGCGGACTTCGATACGGGCGATGAAAACGCCGGGGCCGACCAGCCGCTGGCCCAGGTGATGCTCCGGGTGATCACCCATCCGATTCTTCTGACCGTGGCGCTGATCGAGTTTTGCACCGGGCTCATCCGCCAGGGCGTGATGCAGTGGTATCAGATCTACACCAAGTCGGTCCTCGCTCTTCCCGCCTCCCACTACCTTCGAGACGGCTCCTGGGGACGATGGTCTACCGTCGCGCCCTTCTTCATCCTTTCGGCGGTGTTTTTGACGTTGGGATGGCGAAGCGCCGGACGGGCGAGGGGATGGCTGTACGGCCTCGGCGGATTGCTGCTGCTCGGGCCATTCCTCCAGGGGGGATGGGGCGGCATCCTCTTCGTCGCCGGGGTGATCGGGAGCAACGTCGCCGGACGCGTCAGCGATCGCTTCTTTCAGTCCCGAAGGGCCCCGGTGGCGGGGTTGCTCTACGGGGTGCTGGTGGTCTGCGCGATCGCGATGGTGTTCGCGCGGGGGACCACCACCACGGTTGTCGAGACCTCTTCCGATTCCCTGCTTCACCCGGGAGATCGAATCATCAGCATCGCCGGGCAATCCGATTTTCACGACTGGCCGGGGGCGGCGGAGGCATTCGCCAGCGTGCCCGCGACCTGCCTGGGAGGCTCGCGCTGGGACTCGATCAAGCACATCTGCTCCACCAAGCCCGAGCAGACTCTGGACCGCGTTCAGCCGAGCGGCGGCACGATCCCGGTGACGGTGGAACGCGCCGGTCAGGTTCTCTCCATCCCCCTCAAGGACCCGGCCCCCGCGATGCGGGCCGGCGATCGGCGGGTGCTCAAAGCCACCCCCCGGCCCACCCGCTCGCCCTATCTGTTGGGCGCGGTCGTTTTCCTCATCTCCGTCTGCGTGATCGGCTCTCACGGGGTGCTCAGCGGCACCGCCGCCGCGGACTTTGGCGGCCGCCGGGGGACCGCGACCGCGGTGGGGATGATCGATGGTTTCGTCTACCTCGGCACCGCGGTTCAGTCGGTGTCTTTGGGTTATCTGACCGAGCGCAGCTGGAGCTATTGGCCCTGGTTCCTGCTGCCGTTCACCGTGATCGGATTTCTCCTCTGCCGGCGGATCTGGTTCGCCCGACCGCGCGAAAGCCTGTCTATCCTCGCGGACGTGCTGGATCGCGCGCGGACGTTGCAACGGGGCGCAGTCGTGGTCTTCGACCTGGATTCGACCGTCTTCGACAATCGGCCTCGCCAGGCGCGAATTGTCCGCGAGTTCGGGTCGTTCCGAAAGCTCGACGCGCTCGCCGGGTGCACCGCAAGCCATTTCGAGTCCGGATGGGACCTGCGCCTGGCGATGCGCAAATGCGGCCTTACCCAGGAGGAGGCCGAGCGGATCTACCCCGAGGCGAAGGAGTTCTGGCTGAAGCGGTTCTTCACCAGCTCCTATTGCGCCGACGATGTGGCGATCCCGGGCGCGCCCCAGTTCGTGCAGGGGATTGCGGATGCCGGGGCAATTGTTTGCTATGTGACCGGCAGGGATGAAGGAATGAAGGATGGCACGCTCGACGCCATGCGCAGGTGTGGGTTTCCGCTGCCGGGCGACCACGTCCATCTGATCATGAAGCCCAGGCCGGAGATGAACGACGACCAGTTCAAACGGGAAGCGCACCGCCAGATTTCCACGCTGGGAACGGTGATCGCGGCATTTGATAACGAACCAACGCACGTCAACGACTACCGGCGTACGTTTCCCGATGCGACGGTCGTGCATCTTGCGACCGACCATTCCGGGCGGCCGGTGGCTCTCCTGAAGGGCGTCTTATCGGTTCCCCACTTCGGGTCTTTGCGCGCCCCCGAGCAGAGGGAATAATCCGTTTGAAGTCCGTTCCCGGCGAGGCTATGACGCACGCGAGAATGATTGTTGTTTCCGGTTCAACCGCCCCTGTGCATCACGCGAAGAAGACCGGTGGTCCCCAGGAGGTCTCGTGGCAAGCGCGACAAAGAAAGAAACACTGTTGTCCATGTATCGTTCGATGGTCTTGGTGCGCCGTTTCGAGGAACGCGCCGGCCAGCAGTACGGCCTGGGGAAGATCGCCGGCTTTTGCCACCTCTACATCGGGCAGGAAGCGGTCGCGGTGGGGACCATCGAGGCGATCCGGCCCGACGATTACGTTATTTCGGCCTATCGCGACCACGGCCAGGCCCTGGCGCGGGGCGCCGATCCCGGGATGGTGATGGCCGAGCTGTTCGGTCGGTCCACCGGCTACAGCAAGGGCAAGGGTGGCTCGATGCACCTCTTTGACATCGAGCACCACTTCTACGGCGGATTTGCGATCGTCGGCGCCCAGATTCCGCTGGCGACGGGGATGGCTTTCGCGTCGCGGTATCGCAACGAGGACCGGGTCACCGTCTGCTTCTTCGGAGACGCGGCCGCCAATCAGGGCGCATTCCACGAATCGCTCAACATGGCCTCGAAGTGGAAGCTGCCGGTGGTCTACATCTGCGAGAACAACCGCTACGGCATGGGCACCGACTTCTCGCGCGTCTCCGCCGAGACGGACATCTCCAAGCGGGCCTGCGCCTACGCGATGCGCGGCGAGCAGGTGGACGGGATGGATGTCTTGAAGGTGTACGAAGCGGTGAAGGACTGTGCCGAGTACGCGCGGTCCGGGCGCGGTCCGGTGCTGCTCGAAGCTCGAACCTACCGGTACCGCGGTCACTCGATGGCGGACCCCGCCACCTATCGCGAGAAGAGCGAGGTCGAGAGCGAGCGGAAGAACGACCCGATTCCCAGGCTGCGCGAGTACATCATCCGGACCAAGGCCGCTACCGAAGCGGAATTGGATGCGATCGACCAGGAGGAGAAGAAGGTGGTCGACCAGTCGATCAAGTTCGCCGATGAATCGCCGGAACCGTCCGAAGAGGAGCTCTGGACGGACACCGTCGTCGAGCCGGGCGAGCCGGATGTTCATCCGCGCGAGCGGGTTCTCGGCCAACAAGTGAAGTGGCCATCGTACCCTTCCGGCAGCGAGCTCAACGTGACCTGGCAGCTCGAGCCGTCAGACAAGACTGAAAAGAAAGTCGGCTGAGAGGATCAATGCCCGAAATCATGTATCGCGAGGCGCTCAATCAAGCACTCGCCGAAGAGATGGAACGCGACGCCAACGTCTTCCTCATGGGAGAGGAGGTCGGCAAGTACCAGGGCGCGTTCAAGGTATCGCAGGGCCTGCTCCAACGCTTCGGGAGCGCCCGGGTGGTGGATGCCCCCATCTCCGAGCTCGGGTTTGCCGGACTGGGCACCGGAGCCGCGATGGTCGGTCTGCGGCCGGTGATCGAAATGATGACTTTCAACTTCGCCTTTCTGGCGATGGACCAGATCTTCAACGGGGCGGCGAAGATTCGGCACATGTCCGGCGGCCAGCTCCGGGTCCCGATCGTCTTTCGCGGGCCGGAGGGCACCGGCGGGCGCCTGTCCTCGCAGCACTCCCAGGTCTTCGATTCGATCTACTCCCAATTCCCGGGGATCAAGGTGGTCGCGCCGGCGACCCCGAAGGATGCGAAGGGGCTGCTCAAAAGCGCCATTCGGGATGACAACCCGGTGATCGTGTTCGAGGCGGAACGGCTCTACGCGGTCAAAGGCGAGGTCCCCGAGGGCGAGCTGCTCATCCCGATCGGCAAGGCGGAGGTCAAACGCGTGGGCAAGGACGTCTCGCTCATCACCTGGTCGCGAATGTACTACTACGTCGAGCAGGCCGCCGCCGAGCTGGAGAAGGAAGGCATCCACGCCGAGATCCTCGATCTCCGCAGCCTGCGGCCCCTGGACGAGGAAGCGATCCTGACGACGGCGAAGAAGACCAATCGGGTGGTGATCGTCGAAGAAGGGTGGCCGCACGCCGGCATGGGCGCGCAGATCGCCGACCTCCTTCAGCACAAGGCGTTCGACCACCTCGACGCTCCGGTGCTGCGGGTGACCGGGCTGGACGTGAACATGTCCTACGCCGCGAATCTGGAGACGTTGATTCAGCCGACCCTTCCGCGAATCGTCGATGCGGTGAAGCAGGTGCTCTACCGCCAGGAGAAGTGACGATGGCCACTCCCGTTCAGATGCCCACGCTCTCCCCCACGATGACGGAGGGGAAGATCACCAAGTGGCTCAAGAAGGAAGGAGACAAGGTCTCGTCAGCCGAGGCGATCGCGGAAGTTGAAACGGACAAGTCGAACCTCGAAGTCGAATCCTACGAAGACGGATACCTCCTCAAAATCCTGGTCCGGGAGGGTCAGAGCGTCCCGGTGGGAGCGCCCATCGCCTATGTCGGCGAGAAGGGCGAGAAGGTCAGCGCGGAGTCTCCCTCGCCACCGCAGCCTGCGCAGGCATCCGCGCCGCCGCCGACCGACATCAAGCGGCCGCCACCCCCCGCCGCGCCGGAGCCGGCGTCAGCGCCGACCGAGATCAAACGAGCGCCTGCTCCGGCTTCTCCGAAGCCCACCCCACCATCGGGCGGGCAAGTCGTTCCCTTGCGCCGGGAGGAGGCGGCAGAGGGCGAAATCAGGTTGCGGGCATCGCCGCTGGCCAAGCGGATGGCGCAGGATCAGGGGCTGGATCTATTGGCGCTCCAGGGGTCGGGACCTCAGGGCAGAATCATCAAGCGGGACATCGAGGCGGCGATCGGTCAGGGAGGCCAGGGAGGCGCCGCGCGCAAGTCCGTGCCGTTCCGTGCTCTCCAGCCGCAGCTCGAGCGCCGTCCACCCGAGACTCTGCCCTTGAGCTCCATGCGCCGGGTGATCGCTCAGCGACTGAGCGAGGTGAAGCCCGGAGTGCCCCACTTCTACCTCTCGGTGGACATCGAGATGGACGAGGCGATGAAGATCAGGCAGGAGGCGCAGTCCCTTGAGACCAAGGTTTCGGTGAACGACATCGTGGTCAAGGCGGCAGCGATCGCGCTCAGGCGGGTACCCAAAGTAAACGTGTCGCTCCAGGGCGATCGGTTCCTGCAGTATTCGAGCGCGGACGTGGGAATCGCGGTCGCGATCGACGATGGCTTGATCACCCCGGTGATCCGCGACGCGGACATGAAGGGCCTGGCCAGCATCTCCGCCGAGGCGCGCGATCTCGCCGAGCGCGCTCGCAGGCGTTCCCTCAAGCCCGAGGAATACTCGGGCGGGTCGATCACCGTCTCGAATCTCGGGATGTTCGGGATCGATTGGTTCGTGGCGGTGATCAACCCGCCGCAAGCCGCTATCGTCGCCGTCGGGGCGGTGACCGAGCGGCCGGTGGTGCGCGATGGGCAGGTCTCGGTGCGTCAGATGATGTCTGCAACGCTTTCCGGGGATCACCGGATCATCGATGGAGCGCTCGGCGCACAGTACCTCCGGGAGCTCAAAGCGCTGCTGGAGCACCCGATGCGGCTGCTCTTCTGACGCATAAACAGACAACAAGTGCTGGCAACCCACTCCAGTAGTCTCGGCTTCTGTCGCGGCCGAGCCCGTCTCGCCTTCGCGGGCGAAGAGAAGAGAACGGGCAGGGTGCCGTAGGCTTGGGTAAGCCGGAGTGAGAAGCCCCAGGAGGGTGCGAGCGCCCGGAGGGCTCCTTTTTCAAAGCGGCCGAACTTTGCCCGGAGATTTGGGGTGGCCTAGACTCATCTCATCCGCCGCAGGGCGCCTGAATTGGAACAAATTCCCGAGATGTGCACTGGGTTCGAAGTGGTGGAGACGCGCGATGCCGGCGGATGACTCCCCAGCCGTTCTGTACGTCGACGACGAACCGATCAACCTGCGCGTCTTCGAAGCAAACTTCCGGGATCACTTCAAGATCGTCACCTGCCAGCGCCCCACCGAGGCGCTGGCCATGCTCGGCAACCGGACCCCTGAGATCGGCGTCCTGATCTCGGATCAGCGGATGCCGGAGCTGACCGGGGTGGAGTTTCTCGAGCGCGCGAGCGTCATCGCACCGGACGTGCTGCGAATGGTGGTCACCGCCTACTCAGACGTCCAGGCGGTAATCGATGCGGTCAACCGCGGCGGCGTCACCCGATATTTCGTCAAGCCGTGGATCAAGGAAGACCTTCTCGCGGCCCTGGAAGATGCGATGCGCATCTACCAACTGCAGTCGCGTCTTCGCGAGATCGAGGCACGGATGCTCCGCTCGGAGCGTCTGGCCGCGATCGGTCAGGTCAGCGCCGGGATTGCCCACGAGCTGATGAACCCGGTCGCCTATATGAGTCAGAACGTCGACGCGCTTCGTGAGGAGCTCAAGGTCCTCTTCAACTACCTCGGAGCGCATCTGCAGAAGAACCGCGACCCGCTGGTCGAGCAGACCCTCGAAGAGCTCCCGCAAATCCTGAACGACATCGAGACCGGCTCCAAGCACATCCGCCAGGTCGCGCTGGGCATCCGCGGGCACGCGCGCAGCGACGAGGTATCGGCCGAGGCCGAGCTCGCCGACGTCGCCGGTTTCGCCGCCAAGCTCTCTCGCTCCGAGGTGAAGCAGCGTTCGAAGCTCGTCGTCGAAGGGCCGCCGATGAGGGTGGTCGGGGGACCGGTTCAGCTCTGCCAGATCCTGCTCAATCTGATCGTCAATGCCGCGCAGTCGCTCGAGGGCACCGGCCGCCAGGGCGTGATCCGCGTCAGCTGGGAGCCGAAGGGCGACTGGGTGCGGGTGACCGTCAAAGACAACGGATGTGGAATTCCACCGGAGCTTCAAGAAAAGGTCTTCGAGCCCCTCTTCACCACCAAGCCTGCCGGCGTCGGCACCGGGCTTGGGTTGGCGATCTGCAAGGAGCTGGTCGAGCGGATGGGAGGTCGGATCCAACTGCAGTCCGCAGTTGGGGTCGGGACCACCGTCGAGGTCGATCTTCGCCGGGTTGGGGCTGCTCCGACTTAGGGAATCCAGCAGGGTCAGGCATTCTTCTCGCTCGCTGAGCGCATTGGTACGCGCATTGCTTGGGGCTTCGCCCGGTCGGCGCCGATCGCCGGCATGCCCGGGAGAAGCTCGTGAAAAAGTGGCTCAGCATCGCAGCGTGTTTCACCGCCGTGGCGGCCCATGGATCTTCTCGCATCGCACTGGTGGCGGCGGGCCGCTGCGAAGATCCTGACCTGGTCGAGCAGTCCAGGGAGCTGACGCGGGCGCTCCGCGCACTCATCGGCGCGCAGCTCATCGATCGAGCAGAATTGATCGAGCATCTCGATGTCCCGGCCTTGCGCCATCCCGGAGAGATCGAGCGGCGCATCGAGGGCGCTGAGCTTCAGTACTTCGAGGCGGACTATCGCGGGGCCGAGCGGCGCTTGCTCGACGCGCTTCGCGAGATTGAACGCCTCGCGCCGGGGCTGAAACGCTGGCAGCTCTTCGCTCGCAGCGTCCTCTTGCGCGCGCTCGTTCTGCGCGCGACCAATCGCTCCGCGGAGGCGGACGAACAGTTCCGCCGGGTGCTCCGGCTCGACCACGATCACCGGCTGGATTCCGACTACTTCTCCCCTTCGGCGCGGTCGCGATTCGAACGATTGCGCGGCCAGGTCGCCTCGCAGCCGAAGGCGACGCTGCTCGTCTCCTCCAATCCACCCGGAGCCGAGGTGTACCTGGACGGTCGTTCGGTCAAGAGAACGACCCCGGTCTCCCTCGAGGTGATCCGGGGTCGCTATTCGATCGGCCTGTCGAAGGACGGGGGCTTCTCGTTCTCCCGGGCGATCGAGCTGGCTGAATCGTCCGCGGTTCATTTCGACCTCGAGTTCGAGGGCTCCTTTCAATCGCAACCGATCCCCTGCTTCCTGGATGCCGGCGATGAGCCCGTGCGGCTGATGAATGCGATGAAGCTCGGTCAGCGGCTGGGCATCGAGCGGGTGGTGATTGCCCGCACCGAGCAACGGTCTTCTGCATACCTCTGGTTTTCCGCCGCGGTTGTTCAGGTAGACACCGGGCTCAAGATCCGCGAGGGAGCCGTCAAGCTGGATTCATCCGATTCTGCCTCCAGCCTCCTCGGGGAGTTGGCCGAGTTGATCAGCACCGGCAAGGCCGGGGCAGACATCGTCACCGGCAGGGCAGGGAGCGACACCGTCGCTTCGAATGAAGCTCCGGCGCCGTCGATTGCCGAGCCGGCCGCCCTCGAACCGAAGCACCTCGATCCGGTGGCCACGGCCCCCTTGCGCCAGAGCACACCCCCGCGGGGTTCGATAAACTGGGGCGGCGTTGTCGGTGCAAGCCTCATCGGCCTGGGAACGGTCGCGGTCGGCGCAGGCGTTTTCTTCCAGCTCCGATCCGATCAGGGCCGGGCCGAGCTCAATCGGTATTACGCGGGGGGAGCGCTGCCGGCCGTCGCCGATTCTTCCACCTTGCAATCGATTCGCCGCCGGGCTGATTCCCAACGCCGTTCGGCCTTCGCCGGCTACGCCGTCGGGGTTGCCGCAGTCTCTGCGGGTGCTTTTCTGATCCTCAACCGATCCCCGATGCCGGATCCGCAGCCGAGGGTTTCGGTTCGCGTGCTTCCAGGCGCCCTGTCCATTCATGCCAACTGGAAATAGGGGCTTCCCCGCATTGCGCTACGAGATTTCGGGATGGGAGCATGGCTTTGTCGCGGAGCGTATCCATCTTGAAGAACACGGCGCGGATCTCGGGTTTGCTGTTCAAGCATCGCCGGCGTGCGGCGGCGGGGATCATCGCTGCGCTCGCACTGGCGACGGCTTGCGAGTGGCGGCTGGGACTCACTTGCCAAACGGATCTGGAGTGTGGCTCGGTTGGCCAGTGCATCGAAGGACTTTGCTTCGCGAGTGAACTGCCTGACGGAGGGGGAGGACGGCCGGACGAGAACGGGGCCTGCGACGCGGGGGAGGCCGGCGCCTGCAGCGGCACCGTGGGCGAGATGTGTCTGCGCGGCAACCGCGTCTGCGATGCAGGCACGTGGGGTGGGTGCGTTCTTCTCGGCGCGTCCAATGACTCAGAGTTTTGTGGGCCTTCCTGTGCTCCCTGTGGCGCACGGGCCGACCGGTGCGACCAGGGGGCCTGCAAATGCGGGTCGGGGGCCCGCTGCGAAGTCGGGCAGCGCTGCATCGGCGGAGCCTGCGTCTGCGATTCGACATCCTGTAGCGGGTGCTGCACCGGTCTGGTTTGTAGGGCTAGCTCGTTCCCCCTCTGCCGACTGGACGCGCAGACCTGTCTGAGCTGCGATCCGACGCGCGCCGACCGATGTGCCGCCAGCGGTGGTTGTCAATGCGGAACGGGACCCCAGTGCGCGGACGGTCAACGGTGCAGCAACGGAGCCTGCGTGTGCAATGCATCGTCCTGTCCGCTCGGCTGTTGTGAAGGCTCGACCTGCCGTGCGATCTCGATGAGTGCGTGCGGAGTGCAAGGCGGAAGTTGCACCTCTTGTGATCCTCTCCTCAGCGACCGTTGTCTGATCAGCGGCAGCTGCGCCTGCGGCTCCGGCCCCGCCTGCATCCCGGGTCAGAGGTGCCTCGAGGCGCTGTGCATCTGCGATCCTTGCTTCTCGGGTCTGGGGTCACCGGAGGGAAATCCCAGCTTGCCGGTCCCCTGAGAACTAGCGTGCCAGCTGCAGGACCAATGACGCCAGCCGCGGCGCGGCTTGTATTCGCGCGCGCGCGCCGGAGACCGCCTCGCGCAATCCGTCCAACTGGTCTCGCGTCGCCAACGGCCCGGTGCCGCCGAGGACTTCCTTGGCCTGCTGCGCTCGGCGAGGAGAAAGCGCTTCCAGATCTTCCGGGGTCACCAGGCCCTCGGCCGTCATCGCCTCCGCACCGCCGAGATCCCGGAGGGTCTTTCCGCTCGCGCGCGCCGCCTGGACCAACTTTCCCACCGCCCGGTACGCTTCGCGGAAGGGAATGCCGCGGGAAACGAGGCGCTCCGCCAGATCCGTCGCCTGCGTGTCGCCACCTTGAAGCCCGGCGGCGAGGCGATCCTCGCGAAATCGTATGCCGGAAATGCCGGCGATCATCGCCTCCAGGCAATCGCGCACCAAGGCCGCGGCCTCGAGATAGCTCGCCTTGTCCTCCTGGAGGTCTCGCATGTATCCCACCGGCAGCCCCTTGAGCGTCGTCAACAGCGCGACCATCGATCCGATGACCCGCCCGGATTTTCCGCGGATCAACTCGAAGAGATCGGGGTTGCGCTTGTGCGGCATCATCGAGGATCCGAAGCTGAGCCGGTCGTCCAACTCGATGAACCCGAACTCCTGCGAGGCGAAGTCGATCACGTCCTCGCTGATCCGGGACAGATGAACCATGCACTTGGCCGCGGCGAAGACGAAATCCAGCGCGAAGTCCCGGTCGCCCACCGTGTCTACGGCATTCTGGGTGATCCGCGCGAAGCCGAGAAGCTCTGCCGTCCTTTGCCGCCGGATGGGAAGCGAGGTGCCGCTCACCGCGCCCGCCCCCAACGGCGACTCGTCGAGTGAGTTCAGCACCTGTGAGAACTGGGCCGCGTCGCGCGCCAGCATCTGGCCGTAGGCGGACAGCACAAAGGCCACGGTGACCGGCTGGGCCCGCTGGCGATGGGTATACGCCGGCATGAGATAGGCGCCTTCGGGGCCTTCCGCTTTCTCAATCAAGACGCTCAACAGCCGCGCGATTCTCTCGAGGATCTCCAGCGACTGCTCGCGAAGATGCAGCCTGGCGTCCAGAGCGATCTGGTCGTTGCGCGACCGCGCGGTGTGCAGGCGTTTCGCGCTGTCCCCGATCCGCCGCCCAAGCTCCACCTCGATCGCCATGTGGATGTCTTCTTCCTCGGGCCAATCGAGGCGTCCAGCCGACGCTTCCTCGAACAGCGAGAGCAAGCCCTGCCGGATCTTCGCCCCATCCCGCTCGGGGATGAGCTGGGCCTCCTCCAGCATTCGCACGTGCGCCAGGCTGCCCGCGATGTCGGCCGCGAACAGCCCCCGATCGACCGGCAGCGACGTGGTGAATCGCAGGACCGCCGGATCAAGCGCTCCCTGTCCCGTGGCGTCGCTGCGGGCGACGGTCATCTCGAAGCTCCTCCGACCGGGTGCAGGCGTCGGTTGTTCTGTCTCGCCATTTGCATATCAGACGATATCTGAAATCGCTCGCCACAGGCGACATGCCTGTGCGAGCGGCGCCACGTCGTGGGTTCGAATGAAGGTGGCCCCGTGCTCGATCGCCCAGAGCTCGGTGGCCAGGGTTCCCGCTCCGCGCTGGGACGGGTCTTTGCCGAGCACCGTGCCGATAAAGGACTTTCGCGACGTCGAGACGTAGACGGGCCGGCCGAGGACCGACAGGTCCCGGAGGTGCCGCAAAACTTGGAGACTCGGCTGAGGATTTCCGCCCAGGAAATACCCCATCCCCGGATCGAGGATGATCCGCTCGCGCGGCAGCCCTCGCGCCTCCAAATCCTCCATCCGGCGGCGAAAGAATCCGATGATTTCGGGGATCAGATCGCGGTGCGGACGGTCGATGGTCTCCGCTCGGGGGCCCGCGCTCCGCGAATGCATCAGCACCGCCGATACTTTCGGATGCGCGAGCAGCGCTTCGACGCTGGCTGTCTGTTGAAGACCCGAGACGTCGTTGATCATGTCCGCGCCGAGGTCGAGGACCGCCCTCATGACCGAAGGCTTGCAGGTGTCGACGGAGATTTTGGCTCCCGCGTTCTTGAAGTGGCGGATCACCGGAGCGAGACGCTCGATTTCAACCTGATCGTCGACCCTCTTTCCCTGCGGATTCGACGATTCGGCCCCGAGATCCAACCAGTCGGCGCCGTCCTCGATCAATCGCTCCCCGTGGGCGATCGCTTGCCGGAGATCGAGGAAGCGTCCGCCATCCGAGAACGAGTCCTCGGTGAGATTGACGATGCCGACGAGCTGAACCATCTGGGCAGCGTCGTATCAAAACGACTCTTTGCCAAGCAAGGTGGCGCCCAGGCGAACGACGGCGAGGCGGAGTCGGTCTGGGCAGGAAGTCGTCTACTGGCCCGATTCGGGGATCATCGTGCGCCAGACGACCTGCCAGCGGCTGTCTTCACGGACGAAGACGAAGAGGTCGCGACCGGTCTCGTGATGGGACTTCCCATTCATCTCATAGCTCATGTCGAAGCGGTAGGTCGCGACGGCCGTAGCTCCCCAAACGTCGACCGTGCCGTCGCTCTCGCTGTAGTCCACAAGTTTCGCCGAGGACATGAATTCCCGATAGGTGTTCACGCACCCGGTTCGGCCCTCCACCCGGCCGCGGAAGCCCGGGTGCACGAAGACCACGCTCTGATGCAGGATGTCTTCGAGCTCGTCGAATCGCTCTTCGCGCCATGCCGCCGTCAGTCGCGACAGGACTCCCCTTATCTCGCTCTGCTGCGCGCGGTCGGATTTCATGCCCATATTCGCCTCCGTAACGAGGGTGCATACCACGTGAAAATGCGGCGGACAGCATTCGGCGGCAATTGTGTGTACTCTTCAATCCGTTGCGCTGGAGCAAGCCTGGTAGCCGAGCCGGGTGCCGACGGTATGGAGATCGCCTAAGGCCTCATCGGCGACCGAGCTGGAGCGCTACCTCGACTCTTCCCCCTCCGTCGAGTGTGACCGCGGCGGCCGTCTGCCCTTCCGAGGGGTCGAACGCAGAGACCGTCAATTTGCCGGCGGGAACATTGCGCAGAACGAAGTGGCCATCCGCATCGCTGAACGCGTGGAAGGGATGGCTCAAGATCGCCAGGTGAGCTTGACCCTCCCGGCTCTGGTGCACCTTACACTCGACGGTCACCAGCCCTTTCGCGTCGTCGAACTCGAGCCTGCGGCCGTTTCCCGAGGCGAGGATCGGGACGTTCAATACCCAGCTGTGATCCTGTTTCATCATCTGCAGTGTGTGCAGCTCGTGGTTTGCGGAGACGATCACCAGCGGCTGGCCCGTCTGGAGCACGCTGACCGGAGGGGAGAAGCGCTTGCCGTCATTTTCAAGGATGACCGGCTCAGCCGGGGGTTCGAAGACCAGGTCGTTCAGGCCATTGGAAATGAAGACCAGGACGCCCGGAATCGCCTTTCCCTTCGCTCCCACGACCCGCCCACCGATCTCTCCGAGGGATGCCGGGGACAAGGTCGTCGGTTTGGGTTTTGGTTTGACGTGGAGAGCTGGGTCAGCGGATGGCAATACCTCGGCCGCCGGCGCCGGAGAGGGCGGGTGGGTGGTGATGAGCAGCACGATGAGGAAGCTCGCGGTGAGAAAGAACTTGATTCCGATCAGCTCGACGGTGTGAAGCAACCAGGTGAGGGGACTGAGCCGGCGTCGCAGAGCAAGCGCGATCATCACCAGGGCGGCGATGGTGAGATAGCTCCATAGGATCGAACGATCCCAATCGAACGGCTTTGCCCAGACGCGTCCATGACCGATCAGGAACTGGATGACGGCGACGGCGAGAATCAGCGCCCGGTCGAGAATGGAGAGACCGGGATAGGTCGCGCGCGCCCGGGCGGTGGTTGCTTCCATCGACTGACTCGGCTTCGACATTCGGCTCGGGCTGTAGATAGGCTGAATCGGGGCGTGATGCTCCGGGAATCTTGACGAAAGGGCGTCAGGCTCGCCGGTAATCGGCCTCCATGAAGGTGGCCCAGGTGTTCCCACCGTCCGATGAGCTTTCCATCCTGAAATTCAGGCTGTTCTCGCCGATGAATTTATAGGTGTAGCGCCCGTGCGCCCCGGCTTTGAAAAGCAGGGTGTCTCCTTCCCACTTGCCGCGCGCCGGCGAGGCCGGCACGCAGCCCATGCTGTCCACCCAATACCAGATGTAGTCCTTCTGGTGGTCATCCCAGCCGAAGATGCCGTGGCCACGAAACACGGTTTGGCCATCGCGCTCCTGGGAGTAGTCCTCCAGAAGAAAGAATCCTTCCAGATCGAGACGGGTGTTGATGCGTCCGGTGGCCAGTCCTGCCGCCCCAACTGGAGACTCGACGAGCTTCTCTTGCCCGACCCAATTTCCCACCAGTTTCCGCAGCTTCTGGTGGTGCTCATTCGGTTGCGGCATCGCCGACATGTCGATCCCTCCTGGCCCCGGGGCGGATTTCGTCCATTTTCTATTCTGGAGGTCAACCAGGACGGCCTCGGTTGTGACCACAAGTGACTACTTCGGGAGTTGTTATCCCGTCGGGGGAGCGGCACACTTCCGCTTGAGATTGACATTCCACCCGCTCTCCTACCGCGCGCTCGCCCTTCGCTTTTCGCCGGTCGTTTCAGCGCGGGCAAAACAGACGTTCGGATTCGACCTGCGGTCGCTCGCGGTCATGCGCATCGGCCTGGGAGCAGTGCTCGCCGCTGACTTACTGCAGCGCTCGATCGCGCTCAAGGCCCACTACACCGACGAGGGCGTCCTTCCACGCGCTCTGATGCATGGCCTGGCGACTCCGGGAATCGGCCTCTATCGTTTGTTTGGCGGAGTCGGGCCGGTGATCGCGCTTGCCTGCGTCTCGCTCTTGGCCGCGCTGGCGCTGGCCGTGGGATTTCATACCCGGGTGGCGTGCATCGTCTCCTGGGTGCTGCTTGTCTCGCTTCAGAATCGCAATCCCTTCGTCTACCACTCCGGCGACGATCTGCTCCGATTGGTTCTCTTCTGGGGCATGTTTCTCCCGCTCGGGGCCCGCTTCAGCCTGGACGCAATCCGCGATCCGCCCCCGCCAGGCCGCGGGAATCAGATTGTTTCGGTCGGCACCCTCGGATTGTTCTGGCAGCTGGTTTGCCTTTATCTGTTTCTGTTCGACCACAAGGTGATGGGCACCGCCTGGCCCAACGGCACCGCGGTCTACGACGCCCTCAGCGTCGAGCAATACAGGTCGTCCATCGGGACCGCACTCCTTGGCTTTCCAAGCCTTCTGCCGTTCTTGACCCATGCCATTTTGGTCCAGCAAGCGCTGACCGTGGTGCTGCTGGTCTCTCCGGTCCTGATCGGACCGATGCGCGTGATCGCGGTCCTTGGGGTGATCGCAACCCAGATCGGATTCGGACTCTGCTTCAAGCTCGGCACTTTTCCGTGGATCACCGGCTTCGCCACCCTCGCCGTCCTGCCGGCCTGGTTCTGGGACAAGCTCGAACCGGCGGCTTCGAAGAGCTCTCCGGTTGAACAAGCGCCGTTGCCGGCGCAGCCCGAGCTGTTCCGGCTGGGCCAAACGGTCAAGCTGGCGATGGGCGTCGTGGCCGTTCTATCGATCGCGTCGATCACGCTCTGGAACTTGTCCCAGGCCGGAGCGAGGTTCGGGTTTGCCGGCAGCGAGTTCGCTTTCGAGGAGACCCTTCTGGGGCGATTTGCAATCGCTCTGCGCCTGGACCAGAGATGGTCGATGTTCTCGCCGAATCCCCAGACGGAGGACGGGTGGTTCGTCGTCGAGGGAACGCTCGCCGACGGTGGTCGGGTCGATCTGCTTCCGGATCTGGTCGGCGGCGAAAGCGAACCGGATTCGGCGAGCCGCGCGACCCCCCGAGGCATCCGATGGGAAAAACCGCCTCTGATTTCGTCGCAATTTACCGACCAGCGCTGGCTCCTCTACTTCTTGCAGCTGGTCGGCGCTCCCACCGCGGTCCAGTTCCGTGGCTTCGCGGGCTACGTGTGTCATTCCTGGAATGGCGCGGAACACCGCGAGCAGGCCCTGCGCCGGTTTGCGTTGCAGTACATGAGGTTCGAGCACCTTCCCGAGGGCAGGACGACCCCGGTGGAAAAGATTCAGCTCATCGCGGGGAGTTGCCCTGGAGCTTGACCTCCCAGTCGGCGCGCGACAGGCGATAAACCACGATCCGGGTATAGTCCCGAGTTACCGTGGCCGATCAGAGCCAGGGAGGACCGATGCGTCTTGGATTCGCGGTCGCGCTCGTCGTCGTCTCCGGCTGTGTCGCGCGCACGGAAGGCTACCGAGTCAATCCGGCGGTCGGCGCTGCGGTGGGAACCGCGGTCGGTCTCACCGCCGCCGGGATCAGTCGCGCGAATGGGGGCTGCTACGCCAGTTGTCCTCCCGGGACCACGTGCAACGCCGCGACCGGATTCTGCGATGAGCTGCCCTGCCGCGGGCTGTGCAGCGCGGAGGAGCATTGCGAAATGACGCCCACGGCCTGGAAATGCATGCCCGGCCGATCGTCACCCCTCGACATCCAGATCGGCCGAACGCCGAGCGAGAGTCCAGGAGCTCCGCCGGGAGAGGTCCCGCGAGACAGCGCCCCGCAGCCGAACCGCCCGGGGGAGAGCCACCCCAACTGAGAGTCGATTTCCGGACGGGCCTCAGCGTCCCGGCGCCCCGGTGCTCGCCACCGCCAACGCGGGCTCGGGAGCTCGGGTCAACGCCCGGTTCAGGAACGGCTTTTCGAAAAGGCGGTAGAAGCCGTAGGCCGACAACAAGACCAGCGACAATACCCAGACATCGGCGGCCGCCCATCCGAACCGCTGCTGGATGAAGCGACTGGCCGGTTCGAGCGCCTCCAGGATCGGGCGGTGAACGAGATAGAGACTGTAGCTGAACTTCCCCACGAACCCGAGAATGCGCACCGGAAGCGAAGCGACCGCGGCATCGTCGAAGCGCCGAAGGCCGACCAGCAACAGCGCGTAGACAACGCAGACGACGAGCTGTCCGTAGAACTGCACCCGGTCGTTGGCCAGGGAAAACTCGCCTCGAAGGTGAGCGCAAAGCGCAAGGACGATTGCCGCGCCGATGAGAAGGGCATCGACGGCGCGCGCCCAAGCCGACCCCTTGACCCGGCGCAGCCTGACGAACACCAGAGCACCACAGAAGAATTGCAACCAATAGTCGACGAAAAGCCCGGTGATTCGACCCGGCCAAAGGACGTTGAGGACCGCGGTGCCCACGGTGAAGGCGACCACGATCATCGTCAGTCTAACGTGAGGATGGAGGATGAGAATCAGGCCACACAGAATGTAGAACTGCTCCTCGTAATTGAGCGACCAGTGGACCCCCAGAAGCAGGGTCGGATTGAACCACGGCGTCCTCAGGCCTTCTCCCGTCTCCATCCAGCGCACGGTGAGGTACGACCATTGAGTCAAGGTCAGATTCCGGAGCCAGAAAGACAGCGGCGACAGCGATCGACTTCCATTGTAGAGGTCGGCAGAAGTCGCCAGTTTCACGATCGCCGCCAATGCCAGACTCGCCAGATACGGCACCGCGATTCGCTGGATCCGACGTCGCATGAACTGGCGAAAGGACAAACCCTGCTCGAGGGAATTGTCGACCGCGGCGGCGATGCAATAGCCGCTGATCACGAAAAACAGCTGGACGCCGAGCCAGAAGCCGTTGGTGACGGTGGTCCTCGACCAGTAGCGATGCCAGATGAGGATCAGCAGGCTCGCGATCCCGCGCCATGCATCCAGACTGCCATACCGCCTCGGATACGATTGGACGATGGCGCTACTCATTGAGCGAGAGCGGCCCGACCGGCGAAGTCGCCGTGCGGTGGCGTGCCGGCGGGGAGTCCCAGGGCCTCGACCAGCTTACGGGCGACGAGCCGGTGTCCTCTCGCGCTGAGGTGGATTCCGTCCGCACCCGCTCCGGGCAGCAATCGGTGCGGCGACACCGGGTCTCGCAAGGCCGAATCGAAGTCGATCACCCGAACGTTCGACTTTCTGAGCCAATCATTGACTCCCTGGCGGCGTTGCTCGACCAGGGGATACGAGCCGCGCGGCGTCCACTCTTTGGGCAAGAGGGTGCCGATCCATACCTGGCAAGAGGAGCGCAGCCGCCGGGCGAGCGTCTCAAGCCGGGTGGCGATGTACGTGTCCGGGTGATCGGCCAGATCATTCGTGCCGAGGAGGACGACGCAATCGGTGACTCCTCCGATCGAGGCGACATCCCGTTCCACCGATTGAAGGGCGTCGTCCACGCCCTGGCCGGACACCGCCGCCACGACCACGGGAAGACCGAGCATCGCTTGCGCCACCGCCGGCCAGCTGTCCCGGAGATCATCGTGCCCGGTGATGAATCCCTCGGTGATGCTGTCGCCGACCGCCACGATCGCGCGTCCGCCGGCGCCTTCGATCTCGATCGCGACCAGGCCGATACCTCGCCGGAAGGGAGAGCTCGCCGCGCCGGGCGGATCGAAGACGTGGCTGCCCGGTTCACTTGATCCGTCGGGAAAGCGCTCGAACGAATTGGCCGCGACCGCGCCTTCGATCTCGAATGCAATGCCGATTTCGTCGCCGCGCTGGACCGAGATGGCCACGGGATCGCTTCCCACTTTCTGATCCGCTTCCGCCTCGAACCCGGGTCGACCCCCGAATCTGATCTCCGTGGGCCGCGAATCGGCCGGGCGGCGAATGCCCGCCGCGTGTAGCCGAAGCAGACCCTGGCCTGCCTGAAACACCACTCGCATCCGCTCGCCCGCGCGCTGAACCGGAACCTTGAAGCGATAGGTGGCTCTTCGCGAAACGATCGAGCCTCTCAATACTTGATAAAAACCGGGTTGGTAGATTCGCGCCTGGGAAGTCGCCAGCGAAGACTCGTTGCCGGACGACCGAAGGGCGGAACAGTCCTTTTGGCTCAAACACGACGTCGCCAGCACGAGAATCATTTTCAGCGGAGTGGTGGGTCGCATCCGCGGCGAGGGCACCGTTGTGGGAAGCTTGCTACAGCGATGGGCAGGTCGCCGCGGCCGGGATCATCCTATACTGCGGCCGGGTGCGAATACTCATCGCCACACATTACTGGAGGCCGCACCGGGGTGGAATCGAGACCGTCGCCTACGAGCAGGCGCGCAGGTTGGTGACGCGAAATCATGTCGTCACCGTACTCACAAGTCGCCTGCGGGGCGACCCGGCGAATCAGGTGGAAGAGGGCATTTCGGTCCACCGGATTCGAGCCCTGAACGCGCTCGAGCCTCAAGGCGTGCCCTTTCCGATCTTTTCACCCTCGCTCTGGCTTCAAATGACGCGGCTGGTTGCCGCGCACGATCTGGTATTGGCGCACAGCCATTTGTTCTTGACCTCGGCGGCGGCGGTCACCGCCGCGCACAGAGTAGGCAAACCGTCGCTCATTCTTCAGCACAACACCTACGTCGAGTATTCTTGGCCCTGGAGATTGCTGGAGGACGTCGCCGATCAATCGCTGGGTCGATGGACACTCAAGATGGCCGGCCGGCGGCTCGCGGTGAGCGATGCCGCGGCCCAGTATGTCCAAAGCCTCGCCCCCGGACCGACGGGCCTGCTTCGCAACGGAGTCGACGCCGGGCGATTTCACCCCATCGCCGGGGAGAAGGAAAGGGCGGCCCTTCGGGCCCGGCTGGGGCTCGACGCCGGCGCCTTCGTCGTCTTCACCGTGCGACGACTCTCCTTCAAGAACGGGGTGGACACGCTTCTCGAGGCCGCGCTGCGCCTGCGCGACAGCAGGCACCTCCAGATCGTGATCGCCGGCAGCGGCCCCGACCGACCCGCCATCGAGCGGTACCTCGCCCGCCATGAGTTGGCTTCGGTCAGGCTGCTCGGCTTCGTCGGCGACGCGGAGCTGGCCGACTGGTACCGCGCGGCGGATCTGTTCGTCCTTCCCTCGAAATCCGGGGAGGGAATGCCGATGGTCGTGCTGGAAGCATTTGCCTCGGGGCTCCCGGTGTTGGCGACGCGCGCCGGCGGTCAGGTGGAGATGATCGAGGAAGGCGAGAACGGTTGGCTCATCCCGCCGAGCTCAGCGGAGTCGATGGCTTCCGCGATCGCGGCGGCGCGCGCCCGGCCGGACGCCACCCGGCAGATGGGGCGGCGGGCGAGAAGTGGCGTTGAGTCACTCGATTGGGAACGTCAAGTTTCTTTGCTCGAAGGGTACTTCAATGAGCACCTCCTGGAAGCATAAGCGGGTGCTGGTCACCGGGGGCGCGGGCTTCATCGGCTCGCATCTCACCGAAGCGCTGGTGGAGGCTGGGGCCGAAGTCACCGTGCTCGACAATCTATCCTCCGGTCGGCGCGACAATCTGAGGGTGGTGGAGAAGCGGATTCGCTTCATCGAGGCGGATATCCGCCGGCGCGGTGAAGTCCAGGCGGCCACTCGTGGGCAGGCGATGGTCTTCCACCTCGCCGCCAACGCCAACGTGCCTCGTTCGGTCACCGAGCCCGACCTCGATTTCGAGACGAACGTCGTGGGCAGCTTCAACGTGCTTCGAGCCTGCATCGAGTTCGGCGCGCGCGCGGTGGTGGCATCCTCGGCCGCGGTCTACGGGCCGCCCCGCTATGCTCCGATGGACGAGAAGCACCCACTGCAACCCATTTCACCCTACGGCGCGGCCAAGGTTAGCATGGAGCAGCTCGGCTTCGCCTACTCGGCCGTCCACGGGCTCAAGTTCACGCCCATCCGTATTTTCAATACCTACGGAGAGCGCCAGACTCAGTACGTGATGGTCGATTTGTTGCGGAAGCTGTCGGAGAGCTCCGATCGGTTGGAAGTGCTCGGCACCGGCCGCCAATCCCGCTCCTATTGTCACGTGAGCGATGCGTGCAGGCTGTTCATGCGGGCGGCGGAAAGCGATGAAACCGTGGGCCGGGCGGTCAATCTGACCAGCGACCAGATGCTGACCATCCGCGACCTCGCCGGGCAGCTTCTCGATCTCCTGGATCTCCGGCGTCGGACGCGGATTCACTTCACCGGTGAGAGTTGGCCGGGGGATATTGAAAACCTGAGCGGGGACCCGACCTGGGCCAGACAATTCCTGTCGTTCGAGTGCCAGGTCGGACTGGACGAGGGATTGAGCAGATTGATCGACTGGCTCGAGCGGGAACGAGGCTGGCGCCTACGCCATTGATTGCTTTGTCGCGGTGATCAGCAGACCGCCGGAGCGTTGCCCCTCCACCTCGGTCGGTTGACCGAGGTGCTTGGCCAGCAGCGTTCGAAGAATCGCCCGGCTCATGCCCGGCGGCGTATGGGAATCCAGCTTTCCCAGGCTCAGCCTTCGTTGAAGCCCTCGCGTCTGGGTATTTCGGCCGAAGAGCTCGTACGCCAAGCCACCGGTGAAATTGGAAATCCTCTCCCAGGCCCGCACCACCGATTCCGGGAGATAGCGATGGACCGCGAAGCTGGAGAAGCCGAGCGGCCTCAAGGCCTGGATCCATTCGTCGGGCGACCAATACCGATGGTGCTGCAGCCGGCGATCGATGGATTCTTCAACCGATTCCCCACGCATCCTCCAGAGGAAGGGAAGGGGACCCTTGCCCGAGAGGCAGGAGTGAAACTCCTCGCTCGGAACGGTAAAGACGAAGCGACCGCCGGCGCGGACGACCCGGCCCACCTCGGCGAGGACGGGTTCGATCTTTGGAATGTGCTCGAGGACCGAATTCGAAAAGACGATGTCGAACGCCTGATCGGGCTCGGGGATGGTGTCTCCGGGGGCGCAGTGGACGGCGGCGTAGATCCCGCTCCGCCGGGCAATTGCGGCGTCCGCCGGATCGACCTCGAGACCGATCAGACTGCACGATTCCCGCCCGCGAAAGATCACGCTGGAAAGCGTCCCGTCGCCGCAACCGAGATCGAGCACGCGCCCATTGAACGAAACGTGGCGCAGCACCGCTTCAATCTCATACACCCGCCACAGCACGGTGGCGGGTTGAAACAGGTTTCCCGGGGCGATCAACTCGAGAATGTCGGGTCGTTCGGCGGGAAGGACCGATGAGCTCACAGCCGATGGTTTAACAGCCGCGCGGGGCATCGGGAAATAACCGGCCGCGAGGTCTGGTCGAGACGTATGGAAAGGTCCGCTCCGCTGCCACGTCCGGCTCGGACGACCTCTGGTACCTCCAAACTCATCCGGGCTACCATTGCTGCCGCTGATGGGAGTTCCCGAAAAACGATCGTTAGGTCCGGTCATTTCGGGGCTCGTCGCGGGCATCCTCGGAATCATCTTGTTCTACGCGGGAGCGATGCGGTTCGGGACCCTCGCTCACATGCAAGCCTACGGCGGCTGGAAATATCTGTTTTCAGTCACGCCGCGCGAGCTCGGCTATCACGTCCTGAGCCATTTGTTTCTTTTCCCCGGGGCGATCCTCCTCGCCGTCGGCCTGTTCCGCGCCTTCCGCGGCGAATTCGGCGATCAGCTCGCCCGTTGGGTGGCGAAGGTGGATGAGCGGAGGTTCCTCCTCGTGCTCGGATTGTCTTTCATCGCGCTCTCGCTTCTTTTGAGAGCTTTCGTCCTCCATGGAGCATTGCTCACCGACGACGAAGAAACCTATCTCCTCCAGGCG
>Ga0070708_100000834_pt1 | contig 23235 bp, 21 predicted proteins | sample KBSK5503metaG_FD_65469 | JGI IMG/M metagenome (GOLD analysis project Ga0070708, IMG submission 65469) | Corn, switchgrass and miscanthus rhizosphere microbial communities from Kellogg Biological Station, Michigan, USA - KBS K5-50-3 metaG | ecosystem: Host-associated > Plants > Roots >... | reverse complement strand
GAGGCGGCGGTGATCGAGACCGAGTACGGGAGGATTGTGATCGAACTCTACCCAAACGTCGCGCCAAAGACGGTCGAGCGATTCAAGAAACTCGTCGCTGAGAGGTTCTACGACGGCACGGCGATCCACCGCATTGATCCTGAACTCGGGATCGTTCAGGTAGGTGGTGCGAACTCGAAGGACGTCGGTCCGGCAAACGATGGTGCGGGCAGTTCCCCTTACCCGAACCTTCCGGCGGAATTCTGCGACCTACCATTTGAGAAGGGCACGGTAGGTGCGGCGCGGGGGACTTCCCCGAACTCTGCAAACTGCCAGTTCTTCATCAGTTTGAAGCGACAGCCCGCATTTGATCAGCGCTACACGGTCTTTGGACGGGTGGTCGAAGGGATTGGCATCGCCGGTGTCATCAGCGCAGCACCTGTGACAGACGGGACGGATCGCCCGGCAGATCGGATCACCGTGAAGAACGTGACGCTCGCTCCGCGCGCCAACTTCGCCCCTGGCGAGTCAATATCGGACCGTCAGCCGGCCGCGACGCAAGGGCCTGATTATGTGGAAGCAGCGAGGCGCGCACTGGCCGAGGGACGCGAGGCGGAAGCGCGCGAATACATCAAAGCTATCCGAGAGGACCCCGGGATGGTGGAAGTCCGTGCCGCTTCTGCTTCCATGCTCGCCGCTAAGATTGGGAAATCGCAAGGGGCTGCCACCGGCGAAGATAATTCAACGCTCGAAATCAGGAACCCGGTTTTCTCCAAGGCCGGGGCGAAGGGGGCGGCGAACTTTCTCCTTGAGCAGGGGAACGTAACCACCGATCTCAAGCTGTTCGGCTTCCGGCGAGTTGTCTTCACCGACGCGAGCAAGCAGATCCTGGAATACGATCTAGACAAACGGAAATGAGCATGCCTTCCTGGAGGCAGGCCCCCGCTTCACAATCACCCTTCAGGGAAAACGTATCTCACCCACAAATTTCTGATTAGCATCTCCAAAATTCTGATTCGCGTCGAAGCTGCCGTCGTATTTTCGCCCTGCGAATTTCTTGGAACCCGGCGAAGGCGGGCGCGTGTAACGCCTAAAATCTTCCGGAGGAATTCTCGTATGACAACGAAATATGTTCTCAGTCTCCTGGCCGCTACAGTTCTGACTATGGGCACTACGTTCGCTCAGCAAAGCACCACGCCAGCGCCTTCTCTTCCTGCTGAGACCTTTGGTCAGGATTTTTCGCTTTTCGTGGACGGTGGCGGTTTTCTAGGCGTCCAGGCCGAAGACATCAGTAGAGAGAATATGGGGCGATATAATTTGAATCAGGTGCGAGGAGTTGGCGTTACGCAAGTCGTCAAGAACAGTCCTGCCGAGAAGGCAGGGCTTAGAAAAGACGACGTCATTCTGCGCGTCGATGGCGAGAATGTAACCAGCGTTCGCAAGCTCAATCGCCTGATCTCCGAGATTGCACCCGATCAAACCGTACGAGTCGCGATAAGTAGAGGAGGTTCAGAACAAGAACTGACGGCGACAATTGGCAAACGTGAGAATATGACCAACGTGCACAATTTCATGATCGAAAATCCACAGGCCTGGAAATGGGAAGGGCCTTTGGCAAACAAAGATAACGACATGGTTTTTGCTCTCGGCAACAGCCGTCGTATTGGCGTCAGCACTATCGAATTAACAAAACAACTTGCCGAGTATTTTGGAATCCCAGACGGCAAGGGTGTGCTCGTGACTTCGGTCTCAGCTGATAGTCCCGCAGCTAAGGCTGGCATCAAGGCGGGAGATGTGATTACGGCAATTGATGGTCAGAAAGTAGAAGCCACCGGCGACATTTCCCGGGCAATCAACAACAAGAAAGATGGCGACGTGACACTTACTATCATCCGGAACAAGTCTCAACAGACAATCCGGGTGACACCAAAGGAAGGCGAGTTTCCTTTTGGAACGCCAGGGGCGCGGCCCCAGATCGGCCGGCGCATCGTCATCCCGCGGATAGAATTACCGTCGATCCCCGAGATGGATATCATGATTCCGAGAATTGAACTCCCGACAATCCCCTCGATTGACATTCAGTTGCCACGGGTAACTCCTAAAGTAAAGGTAGTAAAAACTGTGGCCAGGCCGATCTAGCCTTGGTACATCCGGGCACATACTCGCCAGAAGGCAGCACGGCGCTGTGGTTTTTGCACCGCAGCGCCTTGCTCGTTTATGAGTCCACTCTCGCGGCTTGCGCCGGAGACGGTGGTTGTGTGATGATCGCAACTGATGAAAGCCGTCATATACAGCCCTGATCTTTTGAGGAGTGAATAAAGAGTGAAAGCGGAATTGCAGAAATTAGTCGCTTTGCAGAACCTGGACACCAGCATACGAAAACTAGAAAAAGACTTAGAAGCGATACCTGAAAGGCGCGCCGAGATCGAAAGAGAGTTCGATCAGCGCGCCTTTGAAATTAGGGCCCTGGAGAACCGCCGCGATGATGCGAAAGTGAGCCGCGCCCGTCTTGAAAACGAAGTAGTCGAACAACGTGGCCGCGCGGAACGAGCGGAACGAAACCTGATGTCCTCCAGGAAGCAGGATGAATACACTGCTGCTATCCGGGAGGCAGATGCTGCCCGCAAACAGATCACCGCTTTGGAAACCCAGATCCTCGAACAAATGGAAATACTGGACCAGGCGGAGGCGGCTCTGACAGAACGGGCTGGCGAAATAGCCGGCTTAAATTCCGACCGCGAAGCACGGCTCGAAACTTTCGACGATGAAACTCGGATACAGTCGGAGCAATTGGTCACTGCACGCACCGAACGTGATCGCTTGTTTGGTAACTTACCAAAACCGATCAGCGCACTTTATGCCAGAATCAGCGCTCGCATACGGGATGGTATCGCTGTAGCCGAAGCCCGCAACAGGTCTTGTTCGGCTTGTTTCATGTCGCTTAGACCTCAGGTCATGACAGAAATTCGCCGTGGAGCTGAAGTGATCACCTGCGACAACTGTGGTCGCATCCTTTATTACGTTCCGGCCGATTCGACGCCTGCAAATTCATCGGCAGTTCAGTCAAACGTCCTCATCACCTAGCGGGAACGCCGCACTAGGTGAAATCGGCCGGTCCAGGAATTACGTGTTCTACTCAACTTCGATGTCCAACAATATCGAAGTTGAACTTCAGCTTACTCCTGACTCTGACAAGACCATGAAAAGCTGATGTAGCCTTCACCTTGTAATTGCCGCGATCGATACTAAACTCGCCCACAGCCCGCATGTCGTTCCCGGTCAAAGTAACTTGCGCCGGAATCTCGATGGGACGGGTCACACCGTGCAAGGTGAGGTTACCTGAAATCTTCAGATCATAGCGGCCATTGCCCAGCGACTTCCCGCGGACTTCCGTACTTTGGAAAATGATCTCTGGATATTGATCGGGTTGCAGCACAATCTCGCGCAACTCCTTGTTGATGATCTGCTTTTGTTGTTCGGTGAATACGGCACCCGTTTCAACTAATGAACCAGATTTCACTACCAAATGTAGAGAGGCGGGCGTGATGGAGTCGGGAGTAATCTCCGCTTCACCGCCAAACTCACGAGCGGCGACGTAATGGTCATGCCCTTTGAACCAGAACAGACCACCGGCGTATGCGTGCGCAATGAATTTGCTTTGGCTCGAGTCCAGGGAGTACCTCGTTGCAGTGGGTTGCGCAGAGTAACGCGCGGGACATTTACCGGCACGTACGGTTGTGGGCCAGACACGTCCCAGAAGTAGAACCAACAAGACTCCAGGAATAGTAGCTGAGGCGACCAGTGTTCTATGCATTTCAAGACCTCCTCCAAAGCACCACATCACGACCGGGCGCTGGACCTCGTATGAGGTCGAACTTATCGCGAAACGATTTGAAACAATATTGATTAGAGGTTAGCCAAACTCTGTGACAGTTGCGTTGTAAAGTTGTTCAAATACTTTGCCAGACGCGCTGTTGATGTTGCGCAGTTGGGATGCGAAACTGATACTTATTGTTGTCAATTCGGAGAGGCCAAATGGTAGTTAAGAAGGACGCCCAGGGAAAGGGCCAGCTGAAGCGAACGCGCCCGAAAGGTGGAAGCGTGGTCTCAGTGCCGGAATTTCTGGCCCTCGCGGGACCAAAGGGTGACATGATCCTGCAAGTGGAACGCGAACAGGTTTCCTTAACCAGTTTAGAGCGAATCTACTGGCCTGATGAGAAGCTGACGAAGTTTGATTTGCTCTGCTATTACCTGAAAGTAGCAGATCATATATTGCCTTTCCTGAAGGATCGGCCGGCGATTCTGCAACGGTGGCCAAGAGGTATTAAAGCACCGATGTTTTTTCAGCAGGATCTGGAGAGCGCGCCCCCGTTTATCAAAACAATCAGACTAACCAACCTCGAGGGTCGCCAACTCGACTATGCGGTGTATTCGACTACTGCATCACTTCTCCACTTCGTCAATTTGGGAACAATCGAACAGCATCCATGGCATTCGACAGTCAAGCGACTCGCGAAACCTGATTGGATTGCCATCGATTTAGATCCTAAGCGTGCGCCTTGGGAAAACGTGTTGCAGGTGGCTCTGGTCGTCAAAGAGGTGGCTGATGAGATCGGCTTGAAAGCATTTCCCAAGACCTCTGGCTCTTCCGGTATACACGTCTACGTCCCACTCAAACCTACCAACGAATATGAGAAGGTTGCAGAGTTTGCAAAGCTGCTCGCGGGAGAGGTTGCTCGTCGTGCTCCCAAAATTGCCACTGTGGAGAGATCTATTGCCAAACGGAAAAGCACTCAGGTTTATGTCGACTGGATGCAGAATGCCCGTGGGAAAAGCCTGGCTGCGGCCTTTACTGTCCGGGCCAAGCCAAAAGCGACTGTCTCAATGCCGTTAGCGTGGAAACAGATCGATGAAGGTGTGAAGATTACTGACTTCACCATCACCAACGCTCCAGAATTGATAAAGAAAAAAGGTGACCCATGGGCCACCTTCTTTGAAGAGCGACAGGCACTAAAACTAGAGTGAGTTTCAGCAAGAGCTCAAATTCTCGGAGCTTGACGATCCCAGCGCCGACTGCTTATTCTGTCAACGAGTATGGTCAAGCCGCAACACAGCCTGCATCGCTATTATTACTATTACGGCCCGCTCTCCGCTGGGAGGGACGGTCGGACGATGGACTGTCGGCGTGCGCTGATTATCTAGCACAGTAGACAAGTTTCCTGAACCGGCCATCGGTCCTTCCAGTAGGGAAGGATCAGTGGCCGGTTTTTCGTATACAGCGCATTAGCACTACGAGATGCGTTCGTTGAGTGCGGGCCGCTACCGCTCCCGGTTCTGTAATATGAGTTTTGAGACTTCCAAGTGAGGTAGATATGACAAAAAACCACGAAGAACAATTATTACGAGATCACGTTGACATGCGCATGGTAGGAACTGGCCTGGAAGAAATCGTTTCAGACCGCAACACCATCATTCAACTCGATCCGGATCATCCCGGTTTCAGGGACCCCGAGTACCGCGCCCGTCGTAATCGAATAGCTCAGATAGCAATGGGCTATCGCCCAGGTCAGCCAATTCCCGCAGCCCCTTACACAGATGATGAACATCGCGTGTGGCAAACTATTTGGAATGCGCTCAAACCCGCTCATGAGCAACATGCCTGCGCTGAGTATCGCGATTGTTTGCAGCGGCTGGCCTTCGATCCTGATCGTATTCCGCAATTAAGTGAGGTAAGTAAGAAGGTGGAAGCGGTCAGCGGATTTCGCCTGGAACCCGTGGCCGGGCTGGTCCAACCGCGTGTGTTTCTCGAGTCGCTGGCTAACGGTATATTTCTTTGCACTCAATACATTCGTCATTACTCAACACCTCTTTACACGCCCGAGCCAGACGTGGTGCACGAGATAATCGGGCACGCGGTTACGCTCGCAAGCAAGCGTCTCGCAGAGCTTAATCGTCTATTTGGTGAAGCGGTCAAACGGACGAAATCACCACAAGCTCTGGAACGCCTGGCGCGTGTTTACTGGTTTACGATTGAATTTGGAGTGCTGCGTGAGAATGGCAAAGTAAAGGCTTACGGTACGGGTTTGTTGTCGTCTGCTGGGGAGTTGGAGGAAATGCACCAGGCAGAACTTCGCCCGCTTGATTTGGAAATCACCTCTAGTCACAACTACGACCCCACGCATTACCAATCGGTTCTATTTTGTGCCGATTCATTCGAGGAAATGTATCAACGCCTCCGAGACTTTCTCTTGTGCTGGCAATGAGGGCGAGGCATCGATTAGCCCGCAGTTGGTCCGTCTTCATGGTTTTGGATCTCAGCTTGAAGTTTTTGGATCAGTTGCCTTTGGGCGCCCGCTCATCTTGCGGTTTTTGTTAAGAAAAATGGCAGGTCGCAATTTCAAACCGCGGCACCCGCATTGCTTAGACAATAGAACCTCCCTCCACGCAGACACGAACTTTGTTATTGATTGCCTGTGCGGCGACGCGAGTAATGTTCGACCTCGAGTCAAATTTATTGAAGCCAGGACTGACTTGGTCCCAGTCGAATCGTTGCCCGCATCCCCGCTAAAACAGTCCACCGTAATGTTCTTAGGAGGTTAACCATGCGTTGCAATAATCGCGGTCTCTTTCTGTCAGTGATAGCGTTAGCGTTCGGCCTGTCTATGAGTGTGACTGTGCTCGCCCAATCCACTGCGACCTTGCAGGGCACAGTGACAGACACAAAGGGCGCAGTAGTCCCGAATGCTACCGTCACCGCTCTTAATAAGGGCACTTCGTTTGAGCGCACGAGCCAAACCGACACCGAGGGTAACTATCAGATTGCTGCCCTGCCGGTCGGGAGCTACAACATCGAGGTCAAGGCACAAGGATTCAAGACGCAGGTAGCGGACCACGTGCCAATCGAGGTTGCCAAAACGGTTATTCAGAACTTTCAAATGGATATTGGCGCCATCTCGGAAACAGTGCTTGTTTCTTCAGAGGCTTCGGTTATCGAAACAGCTACCACTTCGGTTGGCACCGTTATCAATCAGCGAACCGTACAGGAGATCCCGCTTAACGGGCGCCATTTCGTAGATCTCGGTCTCTTGATTCCCGGCTCAGTGACGCCACCGCAGAATGGTTTTCTCACGGCTCCGCTTCGCGGACAGGGTTCATTTGGATTGAATACGGCGGGCGGTCGGGAAGACACCGTCAACTTCATGATCAATGGCGTCAATCTCAATGATATGGTTCAGAACCAGATTACTTTTCAGCCTTCAATCAACACAGTACAGGAGTTCAAAGTCGATAATTCTACGTTCAGTGCGGAGTACGGCCGCAATTCCGGAGCGATAACAAACATAGCCACTCGTTCCGGCACTAACGACTATCACGGTGAGCTGTTTGAGTTTCTCCGCAATAGCGCTCTGGACTCGCGGAATTTCTTTGAGCGTACGCCAGATCCGGCCCCCTTCAAGCGGAACCAGTTTGGATTCAACGTTGGTGGACCGATTAACCTGCCGCACTTCGGAGAAGGCGGCCCTATCTTTAGTTATAAGGGCAAGAATAAGACGTTCTTCTTCTTCAGTTACGAAGGAACGCGCCAGCGGCAAGGTCTAACGATTTCCGGCGTTACGGTGCCCACCGATGCACAGCGAGCAGGCGTAACTGATCCGGTGGTAAAACAACTGCTGGCTCGAATTCCGCAGGCGAATGTCGGGAGCTCCGGATTCAGCGGCTCCGCAACCGCCCCGGTCAACATTGATCAAGGGACCGGCGATGTTAGCCATACATTCGGCAGCCAGGATCGTTTACACGGCTATTACGCTTTTCAACGTGACGAGCGCGGCGAGCCGACATTGCAAGGTAATTCTATTCCAGGTTTCGGAGACACGCGTCGTTCTCGCCGCCAAATATTTACTTTGAATGAAACTCGTACTTTCAGCTCGAATGTAGTAAACGAGGCGCGCTTTGGTTTCAACCGCATTCACATCCTCTTCAGTCCGAACGCAAAGCTTAATCCGCTTGACTTTGGAATTAAGGATGGGATCACACAGCCGATAGGACTGCCCCAGATGGCCGTAACCGGTACTGGTCTGAACTTTGGTGGGCCAGCGGGTTTCCCACAAGGGCGATCGGATACGACCTACGTCGTTTCGGACACACTGAATTACTTGCGTGGTAGTCACTCGCTGAAGTTCGGAGGTGAGTATCGCCGGTTCTACAACAACAATACCAACCAGGATACCGGCACCTTCGCGTTCGCCAACATGTCGGCTTTTCTCGCCGGCACAGCAAATACCTTCAACGTGACGTTGGGAGACGTTTCCTCCGCAATTGCGCAGGGAGCACTCGGCTTGTTTGTGCAGGACAATTACAAGATGCGACCCAACCTGACACTTGAACTTGGTCTTCGCTACGACTGGCTAATGTCGCCCACGGAACGATTCAATCGCTTCGTGGATTTTGTACCGGAAACCAATTCTCTTGTGAGGGTCAACGGTGGCATTGCGCCCGTATACCACACTAGCTCGAAGAACTTTCAACCGCGTGTGGGCTTCTCCTGGGATCCTTTCAAGAACGGCAAGACTTCCATACGCGGAGCCTATGCGATTCTTACTGATCAGCCAGTCACAAATCTCGTAACTGGCAACGCCACGAATCCGCCGTTCGCGACTGCTGTTGCCCTGCCAGCCAACACAACTACACAACTCTCGAACGCAACCGCGATTGCTGTTCCCGGTGCTACGGTTTCTCCGAGCTCATCAGATCCAGGCTTCGACAACGCCTACGTACAGTCGTGGAATTTGAATGTGCAGCGCGAAGTTCGGCCCGGATTTGGAGTCACGATCGGATACTTTGGTTCGAAGGGAACCCACTTACGGCTTACTCGCAACTTGAATCAGACATTCCTAAATGCGGCGCTAAATCCAGTGCGACGTTTCCCGGCCCTGTCTTCGAGCAGTCCGATCGCGCCCAACCTGCCCTTGCTGAATATTACTTTTCGCGAGGGGACAGGCAACTCCAGCTATAACGCACTTTGGGTGACCGCGAATAAGCGGCTTAGCAGGGGACTGCAGTTCAACGCGTCGTACACGTTCTCTAAGTCAATCGACCTAAACTCGCAAAGCTCTCAAGGCGTAACCGTGCAAGACAGTTACAATCTGCAAGGCGATCGCGGATTGTCAGACTTCGATGCGCGGCATAGATTCGTGATTAGCGGTCTCTATGAGTTGCCCTTTCGTGGCAATCAATTGAAGGAGGGCTGGCAGCTTTCACTCATTACCCAATCACAGACCGGAAACCCGGTTACCTTACTTGCCGGGAACGCCGGCGCAATCGGAGCGATACCGGCAGCCAATGCCAATTCTTTGACCGGTCTGGCCACCTTGCGCCCCGATGTAACCGGGCCAATTACAATCTCTCCGACAGCTGCTCAAGGCGTAATTGGTGTTCAATACTTCGCCAATAGCGTATGCGACCCTCGTCCGGGAGGATCATGCCCATCCGGATCGGTAGTTGTTTTGCCGGTGTCGTTTGTGGGCGGAAAGACAATATTCCACTTCGGTAGTCAGGGACGGAACGTAGTAATCGGACCAGGTTTCAACAACTCAGACTTCTCAATTATCAAGAGAACAAAGCTAAGTGAGAGCAAAATAATCGAATTTCGTTGGGAGGTTTTTGACCTCTTCAATCATGCGAACTTCGGTCAGCCCGGGCGCACTGCGCAGGTTGGCAGTACGACCTTCGGTGTCATTAGTAACACGCGTTTCCCCACCGGAGATTCGGGGTCTTCCAGACAGATGCAGTTTGCTCTGAAGTTTAAGTTCTAAATGAAGTGACAAAGGGATCGGCTTCATTTTTGAAGTCTAAACCCATCCCTACCGCGGGTGCCGACAGCCACACACGGAAGGACACTTTCAAGAAAAAGAGCCACCCGGTTACGGGTGGCTCTTTTTGTTTGCTGTTGACTGCAGCCTAATCTCCCGACGCATGCATTGCCCCATCGCTTTTGATGTGATGCAGTTGGCTGGCATCGATCATGTTCAATCCCTTTTCGCGCGCGTTTTGAAAAGCCGGAACGAGATCTCCGTCGAAGGGATCCATGCCTCCGGGATTTCGTTTGTAGCCAGTGAAATTCAGATAGAGCCGTTTGCGCATCAGTCGATCCGGCATTCCGGCAAATCGCAGCAGTGGGTATTTGATACCGTGGCCGAAAAGTTTCCTGCCCAACATGCTGTAGTAGATGGGTACTCCCAGCGAAAACTTCAAGCTCGACTTACTGCCACCGCGCCAGAACTCCATGTTGTATTTCCAGCAGGTAAAGAAAAACTCCCACTGCAGATCCGTCATTTCAATTAGTTTCGCGCTCGTCGTCTTCTCCATACGTGTATTTTCAAGTGGCACGAAGAACGTCGGCACAAACATTCCCTTGGCGTGACGAAGGTCGTAAAGCATGTCCAGAGACTGCTTGGTGTCTTCGTCGGTCTCTCCTGGCAAGCCGATGATGAAGGTGCAGAACGGAAACCAATTATGGCGATTCAATATCTCCATGCCCTTAACGACGACGTCGCGCCATTGGTGCGCTTTATAGGGATAAGCCTTCCCCTTCATATATGTGTTGAAAAGTCTCGGACTGCCAGTTTCGAGGCCGATGATCGGATCTGCCACGCGGTTTTCCGGATCGGTCGAATCTTTATGGCGCAAGTGGGAATAAGGCACAACTAAAGGAGTCAACCGTTCGATGACCGAAGGGTCTTTTACTACCGGCGCCATGGTAATGTGCGAAGTCTGAATAGTCTCAATACCGGGAACCGCGATGACGCTCTTGAATAGTTGTTCCAGTGCCGGAATATTCGTCTCGAAGTTTGGCAACTGCTCGTAAAGAAACATGTCTTCGGAGGCCAGCATTACCTCGGTTGCGCCTTCACGAGCATTAACTTCAGCACTGGCAATAATGTGTTCAAGCGGAAAAGAGCGACCGACCTTTGTGGCTGGTGAACAGAATTGGCAACCGCGCCCACAGCCTCTCGTGATCTCACAGACGCCAAACGTCGAACGATGCCTGACTACAGGAATCTCCTCAACAGTGGCCTGCATATCCTTCGGCAGTTTCACTATCCGCGTCAGACTGGGATCACCCCGGAGAATGCGGTGAAAGAGCTCGGCGAAGACGCGCTCGATTTCCCCATCAATCAAATAGTCGATCTTGAATTCGTCAAGACGATTTGCCTTTTCCAATTGCCATGCGCCTGGTCCGCCGACGACAATCTTGGGCTTGTACTTTTCAATGACCGGATGTGTCACGATTTTGATGAACTCGTGAGCATTAACCGGCATCAAGTTCTCTCCAGCTAATTTTGAATAGACGTCAGTGGCATAGGAGATGCCGAGAGGGTTGTGTGCGTGAACCGCCAGCACTTTTGTTTCGGGACCTACAAATTTCTCGAGCTGGTCGGTATAACAAACTACGACATCAGCCTCCGAGTATTCGCGCAGCAGTAGTGTCTCGACCATGCGAAGGCCGTTTGGCACATACTTAGCCCGTCCATCAGGCCACGACTCATTTTCAAAAGCGGCCTTATTGAAGAAGGTTTTGCTGAACTTATGAGGAATTGTGGCGGAAAGCATCTGCTGCCAAATGCTGTGATTCCACTCACTCGCCTCAGTGGATGAAGCCGCAAGTACGAATAATGGTGAGCTCACGGGGGAGCACTCCTGTGGTATGAAGAAAGAATTCCGACGTATGATAAGGCTCGCGTGCAATGCTAAGGCCCATAAAGTCCGCAAATTCTAACACCGGCGTATTGCCTTGCCAATTAATATTGCGTTATCCAGCCTCCCCGAAGGGTTGCCCACCGGTCCCTCTGATGGCCTCAAGTTACTTTTAGATGCATTAAGTAACCTTCAATTTGGCGGGCGAGCTTATCGATACTAACTCCCTCATTGGCCTCCAAACGTAAATCGGCCAGCTCATAAACAGTCCGCCTGCAATCATAAAGTTTCTCAGCGTCTTCTTTTGAGCGACCTAACGGCCGGACAACTTCGGAAAGGGCGATTCTTTCCCAACAGACCTCAAACGGTGTATCGAGCCAGACTGAAAAGGTCGCGTACTGATCGATGAGTTGGCGACTGGCGTCGCTGATCCAGGCGCCCCCGCCCAGTGCTATCACGCCTATGGAGGCATCTTTCAAGACGTCGTGCAACGCGATAGTCTCAAGCGTGCGAAATGCGGGCTCGCCATCAGCTTCAATGATCTCTGCGGGTGATCGTCCCTCTCGCTTGGTGATCACTTCGTCTAAATCGATCATTTTGCAATTTAGACGGTCAGCTAAGGCGCTGGCCAAAGCCGTCTTGCCGCAAGCCATGAAACCAGCGATGACTATTGGTCCCTGTGGTTGCATCGTAGGCTCAGTTTCTCTCCACACACGTTGTCACTGACTATCTTTCAACGACTGTCTCGAGGAGCTGAAAGAATTCTGGAAAGGAAATCTCAACACATTCCTCGCCGGTGATTTCAGAAGCGCCTTCGGCAATAAGAGCAGCAATGGCAAAGGCCATGGCGATGCGATGATCGCCATACGAATCAATCAGGGCGCCGCGAAGTGTGGTGGGTCCAGCGACGGCGAGACCATCTTCGTACTCTTCCACGTCCGCCCCCATGGCTCGCAGATTCTGCACGGTTGCCGCAAGTCGATCAGTCTCTTTTACGCGCAACTCACGGGCGTTGCGTATCTCGAGTCCTCCTGAAATCTGTGTGCCGACGATGGCCAGGAGTGGAAGCTCATCTATCAAGAGTGGAATCATCGCCTCGGCCAGCCGTCGGTTTTGATCCCTTCCTAAAGGACCATCTACATTGCTGGTGACGAGCACTGTCCCGACCGGTTCATTGCATTCCGTCTGAATGTCACTTGTTGTTATGCTGGCGCCCCAGGAGCGAAGTACTGACAAGAATTCCGCGCGTGTTGGATTCAGGCTGACTCCTTCGAGAGCTAGCTGCGATCCCGGTAGCAGCATCGCCGCGGCGACAAAATATGCAGCAGACGAGATGTCGCCGGGAACTGAGATTTTGCCAGCCGTAAATTCAGCCGGGCCTTCCAGGCTCACTACACGCTTACCTGACTCCTCAAGTTCGGTTCTAACTGAGACACCAAATGCATTGAATAGTCGTTCGGTGTGGTCGCGCGTCGAGGTTGTCTCGATCACCTCAGTGTGGCCGGTTGTTCCCAGACCGGCAAATAAGATGCATGATTTTACCTGGGCACTTGCCACGGGCAGCGGATATCGAATTGGCCTGAGATCACGCGAGCCATGAATAGTAATCGGAGGTTTCCCTTCGCGCGAGTCAATTTGCGCTCCCATCTGTTCCAACGGCTCGATGATCCGTTGCATGGGCCTCGACCGCAAGGACTCGTCGCCGGTGAGTTCCGACTTGAAATCCCGACTGGCCAATATGCCTGCAAGCATCCGGATAGTAGAACCGCTATTGCCGCAGTCGAGTGGCGCTGAGGAAGCTACTAACCCTTCGCCACCCTTTACGATCCAAGTGTTGCCGTCCCGCGTGATTTCAACGCCGAGTTGTCGCAGGCAGGCCAGCGTAGAAGCGCAGTCGCGACTGGTGGAAAAGTTTGAAAGATGCGAAACGCCTGTTGCCAATGCAGCAATGAGCGCGGCACGGTGAGAGATTGATTTGTCGCCCGGCAGACTGAGCTGTCCGCCAATGCGGCGAGCTGGCTTTAGTTTCATTGCCCGGCAATCTTATCAAAAAGCGGACAATGGTCTAACAGCTGACAATTTTAGCTGCTAGCTCTAAACGCTGGCGTATTGTTCGACACCGTACAGACCGTCTGGAAGAGGCAGACCTAGACTTCGCCCGCAACCAATTCCTCTAAACCAAAGGTAACCCCCATGCCTTCATCCGAGTGCGACCCCGGCGAGTGGTATTTCTGTTACACGTGTAAACAATGCGAGGTTAGTCATGTTCTTTTCCGCGATCTCTCACAAGGGAAAGCGGAAATCAACGCGACGTACATACTCAAATGCACCAAATGTGGCCTCAAGACTACCTATGACGCTGATGACATAGAACGCTACCAACATCAGCCGTAAAGACGAAGGCAAGCTAGTCTCAAAACCAAGTAGTGTCCTAATTTGTGGGGGCGTCCCTCCGTGGGCGCCCCATTCTTGTGATCTGTCACCCAAGAAAGGGCGCCCACAGAGGGACGCCCCCACAAATTAGGACACTACTTCAAAACCAAAGATTCTTGACAGGTGGCTAGTTAGCGTGTTACACCCTCGAACTTCCGGGTAGCTTTGGAGGTTTTAGAAAGCAGCCAGGGTCCTCCCGCAGTTGCTTTTGGAGAGGCTATGCCTGATCGTTGTGACTGTAGAGACGACCGAACTCAGTTTCCCGAGCCGAATCGACTCCGTTGAAGCCGCTGCCGCCGCAGTCGCCGAATTCATAGGTCGTGCGGGTGTCGGCGAAGAAGCTGCTTTCGGAATTGACATGGCAGTGCGAGAAGCGGTGACAAACGCCGTCCTGCACGGGAACCAAGAAGACAACCAGAAAACCGTTGAGCTCACTTTGAAAAGCTTGCCTGACGCTGTTGAGATCAGCGTTCACGATCAGGGCCCAGGGTTCAACCCGAGAGAAGTTCCCGATCCGACAAAAGAAGAGAACATCTTAAAAACGTCCGGTCGTGGCATCTTTTTTATGCACAGCTTCATGGACGAAGTCGACTGGTTGATACGACCGGAAGGTGGTACAACAGTGCGCATGAAAAAGCAACGCTAATTTTCGATTTTTGATTTGCGATTAACGGTTCCGGTGGAGAAAGTCGCCTATTCCGCCAGAGTTAACAGTCAATCGACAATCCAAAATCTAAAATCGCAAATGTGTAAATCGCAAATGTGTAAAGGAGAATTCCCAAATGGCTGAGTTAAATATCTCGGAACGTCAGGCCGGAGATGTAACCGTTCTTGACATGTCTGGAAAGATAACCATTGGTGAAGGAAGCGTGGCTCTGCGGACGGCAATCCGTCGGCTGCTGGAAGAAGGTAAGAAGAAGATACTCTTGAACCTTGCAGGTGTTGGGTATATTGATTCCAGTGGCATCGGAGAGCTGGTTTCAAGCTATACTGCCATCAACAAAGATGGAGGGCAGCTAAAGTTGCTGAATCTCACTCAAAAACTTCAGGATCTGCTAACGATTACGAAACTCCTAACGGTTTTTGACGTTTACGAAGACGAGGCCGAAGCCCTCAATAGTTTTAAGTAAACGTGCGGCGGGAAGTTTTCGAACTGAACGGAGAAAAATATGGCTGAGCTTGAAGTAAAAGAACGACAGGCTGGAGACGTCACCATACTCGATATGAGTGGCGCTGTGCGAATCGGCGAAGGCAGCATCGCTCTCCGCGATGCTATCCGAGGCCTGGCAGCCGACGGCAAGAAGAAAGTCCTGCTCAATTTAAGAGGAGTCAATTACGTCGATTCAAGTGGAATTGGCGAACTGATTGCCAACTACACCACTATCAGTCGCCAGGGAGGCCAGCTCAAGCTTCTGAACCTGACAGACCGCATTCAAAATCTCCTGGTGATCACAAAACTGCTGACTGTTTTTGATGCCTACGACAATGAACCGGAGGCGCTAAAGAGCTTTGAATAGCACAAGCAGTCCTGCTCGTGAGTTCGCGCAAAAGCCGGCACGCAGGAATGTCTGTCCTACATATGTTTCGAGCCAGTTTTCGCCGTCTGCTTGCTATTGACGATCCACCAGAGCGGACGGCGCTCGCTTTTTCCGTCGGGATTTTTATCGCTTTCTCACCTTTCCTCGGTCTCCACACAATACTGGCCACCGTGCTGGCCTTTCTGTTTCGCTTTAACAAGATTGCGATCTACACCGGAACATTCGTTAACAACCCGTTTCTGACGCTCGTTCCTATAATCCTCTGCTCCTATGCCGTCGGTGCGCTGGTACTTGGCCGTCCTCTCAAAATGCCGCCAGAAGGAGTCGATCTGTTGAAGCATACGCACATTTTTTCGGCTGATTACTACCGCCGGCTCTTCGTGCAAAGCTGGGATCTGGTTGAGCCGTTTGCAGTCGGCGGGATGCTGCTCGCCGTTGTTTGTTCGCTTCTCGCATATCCGCTAACATTGAGAGCCTTGCGAGTTTACCGGAGTCGCAAAACTACTTAAAGACGTTGAGGTTGAGCATGTCTGGCATCCGCTCGATCTCCCGAGGCATCTTTAATAACCCGAATCATACGGTCGGCAATCGCTTTCTTCAGGATAAACAATCAGGCAGATTTTTATGAAGCAGTCGTTACTTGTCATTGTCGCCTTGTTCCTCGCTACCGGGACTACCTTTGCTCAAACTGCGCCTGCGAAAGCTCCTACGCGTCCTGGTGTACAGTCGCAAGTGCCACAGCGACAGGGCACAGCGTTCGAAGTGAGTGAGTACGGCGTCGACTTTCAGGCTGATCCGCGACTCATCGTCGTGATGGCAGCGCTGGATGCGGCCGGATTCGATCCGTTGCCCCCTGGCCGGGAGCCAGGTGTTTTCCGCAGTCAGTTGCGGAAAGATCTAGCAGATCTAGATCCCGATCTGCGCAACCGGCTAAAAGCTTTTTACGAGCGTACCAGGTTGCCGGCGCCAGCAACTGCCGCTGACCAGGCATCTCGCTATGTGTCTCTGGCTCTTGCGCTAGGACCGATTCCGGCGCTCGAAGCGCCGGAGAGATCTGACGATCTGCCGGCAGGATTGTTGGAAGTACTTGACTTCGCTCCGTTGGTCCGAGAGTTCTACCGGCGCTCAGGCATCGACGAGAAACTTGTTTCTTACGTTCGTGCATACCAGTCAGAAGGCGACCGCCTGCGCCCGCCCGCAACCGAGATGGTTCGAGCTCTGCTTTCTTACCTGCACACAAGGCCAATAATGGTTGCCACCGAACGCACCGAAGTAAAGTCCCCATCAGCGAAGAAGAAAAATAGCAAGGCCTATACGTTTCGCGAAAGAGAACGGCGCTTTTTGATCTTGCCAGATCTTCTCGCCGCGCCCGGGACGATAAACTTCCGCATTATCGGCGATATCTACTATGCAGTCGTTCCGGAGGGAACCGATCCCGCTTCTTCAGAATTGCGTCGAGCATATTTGCAATACGTTATTGATCCACTCGTGCTTCGTTTCAATCAGGATGTGGCCGCTCATCGAGAACAAATCAAGCAGCTTCTCGCGGCCCGAGAAAAAGCCGGGTCACAGGTATCGCCGGATGTGTTCTTGAGTGTGACTCGTTCGCTGGTCGCTGCGGCCGATGCTCGTTATGATGAGATAAGAAGACTCGAAGCCTTTTCTCGGGAAGCACGTAAGAATCTGGCTGCGGCAAAGGACGACGCAACCCGGGCAGCTATCGGAAAAGCGGCCCAGGCAGAAATGAGCGCCATCCAGGACGAAACGATTTCGCGTCTTGCCGATGAATATGAGAAAGGTGCGGTGCTTGCTTTCTTCTTTGCCGATCAATTAAAGGGAATTGAAAGCTCAGGTTTTGACGTTGCAAATTTCTTTGCGGATATGATGTCGTCACTAGATCCTGCGCGTGAGGGACGCAGACCTGTGGAATATGCTGCTCCACGCCAACGGGCCCTGGCCGCCAGACAAGCAAGATTGGAAGCCCGCAAGGCGGAATCGGAATTACCACCCTATTCAGAAGCTGAAGCCACAAAGGCTGCCGCGCTCATCAAGGATTTGGCCGCCGTTGAGAATACCCTTCGCCTGAAGGATTACAACAACGCGGAAGCACGACTGAAAGCGATGCTCAAAGATTACCCTCGGGAACCCCGGGTCTTTTATGCGTTGGCGCAAACTGCCAGCCTCGCCGCTTCCGATGCCACAGACGAACAAGTGCAGACCGAAAGACTGGGTATGGCAATGAGTAACTACAGGCTGGCAATTGAGGCTTCTTCTCCGGAAACCGACCGGGCGATAATCTCGCGCGCACACGAATCGATGGGTCGCATCAATGCGTTTCTCGAAAACAAAGCAGAAGCAGTTAAGGAGTTTGATGAGGCAATAAAGGTTGGCGACGTCCGCGGGGGTGCATACAAAGAAGCGATTGAAGGCAAGAAAAAACTGCAGCAGCCGAGGTGATTTGGATTTTAGATTTTTGATTTGCGATTTTAGATTTGCGATTTTAGATCTGAGATCCCAAGCAAGGTCTGAGATCATAAATCTAGAGTGTCTAAATCTAAAATCGCAAATCTAAAATCGAAAATCAAAAATCTAAAATCCAAGTCACTCCGCGCCCACGGCCTTCGCCGCATTAATCCTGCCACCTGTGGTGACCTTTCCTTTCAGTGCTTCAAGCTTGTCCACCGAAGCAAGGAGCTTCTGCCGGAGGTCCTCCACTGATATGTGTGGTTGATTCGCAATCACAAGGGCCGCTACCCCCGCAACCATTGGCGTTGCCATTGATGTGCCCGAATGCTCTTCGTAGTCGTCACCCAACCACGTGCTCAAGATATCCTTGCCCGGAGCGGCAATTTGCACGCTCTTCGGCCCATAGTTCGAAAACGAAGCCAGTTGATCGTTTCTGTCGAGGGCAGCGACACTGATCACATTGCTATAGCTTGACGGATAGTGCGGGGAACGATCGTTGTTAGTGCTGTTGTTTCCACTTGCCGCCACAAAAAGTATTCCTTCCTGGTAAGCTTTCTGAATCACATCGTCGAGAGCGCGCGACTTTTGGGTTGACCCCCAGCTCGCACTGATTACACGCACATTTACGCCGTGTTTTTTGCGATCGATGACGTAGTTGATCGCCTCGATAGCATCCTTCGTGGTGCCGAATCCGCCGGCGTTCATGAACTTGAGGGGCATGATCTGAATCTTCCAATTAACACCAGCGATACCAATGTCGTTTCCACCTTCTGCTCCAATGATGCCGGCGCAGTGCGTGCCGTGGCCATTTTCGTCCATGGGATCGGCGTTGTTCTCAATCGCGTTGTAACCATGGAAGTCCTGAATAGTTCCCAGGTCGCTGTCTTCGTAGGGCGCCACGCTCGCCGGACGAACCCAGATGTTGGCGGCCAGGTCTGTGTGGGTGTAATCAACCCCGCTGTCGAGCACAGCCACAACAACCTTGTCGGTCCCGGTTGTTACAGCCCACGCACGCATCGCACTGATATCAGCTCCCCGCTTGCCACCATTCTGTCCCTCATTTGCCAGTGCCCACTGTTCCCCAAACCGGGGATCGCGCGGACGCACTGGGCCTAAACCAGCGCCCACATCGTCGGCACTATCGTGAACCTCAAGCCTTGTTTCCCGTTCGTTGGGCGAAAGCTCGATCTCGTAGCTCGGTTCGGCGTACTCAACCTCAGGAAGGGCGCGATAAGCTAACGCTGCTGACTCAGCATCCGCATTATCCAGATCGTCGATCGCCTCCAGACCGGGCACCGACTCGATCTCGTCTTCCACCCGATCGTGCAGACTGAGTGTGATTCTCTTGATGGTTTCAGCACTGACACCAGGCTTGAACTTTACTAACAACTCGGGCCGGCTATACGCAGGAGGCTCATCACTCGCAATTTCCGCGTTGTTGATTGCGTCGTGACGCTTGTCCGCTCCGGGCATGATCCGCACAGCCCGTTTCCATTGCCATTTTCTAAGCTGACCGGCGAAAGCTGCTACCAGAATAAGTATGAGCGCAAGAGCCACATGTGGAAGGAAATTATTGCGGTTCATGATTTACCTCAAATGCATTGAACTTAGTGCTTTGTACTTGGTGTTTGTAGTTGAGCTTATCAGGTTCCGCGAAAACGAATGCACACAAAGGACAAAGTACAAAGTACAAAGTACAAAGCACAGCATCAAGTACAAAGCTCCAAGCTCAAATTGCAAAGTTCTGACCCTTATAGTTGTAAAGTCGAACCTGGTTCTTATTAGCTCGATATTCAAACGTTTGATTTCTAGCCTGCAAACGAATACGCCAACCAAGCGTGATCATTTGTCCACTCATTTCGTCTTTCGCGGGCGCACCCAGAGACATATCGGGAAACTCGGCTTCCTCGACAGACTGCTCCTTAATTTCGCTCGTAGTGACGCCAAGACGCTGCGCCAAATCCTTGCGCGCCTTCTCTAGCGCTTCTTCTTTGCTGATAGCCATTCGAAAGGAACTCCTCGCGCTGGGTCTTTAACATTAGAAACGAGCCACTTGCATTCTTTGTTCCAGCGACTTCAACCCGATTGCTGCCCTTATTTTGTGCTTCAAAAGGCATAAGGTCAAAGGCGAAGGGGAGAACAAGACCGACGGGGAGCTCACTTGAGATCACCATATCTGTGCTGCAGTAACCCCGCGACGGTGATGGCCGCAGTTTCCGCGCGTAGGGTGCGTCCGCCCAGGGTCACAATATGCCAGCCCGCAGATCGGGCCTCTTGGATTTCTTCATCTGACCAGCCGCCTTCAGATCCGACCAGCGCGATAACTCTTCCAGGGGCCGACAAGGTTTGAGGCACCTTGCCAAATGATTCGCCGCTTCGTTCTGCAAACATTAGACGAAGTGTTTCGCTGTTTGCCGGATCAGTCAGGAGAGACTCGAGCAAGATAGGCGTGCTTATCTGTGGGACTGCAGCCCGCCCCGATTGTTTAGCAGCCTCGATTGCAATTCTTTGCCATCGGGCCACTCGCTTGTTTGCGTCGGATTCGTCTCGCAAGCGAATATCCGCAAATCGAGTGATCACCGGCACAACCCCACAAGCACCTAATTCAGTGATCTTCTGGACCACCAGATCAAACTTCTCGCCTTTGAGAAGCGCAACAGCCAGTGTCAGATTTAAAGGCGACTCAGGACGGGTTGGCTCGACCTCATTGCGAATAGTCAGTACGGCAAGGTCACGTTTGATTAATGAGACAGCGCAGCAGAACTCTCGGCCAGTGCCGTCGAAGACGTAAACCTCGTCGCCCGCTTGCAGCCGGAGCACGTCGCGCAGGTGACGCGCTTCATCCGCAGTGAGTGTCGCTCGCTCGCCAGCGAAATCAAAAGTCTGTGGTGATGCAAAGAATCTTCGCCGTGTCATTTGTTTTTGTGTGTCCGATATGCTTTTTTAGCTTGTCGCTTACTCCCGCAGAAGTCTTCGTCGCAGGAAACGACGAGCTGAAGCATATCGGACACGGACTAGGTGATAAGTGCCACCCACTCGCCATCCTGAAGGATCTCGCTGTCTCCAGACACTCCACATTCACGAAGGCGCGCGGTTATCGCATCAATCTGGGTATCCAGAATCCCTGACAGTATCAAACGTCCGCAAGTGACGTTCAACAGGGAAGGAAGCATCTGCAAGATCACATCCGCGGTCAGATTTGCGCAGACAAGATCGGCGGAAGCGGTAAGATCGTCGACAGAACCTACATGAAACTCAATCGCGTCCGAAACGTCGTTGGCCGTGGCATTCTCGCGCGCAATTGCAACGGCATCAGCATCGATATCGCAGGCAACAACGCGAGCGCCAGGAAATAGTTTGGCTGCGGCAATAGCGAGAATTCCTGTTCCGGTGCCTACGTCGAGGAAACTGCCACCCGCGAAATGTTTCTCAATTGCCGCCAGGCATAAACGCGTTGTCTCATGAGTTCCCGTGCCGAAGGCCATGCCTGGTTCGATACGAATGAGTAACTGATCAGGAATCTGCTCAATCTCACTCCAGGGAGGCGCAATAAGAAAGCGACCCGCTGCGACCGGTTTCCAATTCCTCTTCCACTCCTCAAGCCAATCTCGATTCTCAACCTTACGTACATCCATGTCGCGCACTGTTGCAGAAGCCAGATCGTAGATGCGTAAGGCTGTGGCCAACTCTGCTCGCACATGCTCACGTTCCGGCACGTTGTCGAAATATGCAGTCACACGTAGCATTTTGTTTGCGGCGTCATTAGTTTCCGTTCCCTGAGCGCCGGCTTCCATCAAGGCATATTCGACAGCCTCGCGGGCATCAGGCTCCAGTTCTACATCGAGCGCGTACCACCCGGCTATGGTTTTTGCGTCTCGGGGCTGGGCCATTTATTCTCCTTTAGGTTTTTGAAGCTCCTCCATGAGGAATATCCAATCAAGCTAGGCGCCGAGACCGAATTCGTCCAGGAGGTGTTGCTTGTTGCGCCAGTCGGCCTCGACTTTGACAAATAACTCGAGGTGGCAGCGATGGCCCAGGAGGTGTTCAATTTCCTGTCGCGCCAGCGTGCCGATCTCTTTGAGGCGGCCGGCGCCTTTCCCAATCACAATCTTTTTTTGTGAAGTTTTTTCGACGACGATAACGCAGTGAATACGGGTGAAGTCTTCGCGCACCTCTTCGAATTGTTCCGTCATCACGGCGGTCACGTAAGGAATCTCATCCGCCGTAGCCTGCAAAACTTTTTCCCGCACAATTTCGGACACCATCACTCGCAACGACTGATCAGTCAACTCATCGGCAGAAAAAATTGGTTCACCTTCCGGAAGTTGACGGAGAACGCTCACGAGCAAGGTATCGATCATTTGATTTCTTAGCGCTGAGATAGGCAGAATCTCGCGCCAGTCGTATTCGTTTTGATACCAATCCATCAAGGGTAACAGCGCGGATTTGTCATCGAGTTTGTCGATCTTGTTCAGCAGTAGCAGGGCAGGTTTTTCGGACTGCTTGATCAATTCGAGTACAAACCGATCGCCGTTGCCGGTCGAGACCGAGGCGTCCCGAATCAAGCAAACCAGGTCGACCCCGAGCAGCACATCCTGAACAGCAGCCATCATGCGCCGGTTTAACTCATAACCGGGCTGGTGTACTCCTGGTGTATCTACTAAAACAATCTGCCCTTCTGGTTTTGTAATGACTCCCTGGATCTTGAATCGTGTTGTTTGCGGCTTGTCGGAGACTGCGGCAATCTTTTGTCCGACCAGACAGTTCAACAAGGTCGACTTGCCGGCGTTTGGTCGCCCGATAAGGCCGACGTAGCCACTGTGATAGGTTTCATCCGTGGGAGGCTGTAATGTTGCTTCTTCTATGTGCTTTTCTCCGCGATTATTTGAACCAAATTGAACTTGCGTTTAAGTCGTTGTCTCCAAGGCAACGCCTCGAATTGAATTCCACTTTTCCCTGAAAACTCTCGCCACCCGAATAAAGAATGGGAGTTGCAATTCCGGATGGTTCGAGTTTGTTGCCGCATTACAGAACCGGGAGCGGTAGCGACCGCACTCAACGAGCGCATTTCGTAAGGCCAATCCGGCTCAGCCAGGCACGCCTATGCAAATCCATCGCACCTCGT
>Ga0070708_100000833_pt1 | contig 23241 bp, 20 predicted proteins | sample KBSK5503metaG_FD_65469 | JGI IMG/M metagenome (GOLD analysis project Ga0070708, IMG submission 65469) | Corn, switchgrass and miscanthus rhizosphere microbial communities from Kellogg Biological Station, Michigan, USA - KBS K5-50-3 metaG | ecosystem: Host-associated > Plants > Roots >... | reverse complement strand
TTTAGTGCGAGCGCCACACGGGCGCTCGTCGCTTCGTTTGGTCAAGAGCAGTAGAGCACCAAAGTCTTTCCATGCGGTAGCTCCCCTCCACGTTCTTCAAGTTTCTCAGCAGGCAATCGCATCGCGCCGGGTAGAGTCCGAGGCTCGGCCTCGTCCTCCAGCGCGTGGCGAAGGTCAACGATCACGAGGTCCGCGCCTGAGTCCAACTCCGCCTTCAACTGCTCCGGGGTGATGCGCGCTACGCGCAGAGAGCGAAGGAATCTGCGTCGCTGCGCGTACTTCCACCCGACGTAAGCCGCAAGGCCGCCGACAAGAAGCACGGTCAGCAACCCGCCGAAGCGGGACGCGTACGCGACGACATCTTCCAACTGATCGCTGAACAAGTAGCCGAGCAGTTCGAACGTCCCGATCCAGAGCAGGATGCCTAGTCCGTCAAAGAACAGAAAGCGTGAGCGCGCTAGCCCGTAAACTCCTGCCATCGGGGTGGCCAGAACGCTTATGCCGGGAACGAGCTTGCCGACGATCAACGTCTTCGCGCCGTGTCGCGCGAAGGTGTTCTCGGTGCGTCGTACGCAGTAGTCAGGCTCAAGTGAGATGCGGCAGAGGAACTGAAGGACGCGAATACCGCGCAGCCGCCCAATCTCGAACCACACAAAGTCTGCGATCATCGCAGCGCTGAAGGCGACGAAGATCGCCGCGCCGAAGCTCAACTGACCAGTGTGTGCGAGCGCGCCCGCGGCTATGATGAAAGGTGTGGAGGGCAGTGGTACCCCGAGTTGCTGCGCCAGCACCGAGGCGAAAAGCACGATGTAACCGTGCCTGGCGAGGTACTGAAGCGTGTCACTCATCGTAGTAATGATTCACCGATACAGATATTCCCGATTCGCAATATATAAGGACAGAAATAACTATGACATCGCTGCGGCACTCGTCCGCGGATACGAGGGCAACGGAACGAACTCTCGATTATCCAAATCAGGCAACTTCATCCTACCTGCGCTCCAATCCGCTTTTGCTTGCGCGATGCGCCCTCGCGAAGACGACACGAAATTCCATTCGATGAACCGCTCGCCTATTGGTGCGCCTCCCAACAGCATTAGCACGGTCGACGTGGTTGCCTGGACCACGGCGTCTGCGTTAGCGCTAAAGACCACCATCTGCGTCGGTGCGATTGCGCGATCGTCAACTTCCACACCGCCGGAAACAAGAAAGATCGCGCGTTCTTCGTATTCGCGCGGCAACGCGATACGCGCCCCACGGTCCAGCGTAACGTGCGAATAGAATAGTGGCGAATGCGTTTTCACAGAAGCGCGCAAACCGAACGCTTCACCTGCCAACAGACGCAGCCATACGCCGCCGTCACGATGAACAGGGAGATCATTTCCTTCATGATGCGCAAATGCGGGAGCGGCTTCTTCCTGACCGTTCGGAAGCGCTACCCACGACTGGATCGCATGAATTGGTCCTCCTTCGCGCCGCGCTCGCTCGAAGCGCTCAGAATGGGTGATTCCGCTGCCGGCGATCATCCAGTTCATCTCGCCCGGCCGTATTGCCTGCTCCATACCAACCGAGTCGCGGTGCACGATTTCACCCGCGAACAAATAAGTCACTGTTGAGAGGCCGATATGCGGATGTGGAAGCACATCCGCATTACGTGGAAGTCCCCTCGGTAAATCGACCGGTCCCATGTGATCAAAGAAAATGAAAGGCCCAATCATGCGACGCTTAGCAGCTGGTAATACTCGCCCAACGTCGAAACTGCCAAGGCGGCGCGGTCTTTGATTGAGCAACAGTTCGATCACTGGTTGATCTCCGAACTACCTCAGTTCAGCCGATACTAGCTTATTCGTGAATCAAAGTAACCTGTTTCCCTGGTTCGATCGGCACGCAGCCAGATCCAGGGTTTCTTTTTTGGAGAGGACTTAATGCTCCATTGGATGACACATTGCGACGCGAGAAAAAAATAGAGAGGAAAGCATTTATTCTAGCTCACCTGCGTAGCGGCCTCAGACCAGCCCTAAATAAATGGAGTTCACCTACAAACCTACTCGGCTCGCAATGCGGTAATCGGATCGACTGACGCGGCTCGCCGTGCCGGAAGAAAGCTGGCCAATAATGCTGAAGCTCCTAAGACACCGGCCACACAAAGAAGCGTGGTGATATCCCATGGCGGGGTGCCGAAGAGTATTTTGCGCATCAGTGAGGCGGCGATGATCGCACATACGATTCCGATCACAATGCCTGCAAGTGCCAGCGCACTTGCCTCCTTTAGAATGAGTCGATAGACCGTACCGCGTTGTGCGCCGAGTGCGATGCGGACTCCAATCTCGCGAGTGCGTTGACTCACCGAGTAAGCGATCACCCCGTAAAGTCCAACAACACCGAGCAGTAACGCAACGGCCGCAAACCCTGCAACAAGCCACGTCGCGGATCGACGCAGGTAGACTGTCGCAGCGTTGTTAACTCTCTCCGTCATCGTAGTCTGACTTGAAATAGTGATTCTTGAGTCGATGCCATGGATCGCATCGCTAACCGCTGGTATGAGCGACTGCTCGGCTTGGGCGGTCCGGACCACAACTGAGAAATCGGAATGAGGAAATTGATTGAGGGGCTCGTAAACGGCCGGCCAAAGCTCTGAATCCAACGGCCCTTCTCTAATGTCGTCGACGATGCCGATGATCTCCTTTATTGATTCGGAACTCAGCTTGGTATTGCCAATACGTTGGCCAATCGGATCCTCACCAGGAAAATACTTTTTGGCTAATGTTTGATTGATGACGACGACCTTCGGCTTGGTCGCATCCTCTGAATCTGTGAATGTTCGACCCCGCAAAAGTTTCGCTTGCAAGGTTAGGAAATAATCTGAGCTCACTGGTCGTTCATTCACTTCGTTGTGCTCGCCGTTGTATGCGCGGCCGACAAACCTGATCCAGGCTGTATTGCCATTGAAGCTCAATGGCAGAGTAGTGGCTAACGCAACGGATTTCACGCCGGGCAAACGCTTGACCTCCTCCACCACTTTTCGCCCGAGCGCCACCGCTTGCGCGTCTTCTCCGTAAGCCGAAAGTGGTGCTCCAACTCTCATTGTGATCAGATGCTTTGTTTCAAAACCCGCACTTACTTGCAGCAAGCGATAAAAACTCTTGCCGAGAAGTCCTGCTCCAACCAACAACACCATCGCTGTTGTTAATTCCAGGATCACAAGCTTGGATCCGATTCGTGTCCAGACTTTACCCGCACTACCGCGAGCGCCTTCCGCCATTCCTTCTCTCAGGTCCAAAGTCGATAGACGAAATGCCGGAGTGACTGAGAAGAGTACGGCTGCAAATCCAGCGACAGCCAGTGCAAACATGAGCACACGAGAATTCAATCCAAGATCGTTGAGGTATGGCATCCCAGCCATCATGTCTGTGGGAATGAGTCCTTTTAAGATCTTCATAGCCCAATGAGAACTAACTAGACCAGCGATACTTCCCACAACGACGATCACCAAACCCTCAATCACAAACTGACGAATCAAGCGCGCTCTGGTTGCGCCAAGGGCACGTCGAACAGCCAACTCGCGTCGACGCGTTTCTGACCGTACGAGCAAAAGACTGGCCACGTTGATGCAGGCGATTAGAAGCAACAACCCGGCGCCGCCGAGTAAGAGCAGCAGAATCGGCTTAACGTCTCCGACAATTATTTCAGACAGTGGTGTGACCGTTGCGCCCTGGTTCCGATTTGAGTCTGGGTATTGAGCCTCCAGGTCTTTAGCGATGCGCGTGACATCAGCGAGCGCCGCCTCAATCGATACGCTGTCTTTCAGACGAGCAACTCCGTTTAGACTGTGACAACTCCGTCTCGTAAAGCAGCCGCCGCCCGGGTTTAGCGTGGCCCAAAACTCTGCATTCTCGACGGGAGCGAAATGAAAGTTCTGAGGAAGTACTCCGATGATGAAGTATGGAGTTTCATCCAAGGTGATCGGCTGGCCGATGATCTCTTGTTTACCGCCAAAACGCTTTTGCCATGAGGCATAGCTGAGGATCAAAGTGCGAGGTGCTTCGGGCAAGTCTTCGCCTGTGTAAAAATCGCGACCGAGAAGAGGACCAACACCAAGGGTGCGGAAAAAACCAGCACTTACGCGGGCGCCATCAACCATTTCCATTCCTGCGGACGTGCTTACCACATACCCACGTTGATTGTAGACCTCCATCGAGTCGAAAACTCTGTTGAGCTTCTTCCAGTCGAGATAGTCAGGATATGAAAGCGCGGCGCGGGGAATGTCTGGCGTTCTTTCCGTGACAAAGAGGAGCCGCGAAGGATTTTGATATGGCAAAGGTTTGATGAGCGCAGCATCGACGAAAGCAAAGATCGCAACGCTTGCGGCGAGGCCAAGCGCCACCATCGCGGTGGCGGTAATGGTAAAGGCTGGGTTCTTCCGGAACTGTCTAAGCGTGAAGCGCAAGTCCCGCACTACGCTTTCGACAAACGGAATCGTAGCGCGGTCGCGGTAAGCTTCTTTTGCTTGATCGACGCCACCCAACTTCATCACCGCGACTCGTTTGGCTTCTTGCGGCGACATGCCGGCGCTGATGTTGTCGTCGATATGCATTTGCAGATGACTCTCGAGCTCGTCGGCGAATTCGCGTTCACGAGCGTCTTTTAGAAACAGTCCTTTAAATCTCAACAGCCAGGCGCGAAGTTGTCTCATGATTGGTCCTCCGCCGGTGCGAGAAACCGGGCGACGATCGCGGTAGTCTGATTCCACTCTTTGGCTTCTTTGGCGAGTTGTTTGCGGCCCGCGCGTGTGAGTTTGTAGTACTTGGCCTTGCGGTTATTTTCAGAGACGCCCCATTCAGAAACGATCCAGCCTTCTTGCTCTAATTTCAGCAGCGATGGATAGAGCGTTCCGTAATTCAGCGAAAGTCGATCCCCACTTATCTGCTCGATACGACGCGCAATTCCATATCCATGAAGCGGCCCGAGAGTATCGAGCGTTTTTAAGATCATCAGGGCAAGTGTCCCTTGCCAGATTTCAGTTTTGTTTGACATGGTTTTTTCGAGTCTTGGTTGACATGAGTTTGCATACGTGACCAGTCAAAGCGTTCTCCTATGGCTTAGCCATAGGACTATACCTCGACTCATATGGGAAAACAAGAGGAGTTGTTGCGTTACTGTAACTCCAGGGGCGGCCCTCCGTGGCCCCCGCGCATCGGGATTACTCGAGCGGGGCCGCGACGTACCGTATCGCGATGTTCCGCAAACAACTAACTTGTCATGAGAAAGCCATCCACCCGTTCCTTCTGCTAGTGTGGGTAGCAACCATGCACATGGCCGGGAGTTTTACCCCAGGCAGTTCAGCTGCACTTCGATATGTCTCGGTTGGTAGTTCAATCTGAAGAGATGATAAATGCCCTCCAGCCCTGACGGTTCACGGCGTAATATACCTAGTGTCCGCATGTACCCTAGCCATCGGCGAGATGCTCGTTGTTTCGATTATGATTAGGCCAGCCGATGTGCGCTGCCGGTAATACTCAGCGTGGCTAGCCCGGTTGCGACTGTACTCTTCTGCGCTAATATGGCGAACAACAGCTTCGCCGAGCACGTTAAACTTTAGGTCGGAAGCGGCAGACATGCTTACTCTACTCAAACTAGAACTCGAAAAGTTGCTTCGTGCCAGAAGCTTTTACCTCTCATTCGTTGTTCTTATTGCATTTGTTGCCCTTATGCTTTGGGGGTTCTACACCTATGCCGCCCGTAAGACAGGTGGTGAGGCCGTTGAGCAGTTCAAATATACATACGAATCGAAGCAATATTTCAACGGACTGACTTTCGCCCTCTACTCGTTGCTTTTTTCTTTTACCTTACTACTACCTATTTTCGTGTCCATGAGCGCAGGCTCGCAGATCGCAGGTGAAGCACGCAGCGGCACGCTGCGGATGATCTGTACGCGTCCAATCTCGCGCGTGTCGCTGATCCTTTCGAAGTTCCTGGTGAGCACATTCCACGCCGGGCTGCTATTGACGTTCTTCATCGGCTTTAATTTGGTAGTGGGCTTGATCTTCGTCGGTTGGGGCAACCTGGAACTCTATCCTGGTCCGTTTAATCTGGTTGATGTGCCAGGGAAGATCATGCGCGATGATGCACTGATGCGGTTTGGCTACGCTGCACTTTCAGGTACCTGGGCCCTTCTAGTTATCGCCGCCCTCGCACTTCTTTGTTCAGTTGTCTTCGACTCCCCGGCACAAGCCATCGTTATGACCATCGCGGCCTATTTAACTCTATATATCGTTGGGCGAGTAGAGTTCTTCGAGCATTTGCGGCCTTACTTTTTCACCACCGACATGGACTTCTGGCGCGACGTGTTCAAGCCGGATATTCCTTGGCAGAGTCTATGGCATTACGCATGTATCTGCGGCGCATACACAACCGGCTTACTGCTGGTCACCGTGGTTATCTTCGAGCGGAAGGATATTGTTACCTGACATGTGGGTGAAACTCGTGCTGCTGCTGCTGTTTTGTCTGATGATTCTGGGCGCCGTCCACTTCGCACCACCCCCTGAATCCGAGAAACCAAGCTCATCGGCTCGGTTTGTTCATTCGCTTCGTCTGCTCACCTGGAACATCGGTTATGCCGAACTTGAAGACGACACCCGCGCGCATGACCAAGATTTGCCGGCAATTGCAGTGGTAATCTTGCGTGAGGATCCTGATGCAGTTGCACTCCAGGAATTGACGGGCAACGCGCAATTAAACATTTTGCTCGGCCTGTTACATGGGAAATATCGTGGCGCAGTTGCGCAGCAAGGAAAAGGAGATCGCTTCGAGGCTGTACTGGTTAAAGATACCGGTGCGACATTTATACCGGTGGCGCTTGGTGCTCGTTACGCTCTTGGCGCTTCATTCCGACCGCGCGAGGACATGCGGCAAGTGGTGCTTTTGAGCGCCCACGCTGATGCATTCAACGCTGCTCACCGAAGGACCTACACCGAAGCGTTGATAGATTGGGCCCAAGCTCGAGCGCAATCGTCTGAGGTTTTCATTGCCGGTGATTTCAACTTTGAACTCAAAGCAGCCAACGAGACAAATCTTTATACTGACGACTTGAAACACGATAGCGAGTCGTACAGCCACATCCTGCGTTACTTTCGCGATCTGGGACGCGCAGCCGGCCATACAGCAATCAACGATCGGCGCATCGATTACATCTTTGGTCCAGCCACACTCGAACAAATCGGACGAGTCGAAGTTTTGCGTGATGCCGCGGTTGGCCGCATGGATCATTGGCCGTTGTTAGTGGAAGTAGGGCTTTGATAAGGTGAACTCCAAGTAGGTATCAATGTCAGACATAGCTCTTGAGACCGAAAACCTGACGAAGCGTTTTGGCGCCCGCACGGCAGTCGATCAACTGAAGATACGTGTCGAGAGAGGTGACATCTATGGTTTTCTCGGTCCAAACGGGGCGGGGAAATCAACCACGCTGAGGATGTTATTGGGTCTGGTGAGGCCGACATCCGGCGTGATCAAATTTCCGGTGCGCGCTTCGAGTTGGGAGTACCTGCGGGCGCGCTCGCGCATAGGAGCAATCATCGAGACACCAGCGTTCTATGAAAATTTTTCTGGTCGCAGGAATTTGCAACTGCTTGCTTCCTTATCCGGCGGCGTCCAAAGGAAACGCGTGGAAGAGGTGCTCGAAATTGTAGACTTGCGGGACCGCGCGCAAGATCCAGTGAAGGTATATTCTTACGGCATGCGGCAGCGTCTCGGAATTGCACAAGCGCTTTTACCAACTCCAGAGCTTATTATTCTCGACGAGCCGACCAATGGTCTCGACCCACAAGGAATACAACAAACAAGAGCGCTGATTCGACGGCTTCGAGATGAATTCAGGTTGACCGTATTGCTCTGCAGTCATCTACTCACGGAGATTGAACAACTTTGCAATCGGGTTGGAATTATTCACGAAGGACGTTTGCTTTATGAAGGTGGGCCGGAGGCACTGGTAGCACCCGCCGGTTTATACAAAGTTCGTGTCAACGACTTGTCCCGTGCCTTTGAGTTACTGACCAGAGAACCTCGTGTGACGGTTAGCCGAAATGGTGCTTCGTTTTTGCGGATTGAGGCGGACGCGGAAAGCATCTCTGCCGTGAATGCTCTCTTAGTCGGTAATGGAATCAAGGTCTATGAGTTAAGCCCGGCTCAAGAAAGCCTGGAAGAAGCATTCCTTCGTTTGACTAAAACAGTTGCTGCGCCGCCCGGCAAGTAGAATGGGTAAAGGAACGGGTGACCTCGTTTTTACCCGACAGGAGGACGAATGAGTAGTTCACTAAACAACAAACAATCGTGGAACGAACGTGCTCAATTTGCACTGACCCTTCTGCGTCTTGGACTGGGAAGTCTTTTTCTTTGGGTGTTCTTTGAGAATCTCCGAAAGGGTCTTTATGGTCCCTCAGGCTATTCCGGGTTGATTAATTACTACATCGAAAAAGGCCACGCGCCACAACTCCTGAAAAGCGTTATGGCCCTCATGGCGAATCACGCTAACGTTGCTGGTCCAATGCAGGGCGTAACGGAAATCACGTTCGGAGTGTTTTTATTGATCGGACTCTTGACCCGGCCGGTAGCACTCGCCGCTTTTTTGTTTCTGGGCACGCTTTGGATGGCTGAATGGGGCACCGCCTGGATCTGGGAACTATTGATGCCCATGATTGTCGCGTTAGCATTGATGATTGGAGCGGCCGGGCGCAAATGGGGAATCGACGCGGTAATTGCGAGTCGTTACCCTCGATCCCGGCTTTGGTAGAATGTGAGCGACGCTTTTATACGACAGAATCTGCCAAAGCTTGGTAGCGCCGGCACGACTGTCGTTATAGGGACTAAAGTCGCTCAATGTCTTTGTACCGCGATCCGCGCCAGTGTTATGAGAATGCGCGTCGCTGCCCACACCGAGCCGCGCACTGTTCCGGCGATTTTTGAATGACCTCCCGCCCGTCGTCGATAGTCCACAGGCACTTCTACTGTGCGCACACGCGCCCGAGCCGCACGCATCTGCATCTCCAATGGCCATCCATAAGTTTCTTCGCGCAGTCCGAGTCTGTCTAACGTGTCGCGACGAATCGCGCGAAAAGGTCCCATGTCGGTGGAGCGAACGCCGTACAGAATCCGGAGAATAAATCCAACCATATAGCCGGCAAAGACCTGATGAAAGTTCATGCTGCCGGTTTCACGATGGCCCCGGGTGCGCGACCCGATTACAAAATCGCTTTTTCCTTCCATGATGGGTGTGACGAGTCGGTCCATCATTTCGGGACAATCGCTACCGTCACCGTCGAGTAATACTACGATCTCACATTTAGGCGAAACTGAGCGCAGTCCCGCACGAAACGCGCGTCCATATCCAGGAATGGGCTCCTTCACGACCCGAGCACCAGCCGCCGTCGCAATCTCAGCGGTTCGATCCTTGCTGCCGTTGTCGACCACAACAATCTCGTCTGCGAGATTTTTCGGGACGGAGTTGATGACGTTCGCGATCGCTGCTTCTTCGTTCAGTGCGGCGATGATCACTGAGATAAATGACTTGGGTTTTTCGCTACTCATGTGCCAAATGAACAGTGCATTTCCGACGCAACCAGACCAATAGTCCGAGGATTAAAAAGGGCGCAAAGATAAAAGTCTTTAACATAAAGACCCATTCGGGAGTGTCATAAAGCCAAGTCAGATAGAGCAGGAAACTCGCGAGGGTTAGATAAAAAACCGGAATGGATGGAGTGAAGCATAAGAAAGGTATCAGCCACGAGAAATACCAGGGAAAATGTGGAGCAAGGAGAACTATGAACACAGAAGCGATAATCAAGCCATTTCGTAAATAGCGAATATCATCGCTTCGTTGATCTTGCATCAGCCATACAGACAAGATGCCGAGCACGGCAACAGCAAAAGTCAGATAAGCTGAAGCTGGCACATGTGCACTCAACAATTGACGCGCGACAGTGAGAACAAGAAATTGCTCTCCGCTTACCATCCCTCGTTCACTCGCGTAACCCGGTAAAAACCCGAGCGCTCCCAATGGACCAACACTGAGGTATGGCAAGTATGCGAGTAATACGGTCGCCAAAAATACCAGCGGCATCTTCCAGCTCCTGCGTATGTAAACGGCCGGAAATAACACGGCCGGAATTAGTTTGACGCACGTGGCGCACGCGAGTAGTAAGCCAGTTGCAGTTTCCTTATGCTTGCGGCGGACCAACAGGGCCAGCGCAATAAATGCAATCGCCAGCGCATCTACGTGCCCGCTGCCGGCAAACTCCCAAACCGCCAGAGGATGCCACGCGTAAATCAAAACTCGTTGCCTTGCAAATCCAAATGAAATGAGCAACTGAACGATCGCCCAAACTGCGATAGCTTCAAAGCCGACCATGACAGCTTTCATCCACGTCACGGATTCGCTAAAACGAGTTATCAAAAGAAAGGCGCCTTCCGCGACAGGCGGATAAATGGTGTACGCATAATCGCGCCTGTTGATGTTTGGGTAGATCTTCTCGTCGCGAAGGTGAGCGAGGGATTGGTCGGCCGGAATATATCGATAAGGATTTATACCCGCTGACTGTACTCGGCCGTCCCAGACGTAACGATAGATGTCGTCGGATAAATAGGGCGGCGAGAAAATTATGCTCAAGCGGAAAAGTGCTGCGAAGATTAATCCAAGCACTAATAGTGGACGCGAGTCCCTACTGCGTAAGCTGAGCCAGGCAGCAGCAAGATAGATGACTATCTGAACGACGACGAGTTTGAGAAACCAAGCGATGTCTGCAACGCCTTTGGAGTGAACAGCAATGCGATACAAGACCAGCATTGCGACACCAAGTATGCTCAGCGTCACGGTCCATTTGGCGCTTACAGACCTGAACGCTGCGCGCGGTTGTTCGCTCATATCGACATTCGGCCTGAAAGTTTAGAGCAGATACGTTGCAGTCCTTCCGTTTTGATTATCGAGTCCAGGAAGGCACGGGTGTGAGGCGCGGGATAAGCCCACTCTAACGACGGAGTGAAGAACAAGTCTTCACACAGTCTATCGAGTGTTTCTGCATCGTCAACATCGTACCAAGGCGGTAACAATTCAACCGGTAGATCGATTTCTGCTGCGCGTTGTCTTGTGCGAGCAAGCACGTCCGAGGTGCTCCAGGCAATTCCATTAAAAAGATTCCTGTGCGCGTGCTTCAAGCCAATTAGATAGTAGCCACCGTCTTCCGCGGCTCCGAGCACCACCCGATCACCTTCGGTCGCCAGCGACTCAATAGCTCGAATCAGGATCGATTTCGGTAGGGTTGGACTATCTGAATTGATGAGACAGACCGCACCGTAACCCTGTCTCAAAAGATCGTCAGTGGCATTGCAGAGACGCTCGCCCAGACATGTACCGCGCTGGACCAGCAACTCGAATCCTGTAGGTAAGACACCATCAAACGCGGACTCCGAACCAGTTGGCGTATAGACCACCAGACCTGATGCTGCTTCTGTCTCACTAACGCTCTTGATATTCGCGGCCATGTCGCGGAGAAAGCACACATTGAGTGCCGCGGCTTCTTGCGCCGTCAAAGGCGGCACGAGCCGTGTTTTCACCTCGCCCACAAGAGGCGCCTTCGACATAAGTCCGAGCGCACAAACGCGTGTAGAGATCGTATAGTTTGTCATAGGCGATCCGCAGGTCCGGAACATCCTAAACCATCAGGACGCTTCAGCACGCGTAAAATAACAAGCAGGCCTGACTGCAATTCGACTCTCCGTGTAATCCGTGGCTAAATCATGCTGGTGGCTCGGGCGGCGCCTCCGGTGCGTTTTGAGCCCCGACAACTGCCAGAAACTGTTTGACCCCTCCGCACATCTCGGCGACAATCCTAGAGCTTTCTACCAGATTGCCCGGTGAGAGGTGCGATCATTCTGCGCGAGTTCATAGGGAAGTCGCTATTGGGAAAGCCGCTCTTTTGACAAGAACAAAGTACACCATGAGCAAAATAATCTGGCTGGGAACTGTCGCATACAATCCGAAAGTGGTTACGATTTGGGAAGGGATGCGGCGTTATTTTCATGAGGAAGCGCATCTTCCCATTGAGGTCGTACTATTTCAAAGCTACGAGGCGCAGGTCCTCGCGCTTCTCGCCCGGCCCGGCGAGGCCGTGCCGCGTATCGATATCGCTTGGAACACAAACCTCGCCTACCTCCAGGCGGATGAGTGGAGCGGCCACGCCTGTCGTGCGATCGCCATGCGCGATACCGATCTGGGCTGGATGACCAAGATCGTGGCGGTCACCGGTGGCCCAATTTCTACGGTCGCGGATTTGAAGGATCGGACGCTCGCGCTCGGTAGCCGAGACAGCGGACACGCAGCGATTCTTCCCGTTTACTTCTTGGAGCTGCAAGGCATGCGCGAAGGAAGCGACTACCAGACGCTGCGCTTCGACAGCGATGTAGGCAAACATGGTGATACAGGGACCAGCGAAGTTGAAGTAGTGCGAGCCGTCCTGGACGGGCGAGCCGGCGCCGGCGCTATCGGCAGCCCGTTTTGGAATACTATGCGCAACGAGCGCCTGGTGCCCGAAGGCAGCCTTCGTGAGATATGGTCTTCTCCAAGCTACAATCATTGCATGTTCACAGCAAGCCCTGATCTCGACCTTGAACAAGAGCACCGGTTTGCGGAAGCACTCGCAGCCATGAGCTACGACAACCCGATTCATCGCGCCATACTTGACGCCGAAGGACTTCAGCGTTGGCTAGCGCCTCACCTCGATGGTTACGGTGCGTTGCGGCAAGCCGCGGCCCAACAGGGATTCTTCAAGAAGCTAGTTGCGACGTCGGCCTAAGAGACTCAGGGGATTTCGATTTAACCAATCGCGTTTGCGCCGGCAACCTGGACCATATTCATGCACAGTTAAAGATTCTTGCCAGCTTAGTCGCGTGTTCGCGTTCGTGGTCGAAAGCGCGACGCACGGCAGCGAAGGATTCGGAGAGCGGAAAAATGGCGCGCGTAACAAGCAAATCGGCATCTTCCGCTCCGACCGGATGCCAGTACACTCCCTCAGTGGTAATCGTGACCTCTGGCACTAAATCCGTTCGGCTAACAGCTAACCCTTCGCTCGCCGCACCACGTAAAGCGATCCGGCGGATGATTCGGTCTTCTGCCGCAATTTGCTCCTCGTCGAGGAATTGACGAAACTCCTCACCCTCTGCATCGGTCGAAACAGTCGCTGCCAGCCGCACACGAAAACCCTGCTGACGAGCGCGTTGAATTCCTGCTCGTGTTCGCGCCCAGGTTCCAGGTCCGCGATGCAAGTCGTGCCGGTCTGGCGTCGCGCTGTCCAGACTGATTTGCAGGACGATTCGATCGCGGGGCAACGCTCGCAAGCTTTCACCGCGGCGCCCTGTAAATAACATTCCATTGGTCAGCACTGTCGTCGGAGCGGCTGCTGCGCAAGAAAGCAGAATCTCGTCAATATCCTCCAGCAGAAACGGCTCGCCTCCGGTGACGAAGATCTCCTTCACAGCAAGCTCCGCGGCTTCGCGAGCGATCCGCTGTACACGTTCGAGCCCCAGTTCTCGCCGGGGCGCGGTCGGCGAAGAACGCACACAGCAGTAGTCGCAACGCAGGTTACAGTCGAAATTCGTGTAGAGCCAAAGCCGCGAGCCCACCGGCCGATTGGCTTCGGCAGGCACCTCAACAGCTCCACAACGGAATACCCAACGCATCCGGCCTTTTTCCAGTGTCGCCTCGAGCAGTGGATTCCCGGTGAATCGACACCATGTTTCCAACTCAGGTCCAATGCTCTCTTCGTCACCGACCACCGCGACCAGATCGCCCGACCGGCTGCGGTTTAGCACAGCGATCAACTCCGGCAAGAGACCGGACGCGAAAGTCTTTCGGCCAATATCCAGATCTATGTCAGTCTTCACTTTCCGCTGTTCATTGCGCGTTTATCCAGTTTCCTGATCCCGCCAGTTGGACCGCCACATTCGAAAAGGAAATGCGCAGGGGCTTTCCGTCCGCCGTCCCGCGGTGATCGGTTGAAAAAAGCAGTGGGCCAGCCTTCTTATAGCCCCCCCACGTGGCGATCACGACGCCGGGCTTTTTGGGTCCGCCGCGGCGGTAGATGAATTCCTTCACTCGCTTGTCTGCGCCTACGTAGAGTTCCCACGTGTCGCCCGGCGTGTAGCCGCCGTCTGAAGGGTATTTAACCACGACTCGTTCCGCGGACGTTTTCGCTAAGGGCAGTTTCTGCATGCCCTCATCGGTCACACTCGGGCTGCCGTCCCATACTACGTGGAACGGGAACAGCAACCAATACTGATCGTTGATGAACGCCGGATCGATTTCGTTCTTTACTGCATCGCTTTGGCTGCTGAGCTGAGAGCGCTGATAGTTAACCTTGATTGGTTTGCCTTCCTTATCCTTTCCTTCATAAGAGACTGTATCGGTTTTTGGTCTCCATTCCCACGAACGGGAAAGATTCACTCCGGGAAACTGTGCGTTGAAGGTGTAGCGGATTGCTTCGATCTGCCCAAACGAATCTAGGCCATAGGTCTTGGCCACCTGTTCGGCAATCGGCGGGCGCTGTTGTGCCCCAGAAGTCGCGGAGAGGATGAACAGCATGGTGAAAGTTAAAGGGCGAATCACATCGAGTCGGCTCAAATTTGTCATGAACGTCCCTCCTCGGTCAATTGAACGGATGTTGTATTGGACGAAACCCGTCCGTGCGAATCCCGAAGTTGCGTCTTGGCCCCGCGCGCAAATGACACTACGTACGTGGGGACAATACTCACAGTCCAGACGATAATCGGCAGAGTTGAGGCCAGTTTACGCCAATCGTGATGGACGTGTCACGTGCGTAGGTCCAACGCGAGGTATTCAATAACGCTTTAAACGGCGCGCGAATGAGGCAGCGATTCCAGACTTTCAATCAAGGGAGCTTAGGCACATTTGCGCGAGGGATTTGTCGGATCGAGGAGGAGTTAGTGACGTTGTGGAGATCCATTGGTATTAGTCGGCGGCTGGAGTTGGGACCTTTTCAAGATCGTTTGATGATGAAAACCGTTTTGTCGTCGATCAGGGCCTCGTCGCCGTTTTGTCGCAGGTGGTCGTCACGCTTAACCGCATAATCCAACAATGCATTGCAGATGTCTCTGGCCGTTTGCTTGTAATGTTCGCGCAAAACCGCTTCAAGTTGCTCGCGCACTTGCTCATCGCTGCTGTCGTAAACTCCATCGGTGTAAAGGACAAGCATATCTCCCGGACTCATCAGCGTGATTTCAGCGATATCGGAAGAGTTCAACTGTCTTTGCCGGAGCTTCATCGAGTAGTACTTGTTACGATCTGGGTGATCTGCCGGGATCTGCAGGCCTAGAGCAAGAAATTGCACCATGTGGCCTTTATCCATTTTCATGAACTTGCGATATTCTGCGGAGAACACCAGCGGCGGAGGATGTCCGAAATTAACGAAGCGAAAATAGCCGCGAGGGTGCACTTCGCCATATAACATGGTCGCGATTTCGCGCGCATTTTCTTCCTCACTTATTCCCAGCGCGTTGCGGGCAGTGACCGATTGAGCCAGTCGCAGGTTGATGTTTTCGAATAGTTCGAGCGTGGTTTTTCCGTATCGGTCGAGTTCGGAGAGCATCAAAGCATGGAACGTGTCATGTACTGTGGAGGCAATCTTCGCTGAGATAATTCCGTGTCCCTGCGCGTCCACCAGCAAAACGCCCGCAGTCGTATAAAGCTCTTGCAAGTCTTCCGCGACGCGTATCTGCTCCGAGCTCCTTGCCTCTCTGTACTCGGTTTCCATCTCGGGACTGTAGCCCGGAGTCGCCTTCAGCCATTCCACATGATCGTCGACCGAATTACGCAGCGGTGCACCTGAAGGCAGCGGTTCGAGAAACTCCTTTGATAGCCGCAGAGCCCGCTGAATGCGTGCGTCGATGTCGTAACGCTGTTGAAAATTGATGTACTCAAATAGGTCCCCACCGACTGTTTCGGCGGGAATGGAATTCCCGTACATCTCGATGCCGGATATATGCGGAATCGCACCTTCCACCGGCATAAGCCGATCACGCAAATATTCATCGATAGTCGGGACTGTGTAGTCTTTCGTCATACAAGAATTTCGCGGCAGCACTTACAAGCTTGTCTCAGGTTCCTCCGAGCGTTGGTTCCTGCGTTATGACCTGATGGCAGAACCAATCATAATCGGGGAAGACCGCGCCGGGAATAATTTCAGATCGCATATTATCGCATATGAATATTTCAAACGCTGTGCAAGACCGTCAGGCCTTGTGCGGTGGCCCCGGATAGGGAAACTCGGCGATCAGATCGGCGTGTTGCCATCATACGACTAGATTAGTTTTCTCAGGTGAAGATTATTTGCATCCTCGGCGAGTCGTACCTTTTGATCGCACTCTCGGGCGTGAAAGGAGGCAAAGGGGGGCGTGTTGTCATCGTTGCGGTTGCCATGGTTTCTTCTCCTTGAGCGCTTGACTCTATTGCTTCGTAGTCGTATTGCAGTAATACAACCGTTGCCGGTTGCGGTGCTAATAATGAAACAGTCTGGACGGCGTTTGACCAATGGATTGTTGCACAATAAAGACTTTGGCAAGAGAGTAGTCCCAACCAGGGAGGAGCTAAAGGTGAAACGAAGAACTGAAAACACTACGATCATTGTCGCGAGATTGATCTCGATGTCATTAGTGCTCTCGGCATGCGTCGCTGCTTTGCCATATCGCGCTGACGGGCAGGAGAGTCAGCGCTCTCAGCACGCGACCTCAGCGGAGGAAGTCGTGCAGCAGTTTTATGATTGGTACTTGCACGCGCGCTTTCCGCAACCGAAACGGCAGAATATGGCCAAATTCAGCAAGTACGTCACGCAAAGGTTTCTCAAGCGGGCGATGGCCCCTGACGTGGATGCCGTTCTGTTCATCGATGCTCAAGATACCGACGCGACCTGGGCCGACAACTTCAGCGTGTCGAAGGCGACGATTCGCGGCCAGCAAGCGACCGTGCAAGTCAATCTCAACGGTAAGGAGATGAAGTACAAGCTTCTTGTCACGCTGCGAAGAGAGAACGGCGTGTGGAAGATTGATAACGTGAAGGGCAGCGACTAATCTGTCTAACAACTTATAACCCAATAAGTTTCTCCGGAGTGGCGTGATGAGGCTTCATCTCGCGCTCAGGAGTATAATTTCACACTCCAAGGAATTCCCAGAGTTAGAAATTGATTGAGGGCTTCCCATACAGGATAGAATCCAGAGTAGGGGTCGTCGGATCGGGGTTCCAAGATGCAACCACTCGTCGCGGATCAGGCACGAGCACCCGGGAAGGGAATAACATCACGCTATGGTGCTGGGTTTCGCCCACTCATCGCAGCACTCGTCGTAGCGCTGGGCTACTACCTGGGAGCCGAGATAGGTTTCGCTCTCACGTTTCAACCTCATCCCGTATCGACTCTTTGGCCACCCAACTCGATCTTACTCGCTGCGTTACTCCTGGCTCCAAAACGTTGGTGGTGGTTCTTACTTTTAGCCGCGCTTCCGGCCCACCTCATTGTTGAACTTAACAGCGGCGTACCATTGCCGATGATCCTTAGCTGGTTTATGAGTAACTGCTGCGAAGCGCTAATTGGCGCCGTGTTCATAAGAAGTCTGACGAACGCACCAATACGATTTGATACTAGCCGAGGCGTTGCCATTTTCATGTTCGCCGCAGTGCTGGCACCTTTTCTATCGTCATTCTTAGACGCAGGTTTTGTCATTGTTAACCAATGGGGACGTAGCAGTTATTGGCAGATCTGGCGGATGCGGTTCTTTTCAAACGTGCTCGCCGAGCTGACACTCGTTCCCTTTATCGTAATGTGGATCAGCGAAGGGTTTCCCTCCCTTCGCCGGCTGTCTCCTTCGCGATATCTTGAAGCCGCAGCTCTGCTCGTAGGATTATTGGTAACGAGCGTTTTTGTTCTGGGTGGAAATGTTGGCCCGAGTCCAACTCCCGCGCTTCTCTACACGCCGCTGCCACTTCTATTGTGGGCTGCAGTTCGCTTCGGTCCCAAGGGCATTAGCACAGCGCTCGTGGTCGTAACATTTCTTTCCACCTGGGGTGCGATCAACGGGCTGGGGCCTTTTGTTAACCGCTCGCCTGAGGAAAACGCTCTCTCGGTTCAACTGTTTCTGATTCTAATTGCACTTCCGCTGCTAACGTTGAGCGCAGTGGTCGAGGAACAGAAGCGTCTGAGACAAATCGCCAGAAAAAATGAAGAACATTTGGAACTCGCTCTAAATGCGGCGCTGATGGGCACTTGGGACTGGCACATTGCCGACAATGAAACCAAGTGGTCCGATGAAACTAAGCGAATTTTTGGTTTTCTGCCAACCGATCACGAAGTTCCGCCTGAAGTCTTTTACGCAATGTTGCACGAGGAGGACCGACAGAGTGTTAAGGATGCGATCGAGCACGCAATTGAGGAACGCGGTCCATACGCGGCTGAGTTTCGAATGCCCCAGCCGGATGGAAGCATTCGTTGGGTGCGAGGTCAAGGAAAAGTTCTGGTCGACGAAATTGGAAGACCAGTTCGCATGGTTGGGGTGAATGCTGACATAACAACCCATAAGCTTGCTGAAGAGCAATTACGGCAGCGCAATGGTCAAATCCGCGCACTCGCTGGTCGCCTGATCAGTGCACAGGAATCTGAGCGCCGACGAATCTCGCGCGAACTGCACGACGAACTTAGCCAAAAGGTGGCCGCGCTCTCGGTGGCGATCAGCCACCTCAAGCGAAAACTTCCGGATTCCGAACAACGAATCATTGAGGAGTTAAATGGCCTTTATGGCCACACGCACAATCTTACTAGCCATATAAGGCAGTTGTCGCACCAGTTTCACCCGGCTGCACTTGAACATCTTGGCCTTGAGAAAGCGCTGGCGGCATATACCGTTCAGTTCCAGCAGAAAGAAAGCATTGAAACTAGTTTCATTTCGAGACTGAACGGCACGACAATTCCATTTGAGATCGCGGTGTGTTTGTACCGGATTGCAGTCGAAGGGCTACGAAACGTCGCAAAACACTCAGATGCGAAATCTGCTTCGCTCTTACTGGAGGCAGACGGCAAGAACCTAATTCTTGAAATTGCTGACTCGGGCCGAGGTTTCGACGTGGAGCAAGCAAGAACGGGTAGCGGTCTTGGCCTGGTTAGCGCTGAGGAGCGTGTGGCAGTACTGCAAGGCCAGTTTGAAATAAGATCTGATTTTGAAGGTGGAACTAAGTTAATTGCCAAAGTCCCGCTAAGATAAACAATGAGTCGTCCTACAATCCTCCTGGCTGATGATCATAAGATGTTCGCAGAAGGACTCGAGAGTTTGCTGTGTGATGAATTTGATTTCCTCGCAAAGGTTGGAGACGGCCAAGCTCTCGTTGAGGCCGCAATGCGATTGGGTCCTGACGTCATCATCGTGGACATCTCGATGCCCGCGCTAAACGGATTCGAAGCCGTGAGGCAGCTCAAAAAGATGGGCAGTACGGCCAAGATCATATTCCTTACCATGCACGGCGACGAGAGTCTGGTTGCTGAAGCTTTAAGTTGTGGAGCGTCTGGGTATGTCCTGAAACAATCTGCAGGTGAAGAATTGACTTCGGCTATCCGGGTCGTCTGTGACGGAAAAACCTACATAACCCCTCTTGTTGCGCATGAACAGAAATCCAGCCGCAGAAAGGCCAGGAAGAACATGAAGCTGACTCCTCGACAGACGGAAGTTCTCAAGTTCATAGCAGAAGGATGCACAATGAAAGAGGTTGCGAATGAATTGAGGATCTCCACCAGGACCGCCGAATCACATAAGTACGAAATCATGGCTGAATTAGGATTGGAAACTACGGCAGAACTGGTTCAATACGCTATGAAAATAGGGTTGATATCCACATAGCGAAATTTGGAGAAGCCCAACAACGGTCATTTCAATCCGCCATTAGTTTTAGACAACCATTACCCCCGTATTTTTACGTACGTATTTTTTCGAATTGTTTGCTGTTGCCCTTTTAATGTAGTTTGGCTAGCCCAATTATCGATCAGTTCGTCGGTGATTGCGTTTTCCTTCGCGCCAAGTGCGGTCGCGCGCGGAAGAGAACACGGCTTTGGTTGTGGAATTTGTCGCCCTGGTTATTTCCCGAAGGTCTGGTTTGACAACTCGGGCCGCCAATTCTAACCCGATACACACAAAATCCGTCTTCTCACCCCACCTCAGCGCGCACCACGCGCGCGCTGAGGTTTCGCGCTTAGTACCGTCCTTGCCCTCTTGGCTTTCGCCTGCGTATAGACCTCCATGGTGAAGCTACTGCTTGCATAGAGCATTAGTTCCTGGACTACCTTCACATTCTCTCCATTCGCAACGAGCGTTGATGAATAGGTATGCGGGAATGTATGCGAGGCGAGTGGGAGCGGCTTTGGGCGATCCTCACCTTTGGGGAACGTTCCTTCTATTCAAGCGTTTACCATATCAGGGCGACAGTACGGAACAGGCTAAAAGTCTGCACGAAGTTACTACTTACGGCCCTCACAACATGCATATCCTATTTCGCTACCAAAATCACAAAGAATACCCCGGGCGACAGATCGCGATCGCATTTCAATGCGCGCTGCTGCTCGCGGTTTGTATCGCTGGGGTAATTCCGGGTCATCAAGTATTGGCCCAATCGAAACCTGCGGGAGCCGGAAAATCTCCGTTTTGTAGCCGAGACAACGCGCTCGAGATGATTAAGCAGCAAGTCGACGTCACTAGAACTTTCAACAATACTATCCGACGTATTACTGTGCTTATTCGAGCAGCGGATCTGTTATGGCCCTACCAGCAGGACAAAGCGCGTCCAGTTTTTACTGAAGCGTTTGAATTAGCTACAGAGAATGAAAAAGAGAACGAGCAAAAAGCCCCTCGCTCGTTGCTTCTGAGGCTGCAAACTCCTGACCAGCGCTACGTCGTCATTCGTGCCGTGGCTAGAAAGGATTCCGCATGGGCCAAAGAGTTAACCCGGCAAATACTGAAACCAGCTAATGATAGTGAGACTTCATCAACGAGAAGTTCGTTTGAAAATGTCTTAACCGCGGCAAGGTTGCTTGATTCCGCGTATCAGATGATCTCTACGGATATCAACGCAGCTTTTGATCTCGCCAGGGCTAGCTTGAATTACCCAGCTAGTTTCATGCTAACTCGTTTTCTATTTCGGCTCGCTGAAGTTAATCAGCAAGCAGCCGATCAATTTTACGCTCAGGCGCTCGTTGTTTACGGCGACAAACCGATGCGAGAGTTTCTCTACTTGCAAGCATATCCGTTCGCTTGGCGCGAGACGTTCAACACACCGGTCTACACAAACAATGAGGTTCCAGCCAATTTCGTGACCAATCAATCTCTGCAACGGCGGTTCGTGCAGGTTCTGCTGCGTCGGGCGCAACAAGCACTAGAGGTACCATTAGATGAAGGCGATACCTATCGGAGTTCGGACGTACGTCTGATGCCTGGCACAGTACATCTCTTGCAGGGGTTGGTGCGACTTGAACCTCAGGTAAGCTCGTCTCTACCTGATTTATTGGCGCCGCTTACGCAGGCGCGAGAGAAAATTCTGATCTCGCTTTCAGTTGAAACCCAGAAGCAACTGCTGCAACCCGGACGGGAGATTTCCACTACGCCGGACCAAACCTTTGACGAACAGGTAGAGTCGGCACAGAAGCTACCTGATGTGAACGAGCGCGATGAACTCATTGCTACAGCAGTTTTGAGTCCATCCGAAAAAGAGAGTCTGGCGGGCGTGATTCAGGCGATTGACAAGATTAGCGATTCAAATCTACGCACGCATTTACTAGAGTGGCTCTACTTTCAGCGCACTGCAACCGCTATCAAAGACAAGCAATTTGAGGAGGCCGAGAGACTCGCTTCTCAGGTTGAAGGACAGGAGCAACGCGCTTATCTTCACACCGAGATCGCAAAGGGATTACTCAATAAAAGCGATGCGCAGACTCATGCGCAAGAGGTTCTCGATGAGGCAATAACCGAAGCAAAGAAAGCCGGTATGACTATCTTTGCGGCACGTACGCTGCTGACAGCGTCAAATCTCTATGCGAAAATAGAGTTCGGTCGGTCAATCTCAGTTCTGACAGACGCTATTAATTGCATTAACCGCATCGAGGCTCCGGATTTTTCGAGTGACGATCAAGCCCTGGAAAAAAAACCCGAGCGAAGGGGCAGGTCGGGCCAGTATAAGGGCGAGTACCTCTTTCGGTTTTACATGCCGGGGCTTGATCCGGAGAGTGCGTTTCGTGAAATGGCAAAGATCGATTTCGACACTTCTTTGTTTCAGAGCAACGCTTTAACTGACAAGTTTCAGCGTACGATGTCGACACTTGCATTGGCAGAGGTGTGTTTGCAACAAGCGCAACCGCACCCTAAAGAAAAGCCAAAGAAGAGAGCTAGGGGTACTGTTTGAGCTTGCCTTTCAACTTCGATTTGCCAGACGACAGAGAAGAAGAAGTCCTCTACAGCCTTCCTGGGTCGGCCGCGGTTGTACGTCGCCTCCACGCCGACTCCGTTCTTGCTTCGCACCCAATGTCTTAAGGCGCCAAACACAGAGTCGTTGCCCGTCGAACTGCCACACCCGAAGTCCAAACTGTTTGACATGCGATTCCCCTAACAAGTTTGAAGCAACCCAACGCAAACTAAGTGTCTATCAAAACTGCTCAATAGTACCTCCAAACGAGGTATTGACCATCATCCGAGGGCCATCAAATCAGGACCACACATTTACCCCACTACCCGATTTTTCGGAATGAGTTGGGCCACAGAGAAGGATGTCTTAGATTCAGCATAAGGATCGCAACGGACAAGTTAATCGAAGGCTGTGATGAAGTCAGAACCGGGAGCGGTAGCGACCGGGTCAAATGTGGGCAAGGCTCTGGTACGGTGAAAGCACGAGTCTTCCATTGTCAGACTTGGGCTAGCAACCCACACTCCCCATTTATGCGCGTGCACAAGTTTGTGCTGAAAGGCGCTCTTTTAGTGCCACTACCGATTGACTCGGTCGCTACCGAGACTGTGTGAAAAGTCAGTCGAGTGAGGAAGGACACCAATATGATCGCAACTTCAATACAGTACCGCGAGCGAAGCGACCGGATGCCGGCACTCAACCACCGTTTCAAGAGTTCTTGCGATTATTGAGTGCCGGCATCCGGTCGCTTCGCTCGCGGTACT
>Ga0070708_100000831_pt1 | contig 23285 bp, 11 predicted proteins | sample KBSK5503metaG_FD_65469 | JGI IMG/M metagenome (GOLD analysis project Ga0070708, IMG submission 65469) | Corn, switchgrass and miscanthus rhizosphere microbial communities from Kellogg Biological Station, Michigan, USA - KBS K5-50-3 metaG | ecosystem: Host-associated > Plants > Roots >... | reverse complement strand
TGCCTCAACTCATGCATAATGCGTGCAAATAAATGCCCAGGAGGCACGTGGTACATGTTGGCAAAGGTGCGTAGCTGCGCAGTCGTTGGATTAGAGGGCGCACTGATCGAAGTAGAGATCGATCTTTCCAATGGCCTGGCAGGTTTTATGATCGTTGGACTCCCCGACGCTGCCGTAAACGAAGCCAAAGACCGCGTACGGGCGGCAATCAAGAACAGCGGCTGTCTCTTCCCCTACAAACGCATTACGGTAAACCTCGCTCCCGCCGATCTACGCAAAGAAGGACCCGCTTACGACCTTCCTATAGCCATTGGGATATTAATGGCATCTGGTCAGATCAACCTGGACGAGCAGTTAGCCGATTATCTCTATCTTGGCGAGCTCTCGCTGGATGGCGGAGTGCGTCACACCAACGGCATTTTGTCCATGGTGGCATTAGCGCGAGAGAAGCATATCAAAGCAGTATTTGTCCCCGCCGCAGATGCCATGGAAGCGGCGCTCATAGAACAAGTGACTATCTACCCGGTTGAGACATTGGGGCATCTGATCGCCCATTTAAATGGCGAGCGTCTGATTGAGCCGTACATAGCTGATCCACACATCCTGGATAATGCCGAAACGGATGCATACGCGCAGGATATGGCAGCGGTACGTGGGCAGGAACACGTCAAGCGCGCCCTAGAAGTTGCCGCGAGTGGTGGACACAACATCTTAATGAGCGGCCCTCCCGGTTCAGGCAAAACATTGCTGGCTCGTGCAACTGTGGGATCCCAGCATTAGTGTCATTAGTGCCACCATTAGTGACACTAGCGTCAGTATTTCCCCGCACTTCGGTACTGTTTTGCTAAGACTTGTCTCGCCTCCTCCCGGAGGGCTTCTCCCCAGAAGGCAGGAATCCCGAAGTTAGTGTCGCCATCCTACCATTTTCAGTAAAATCTTGTACCCTCAGCTCGACTTTGTACATTTTTGTAACCTGAAGATCGGAGCGTTTGTTTTGTACAGAGCCTTGCATGGCTTCAGATGCGAGCTGAACGCTCAGAGAAACAGCAGGGTCCAATTTTTCGACGTTTTGAGAGGTGCCTACAAGAGGCTGATGTTGGAAAACACCGCCTACGAAAACCTCGCGGGGAGTCTGGCCCTCAAGAAATGCCTAGAGAAGCCACCTCGAGGTATGCCGAGACAAGGATAGGCTTCTTTACATTCCTCAAAAAATGTACAAAGTCGAGCCCAGGTAAATAGGCTGAAGGTTCGGACAACAGTGAGCGTGGAGAACCTACGTGTCGAACCTTCGCCCAAAATCTTCGTGGGGCGAAGGTTCGACATGACTTCCACTCGTCTTCCTCGTTTCATGACAACAGGGCATTTTTCCGTGGAGAAGATGCAAGACAGGTTTCCATGCGTTGCCTGGCATATTCCGCCCTGGAAGCGGTACGAGCCAGATGGTTCATTGCTTGTCCGAACCGATGCCTCCATTTCGATCATTGCGGCTGATTCGTCCTAACCTTCGGCCCATTTACCAACCCTCTTGCGATGGTAGTGGTAGATTGGACCAAGGTTCGAAATATTGAGGCTTGAAGGTTCGAAAAACTGGCTGAAGGTTCGAATGGCTGTGTTGCAAAAAGGAAGCTGAACTGCTAAAGTGAGGGGAAACGAGCGAAAGAGGATCCACATGGCAGAGCAGCACCCCTTCAAATGGCGTCATTTTCAGGCCGATATCATTCTCTTGTATATGCGGTGGTATCACGATATTCGCTCAGCAATCTCAACCTCGAAGAAATCATGCTGGAGCGTGGACTGCACATCGATCATACCACGATCTATCGCTGGGTGCTCAGCTCCGCAGCTGGACAAGCGGTGTCAGCCTCATCTCAAAGCGTGCAACGACTCCTGGAAAGTCGACGAGACCTCCATCAAAATCAGAAAAACCTGTCCCAAGGCGAGGCCTCGCTCAAAGCCGCCGGAATCCTTCCCGAGAGTGTCGAACTAAAGCCTGATCAACTCCTTGAAGAACCTGATCGAGCCAGACCATCGCTTCATCAAACGGCTTGTCAAGCCCGGGATGGGCTTCTTTTTCTTTGAAATGGCAAGGCGAATGCGTGCCTAGATACGAGGTCATGCACATGCTTCGCAAGGGACAGGTCAGAGGTGTAGGCAAAGGAGACATCACTGGGCAGGTCTCCTTTTGTGCTTTTTCCACCCGATAGGTAGACTCATGGGGGGTAGATGTGTAGGAAAGTCAGTAGTTCGACACTCTGGTCAGCATCCATACCCCAAAAAACTCGTCGATGAGCGTTTTCCCTATGAGTCTATACTTCATGGAGACTGTTGTACTCGGTGCAGACGAGGAGGGAAACACATATGTCGTGCAATGACTTTTTCCAACCATTCATCGACTACTTAAACCAACCAACCGACCCGGAGCGCATCAACCGCTTAGCATTTTTGCTCGCGGGAAATCGGACAGAAACCCCGGATAACCACTTCGTGCTCTACATGCAGGGGTACTTCGAACAAGGAACAGACTCCCCGGTGCACCTCACTGGCGCTGCAGCGCAATTCTTCAGCAACAAGAGCGCCGTGACCTCCGGGGTAGAACAGCCATTTGATGTCCACCTGAGCCAGGATATTGCTGTTTCTCTGACGGTTCCAGACGGCCCCTCACCTTTCTTGAGCGCGATACCGGTAATGTGATTGAGCAATTTAGCAGGCTCGAATGCCGTGACAATGACTTTTTGCTCTGCACAAGCGACTCAGGTCACTCACTGCTTGTGCTCAGCTTCACCGAATCTTTCCTGGATCTCAATGACTAGGGTAGAAGCGACGCTATCCGAAAGTCCAACGTCGACCGGGAGGTGTGCAGCACACGAGAGGGGAAGCAGCGGTCTTGCTCTCACTTTTGCATGATTCATGTATCCGGCCATGGTTGGAAGCGATTGGTATGCGAAAAATTCAGCATCTCATCGTTTGTTATAATGATTTGCCGGATCTGAATAATGTGTAGGAACTCTTCCTATGCCCTGCAAATGGGAAATCTTGTATTGACATTTTGCAGCAGATGAGGTATTTTTTTTTCAAAAGTGAATAAACTGCATTGAGATAATATACAAGTGTGCTATGCTCTGGCCCTTTGCTGACCAAAGTACCTGGTGAACTTACTAAGCTACCCAACCTGATGGGTAAGCAATGAGAGTTCACCACTCATAGATCCGATGTGCTTACTGTCCTTGTGCTGGTTGGTACCCGTATCACCTTCTGAAGTCGTTGTTCTAGCGTAGTATTCCCTTTGGAGGGAGGTCATGGAGAGCGTTTCTCTGATGAGAGAAGTCTCGAAAGCCACCAACAGATGCAGGTGGGATGACCAGACGAATTTTTGCAACAGAGCTTACCATCGGCATCACCATTAAACGCAGATGTTTCCTCGAGGAGGACTCATGGATACCTACGAACACATCTTGATGGTTAAAGGGAGCGTACAGGATAGCCTACTGAGCATTCCACAGGTTGACAGGATCTGAATAGGTCAGAAAGAGGTGGGTGGTCAACCTACCGGTGAGCTTGCCCTACGCGTCGTCGTGGAGAAAAAGAAGCCGATACCAGATCTGGCTTCCGAAGAGATTATTCCCTCAGAGATCAGCGGCGTGAAAACTGATGTTGTCGAGGGCGGACCTGCCCAGTACCTTCAAGCTTCAACCGCTAGCAGTGAACCTCCAGCGGTCGATGGTGAAGAGCTAAAATACCGTCCTCTCATGGGGGGCATCCGCATTCAAATCGAGACGGGATTCTTGACGGCAGCATCTCAGCAAATCGCGGGGTTCGAACCGTCAGCGCCGCCACCAGGTACGCTGGGGTGTATAGCGCTCACAAAAGAGGCGCCTCCCAAAGTCGTTGGTTTAACAAACCATCACGTTCTCCTTGAGCTCGATAAGCCTGGTGACCGCGTTGGTCAACCGCGGGGTTGTTCGACCTGCTCGCTCTGTTTGACTGATGCCGTTGGGACCATCCTCAGGGGGACTTCATTCAAAACGAATCCTCGAGTGGACGCTGCTATCTTCACCCTCAACGCTGGCCTCACCTACAGGCGTGAAGTGGTTAAAGAAGTGACGGGAGGGACGGTGGTACCGCTGACGGTGGTAACAGGCACGCGCTCATTAGGAGAGGACGATCTCAGGCAGAGGACCCGCGTTCAGAAGCGAGGGTTTTGGACCGGGCTGACGACTGGGATTATCAGCGGTCTTCACTGTAAGAGTCCAGGTACGAACAAAATCCCCCCCACTGAGGAACAGATCGAGATCACGCCAGACCCTCCTGATTCCCTCTTTGTAAACGAAGGCGACTCGGGATCAGTCATTCTTGTAGAGAATACTGGAATAGTTGTTGCTCTTCTCTGGGGAAAAGATTTTCCGACAGCAGAACAAAAACAAGCTGGAGTGAAGTCGTTCGTCGGGATAGCCAGTCCCATCGAAGCGGTGCTGAACGAGCTGCAAATTGATCTTGCAATAGGCGATAACCCCGGCCACGTTTATACTGTTCCACCTGCCGCGGGCATGGAGCCGGCAGGTGTGCTCCCGGTCGCATCGGGCGCATCTGCCCCCGCAGCGGGTGGTGCAATTACTATTCAGCAACCTCTCCTGCTACAGGCTCAGGAGGAACTGCTCCGGACACCCGGCGGGAAGCACTACGCTGGCCTAGTGAGACAACATCAGCTGGAGGTCCGCATGCTGATCAATACCAACAAGCGAGTCGCAGCCGTGTGGCACCGCAACGGCGGTCCAGGCATTTTGCAGAGACTCTTCCAGACGGTGCAATCCCCTGATGCTGCACTGCCGACCAGCATCAACGGCCAGCCCCTGACTGACAGTCTGGAAAAGATCTTCGGCGCCTTCAAAAGCTACGGGAGCCCGGACCTCGCCACCGACATCGAACGGTACGGACCCACCCTGCTGGAGTTTATAGGCATGTCGTATGCACAAATCCTGAACAGGCTCCGCGCCGCGAGCGGATGAAGGGACGGCAGGGATGGCAAATCAGGTCGGAAGCTTGGAGCTCTTGGCACGCGAAATCGGTAGCATCCTGGAGCCTTTGCAACAGGGTCTAGAGACAGACCATGTCCTGGAGCTTTTTGCCGAACTCGGCGTGCAATTTCCGCAGCAGCTCGTGAATCAAGCTGCATTTACCGGTGCCTTGAGCACCGGTGCCACCGCCGCGGCGGCGATCCCGCCGCTCATTGACCAGCTTTCGACTGACATCGACCACGATGACGTCGCGAACATCCTCCTACATGGCGGCCAGCTCATCAGCCAGATAGCCGCTGTCGTCACAGCGCTTGACCAGATTGCGGCCCAGCTTCAAGCACTGGCGAATTCCTTACCCGGCATATCACCTGCCGTTGTCAGCGATTTTGCTCTGCACCTGGCCGCGCGGCTGCTTGACTTCCTGGTGGTGACCTACTTTGAGAACCGGCATCCGATCGTCATAAGTGTCTTGGCGCTGATTGGTCTCATCGAGCGCTCAGCAGACCCGGGAACGCCCGGTGATCCGACCAGGCCTCCATATACCGTCAGAAAGTTGCACCTGGAACGGCTGGGGAACCTGGTTACATCGCCAACAAAATACGCTGAGGCTGTGTATGGTTGGGGCAGTCCGGGGTTTGATGGTACCCTTCTGCTCACCAATGTCAGCCAGTTTCTCAACGAACTGGGAGTGAGTACCCAGGTGCAACCAGCAACGGCGGGCGGACCGTTGACCCTCGAATCGTACCTGTTCCAGCTCCAGCCCAACCTTGCGAGCGCCCCCCCAGGAGTGGTCCTTGCCCTGCATGTGCCTGTTGTGGGGGGCTTTGACCTGACCGTTCCTTTTAGTCCGCGCTTATCGCTTCATCTCATTACGAGTGGAGAGCTTACGGCTGGCCTCGAAGCAACCATTACCCCGCCGGATCAGTTCTCGCTCGCCCCTCCAACCGGGACGCTTACAGGGGTGTTTCAGATCGAGGTCGTGGGCAACGATCCCAGTTCTCCCTTTTTGTTGCTTGGCCTGACCGGGGGGAGCAGGATTGAGGTGGCTTCGGTCAAGCTCATTATCGCGTTTGTTGCGACCTGGGACGTAACGGCCGGGAAAGCGACGGGTGATTTCTCAATCAAAGTGCAGCTCAGTGACGGACATGCCGTGGTCCTGGCTTCCGACTCCTTTCTCTCCAAAATCTTCTCCGGCGGGGGGCTGGACGCCACCTTTGCCTTCGCCGCGGGCTGGTCTGCGGCGAAGGGGCTGATCCTGGAGGGCGCAGCCAGCATCGAGACCTCCTTCGCGCTTCATCAATCCATTGGGCCCTTTCTCCTGGAAACGCTCCACCTCCGACTCGGCATCACGGCCGAAGGGCTGCCCGTGGAAATCAGCCTTTCCGGCAGCGGCTCGCTCGGGCCGGTGGCAGCGTCGGTCGACCGGATCGGCGTGATCGGCGAGATGAAGTTCCAGCGCGGCAATCTGGGTCCGGTCGATTTCGGCGTGCGCTTCAAGCCGCCGAACGGTCTGGGCATCTTGATCGACGCCGGAGTGGTGACCGGGGGCGGGTTCATCCTCTTCGACCTTGACAAGGGCGAGTACGCGGGCATCCTCGAACTGTCCCTGGAGTTTGTGCAGGTCAAGGTGATCGCCCTGCTCGACACCCGCCTGCCCGATGGCTCCAAGGGCTTTTCGTTCCTCTTTATTATCACGACCGACTTTCCCCCTATCCAACTGGGTTTTGGCTTTACCTTGAGTGGCGTCGGCGGCCTGGCCGGGATCAACCGGACGATGATTTTGGACGTTCTGCGCAACGGCTTAAAAAACCACATCCTCAACTCGATCCTCTTTCCACCCGATCCTATCCGGAATGCGCCGCAGATCATCAGCGATGTGAGTTCGGTTTTCCCACCAGACGAGGGGCGATATGTCTTCGGCCCAATGCTGGAGGTGGGCTGGGGAACGCCTATACTGCTCAGGGCCCAGTTGGGCATGATCCTGGAGATCCCCGACCCGGTGCGCCTGGCGATCATCGGTAAGATCGAGCTGGTCCTGCCAACGGAAGAGGAGGCGCTCATCGATATCCAGATGGATATCCTCGGCACCATCGACTTTGGCGCCAAAAAGCTTTCCATCGATGCCACGCTCTTCGACTCGCGCATCCTCGTGTTCTCCATCTCCGGCGACATGGCCATGCGCCTCAACTGGGGCACGAACTCTAGTTTTGCAGTAGCCATCGGTGGCTTTAACTCCCGCTTTCTCCCACCCCCCGGCATGCCAAAGCTCAATCGCATAGCGCTGGGTATCAGCTTTGGCAGTTACATCCACCTGAGCCTGACCTCGTACCAGGCGGTGACCTCTAATTCCGCCCAGTTCGGGGCGGCCATAGAGCTTGTGGCTTCCATAGCGGGGGCCTCGCTCCACGGCTACCTGAGTTTTGACGCCCTCTTCATCTTTTCGCCGTTCTCCTTTGTGGTGGAGATGCAGGCCGGCATTGACATCTCTTACCAGGGCGTCTCGCTGCTGGGCGTCCACCTGGACGCAGTCTTGTCCGGGCCCAAACCCTGGCATGTGGACGGAACGGCCAGTTTTCATGTCCTGTTCTTCTCGGTGGGCGTGCATGTCCAGGCGACCTTTGGCGATACCCGGCAGGTGACACTGCCGGGTCAGCCAGTTCTTCCTGCGCTCACGAAGGCGCTCAATGATCGGCGCAACTGGAGCGCGGCCCTGCCCGAGAACTCGGCGCGGGCCGTTACCCTGGCGACCGTCAAGCCGGACGACCAGACGATCCTGGTCCACCCGATGGGCACGCTCAGGGTGGATGAGACGGTCGTGCCCCTGGACCTGCCTATCGAGAAATTCGGCAGTGCCAGGCCTACCGATGGCCGCCAGTTCTCGATCGCGGGCGTCACGGTGAATGGACAGCCGCAGCCGAACCAGCCGGTCAAGGATTCCTTCGCGCCTGGCCAATTTAAGGATTTGAGCGATGCCGATAAACTGGCTGCCCCCTCTTATGAACCGTTTGATGCAGGCGTGACGATCGAGTCGACGACCGTGAGCTTTGGCCGACCGTCGCGCGAAGAGATCCACTATGATACGGTCATCGTCGACGATCCTCTGCAGCCATCGCGGCTTGTCGGCCTCTACCGACTGCCTGTTTCTCTGCAAGACGCGTTTCTCGGCCAGGGGGCGGCGGCGCTGGCAGCCGTCCGCCATACCGGGCTGGTGAAATTCCTGGAGCCGGGGCAGGCGCAAGCCATTGTGACTTCCCAGGCCCGCTATGTGGTGGCCAGCACGGAAGACCTCAGCCAGCGTACCGACCTGGTCGCAGGTTCGGGTACCAGCTATGCCCAGGCCAGCGCTATCTTGAGCGACCACCTGGCCGCTCATCCAGACGAGGCCTCCCTGTTACAGGTCCTCCCGATACACGAGGCGGTGATCGCATGAGTGATGTCCCTCTGGCAACCTATCAATTTCTGCCCTGGGCGCGGCGCGGTGTCGCAGCACTGCTCAACAATCTCGACCAGGGTGACTTGCCTGCGCGCGCCAGCCTGGATGTGCAGCTGGATGTCACTGCGCGGCAGCAGGGCGGTGGTGTCACCCACACACCCGCCTCGGTCCAGATCCAGGCCTATGGGCCGGGCGACGTGCTGGGCCTCGACCCCCGTCATATCATTCGCACCGAGCCTCCTCCTTTTACGCCGAACTACGAGCCCAACTACCTGGTGGCCATTGAATTCGACCTGCCGGATCTTCCCTGGCTCTTCACGCCCGCTGCTCCCGACGGCGACCGCCTGCGGCCCTGGATCAGTTTGATCGTCCTCAAGGATGGCGAATGCACCCCGCCTTCCGGGGTGACCGTCCCTCTGCCCGTGGTCACCGTGAACCGGCTGAACGCGTTGCAGAACCTGGACGACTCCTGGAACTGGGCCCACGTCCAGGTCTCCGGTGATGTCGACCTCTCTGCGGCCCTCGGCAGTTCACCCGGCCGGACACTTTCGCGCCTGCTCTGCCCGCGGCGGCTGGACCCCGACACGCACTATACCGCGTTCCTGGTCCCGGCTTTCGAACTGGGGTGCCGGGTCGGCCTGGGCGAAGATGTATCGGGAGTGGAGACTCAGGCCATGAGCTGGGGGCCACAAACAACGGCCCCACTCAAACTGCCGTTCTATGCCAGTTTTGAATTCCATACCAGCGACGCGGGTGATTTCGAGTCGCTGGTGCGGCGCCTGCAGCCGCAGGTATTGCCCCCTGAGGTGGGCATCCGTGACATGGCTGCGGACCAGCCCCTCGCCAATTTCCCCAGCGCGGGCGGTCCGCTCGGACTCCAGGGAGCGCTGAGTTCTCCCACGACACAGGATACGCCCTGGCCAGACCCGGGAAAACAGAACTTCCAGAGCAGCCTCCAGCAGTTGATCAATGTTCCGGCGGCGTTGCAGGATGATCCCACGCATCCCAAGGATGGCGATCCACAGATCGTGCCACCCATGTACGGGCGCTGGCACGCGGCGGTGCAGTCGGTGAATGCCGACACGCCGGGCTGGTTGAACGAACTCAACCTGGACCCGCGCCCGCGCGTCATGGCCGGCTTTGGCACCCGAATCGTCCAGGCGCAGCGCGTGCAGTTGCTGGCCTCGGCCTGGCAGCAAATGGAGGGGATCGAGCGCGCCAACCAGCTCCTGCGCCAGGGGCAGCTCGCCCGTGCCGCCATGCTGCAAACCTATCAGAGTCACTTTACGGCGGTGAACCGCGCCACCCTGCTCGCGCGGACCGCGCCTGTCCACAGTCGCGTGCTCGCCAGCCCGGTCACGACGGTACGGGCGTCGGTGGCAGCGAGCAACTTACCAACGCGCGCGCTCTCCGCAACCTTCCAGCGCATCGTCCGCCCGCTGGGGCCGGTGCACCGCCGGCTGGGCGGTGGTAGTTCGGCGCGGTTGCTCGAGCGCCTGAATAGTGGCAGCGTGCTGCTCGTTCCACCTGCCCACCCGCCCGGTGGCATGGTCTCGATCGACCAGATCTCTGATCACGTCTTCCCCCCTTGGGTACCGGCCTGGCTGAGGCCCTGGCTGGCGTACCTCCCCTGGGTCTTGCTCGCCATCGCAGCACTGCTCCTGATCGGAGCGCTGCTCCTTTTCCTGCTCTCCCTGATCACAGGCGCGCTCCTCCTGCTCGTTGTCGCGCTCCTGCTGGTCGCGGCAGCGCTGGCTCTGTTCCGCCTGGCTGGCGCCTGGTCGGCAGCGGAGAAGATCCGGTTTGAGCACTTGACCCCCCAGGTTGTTCGGGCCGTACGGCCGCGTCCGGACTTTGTGATCGTCCCGGCGGGGCAGCGGCTGCCTCCTTCCACGGCGACCGGGGGCGACTCCCCGGATGCGCAGGCGTTCAGGGCCGCTGCTGGTGCGATCACCGGCGCCTTCCACGCGCCTGCCCCCGATCCTGCCCCGCTTCCGCCGCTGCAGATCGACACGATGCGCACGACGCTCCTCACGCGCCTGGACCCAAATAGCACCGTTCCCGCCCGGGTGACCTATCTCATCCAGCTTCCTGACACCATCGACTGGCGGCCCGTCGATCCAATTGAGCCGATTATGGCCGCACCCGAGTTTCCCCAGCCGATGTACGAACCGCTGCGCGATATCTCACAGGATCTCCTGTTGCCGGGCCTGGATCACGTCCCACGGGATACGCTCGGCCTTTTAGAGAGCAACCAGGTCTTTCTTGAAGCCTACCTGGTCGGGCTGAACCACGAGATGGCGCGCCAGTTGCTCTGGAGCGGCGTGCCCTGCGACCAGCGCGGGAGCTACTTCCGGCAGTTCTGGGATGTGCGCACCTATGTGCCGGGCGATCCCACCGACCCGGCCGGGCTGCGCGAACGGCTCAAGGATATCCCTCCCATCACGACTTGGCCGCCCTCGACGAGCCTGGGGCAGCACAACAACCGCACAGATATCGTGCCAGGCAACCTGACCCTGTTGATCCGCGGCGAGCTGCTGCGCCGCTACCCCAACGCGCTCATCTACGCCTGTGAGGCCGTCCTGCAAGATGGGCAGAAGATCCCGGGCACCAACGAGCGCTATCCGCTGTTCCGCGGCACGCTGGCGCCAGACCTGACCTTCCTCGGCTTTGGCCTGACGGCCCAGCAGGCCAGGGGCAACGAGGAATTTCCGAATGGCTGGTTCTTCGTCTTCCAGGAGCATGCGACGGAGCCGAGGTTTGGCCTGGAGCCGGATGCTAGCGGGACGGTGCACGCGTGGAATACCCTCGCCTGGACCAATTTCGCGACGGGCAGCCGGGGCAGCAACGGCAGTCGCCCGTCGCATGAGATCTTCTCCCTGAGGCTCGCTCGTGCGGCCACCGGTCCCGCCGCGCGGGCCGTCGCGGCGACCCGCTTTGCGGCCGTGCTGGCAGACGTTGTGCTGCCCGACTTCCTCTCGGCGGCCCTGCAGCCCCAGGATGTGCAGATCGTGGCGGGCCCTGACAATCAGGAAGACCCCAACAATGCCTGGGGGCAGGACGCGGCCCAGACCGCCTATATCACCCTGCGTCGCCCGTTCCGCCTGGCCGCCCCCGCCGAGCTGATGCTTCCGCTGCAGGAAGGAGTGTGAGTGATGAGCGACCTGCACCACGACCCCGGCCCTCTCCACGATTCCGCGGCAGGCGCGGGAAGCGGCCAGTCCCGTCCTGCCGCCGATGGCTTCACGATCGAGCGCCTGCAGTTGCAAGCCCCGGCGGCGCTACTTTTGCTTCCGGTGCGAATCGAGACGCGCTTCAGCGATGAGGGCGAAGCGCCTGAACTGTGGGTGCGCGTCTACCCCGATCAGATCGCCGTCGATACCCATGAGGACGCGCTGACGGCGGGTGAAATCGCTGCCGGCCAGGCCTACTGGGATGCGGTCTGGCGCGCGGGCGTGCCCCCGGCGAACATCGAGGAGGTCAAGGGGGCCTGGAGGGCCCTGGCGCTGGCCTATGGACCACCGCGGGCCGCCTGGGTCGCGCTCCAGATGACGCCGAAGAACATCGCCCAGCAGCCCGCGCAGCCCACTGCCGCCGGCGCACAGCCGGTGCCCCCGCCGGACTACCCTCAGCCCGCGCAGCGCAATAGCTCCTGGGAAAAAACGCCGGAGGCGATGGCCCTGCCCGATCGCTGGGTCGTGGTGACCTACTTTCAAGGCGTGGCAACGACCTCGCTCGGCGGCCCGATCGCGCAGTCGCTGGCGATCGGGCCGACGCCTGGCGCGACGAGCTTCCCCGATGGCTTACCGGTCGATGCGGGTATACGCTGGCTCGTCGATTTCCAGGCCGCGCTGGACGCGGGGATGGCGCTGCGCATCCCCCTGAGCGCGGAGCAGCGCCAGGTGGGATTCGAGCGCATTATCGTCTACGGCCTGCGCGGGCTAGACCAGCCGCCCTCCCTGGGGGTTCAGACGATGGCGCACCTGTTCACCGCTCACCACTATACGGACGGGCTGGCGCTAGTACCCCAGGGCTCGCCCACCAACAACACCGCCGATGCCTCCTCGGCTTTCCAACGCACCGATCCCGACTACGAGGTCAGCTTCGCCGTCGAACGCCAGGGCCCGCTCCCCCAGGATAATTCCTGCGATGGCTCGCTGCTGGCCCGGGTGCTCTCGCTGCCGCGCGAACTCTTCGACCATGTGCGCTACAGCGAGCTCCATGATAACTTGAACGCGTACCATACGATGAGGGCCTTCTGGCCAGCCACGCTGGGCTATTTCCTGAACGTGATGATGGCCGACGCACTCTCGCCCGCGCAGATCGAGCGGATCCGCAGCTATACGCTCGCCTATGTCCGCCCGCGCGGCCCCTTACCGGCCTTCAGGATCGGAACGACCCCCTACGGCATCCTCCCGGTGACCTCGCTGCGCCAGTGGCAGCCGCACCTGGATGAAATCACCGAGCCGGGCCTGGTGGATTTCCTGCGCAAGGCCTGGCCGATCTGGCTGGCCAGCAGCTCTTCGGCCCCGCAGGCCGGGGGCACGAACGATCCCGACCAGGACCTGGCGGGCATCTTGGGGATGGATGCGAGCTCGATGCAGTACCGGGGACGCTATGTGCTGGGCGATGATTTCGTCTGGAACCTGTTCAACTGGATCCTGTTGTTCTGGGAAAACCCGCAGCCCTGGTGGGACCTCCACCGGATCGAGGGACGCCAGCTGCTGGACTCGTTCGGCTATACCGCGATCAACCCGCGCGTGCTGAACACCTCGTACCAGCCGCAGAGCTTTCCCATTCCCTATCCTACGGTCCAGGACGGCCCGCTTTCCGAGGCCGAGCCGCTGAAAAACGATGCGACGGTCAATCATACCCAGGTCAACTATATTGCCTGGCTGAACTCGGCCACGATCGACGACATCCGCAACGAGAATTATCCCGGCCCTAACCCGAACGCGATCCTGTACCAGGTCCTGCGTTTTTCGGTGTTGCAGGAGTATGCGACCCTGGCCCGCCAGGCCCAGATCGACGATGGAACCCTGCCACCTACCCTTCCACTGGAGCCGGAGATCGTCAATATTGCGGCCCGCGAGCAAACGGTCACGCCCTGGGTGATCCTGAATAACCCGGTCTCCACGCACCCGGAACTCACCTGGGCCGCGTACCTGCACACGCTGCAACCGGCGCCGGGATCGCCATTTGCCAGCCTGGGCGAACTGCGCGAGAGCCTGGCGCACCTGGCCCAGCTCCCCACCGCCGAACTCGATCGCCTCTTGACCGAGACACTCGACGTGGCCAGCCACCGCCTGGATGCCTGGGTAACGGCTATCGCAACCGGTCGTCTGCAGACAAGCGGCGTCGAGAAGGAGCCATTGCTCTACACCGGGTGCTTTGGCTGGGTGGAGAATCTGCGGCCAGCGGCTCCCCCGCCGCCAGTCGTCGGACTGGAGCGCGAGGCAGCGGCCCGGCTAGATCAGCTGCGCGCAACAGGCAGCGGACAGGCGACGAGTCACGCCCCGGTGCTGCAACCCCACGAGGACAATGGCGGGTTCATCCACGCCCCCTCGATCACGCAGGCCGCGGCAAGCGCGGTCCTGCGCAATGGTAGCCTGACTCACCGCGCGGCGCCACAGGAGGGAGCGCTGGAGATCGACCTCTCCTCCGAGAGGGTCTTCAAGGCGCTCTCCCTGCTGGATGGCGTACGCCAGGGGCAACCGCTGGGAGCGCTGCTGGGCTATCGCTTTGAACTCGGCATGCACCAGCTGCACCTGGACAGCTATATCCAGCCGTTCCGCGATCGCTATCCCCTGGTCGCCGGGAAACTGCAACCTTCCGATCAGCCCGCCGAGACCGTAGCCGCGACCAACGTCGTGGATGGCCTTGCCTTGCAAAGGGCCTGGGTTGCTGGACAACTCCCCCAGGGTGCAGACTGGGGCGATGGTTTACCCCCGGCCGGCAATGACCAGGATGCTGTGATCACCCTGTTTGCTGACCTGGAGGAGATGGAGCGCGCTTTGAGCGACCTGTCCCTGGCAGAAAGCGTGTACCAGATCATGCTCGGCAATTTTGGCCGCGCCGGAGGGATCCTGGAGGCGGTTTCCAAGGGCGCGCACGCACCTGAACCGCAGGTGGTGCAAACGCCGCGCGGGGGTATTGATCTGACGCATCGTGTGCTCACCTTGTTCGCGGGCGCTCCCCGCAGGGCTGACACGTGGAAAAACGTGCATGACCACCCGCGTGCGCTGGCCGAACCCTGGCTCGATGCCTGGTTGAGCGCGTTCCTGCCCGCTCCCGCCAACGTGGCCTGCCAGGTGACCTACAAAGATGCCACCCAGGGAGCAACCACCAAAGTGATTCGCCTGAGTGACCTCGATGTGGGGCCGCTGGATCTGCTGGCGCTGGCGACCGCGGCGAATACCGCGCAACAATCGGAACTGGAGATGCGCATCCTTTTCGCGGCCCTCCCGTCAGGAGCGAGCGAGGCGCAGATCGTCTACCAGCCGGAGCCGCCACTGCCGGGTGCGCCTCTGACCTTTCCTGATCTGCTGTTTCTGCTGCGCTCGCTCAATGCGCTGCTGGGGAGGGCGCGCGCGCTGCGCCCACAGGATCTGATCGAGCCGGAACGCCAGGCGGAGGACAACGGCGGACTTGTCGATCTCACCGAGATCAATGCGCGCGCAGGCGCCGCCCGCCAGGCGCTCTCGCAAACCATCACCGACTTGAGCGCCCGGCTTGCCGGCCTTCCAGGAAGCGCCGGAGCCGTGCGCGCCGCGCTACTAGCCGCGAGCTACTTTGGCGTCCCGGGAGCGATTCCAGGTGCTGACGCGGATCTGGGGATACAGGGCCGTGCTGTCCTGCAAGAACTGCAACAACGCCAGGTGACCGCCCAGGCCACTTCACTGCCAGCTACGAAACCGGAGGACGCGGTGGCCGTGCTCCAGGCTATCTTTGGAGCAGCGTTTCTGGTCTTGCCGCGTCTGACACCGCCCGATATAGCCACACTGCGTCAGGCTTTCGGACAGTCCTCGCAGTTGCTGGCAGGTGACACGTTGGCCCCGGCGCGCTGGCTGCAGCAACTGACGCACGTCAGGCCGGCGATCTCACAGCTTGACGAGGTCTCCGTCCTGGCCCAGATGCTGGCGGGAGCGGGACCCCCAACGCTGACGATCGGGCAACTGCCCCCGGTCGCATCCGATCGCTGGCTGGCTCTGCCCCTCAATGGGATGCAGCCGACGAGAGGGCGCATTGCGTTGGAGGCAATGACCTTCGGGAACTACGTGACCGATATCAGCTGGTGCGGCCTGCTCCTTGATGAATGGGTCGAGCGCATCCCCAATACCACAGAATCGGCAGGCGTGGCTTTCCACTACGAGGGACCGACCGCCCAGGCTCCCCAGACACTCCTCCTGGCGATCAATCCCACCCAGGAAGGCCAGTGGAACGGCGCCTTGATCCGGAACATCCTGGAAGAGACAATGGACCTCTATAAAATGCGCGCCGTGGACCTCGATAGCGTGCAGGCGGTGGGGCAGCTGTTACCAGCGCTCTACTTTGCCTTGAACTTACAGCAGGAGACGGTCTCCGTGCGTTTCGCCGCCACCTAACCGAGACGAGGAGGAATACCATGGCATCCATCACCGCATGGATCAGGCTTGAACCGCGGGCGCGGGAGGGATCGATGGCGCGGAGCCTGCAGGCGCAGGTACGCGATCCGCTCTGGATGCTGACCCGCCAGTGGCAGGTGGGCGAGTTCCGGGGAGAGGATGGGGGTTCACCGGTGCAGGCCACGATGAGCGTCGAGTCGCAGCCGCTGACAAATTATCAGCCGGGGTTCGACCCCCAGGCCGCGGTGCCCCTGGATACCCACCTCCCCCTGGAGGTGCATGTGGAACGCGAGCCGGTGACACTCGGCCTGCGGGGTTCGGTCCAGCTCGGCCTGACCTTTGAGCAGCTGGTGCGCACCGCTGGGCTGCCGGAGACGATCATCCACGCGTTTCGCGCTGCGTACCCGATCGAGGCAAAGGTGCCGGATACCGAACCGCCAGATAGAGTGAGCAGGCAGTTTCGCGCATTGGTGGCCGGGCGCGTTACCGATGGCGTGGCCCTCTACGCGGCCTACAAAGCTACGCAGGCCGGCCAAACGACCCCGAACCCCCTGCCACCAGAGGCGCAATCGCCCGGTGTCCCGCAGGTATTACAGGCGTTCGCCGGTTACCGCGAGAGCCTGTACAGCGAACCTACCCACGATTCGGCCTGGCAGAGAGAGCAGCAGGAGTATGCCTTCGAAGTCACCTCCCAAGTTCCTAACCAGGCCGTGTCCCTGGCGGCTCCGGAGTTTCCTGGCGGGCGCCTGGACTGGTACGATTTTACGCTGGCCGCCAACGGGACAACGGCGCAGCCTACCCTTGCTCCTACCGTTGCGACCTACAATTTCCTCCCCATCCGAGTGACCTTCCGCGGGATGCCAGACGCGCGCTGGTGGAACTTTGAGGACGGGCAGACCGACTTCGGGCAGCTTGATGCCGAACACGTTGACCTGGCAAAAATGCTGGTGATGGAATTCGCCCTGATCTACGGCAATGCCTGGTATGAGATCCCCTTACCTACACAGTTGGGCACGCTGAGCCGGGTCACCCTGCTGGTCGTGAGCGATACCTTCGGCCAGCGCACGTTCATTCGCCCGACGGAGAGCCTGAATAGCCCGGGGCAGCGCCCCTGGTCCATGTTTAAAATCTCTGCGGGCACGGCGCATTCAGATTTCCTGTTCTTTCCTCCGACGCTGGGACTGTTTACCGACGCCCCCGCGCTGGATGACGTGTTCTTCCTGCGCGATGAAATGGCGGCGATGGCCTGGGCGGTAGAGCACAAGGTCCAGGGGGCAATGGATGCGCCCCTCGACGGCGACGAATCCTATCACCAGCGTCAGGACAGCGGGACTGCGCCTGGTCTCGGGACGAGCGGCCAGCCCGGCCCGGCCATTTCCTACAGGCTCGAAACGACGGTACCGGAGAACTGGATCCCCCTGGTGCCCATTCAGGCCCCGGATCTCTCGCTCTACTTTCGCCGTGGCACCATCGTGCGCCCGACTCCACAAGGCTTGGTACATATTCCGGCGCACACCGTGCTTCTGGACCCGGGCCGACCATTCTTCGTGAAGGACCAGACGATTCCGCGCGACGGGAGGGAAGTGAAGCGCTCGTTCCGTCGGACGCGCTGGAGCGATGGGAGCACGTATGTGTGGCTGGCGCGCAAGAGCGACGTAGGCAGCGGTCCCGGCTGGTCGGGGTTGGCATTCGATGTGATTGTGCCTACCGTTTAGAGCGCGCCTGAAGCAACCCCAGAGAGAAAGCGCCTGTCCTACACCAAATACGCCTTTTCTCTCTGGGCTATTGGGAAATTGGGTCAAATCTGCACGGATTTTGAGGTGAAACAGAGGAGATCGGCGCGAATGGCAGGAACCGGCCAGAAAGACGCCTGGGAAAACCGCTCCCCATCTGATTTCTTCCGCCAACACCCGGTAAACGGTGGCATCTTACGCGTACATCACGGAAATGCAATGGGGAAGCAAGCTAGCTCAAATCTGAAGTCAAAGAAGCTCTGCAATTTATCTCACTTCCTTTTCAGCGCCCGAAGTGGCGATCAATGCTGAGGATCCGCACAGCGTCACTGCCTTCAATCGATACACCTTCTACTGTCAAGCCTTTCAGGAAGCCCACGGTGTCACCTACCTGAATCCCGGTCAAGGAGGTGTAGAAGTGGCAGACCAGATCCAGTAATCCGTCGCCGTTGACATCCTGCTCATCCGTGTTGCACCCGGCCAGACTCGCTTCCGCACCTGTCCGACCGAAGCGGAGCGAATTCTTGTTCACCTCGTTGGGTGCATCAAAAGTGACACTTGAGAGGATGGCCACCGGAATCTTGCCCTTGCTCTTGATGTTGATGATGTTCTTAGAAGTATGAGGCTTGATGTCGATGCCAATGGACAGGACGGGCTCAGGGACAAGTTCAAACGCGCTGCGCCCATAGGTAGCAGCATCGATATTGCCCGTCACCGGATGCACCTCGAGATCGCGCACATCCGCGAGTGGCATTCCGTTGGTATAGGCCTTCCACACCCACGGCCCTCCCGTAGCGTTGCTGCGCCCGCGGTACACCCCGCGGTTCGTCGCCGCGTAAAGCGTGCGCGGGATGTGGGGATCAATCGCCAGTGAATTCACGCACAGTGACGTGGATTGAAGATCGCCCGTGATGTCAGTGAACGAGAAGGCCAGGTTGGGAACAGGGGACAGTCGTTTCAGTTGGTAGATCCGGCTTTGACCGGCAGTGGCCGCGCACGGACGGTCAACCGAAAAAGGCGGAGCAAAGGAGACGTAGATCGTATCGGGGTGGGCAGGGTCTACCTCGATGTCAGAAACATGCTGGGAATTTGGGTGGGCAAGGATTTCCAGCCAAGCTGTGCCGTCGCCAGGTACGGCGAACACATGCCCTGTGTCTGTGCCCACGTAATACAAGTCGCTGCCTCCGTCAATTGCCGAACGCACCACACTCCCTTTTCCCGCAGGTGGGGTGAAGATCGAGGTCCAGTTGCCCGGCGCCACGTTGGTGGTGGTGTGCCACAGTGAGAGACAGGAGGCAAGCAGCGTCGTGGGTATTGCCGGGTGGACCTGGAAGTGGAAAGTAGAGTTAAACATCGCGCACACTCTTGTGCCACTATTCCGTGGCGAAAGGGGCAGTCCTCGGGCGAAGGGCACAAACGAAGTCTGGCCTCCATTCAGCGATTGCCCCAAGCTGTCCTGGAGCTGTCCCATTGCGTAGAAGATGTTTGCGTTCGACGGATCGATTGCCACCGCAGCGCCATCGCCGCCCTGAATTTGGTCATAGGGAATGTGGTCCCATACCGGACTGCCCGTATAGAGGATGTTTCCGTTGTCCTGAGTCCCGGCGAGCAGAAGGCTGGGTTGTGTTGCCGCTTGGGCAAGATCGTACATTTCCACGTTCGTGATCCCATCTCCGATAAAGGACCAGCTCCCGCTCAGGCCGTGATCGGTGGAGCGATAGATACCGCCATCGCTGCCAGCAAAGACGATCTGAGAGTTTGTCGGGTCGAACGTGAGTGCCCAATAGTCTCCATGCGGCGAATCAGGCAGCCTGTCATTCTCCACAGAGGGCACGCGAGTGAAAGGCGTCACCCCGATCTCAGAAATGAAGAGCAGCGGTCCGCCCAGCAAGACAAGATTCTTATTCACCGGATCAGCAGCGATAACAACGAAAAGGCACCCATCGCTCCCCGCAACGCAGGAGTATAAAGGACCGGTCCATGACGTGCCATCAGGAGTTCGATAGAGCTCCCAGTCCGGGTTAAAGACTGAGTTCCTGGGATAGAGGGCATACACTGTTTCGTTCGGGTCACCGACCGGGTGGCTGATGGCGAGCAGCGGTCCGCGCACCGCAGGAACGCTGGAGGGCAAAGGAGGCTGATTCTGTAGTCGCCAGCTTACGTCTCCCGAGACGCCGCCATCCGTGGTCTTGTAAGCTCCTTGGCCCAATATGCCCGCGTACAGCATGGTGGGATTGAGCGGGTCCATCACCAGATTAGTCGCGCTACCTCCTCCTAAGGAAACTGGCCAATGCTGGCCCCCGTCCTCAGAACGCAAGACTCCGTCGTCGGTCGTCAGGTAAAGGACATTTGGACTGGTGGGATTGATCAGCAGCGCGGTCCGATTGCCCTCAGCGGTATTGGTGCGCACCTTCGGGTCCTCGGACAGGTTGATCTTGGCCCAGTGCTGGCCCGCGTCGTCGGAACGGAAGATTCCCTGACCTGCGGTGGCAACGTAGACACGATCTGGATTCGTGGGGTCTATCGCGATCGCTGCCACAGCCAGAGTCGGGAGGCTGTCCCCGATAGGTTGCCAGGTCTGGCCGCCGTCAGTCGTCTTCCAGATCCCACAACCTTCACGGCTCAGTTCACCTGGTGAGCCGACGTATATCATCTGGGGATTGGTGGGATGGATGGCAATCGTGGTGAGGCGTCCCACAGCGTGGTATTCGCCGAGCGGAGGAGTGAGATTCGGCAAGGCGGGCGCCGTGATGTGTCCTGGCCCAATGGAGACCCACTGCCCCGCAGGCGCCGCTGTACGGTAGGCCGGTAACAGTTCCTGTTGCGCCTTGATTTCTTCTTCACCTGGCATGACTCTACTCGCTTGCTGACGAATACTGTTCTGAATGGTCCTCCAAAGCGGTCGTTTCCCGTTGGGGGACCGCCTGGGGCGTGGCCGCTTCGCACGCCCCAGAGGAGTAGGTGCCGTCGGCGGCGCGTACCGCTGCCAGGCTCTCCGCGTAGGGAGCACGGTCGGCGGGATCCATGAGTTGTCCGGTAGACTGAAAGATCTGTTCGACGGCCCCAAAAAGCGTTGCGGTCTCAATCCCAGTCGGGAACCAACGGCCTTTTAGCCTTAGCGGTGATGCCCTCTGAGTTGAGCACATTCAAGGTCTCAATCCCAGTCGGGAACCAACGGCCTTATAGCCAAACGAAATCGTGCATGTATGTTCATTACAGCACCCGTCTCAATCCCAGTCGGGAACCAACGGCCTTTTAGCCTCTTTTAATTTTGCTCTGTACCTGTGCTCAATATATGTCTCAATCCCAGTCGGGAACCAACGGCCTTTTAGCCCGCTGCCCGTATCCTATAGCATCAAAGGCCAAAAAACGCAAGCATTTTCGCGAGCCTCATTTTTGAAGAGCTTTTCAGGGAGAAAAATGAGAACACCAATTCGCCCATTTTCTTCCAAGTCAGCCTATAGAGCCATGCGCGTACCTACGCTCAGGGAAGGCATCACTGAGGCTCTCGCACATCTACCAAGACCGAGCTATGTCCTACCGGTACTTTGTGGACGAGGGAGGAAATGTGGTAGAATGAGGGGAAGGAGGCATGGAAGAAGATGACGAAACGACTTGAGGTGGCACCAGCACCAGCAGCGTTGGAGGAGTATGCACAGCACTTTGATGGGTTCTTTGGCAAGAGCAATCAGCGCGAGGGATTTCGGCGCTATGTGGAGGGCTTACTGCTACCCAGCGAGCGACACAAGACCTTGACGGGACTGAGCAACACCGAGCCGGTGGTGGGAGCGCAGTTACCGCGAGCACAACGGCTGCAGTGGTTTCTCTCCGAGTCGGACTGGTCCGAGCGAGCGGTGCAAGCCGAGCGACTGCGGCTGCTGCGGCAGGATCCGGCCACAGCGCCGACAGCGCAAGGGGTGCTGGTGATTGATGAAACCGGGGATCGCAAAGACGGCCACAAAACGGCGCATGTCAGCCGACAGTACCTAGCCAATCTCGGCAAGATCGACAACGGCGTGGTGTCGGTGAGCAGTCTGTGGGCCGACGAAAGGGTCTACTACCCGGTGGACTTCGAGCCCTATACCCCAGCCGTGTACTTTGCCAAAGGGAAGAACGATCCGCAGTTCCGCACCAAGCTCAAGATTGCCTTGCACCTGGTCGAGCGTGCTCTGCAGGAGGGGATTCCGTTCCGAGCGGTGGTAGCCGACTCGTTTTACGGGGAGGATCGCACCTTGAGGGGTGGGCTGCGTGTGCTCTCGGTGCCATATGTGATGGCCCTCAAACCGTCGCACGCGTGGTGGCATCCTGAGCAGGTCGCTGGCACCCTACAAGACGTGGCGCACGAAGCGGGATGGGTGAGTGCCCAGCAACCGGGCAAGTGGGTGCCGATCACGCGCACCTTTCGCGATGGCAGCACACAGGACTGGTGGGTCGTGGAGATTGTGGCTGGGCCCTATGGGCCAGACAAGACGGAACGGGCCATCGTGGCCAGCACTGATCCCCAGACGTTGCCCGACCTCTCCACCTGGTACCTGGTGACCAATCTGCCGGCACCCGAGCGTCGCTCGGGTGCTGAAGCGTCGTTTCCTCCAGCTGATTTGCAAGAGGTGATCCGGTTGTACGGGCTGCGCATGTGGGTGGAGCAGAGCTACAAGCACGTGAAACATGCCCTGGGCTGGTCTGAGTACCAGGTGAGAAGCGACAAGGCCATCCGACGGCATTGGCAGTTGGTGTGGTGTGCCTTCTCCTTTTGCTGGTATCATGGCTCTCACCCACAGGCTCGTCCGACGCAAGAGGCCAAAGCGTCATTGGAGCCAACAGTTCCTCTCAAGAGCAGTGTTTCTGCGCAGGCAGCGGGAACAGGGAAAAAAAATCAGCGCGGAAAAAGGAACTCGGCCACCGCTGTCCTGGCCAGCAGCGCTGCGAGCAGTGAGAGGCTGGCTGGAGCCCTGGATCATGCTCAAGCGCTATTGGAGCGGCTGGTCGCCTCTGCCCCCGCCTCCGTCCGTACAGCTTCTGCTCAGTTGGCTTGAATGTGGACAGGCCATTCCTCTTTATAACTCTGCTTGACCCTCGTCCACAAAGTACCGCTACAGCGGTAGTCAGAAGGATTGAGTCATCTTTTAGCTCTTGCTTTCTTCACTTGGCAGATAGCCACAATGGCCGAACCAGCCATGAGCATCCTGAGCAGTCACGCTGAGGAGCGCCTGACTGATGCAACCTCAAGAGCCTCGCGTGTGCGAGCCGCGGCCCACCGCAGGCTTTCATACCCTCATGCTATCACCTGGCGCAAGCTTTCTGTCCGACGCGATAAAATCGGCCGTTTCATGAGTCTCGCACTCGACCCAGCCCGTTGAAAAACTCCTTGCTGAGCTTATGAGAGAACACATGAATATTACTTGAGAAAACGTGCTTAGTATCTATCCCAATAGGCCAGCCGCTCGATAGGTAATAAAGGCACAAGCCAGATGGAGGAAGCCCAGATAGTTTTCGACCTTTTTGT